>Ga0306868_1000279_pt1 | contig 36344 bp, 36 predicted proteins | sample AntRauTorckE6832_FD_190411 | JGI IMG/M metagenome (GOLD analysis project Ga0306868, IMG submission 190411) | Saline lake microbial communities from Rauer Islands, Antarctica - Metagenome Torckler E6 #832 (v2) (version 2) | ecosystem: Environmental > Aquatic > Non-marine Saline and Alkaline >... | reverse complement strand
GCCCGATTTTTCGGGCAAAAAACCAAGATATTCCTATGATAAATGCAGATTTAATCCCGTTTAGAAAAATAAAACCCCTAAAATCTAGAAAGCCCGAAAAGGGCTGGTAAATCAAAGCCCTCTAAAAGAGACCTTTTTCGCAAGGGCATACCTTCGCTGCAAAACCATTAAATTTGTCATTTCTGAGGCCCACTACGCCAAAGTAACTGCGGCTACGTAGGCTGTACCTGTCAAAGAATTTCATGAAACCGATTGAAGGCTCTACAGGGAGATACTTTACTTCGCTCAGGATAACAGAGTTGGTTTTGCAAAGCGTCTACAACAATAAAGGATCCAGTAGCCACTAAATGCCCTAATCAAATATTTTGCACACTCCTTGGTCATTACGAATGGAGCCTGCGAAGTGAGAAATCTATCGTGTGTTCTGTTCCATTTAAAAATACTCTTTATTGTCATCCTGAACTTGATTCAGGATCTTACAACGTTAATTAACGTTGATAATGCTCAGTATTAGATCAACGCTCCCAGGCACCGCGAGATCCCGGATTCCCGATACATCGATACATCGGGAGGATGACAAGATCAACAATTTGACCCCTTAAAAATGATATTAGCTTTAAGCTTAATCGGTGCACACGTTCAATCCATAACTAAACAACCCCTCCCGAATACTCTGTTAGACTTACTGTTTATTGCGAATGGCAAAAATCTTGTCATTTCGACCCCGACCGCTGTCGGGAGAGAAATCTTGTTTTTACAAAATTTGGCCTTCGTTAAGCGCTTAAACCAAAGATCTCTCCCTGCCGGTAGAGATGACAGTTCGAGTTTTGCGGTTTTGCAAAGGCCTCTAAAAGTTAATGCCCATGATACTCAATTACTTAAATTATAAATTCTAAGATTACATGGATAATGTCAGGGCGGGCAGGCTGGTGCGGAACGGCTCGGACGGCGCGCGTGGCTAACCCGAGGTCAGTCACGAGATAAAGTCATAGTAAAATTAAGAAGAGACTGTATTCAGCCTCTTCTTAATTTAAATTCCACATTGTACTTACGCTACTCTATATAGCCGCTATTTATTGCCTTTATTCGTTTTAATTTCAATAACCCCGTACTGTCCTTGGCTGCCATACATATTTGCCTGACTTGCCTGTAGCACACGTACAGATTTTATCTGCCCGGGACCAAATTTACTGGCTATCGAATAATAATCACGGCCCACCTTTTGTCCGTCAATTACAAAAAGTGGCTGCTTATCAGCACCTCGGGCTAAATTTCTTTCTCCTCTTCCTTCGGGCTGACTTAAACTACCACTTCTGTTTAACTTACTTGATCCGCGCATTATAACCCGGGTGTTTTCTTCGTATCCTTGCAGGGTTACACCACTTTTTTGTGATAGATAATCACCTAAGGTCATATCTTCTTTATTGGTTGTAGAACTCCCGCTGGAGGCACAGCTACCCATTACAATTAAGAGAGCTGCCAATGATGTTTTTAATCCAATATTTAAGTACTTCATGGTTAATAAGATTTGGTTAAGATTTAACGCGTTTAGGAGTTGAGAAATAATGCCCTATTCCTCAGCATAAAGCTATTTTAAAAAATTAAACCCTTAACCCCTCAACGCGTCCTGACTTTATAATACCTTATAAAACAATAGTGTCCTAAACGTTTTGGATTAATCTGTAAAGTAGTGCTTATGTATCATCAAGGCACCTTTTTCTGTAAATCAAAAAAGAACCCCCTGGATTCCTCCCGCAGGCGGACTGGCCCGGTCCTCGAAGGGATGATCCAGCCATCGCTGCAGATCGATCTTTACAAACAGATTTAAGCGAATAAACCCCACCAGGTTCGACAGATACCAGTTGTATTTGGCCATCGCTTTCAGTGCTTTTAAGATAAGGATGGTGATCAGGGCGGTCCAGATTTGAATCATGACGGCGTTTTCGGTGGTGCCGATGAAGGACTTGATGTGCAGCAGCTGCTTGATTTCCCGAAAGAAAATTTCGATCTGCCAGCGGCTCTTGTAGAGCGCTCCTATCGTGTTGGCCGTCCACCGAACCTGATTCGTAATAAGTTCAATCACCTGCTCGTTCTCGGCATCCCAAACCGCCACTCGGCGTAGTTTCTCGGGGTATTTTTTCCGGGTTTGGGGTCCCGTCAGCCGGATAACCTCATCTTTGAGGATGTGCTGGTGGCACCCGTCAGGCAGCTCATTCTCTGCGATCGTCTCATACTGAAGGTTCTCCTTGTGGCGGACGACAAAATAGACATCGCTGCTGCCGGGACATTCAGCAGCGAAAAGTCATTGTAGAACCGGTCGGCAACGATAACACTATTGGAGAGCAACGGGATATCATAGGCCCCTTTGTTATCGGCGGTTTTGCCATCGGTTACAAGCACGTAAGCGGGCAAATTACCGTCGTAGTCCAGCAAGGTGTGCATTTTGACCGCGCCTTTACGGGTTTTGTATTTGGCCCAATCGAACAATGATAGACACAGGGAGATCGTCGTCGAGTCCAGCAACAAAATGTTGGATTTAATGCGGAACTTCACCTGTTTAAATCCCGCCTGCTGTCCTAAACGCCCGAGCAGCTCATAGTAATAATCACGGAACAGTTCCAGTCGTGGCGGGTATTTTGGTAACTGATGGTGGATTTAGACGGGGCTCGGCGGATGCCCAGATGATTCAGGTTCCCGGTCGCCGAGCGAAGCCCATTGCTGATATCGCGCACGGACTGACTTTTGGCAAACTGGCAAAACAGCATCGATACCAAGTGTGTCCAGCTTGTGTACCCTTTTTGATGCTTGTCGGTCCCTCGCGCCTTCACAAGTTTGCCGAAGGAAAAGCGATCTAACTTAGAAATAATTTGAGAAAACAATGTTATATTGGCCATTGGAGAGAAAGATTTATTTGTTGTTCGTACCTCAAATATAGGGTGAGATACCCAAACATCTTTCTCTCCTTTTTTTATTTTTTCAAACGTTTAGGACGCTATTGATACTTAACGTATTAAAAATATTTGTTAACCGAAATAAGCTGATTCCGCAACAACGCTAAAGTTTAAGAAGCTTTAAATAGTCTTTTCTTGCCAACCAGTCAGGCAGCAGACAGTAATTGATGGATTATGCAAAGCTTTGTTTGAATAAAGAAAAAGCATTTTGGGATGTTATGTTCTCTATTTCTTTTATAGGCTTTTCCATTACCTTGCTCAGCTTTTGAGCCGTATCTTTTACAAAAGCCGGCTCATTTCGCGTGCCGCGGTTTGGCTCCGGCGACAAATACGGGGCGTCGGTTTCAAGCACCATCTTATCGAGCGGCAGCTGAGCCACGGTTTCATCAACCCCGGCATTTTTAAACGTAAGCACTCCGCCAATGCCAAGGTGCAGCCCTAAATCGATGGCTCGTTTTCCCTCTTCAACCGAGCCGTTAAAGCAGTGCCAAATGCCGGTCAACGTGCCGTCTTGTTCATCTTCGATGATGTCCAGCAGATCAGCCGTGCTCTCACGGTTGTGCAAAATTACAGGCTTTTTAAGCTGCTTTGCCACCCGGCAGTGCATATGCAAGCTTTTTTTCTGGGGTGATTTAAACTCTTCGCTCCAATGGTAATCCAGCCCTGTTTCCCCAACGGCCACAATTTCATCTTGTTTGCACATGGCCATAAGCGCTGTTTCATCCACGAACTTTCCCTCATTGAGTTCGGTAGGATGCAGTCCCGCCATTTTATGGAACTCAATATCAGGATGCGACAGAGATTCCATTTTGGGAAGCGAATCCAGATTAATAGCCGGCATAAAAATATGGCTCACGCCGGCATCGGCCGCCCGCTGTAATACCTCGGATAAATCTTCGGCAAATTGTTCCAAATAAATATGGCAGTGCGTATCAATGAGCATGAATAGCATTTAAGAAGTATGATAGGTAATGAGCCGATCGAGGGGATTGCGTGAAAAAGTACCGCTTTTCAGGCCCTCTTCTTGTAAAATTTCTTTTATTACGTTTTGATGGGCATAAGCAACAGACCCTACAAAACTTACTTTATACGAACCGGCACTGGTATAATTTTTTATTATGCGACTTATAAAGCTGGTAAAGCCCTCGCATAGTATTTTTTTTACAAACGAATGATTGGAGTGGTCGCCTAAAAATTTGGCGTAAGAGGCCACAAACCGGCTGATCTGCGCCCCCTCCGATACTCCATCCATGATGTGATCAAGGTCCATGTTATAAGATTTTTCCAGTTCTTTTTTCAATTTACCCGGGAGTTCAAACCGAAAATAACTGTTGATCAGTTTCTTGCCAAAATAGCCGGCACTGCCCTCATCACCCAAAATGAAAGCAAGCGAAGGAACATGCTCTACTATTTTCTCACCATCGTATAAACAGGAATTCGACCCTGTACCAAGAATGCAAGCAATGCCCGGTTCATCAAAAAAGCAGGCCCGTGCGGCCCCGAGCAGATCATGTTCAACATCGATTGGTGCGTCAGGAAAAATAGCGTTCAGCGATTTATAAACCGTTTGTTTTTTAACCGGATTGTCGCATCCCGCGCCATAGAAATAAACTTCATCAATATGTACTCCATCCAGTTTAGGAACCAACTCGGCGTTGATTACTGCAGAAATACTTGCAGTGGTATGATAATAGGGATTTAATCCCTCCGTGTAATAAGAGTCTGAAAAATTTTCTGACTCCAGGCACCATTTGGTTTTTGTGGCCCCGCTGTCTGCGATTAAAAAAGGCATAAGAACAAGTTTTTAATTGAGGCCTAATTTAATCAATTTTACAGGCAAGCTTAAGGCTTGTTTATGGATTAAAATTAACTCTCTTACATTGGTCTCACAAATCATGAAAATAACCTACAGTAATTACCTGAAGATTGACGAGCTACTGGAGTTGCAAAAGCTCAAATCGCAGCCGGAAGAACACGATGAGATGTTGTTTATCATTATTCATCAAACGTACGAGTTGTGGTTTAAACAGATGCTCCATGAGTTTGAAAAAATCCGCACCGAGCTGGAAGCCGGCCATACATGGACCTCCGTCAAAACCATGCGGCGGGTGCTCACTATTCTCAAAACAATGGTGGCACAGATTGATATTCTGGAAACCATGACGCCGCTGGAGTTCGAAAGTTTCCGCGATTTCCTGGATGAGGCCAGCGGTTTTCAGTCCGTACAATTCCGGGAAATTGAAATTCTGTGCGGACTTCGGTCCACGCACATGCTGAAGGCGCACGAGCATCAGCCCGAATATTTAAAGCGCCTAAAAACACGCATGAAAGAAGCCACGCTTTGGGAATGTTTTTGCGGCTACTTGCGCCAGAATGGATATGATATGCCCGAACCGGAACGAAAAAATGACAATGGGCTTTTATATGAATCTTCCAAAGAGGCGCAGCAGGTACTGTTGGATGTGATGAAAAATGACCCCGAAACGGCCCTGCTTGCTGAACTTTTTGTGGACTTTGACGAAGGGATGCAGGAGTGGCGCTACCGGCACGTAAAAATGGTGGAACGCACCATCGGCAACAAAATGGGCACGGGCGGCTCGGACGGGGTCGGCTATCTGCGTAAAACGCTGCATCAACGCATCTTTCCCGATTTATGGGAAATACGGGCCGAAATTTAAATTTTATAACTTTGTGAAACTCTGTGTACCCTCTGTGGTTCTTCGTGTAATAACATACCACAGAGCGAGGCAGAGTAGCACTGAGAAAATCTTTATTTATGAATGATATTGACACCTTAGCAAAGCAACTCCAGCCTCACTACTCTCATTTCGATGTTGCCAATCGCCTGCTGTTCAGCGGGCACTCCCACCAAGCCTGGCCTGATGTAGCCCGTGATGGTTTGGCCGAAGCCTACGATGTCGCCGCCTCAAAAGTGGATACTAAATGGGATACCGCCGCTGAAAAGACGGAAACACTCCGTAATTACCTGCGTGATTTTTACGACGATCCCAACGGCCTGTATTGCCAAAGCGAGAATACACATCACCTGATTGTATCTTGGCTTTCCAGCTACGATCTCAAAAATAAGCCCAAAATCATCACCACCGACGGCGAATTCCACTCCATGTTTCGACAGCTGCACCGGCTGACCGAAGAGGGACTGCAAATGGCCCAAATAAATGCCAAGTCAGATGACATTGTACAGCAAATTGAAAACGAGATTGACGATGAAACCTGCGCCATCATGCTTTCGCGCGTTTACTTTCAAAGCGGGTTGATTAACCAACACATCTCCGAAATTGCAGCCTTGGCCCGCAGCCATGATATTCCGCTAATGATTGATGACTACCACGGCACCAATGTGGTTCCGCTTTCCATCCGTGAATCAAACCTGGAGGATTGTTTTGTTCTCATTGGCGGCTATAAATACTTGCAATGGGGGGAGGGAAACTGCTTTCTGCGCTTTCCAAAAGATTGCTCGCTGCGCCCGGCCATCACCGGCTGGTTTGCATCCTTCAGTACCCTGGATGAGCCCCGCGACACGGAGCCGGTGGAATATGACGACGGCAACCAACGCTTTGCTACCGGTACGTATGATCCCTCCTCGCAATTTCGGGCAGCCCAAGTGGTTGAGTTTTTTCGTGAGCAGGGCCTCACGCCGGGGGTACTGCGGACGCAGTACCTGGCGCAAATGAAGCTGTTGAAAGAGTTATTTTTAGATCATGGTTTTGATCCGAAAATAATCAAACTTTATCATCAAAAACCGCTGGAGCAAAACGGCGGCTTCCTGGCGCTGCAATCACCGCATGCCCGGGAAATTCGAGCTCGGCTCTTAGAAAAAAACGTATTCACCGATGCCCGCGCGGATATCCTGCGCATGGGAACAGCGCCATATATCACCGCGCAGCAAATTGAAAAAGCCATGAAGAAATTTGCAAACACTGTGAAAGAAATTTCATAAAATCTGTAAGGAATTAACTGTTAAACTGTCTTACTTAGTAAACCTTTGAAACAGCTTGAGAAGTTTGACTATTCCACAGAGTTGCTCAAAGAAGCACAAAGGTTCACAAAGAATACTTAGAAATGCACGTTGAAAAATTATCAAATATCGCCATTGGATCTGCAATTGAGGTCCACAGACAACTTGGTCCGGGATTGTTGGAATCTGCATACCATCGATGTTTAATGCATGAGCTTTCCGAAAAAGGCATTTCGTTTGAATCGGAACAACCCATGCCTGTAATTTATAAAGCGATTAAACTTGATCATGGTTATCGAATGGACTTGGTTTTAGAAATCAAAACCATCGAAAGTTTCACCGATGTGCACATTGCCCAATTATTAACCTATTTAAAATTAGGTGATTATAAATTGGGATTGCTTATAAATTTTAATGTTTCACTACTTAAAAACGGCATAAAACGTATCATTAATTGATTATTTCTTCGTGTAACTTTGTGGAACCTTTGCGGAACTTCGTGTTATAGCTGTTTCACTAAGCTACACTAAGAAACACGAAGGCACGCAAAGAATTGAGATTGATTATAAAATTATAGTCTTGAATTTTGCTATTTGCCATTTATTAATTGTTATTTGAAATTTAAGAAGGGATGACACAATGTTGTCATCAATAAATTTTATATTGGTCCAAATAATTAAAGCAAATAACTAATCACACATTATGTCAGATAATAAAGATCGCAAAAAGGCCCTTGAAATGGCTATTGGCCAAATTGAAAAACAGCATGGCAAAGGCACCATCATGAGACTGGGCGATGAGGCCTCGCGTGATGTTGAGGTGATCTCCACCGGTTCTATAATGATTGATGATGCCCTGGGCGTAGGCGGTATTCCGCGAGGCCGCGTTACCGAAATTTACGGTCCCGAAGCGAGCGGTAAAACTACGCTGGCCATGCATATCATTGCTGAAGCCCAAAAAACCGGGGGATACGCCGCATTCGTAGATGCAGAGCACGCTTTTGATCCCAAATACGCCAAGAATTTGGGTATTAATACGGATGAACTGCTCATCTCGCAGCCCGACAGCGGCGAGCAGGCCTTGGAAATTACCGAAACGCTAATCCGTTCGGCCGCGCTGGATGTGGTAGTGGTAGACTCGGTGGCCGCGCTGGTGCCCCGCGCTGAGCTTGAAGGTGAAATGGGCGATTCACACATGGGCTTACAGGCGCGATTGATGTCGCAGGCCATGCGTAAAATTACCGGGGTGATCAGTAAAACAAAAACCTCGTGCGTTTTCATCAACCAGATTCGCGAAAAAATTGGCGTGATGTTCGGCAACCCGGAAACGACCTCCGGCGGACGAGCACTTAAGTTTTATGCCTCCGTACGTATGGATATTCGTCGCATTGGCTCGCTTAAAAACAGCGGTGATATAGTGGGCAACCGTACTAAAGTTAAGATTGTTAAAAACAAGGTAGCGCCACCTTTTAAAAAGGTGGAATTTAATATCATGTACGGGAAAGGCATTTCGCGCATGGCCGAAATTCTTGATTTGGCCGTGGAGTTTGACATCATTCAAAAACGGGGCAGCTGGTACCGCTATGACGGCGAACCTATTGGCCAGGGCAGCGATAATGCCATTGAATTCCTGGAATCAGATCCCGAGCTCATTGATAAAATTGAAGAGCAAATTCTGCGCGAAATGAATCCCGAGAAGTTTGAGGATGAAGAAGAAACAAAGGACGCCAAGAAAGAAGATGAAGATGCGGATGAGGAAGATGAATCATAGTGGAGAGCGAAGCCGATCATAATCTGCCGGGGGTCATCACTTCCATCACCCCACAAAAGAAGAACAAAGAACGCTATTCCATCTTTGTTGATGATGCGTTTTTAATTGGGGTGGCCGATACTACCCTGCTGGAAAACGGCCTAAAAAAGGGAGACCAAATATCGGTTTCGCAGTATAGAAAATTACAGCGTCAGGAAGGCCGGCATGCTGTAAAATCATACTTTTTGAAGCTGCTTTCACGGCGCGATCATGCCCGAAGGGAATTATTTAATAAAGCCCGGCAGAAAGAATATTCTTTGGACGTTATCAATGATGTGCTGGATGAGCTTGAGCAAAAAGATTTCATCAACCAAAAAGGCTTTGCCGAAAAATTTGCGCGTGATAAAAGCAACCTCAACCAATGGGGCCCGTATAAAATAAAAGCGCATCTCTTAAAAAAGGGAATCAACAAAGAGGTAGGCAGCAAAGCCGTACAGCAGGCGTATGCCTCGGTTAATATGAAAGAACGATTTATAAAACTTGTTGAGAAGAAGCGTCGCAGGTTTTTAAGAGAGGAAAATGCTTTCAAAAGAAAGAAAAAAGTGTTTGATTACCTTCAACGCAAAGGATACCGCACCGGTGATATTTATAATCACCTGGACGAACTCATGGAAAGGCTAAACAAATGAAAAACTGGTCACTTGAAAAAATAGTGAGAATTGGGCTGGGCCTGGCGGCGCTATACGTTTGCTATTTACTGGCCTCATATTTTGGCGCGCTCATTGGCTACGCCGTGGTGGCCGTTATTTTGAGTTATATTCTTGATCCGCTGGTAAACAGAATGCAGTCTGCCGGGATGAACCGAACCGTGGCTATTACGGTAACATTGAGCGGACTTATTCTTATTCTAATCTGGATATCAACCAATATATTTCCGCTGATTGTGAACCAAATGGTAGAGCTGGCCGGTCAGCTTAATCTGGAAAATCTTAAAGCCATTGCACAGCAAATTGAACAGCGGCTCACTACCCAATTTACCTTCCTGCCGGAAGGCTTTTTGCAGGAAGTCCTCAATAATACCTTTGCAGAATTGCTGGACATCGGTCAGCTCCCAACGGCATTGAGCAATATTATAAGCGTGTTTACAAATATATTTACCATTTTTCTGGTGGTGCCCTTTGCGACATTCTTTTTCTTGAAAGATGGCAGCAAAATACGGCGCGGCTTGCTGCAGATGGTTCCCAACAAGTATTTTGAGACCTCATTGAGCCTGCTCGATAAAATTGAAACCCGTCTCGGCATTTATTTTCGAAGTGTGATGTTGCAAAGTACGCTGGTGGCTTTCTTTTCATGGCTTTTCCTCACTATCGCAGGACTTAACAACGCGCTTGCTGTGGGCATAGCGGTGGGTGTTGCCAACACCATTCCCTATTTTGGGCCTATTATTGGGTATTTCCTCTCCGTGATTGTATCCATTATAGAAGTGGGTGATTTTTCGCTCGTGCTTCCCTGCCTGGTTGCTATCTTCCTTGTTCAACTCCTTGATAACATTATATTTCAGCCGTTTATATTTTCGCGGTCGGCTAATATGCATCCCGTGGCCATCTTATTTATTATTCTAATTGGAGCGCAATTAGCCGGTATTCTGGGAATGCTTGTTGCCATTCCGCTGGCAACAATCGTTAAAATTACTATTAGTCAATTCCGCTGGAGTATCAACAATTACCACATATTTAAATCCCGGAGATCTTCGCAGACTGAGCACAAAAAAGCATAGATGATCGGACGAAAATTGCGTACTTTATCCGTACGACTAAAACATCCATCAAACCGCTTCCGCATTGAAGCATCTTGTTTTTTTTGCCTCCGGTTCAGGAACCAATTTTCAATCCGTGATTGATGCCATCCAAGATGGAGAAATTGACGCCCGTATAAATGGTTTGATCACCAATAACCCAACAGCTAAAGCTTTAAAACGGGCTGAACAAAACGGGATTCCTACCCGGATAGTCCCCCCCTCTTCATTTGATGATCAAAAAAAATATACAGACACCCTTCTAAAAATATTAGCTGCGTGGGAGCCCCATCTAATTGTGCTTGCGGGTTATATGCTGAAAATTCCGGTCGCTGTTTTACAGGCTTACCCCAAGAGGATCATCAATATTCACCCTTCCCTTTTACCAAAATTTGGTGGGCAGGGATATTACGGCATGAAGGTTCATGAAGCTGTACTCCAAGCAGGCGAATCTAAAACCGGATGCAGTGTTCACATTGTTACCCAGGCGTATGATGAAGGCCCTGTTTTAGCGCAACGTACGGTGCCGGTAAAACCAAGCGATGATGCCGAAACGCTGGCCAACCGCGTGTTGGGGCAAGAACATGAGCTATTGCCAAGCGCGATTAAAAAATATCTTTCTACCTTAAATTAATTAACAACCTAAGTGTCACTTCAACCGTTATCCGAACTTCCAAAACATCCACTAAAAATTAACCGTGCGCTGTTATCTGTATCAGACAAAAAAGAGATCATTTCGTTAGCTAAAATACTTCACTCCGCTGACGTGGAACTTATTTCAACGGGCGGGACGGCCCAAAAAATCCGTGATGCAGAGATCCCGGTTACGGATGTTGCAGATGTTACCGGTTTTGAGGAATGTTTAGACGGACGTGTAAAAACGCTTCATCCCATCATTCACGGCGGCATACTCGCACGAACAAGCCACACCCCCGACCTTGAAGAAATGGACCGGCTACAGATTGAACCTATTGAATTGGTGGTTGGGAATTTGTATCCCTTTAAGAAAACCATTCAACAGCCGGATGTAAACTCTGCGATGGCTACCGAAAATATTGACATTGGCGGGCCGACTATGATCCGTGCGGCAGCCAAAAACTTTGCGCACGTCTGCGTGCTTACCAACCCGGCCCAATACGATGATTTTATCACCCATTTTGAACAAAACCAATCTGTTGATTTTTCCCATCGCCGGGAGTGGGCGCGGCAAGCCTTCAATCACACCGCTGAATATGATGTAACTATTGCTAATTATTTCAATGATCTGAGCAGTGATGAAACGCCCGTACAACTGAACATTTCTCTGCCCAAAGCACAGGATTTACGCTATGGAGAAAATCCGCATCAAAAAGCCGCAGTGTATGGTCATCAAAATGAAATCATCAACTGTTTTCACGGCAAGCAACTCAGCTATAATAATTTTATGGATGTGGATGCCGCGCTGAATCTTATTGCCGACTTTGACGCCGATCAACCCGCTTGCGCCATTTTTAAACATACCGTTCCTTGTGGAGTAGGTACAGCCGAAACACTTTCTAAGGCTTGGCACAAAGCTTTTGCTACGGACACCTCATCTCCTTTCGGGGGAATTGTGGTGGTGAATAAAGAACTTGATATGGAAACAGCACGGGCCATTGATGAAATTTTTATCGAAATAATTTTGGCCCCTGCCTTTGGAGATGACGCCTTGGAACTGCTCAAGCAAAAGAAAAAACGTCGCTTAATCCGCATCAAAAAAATAGCAGGCAATGATCGCGCCCCCTCTTTTAGGTCCATATTTGGCGGGGCCGTACAACAGCAGCCGGATGTTATGAATATTTCTTTCGATGCGTTTGAAACCGTGACCAACCGCAAAGCCGATGAGCAAGAAATTCGGGACCTTTTGTTTGCATGGAAAGTAGTAAAGCATATAAAGTCGAACGGTATTGTGTACGCCAAAGATGGTCAAACGATTGGCATAGGCACCGGTCAAACCAGCCGAATTGAGTCTTCAGAGATTGCCATTGCCAAAGCAAAGCAGGAAGGCTTACCCTTAGACCGTACCGCTATTGCATCCGATGCTTTTTTTCCTTTTGCTGATGGCGTTGAAGCAGCCGCTCAGGCAGGAGCCACATCCGTCATTCAACCCGGCGGGAGTATTCGTGATGAGGAAGTGATAAAAGCTGCAAATGATTATAACATGGCCATGGTTTTTACCGGAAATCGTCATTTTAAACATTAAAATATCGGTGATAAACATAGCATTTGAGCATTCGCAAATAAATGAACAAAATGCTATTTTATATAGATTCTGCTACTCATTTAATACAAACTTTCGAAAAATACATTTATTTTAGCATACCATGGATAACAATCCCGCCCAGCCTCAAACCAAAAAAAAGAAAAAAGGATTTTTTGACTGGCTCTACACCGATATAGCCATAGATTTGGGAACCGCTAACACGCTCATATATTCACGCGAAGAAGGTACGGTATTGAATGAACCCTCTATTGTAGCCCTGAACATGCAAAATGAACTGGTAGCATCTGGTCACCAAGCGCGACTGATGCATGAAAAAACACACAAGCATATTCGAACCGTACGTCCGCTGCGCGACGGGGTCATTGCCGATTTTGAAGTAGCCGAACAGATGATTCGCGCGATGATTAAAAAAGTAAAAATGAAGTGGTACTCCAGCACGCGCCAAATGGTGGTTTGTGTGCCCAGCGGTATCACGGAGGTGGAGCGCCGTGCCGTACGCGACAGTGCCGAACATGCCGGCGCCAAGAAAGTTTATCTGGTTGATGAACCCATGGCCGCCGCTATCGGAATTGGGCTAAATGTGCATGAGCCCATCGGAAACATGATTGTGGATGTGGGCGGAGGCACCACCGAAATTGCCGTCATTGCATTATCGGGCATCGTTTTTGCTCAATCCGTGCGGCTGGGCGGCGATGAACTGAATGAGGATATCATCAACTATTTCAGGCGGAACCATAATTTACTTATTGGTGAACGAACCGCCGAAAATATAAAGTGCGAGATCGGCTCGGCCGCCCCGCTCGACGAAGAGGTTGAAATGGTTACCAAAGGCCGTGATTTGGTCAACGGCGTACCGCGCACCCGAACCGTCAGCTCTAAAGATGTGCGCGAGGCTATCTCCGAATCGGTGAATAGCATTGTAGAATCTATCACTAAATCTCTTGAACAAACCCCACCCGAACTCTCTGCTGATATTCTCGACCGCGGTATTATGCTTACAGGCGGCGGTGCTTTATTGAAAAATCTGGACAAACTAATTATGGAGACAACCGAGCTGCCCGTTCATATTGCTGAAGACCCGCTCACCGCCGTGGTGCGCGGCACCGGTGCCATACTGGAAGATCTTGACCATTACCGCACCGTTATAACCTAATTATGGGGATTAAAGTGAATGCGTTTCCAATTTTCACGCATATCTGAGGCCAAGGATTATATTCTCACAGCTCTGCTGCTGCTCTTTGCTATCACCTTATTAATTGAGCGCAACCAAGGCGGAATAGACAATCTTAGAAAAATATCCGTCACCATTTTCAGCTACGTTGAAGAACCGCTGTCAAATATTCGGTTATATCGTCAAGCCCTGCGCACCAACACCGATCTACGGAAACAAAATGTGCAGCTGCTCGATGAATTAAACCGCCTGCGTTCGGTACGGCAACGTAATGATGAATTGATGGCGCTCTTGGAGTTGGGGCGGTCCAGTGATTTCAATTTATATCCGGCGCAAATTGTAGGCAAAGAACTTAATCAGGTCAACAATGTTTTAACGATTGACGCCGGCAGCAACAACGGCATTCAGGAAGGTATGCCTTTTATTTCTGCCAACGGATTGGTGGGCAAAGTGGTACTTACCTCACCCCGTTTTGCTCAGGTGATGCCGCACTTTAACACCCTTTTCCGAGTTAGCGCCAAACTGCAAAATACAAATGCGTACGGTATTGTAAGCTGGGACGGACCAAATGCTCAGGAACTAAAACTCAATTACATTCCCCAAACTATTGCAGTTGAAACCGGTGAAACAGTCGTAACATCAGGATACAGTAATCAATATCCCCCTAATATTGCAATTGGAGAAGTGATCCGATCGGAACCCAATGAAGGCCGAAATACCCAAAACATTTTTCTGCGGCCGGCAACCAATTTGTTTACCGTTGCCGAAGGTTTTGTTATAACCACCCCGCCGGATACAGCGGTAAATAAAATAAACGAAGCATACCGGGGGATGTTTGAATGAATATACAAACCCTTAAACATACTGCTTTAGGTATCGGCGCTGTAATACTACAGCTTATATTTTTTCGGCATCTTAAAATTTTAGGTATTCAGCCCGACTTTGTATTGCTTTTTATTATTTGGTTCATCACCAAAAGTAACCGCACCGCAGCTATTTTAATGGCCGCTATGCTGGGTTTGGCCCAAGATGCCTTTTTAGATATTTGGGGACTGCATATGTTCTCTAAAACGTTATTTACTTTCTTGGGGTACCAAACGGTTTCAACATCTATTGATTTGCGCATTCAGCTGCCCAGAGTTATTGCCGTCGTATTTATTGCATCATTAATACATAATCTTATTTTTATAATCGCAAGCAGTTTTGTAGCGCACTACACGGCCGAATTATTATTTTGGAAAATTTTGATTGGCTCAAGTATATATACATCCGTTTTAGCCGGCATTATTCAATTATTTAGAGCAAGATAGGCTGTAACACAAGCAGATTACCCTCGCTTTTATGAATAGAAAAAATAAACGTTCCCATATATCTATCCAGGTTTTAAAAATTGCTATGCTTGCTGTGGGCGTAATTATTCTTTTGCGGCTTTTCCAACTCCAAGTGCTCCAATATGATGAATATAGTCCTCAAAGCAGGGAAAATGCGCTTCGTCAAGAGTTTGTTTCGCCGGCCCGCGGGCTTATTTTTGATCGTGATGGAAGGCTTTTGGTTGATAACCAACCCATATATTCTATAACCGTAACCCCCGCAGCATACGATACCACAAATACACCGCTTCTTGCTGATGTACTTAACATGCCGATTGATGATTTGAAAAATCGCATCCAACAAGCTCGTGATTATTCCTGGCAGCGTCCCTCCCGACTTATTACTGAAATTGACTTTAAAACCTTTTCGGCCATTGAGGAAAACCTCTGGAAGCTGCCCGGTATTAGTCATCAAATAGAAAGCAAGCGCCACTACCCGGTTGACAGCCTCCGGGCTTCCCATATTTTTGGCTACCTGCGTGAAGTTTCGGAAGAGGAATACCGCCAGTCGGATACCTATCGACTGGGCGAAAAAATAGGCAAAAGCGGACTCGAATCTTCATTCAATAATCAGCTAACGGGTCAACGGGGTACCCAATATACCCTTGTCAACGCTATGGGGCATTCGCTGGGTTCCTATAATGATGGTTCCAGCGATGAAGCCCCTACCAAAGGAAGTAACTTGCATACCACGCTTTCTACCGATTTACAGCTTCTGGCCGAAGATTTAATGCAGGGTAAGAAAGGAGCCGTTGTTGCAATAGATCCTAATACGGGTGGAATTTTAAGCCTGGTCAGTGCTCCTCAGTTCGAAATTCGCAAACTATCCGGAAGCATTGATGAGAACTATTGGCAATCTATACAGCAGAATAACAGCAATCCCCTTTTCAACCGGGCATTATTGAGTGAGCAACCACCCGGCTCTACCCTAAAGCCCTTGATGGCACTCATTGGCTTGAAGATGAACATCATCACTCCCCAAACCACGGTTTATAACCCCGGATATTATTACCGGGGGCGCAGATACGGCGACCACGCCGACAAGGGCACCTACAACCTTACCAAAGCCATCCAACATTCCAGCAATACCTACTTTTTTAGTTTGATGGATAAAATTGCGACCAGCGGCCGGCTCAATCAATGGCATGATTTGGCGGCAGATTTTGGACTTGGTGCCAAGCCGGGCGTTGATCTGCCCTATCAGGCCAACGGCATTTTGCCCGACAGTGCATACTTCAACCGGGTGATTGGCGAAAATAAATGGGGCATCGGCGATGTTCTCAATCTGGGCATCGGCCAGGGGCATATTGCTACCTCTCCTTTACAAATGGCATTGCTAACGGCTGAAATTGCCAATAATGGATACCGGCTTCAGCCGCACATTATACAGTCTGTAGAAACCGAAAATGGACAAAATATTCCTGTCAGCATAGAAAAGAATAAAATCGAATGGGTTGAACAAAAAGACCTTGACGTAGTCAAACAGGGTATGCGGCAGGTTGTACGAGACGGAAGCAGCCGGTATTACACCAATCTTGACAGTATAAAAGTAGCAGGCAAAACCGGAACGGCACAAAACCCCCATGGTGAAGATCACGGCTGGTTTATCGCTTTTGCACCCTACGACAATCCCCAAATTGCCATTGCTGTACTTCTTGAAAATTCGGGCTATGGTTCCATCTCTGCGGCGCCGGTAGCCTCCCTGCTTATAGAACAATATTTAACCGGGGCTGTAAACAGGCCGTATGTGTATGATTATGTGAAAAATTTTAAACCACAAAATTCTTCCGCCCAAAATGAGTAATGTGCAATCATTTAATTGGGGTACTGCTTTGCTCTGGGCCTGCCTGGTAACTATTGGTTTAGTGGCCATTTATAGTGCCACGCAGGGACCCGTTGCAGAATTTTTGCCCTCGTACATTCAAATTAATTTTTATAAACAGCTTGTTGCTTTTGGTTTAGCCATTGGGGTTATGGCAGCTACCCAATTTATATTGCCCCGTACGTTCAAAGAAGGCTCCTACATATTTTACGGCATTTGCGTATTCTTAATGGTTTTAACGCTACTTATTGGCAAAGAGGTAAACGGGGCCCGAAGCTGGCTTGTCATTGGTCCGGTAAACTTTCAAGCAAGCGAGCTTATGAAGGTGGCCACTATTTTAGCTACGGCCAATTACTTAACCAGTCAGCGTAATATTTCTGCAGAAAACTTGCGGCATGCGCTTGTTACTGTTGTGCTATTACTCATTCCTACGGTTTTGGTGTTCCTGCAAAATGACACCGGCACCGCCCTGGTATTTTTAGCGCTCATTCCGGTTATATTATTTTGGTCGGGGTTGCCCTACGGTATTTCTATTTTTATTATATCACCGCCTGTAATTGCGTATCTGTGTATTATCAACTGGTACTGGGGGTTAGTAGCAGCTGTGATATTTACGCTGCTTATTTTCTTTATACAGCGCCGAACCTGGCTGACGTTTGCTTCGTTTGTGTGCGGTATTCTTATTGTTATTGGCATACAGGTTGCTTTGTATCAAGTGTTACAACCATATCAGCGCGGGCGTATTGAGGCATTCACCAATCCCGATTTTGATCCCCAGGGCGCCGGTTGGAATGTCATTCAGGCGAAAACAGCGATTGGTTCCGGCGGAATTTACGGCAAAGGATTTATGGAGGGGACCCAAACCCAGCTGCGTTTTTTACCCGAGCAGTGGACTGATTTTATCTACTGCGTTATTGCTGAAGAGTTTGGATTCCTGGGAGCTTCTCTGGTACTGCTGCTATTTCTTGGCCTTTTATTCAGGCTGCTTAAAAGTGCACAAAATCACAAGCACCCCTTTGCGCAAATTGTGATGGTGGCCGTAGCCTGGATCTTTTTTGTACACTTTTTTATTAATATTGGCAGTGCTACCGGATTACTTCCTGTCGTTGGGTTGCCCCTGCCCTTCATCAGCTATGGCGGCTCGGCATTGCTCACCAATACGCTGATGCTTGCCATATGCCTAAATATGAGCTTCAATAAACGGCACATGAGCATTTACCGGTAACCATTTACCGGCTGCCAAAATTATAGCGGTCTATCTTGTCTGGATCTTTTCCACTTTTTCTTAGCTCCCGCCTATGCATCGATTTTGCAATCATCTCGTGGGCTTTTACAAAACGATAAGCCATCCACAGCAAGAATAGAACTGCAGCTATATAAAGAATGGCGGATGCAATGGTCCAGGCAGTAAAAAATTAAAACATAAGGATGTAATCTTATTTAAATTAACAATTTAAGTTTAACCAGTGGTACTTATTTTTCCCATTCTTTGTCCGTTCGCAGCTTAAAACTTCTTCGATGATGATTGGTGATGCCATATTCTTGCAAGCCCGCAAAATGCTCTTTAGTGGGATACCCAACATTGGTAATCCAACCGTAATGCGGATACGCTTCATGAAGTTTTTTCATCAAATTATCGCGATATACTTTAGCCAAAATGGATGCCGCCGCAATGCTGACTGAGCGGTCATCACCCCTAACAATACACTGGTGTGGGTACACCGTATCACAAAATGAATTACCGTCAATTAGTAAATAATCGGGCTTGGCTTCATTGGCATCAGCACACTTTTTCATGGCTTGATGTGAAGCATGTAAAATATTTAGTTCATCAATCTTGGCAGGCTCACACCACTGGACGGTCCAAAAAAGCGCTTTTTTTTTGATGGTTTTAGCAAACCCCGTTCGTTGTGATAGAGAAAGCTGCTTGCTGTCCCGAATATCAGCAATGGGGTGCCCCGGTTTCAAAATAACGCCGGCTGCCACCACCGGTCCGGAAAGACAACCGCGGCCCACTTCGTCGAGCCCCATAATGCGGCTATAGTTTTCATTCCAAAGCTTATTTTCGAAAAGGAGCCGATCCATGGTTATCAAATGAGTTGGAAAACAATTCTTTTGAATGAATTTAGCACTATGCTGGTTGTGAAGATAAAGAATAAAATCTGAAATATTATGCATTTTAAATACCTGGAATGGGACGAACGTTTCGCCCGTGGGAGTAACCAATCACCCTTTGACACGCTCTGGGATCTTTTTCAGGAATTGTTAACTATTGCTGGCGGGGATGTTTCTCAAGCCCTGAAGTGGCTCACCGACCTCGACGATCAGTACGATATCATCGATCAGTTTGATGAAGAATACAGCTTGGGTGATTTTGTGGAAGAGCTCGAAAATCGCGGATACATTGAAGCCGACAGCGACGAAAACCTTATGGTGATGACCCGCAAAACCGAGCGCAGTCTGCGGCAGCGTTCGTTGAAAGAAATATTTAAAAATCTCCAAAAAGGTTCGGGCGGCCAGCATAAAACGGACCATTCAGGCAAAGGGTTGGAACGGCAACCGGAGACCCGATCGTGGCAACACGGCGATGATATTGGCCATATAGACAGCGTGGGCACCATGATGAACATGCTTAAGCACAGCACAATTGACCAATTTAACCTGCAGGAAAAAGATTTGCAGGTGCATGAAACTGATCACTACACCTCCGTTGCCACGGTGTTGCTTATCGATTTAAGCCATTCCATGATTTTGTACGGCGAAGATCGCATCACCCCGGCCAAAAAGGTAGCGATGGCGCTATCGGAGCTTATACTGAATGATTACGCCAAAGACTCGTTAGACATTGTGGCCTTCGGCAACGAGGCCTGGGAAGTGAATATTGAAGATTTGCCGTACCTGCAAGTGGGGCCCTATCACACAAACACCCAGCAGGCGCTACAGCTTGCACGACACTTGCTGCACCGACGTAAATATGCTAATAAACAAATTTTTATGATTACTGATGGCAAGCCTTCATGCATCATTGAAAATGGAAAAATGTACAAAAATAGCTTTGGACTCGACCGAAAAATTGTAAACAAGGTGCTGGATGAGGCGGTAAAATGCCGACGCGATAAAATAAATATCACCACCTTTATGATTGCCAAAGACCCCTACCTACAGGGTTTTGTACGCGAGCTGTCGGAGACAAATAAGGGCCGCGCGTACTTTGCATCACTGGATAATCTGGGCGGCTATATTTTTGAGGATTACATCAAAAACAGGAAAAAGCGCGTACGGTAATTCCCATCTAAAAAAAAGGCAACCGCTACAAACGATTGCCTTTACTTAAATAATAGATAAGAGGCTTTTGAATAACCTACGTCTATTTCTCCCAAAGGCCTCGATAACAGATCTTAGCTTCCAATACCCAATTCATCCATCACTTGCGAAGTGATATCATAATTTTCCTGGGCATTTTGCGATGCATACAGAATGATCAAATCACCCTGATTGGTTGTGGTATTCAGCACATAGGCTAAATTTTGCCGCGCAGCTACCGTTTCAATTGCAGTGTTAATTTCTTCATATAGCGGACCAACCAGTTCCTGCTGCTTCTGCTGTATTTCCTGCTGAACCTGGCGCTGCGCCTGCTGTAAATCAGCCTGTAATTGACCCAGCCGTTCTTCTTCTTTTTGCTTGGCTGCATCAGAAATAACCGACTGCTTCTGTTGGTACTCGGCTACTTGATCTTGAAAATCCTGATCTTTTTGAGCAATAGATTCTCGTTTTTTTTGCACAAAATTCTGCAAACGCTGCTGTACGGCCTTCATTTCGGGCATTCGTTGCAGTAATGCCTGCGGGTTTACATACCCGATTTTATCTTCCTGTATTTGGGCCTGGCTTTGCGTAAGGCCTGTACTTAAAACAAATACTAAACAAAGTGCAGTTAATTGTATCGATCGTTTAAACATAATAAAATCTTAATTTTAGAATTAATTATTGTGTTGATGTAAGTCTGTCAATAACGGCTTGCGTAATATTTGTTTGTCCATCGCCGGCATAGAATATAATATTTTCTCCGGTATTGGTTGATTTGTTCAGTACAAAATCGTAGCCTTCACTTTCCGATATAGCAGCAATAGCTTCATCAACCTGGGTTAAAATAGGCTCGAGTAATTCATTGCGCTTTTGCTGAACTTCGAGACGAATGCGCTGATTCATTTCATCAAGTTCGGTTTGCATGTCGGTCAGTTCCTGCTCTTGCTGCTCAATTTGCTGTTGCGACATAGAGGCACTGTTCTCTTGATACTGCGCTACAGCATCCTGATATTCGGTGGATTGTTGCTGCAACTCCTGTTGCTTTTGTTGAACGAAGGAATTTAACTCCTGCTCCACGCGCTCTCTTTCAGGAAGCTCATTTAACACTTCTTGCGTATTCATATACGCAATTTTTACTTGTGCCGTGGCCGTAGCCGACAGCACAAAAAGAAAAATGGCCACTGTTGATAATATCTTTTTTATCATAATATGCGTTCTTGTTCTTATTTAGTTCTTATATAATTAAAGTGAGATCGCAATTTGTTTCATTCATTGATTTAACGTAATGCCCATCTCTTGTAGTACATCTTTATTTAAATTCCACTGCTTTCGGCTAAATAGAAGCGAAGAATTTTTGGCCCGGTCAAATACAAAATCAATATCTTGGCGTTGGGCAACAGCTATAATCGCTTCGTAAACCATGCGTTGAATGGGTTCCAGAAGTTCTCTTTGCCTGGAAAAATATTCGCCTTGCGGCCCAAATTTTTGATTTCTAAACTGCTGTCTTGCCTGTACTTTTTGCGTTATTTCTTGCTGTCTTTGGGCTTTAGTTTCCTCGGTATATAAAATTTCCTTAGATTCAAAATCTTCTCTTAGCTGATCAATCTCCTGCTGCATTTCTTCAAGACGCATTTCCCACTCTTCGCTTATCACCCCAAGTTGTTGTTGAATGCCACTATATTCAGGCACATTTTTCAGTATAAGATCGGTATTGACATATCCAATTTTTTGCTGCTGCGCTTGGGCAAAGGCGCTCATTGCCATCACAAAAATAAGAGTAAGCCCGATTATGTGATAAAATCTACGCATTAAAATGGGGCACCAATATTAAACAAGAATTCCCACTCACCGGCAGCAACCTGCGTTTGCGGTATGCCGTCCAGACGGTACCCGTAACTGAGGTCAACGAGCCCAAGAATAGGTAGGAATACCCGCATTCCAAAACCTGTAGAACGCTTGACTTGCAAGGGCGCAAAATCCTCAAAATTGCGGTACGCATTGCCAGCGTCAAAAAATGTGTACGGTATAATCTGTGCCTGTTGTGACTGTACCACCGGCACGCGAAGTTCCATAGAATATTTACTATACAAACGGCCGCCAATTTCTTCAAGCCGTCCCGATTCCGGGTTTCGTTCACGCGGGGTGATCGATTGCCCTCTGCCGCCGGGATATCCGCGCAAATCAATATTATCATCAATAAAACTCTGGCGCTGCTGCAGCTGCGTTCCGCCCAGCACAAACCGCTGGAAATCACTTCGCTGGCCTTGACCCAAATATCCCAGATAACCGTATTCTATGCTATTGGTCAGTACCAGTTTACCAGTGATAGTTGTATGATTTTCATACGAACTTTTCAGCTTATAAAACTGAGAAAAGTTCGGCAACGGTGGCGCAATTTCGCCCGATATGCTAAATTTTGAACCTCCCGCGGGTGATATAGGAGTTGGATAAAGCGAATTGCGTTCAATTACCTGCTTGAAGCTTAAAATATTAGAGGTTCCCTCAGCCAAAAATGTAGCTCCACCTTGAATATCATAAATTTGATAAGATACAATAGATCGCTGGGTAAAGTAATCATCCGGCCACTCTAAACGCCGCCCGAGCGATACACTGCTTGAAAATAATTTGTTTCGTTCATTGCTAAAGCGGCGACTAATAAGATCGTAACTTAAACTCACACCAAAGGAGTTAGGACGGCCGCCCAAGTAGGGCTCCTGAAAACTGATGTTGTAGCTCTGGAAACCACTGCCCGATATTTGCGCACCAATAGATAGTTTTTGCCCATCACCGGATGGAATAGGATTCCAGCCCTTGCCCTGCAAGGCACGCTGGAGCGAGAAGTTATTGAAATTGACCTTTGCTGAAAGAATGACACCTACCCGGGGTCCCCCGTACCCGCCGGAGAATTCAAAGTTGTCGGTACTTTGAGATTCCTCCAAAGGATAGTTTATATCAACCGTTTTATTTTCGCGATCGGGAAGTAAATCAGGTTCTATTTGGGGCTGAAAATAACCCAGCGTACCCAACTCACGAATGGTCCGCACTAACTGCGAGCGGTTGTATTTATTTCCGGGAATGGTGCGCAAACTTCGCCGAACGATATCATCGTGGGTTTTGGTATTTCCGGTAAACGATACCCGCTTGATGGTGGCAATTTCGTCTTCATAGATATTAAGCGTAATATCGACCGAGTCTTCAGCTACAATATCAATATCAGGTTCAACACGGAAGAACAGGTAGCCCGCATTCTGGTAGAGGCTGGAAACATCATCACCACTCTGGGTATACTGCAATTTTTGGTCAAACTTGGTTTTATTAAGCACATCTCCTTTTTTAAAACCCAGCGTTTTCGAGAGTGTTTCGTTTGTGTACACGGTATTTCCTTCCCAGCTGATGTTACGCACCTTATACTGCGGCCCTTCCGATACGGTCATGTCCACTTTAATTCCTGCTGCAGGGGTATTAAAAACAAACAGACGATTTTGGTTGTATGGAAAGGTGTAAATACTGTCTTGCTGTACCCTAAAATCAAGATAGCCGTTTGACAAGTAGAAATTGCGCAAGTTGTTTAAGGCCGTTTCAAATTCTTCTTCTTTATACAATTGTTTTGAAAAGAACTTCCACCAGCGATCTTCGCTAAACGTACCGAGGGATTTTGTCAGTGTTTTGTCGCTGAATTTATCATTACCCTTGAAGCTCACTTCCTTGACTTCCAGTTTTTCGCCGGGATCTATATCAAAAATAAGCTTTACGCGATTTCGAACGGTATCAACTTGGCCGGTTGATACATCTACCTTGGTAAACCAGTGCCCTTCTTGCTTATAATAACGCTTGATGGTATTTGTAGCCTGCACCTTGGAGGCTTTGGTTACTGCAAAGCCGTTGAGCAAATTCAAGCGTTCGCGAATATCGGTACGCTCTGATCTGTTAATTCCTTTAAGTTCAAAATTTTGCAGGCGCGGCTGCTCTTGAACGCGAATTTCCAGGTAAACCCCTTCCGATGTGGTTCGTGTGCGAACAATCTTGATATCAGAGAAAAGCCCTGTACGATGCAGCCGCTGGATTGCATCGGCCACATCTTGCCCGGGAATGGTTATGGTTGAACCTTCTTTAAATCCTGTTTGGCTTATCACAAAGCTGGGCCGGGTTGTTGTTAGGCCAACTACCTGAATACCCTGAATTTCGTATTCCTGGGGGGAGTAATTGAGCGGGTTTTGGATTTCAAAAGAAGTGGAATCTTCAGGTGTAACCTGCGAAAACCCTTCGTTTGCAATGATAAAAATACCGGCCAGAAAGAATAGAACAATCTTTTTTAGGTCAATAAAATCCTGAATCACAATTAAGCTTGGAAAATTTAAATATGAAAAGTTTAGGTGACTAACTCTTTAACGTATGAAAGAGGCGATTTCTTTTGTCCATTTTTGCTTTTTATTGCTCCGAATCGGCGATCTCTTTTTTGATAAGATGAAATGGCCTTGTATAACTGATCACGCCTGAAGTCAGGCCAGTACGTTTCGGTGATAAAAAGCTCAGAATACGCCAATTGCCACAGCAGAAAATTACTTATACGATATTCCCCGCTGGTGCGAATAATGAGATCCGGATCGGGGATATGAGCGGTTGAAAGATGGCTGCTAATCATTTCATCATTAATATCACCCGGAACCAATGTGCCTTCTTTAACTTTTTGGCCCAGCTTTTTTACCGCTTCAGTAATATCCCAACGGCCCGAATAACTTAATGCGAGACATAAATGGAGCCCGTCGTTATCTTTGGTCAAATCGATAACTTCTTGCAGTTTATCCTGGCAATTTTGAGGAAAACGGCTGGTCTGACCAATAGCAGAAAGTTTAATGTTATTTTTGTTCAGGTTTTCAGCCTCATTACGCAAGGTGTTCACCAAAATGTGCATTAAGGCATTCACTTCGGCTTTAGGGCGGCTCCAGTTCTCGGTAGAAAAGGTATAAAGCGTTAAATATTGCACTCCTATCTGCCCACAGGTTTCGGTGATATCCCGAACAGAATCGACGCCGGCCTTGTGGCCCTGCGTACGCAGGTTGCCCTTTTGCTTGGCCCAGCGACCATTACCGTCCATAATAATAGCTACGTGCGATGGGATACTACCCGCTCCTTTGAGTTGAGACTGGAGTTTCTTATCTCCATCGCCCTGTGCATTATCTGTAAGTGAAATACTATTCAAATCCATTAAACTCTTGTTTATAAGCTTGATATATTAGAGTTTTATAACCGATTATTCAAACGTTAATACACTTATAGTTCATCAATTTTCTGCTTCACGGACAGCATTTCCAATAATGCCAACGCTGCTTCTGCTCCTTTATTTCCAAAATCGGAATCGGTAGCGGCTCTTTGGGTTGCCTGCTGAATATTATCGGTGGTTAGCACACCGAACACAACCGGTTTGTCCCATTCTAAATTCAATTGCAATACCCCGTTATTTGCCGTTTGGCATACATAATCAAAATGAGGCGTCTCTCCCCTTATCACCGCACCAAGTGTTATAACGCCATCTACCTTTGGGAGCAATTTTTTAGCCGTAAATGGAATTTCGTACGCGCCGGGGCATTTAGCCACTACAACGTTTTTATCGCGAATTTCTTTGTTTTGCAGTACTTGCAAGGCGCCATCTAATAATTTATCGGTGATAAAAGAGTTCCACTTGGCTACAGCAATACCGATGCGTGGTGTGCCGGCATCGTTATTCCCGTTGATAATTTTTACAGCCATAGGCTACACCGATATCTCTTTGCGTTGATCTGTTAAGGTACGCAATTTATTCACCCATTGAGCACTAATGGTTAAGCTGCCAAAATTACGATAGTACGATTTCTTTACCCCGTGAAAATCACTCCCCCCGGTTGATAATAACTGATTCTTTTGCACAAATTCTTCAAGCTCATGTTGAATGCCATAGTTGTGGCTTGGATGTACCACTTCAAGCCCATCAATGCCCGTTTCTACTAACATTTGTTGCTCATCGGTAGTATATAACCGACCGGGATGTGCAAGAACAGCAGCGCCGCCGGCCTGTTTTACAATGTCAATTACATCACCAATTTCTCCATAATCATTTTTGATAGAGCCGAGGGATTCATCACTCAAATATCGTATAAAAGCTTCCTTTTGTGTACCCACGTATCCTTTATTCACCAATATGGCTGCAATATGAGGGCGCCCCACATTTGATCCGTCGGCTTCTGCAAGCACCTCGTGGATATCCAGCTCAAGCCCTTTTTTATGCAGCTGTTTGACAATCCACTGCGCGCGCTGCACCCGTGCTTTACGGTGATGATTGAGTAAATCATTTAGATTTTTGTTGTCAGGCTCAAAATAATACGCCAGTAAATGGCATTCCCGGTCATTAAATGAAGTCGTGATTTCTACCCCGGGGATCAGCTCTATGCTATATTCATTAGAAATATCGAAAGCTTTTTGGTAACCATCAATAGTATCGTGGTCAGTAATTGATATAGCAGAAAGGTTCATCCCCGCCGCCACTTTTATAATTTCTTCCGGCGGCATTTTTCCATCCGAAGCGGTGGTATGTAAATGTAAATCTGCTTTAGACAAAATTATATGGGATCAGATGTGTGTGCATTGATTAATTTTTTTTTACTGCATATACCAATAAGTTTTGCAAAATCCTAAGTATAGCCTCTATGCTTTTTTGACCCACCCCTGCGCCCCTTCCGCCAGCTGGCGGAGACAATTCGTCTCCCCTCTTGAGAGGGTGTGTTATTCCTCGCAAGAGGTTTTATATTCTGTTTTTACCATCCAATTGGTAGAGACATAATTATTGATTAATTGATGGTGCGGATTTTGAGGTTTTGTCCTTCATATATGCGAGAGCTATTTAAATCATTCGCTTTTTTAATATCGGAAACAGAAACATTAAACGAATTGGCTATTTTAATAAGCGTATCATTTTCTTGGACTTTATACTGTACTGCAACATCTTCATCTTGTTTTTCGGTTGAAGTATAAAGCGAAAAAATATTTTTCCCTGCTCTTTGCTCGCGCTCAATCTGTAGTTTTTTTGTCCGTCCAAACGCATTAACCTGCACGTAATAGGATTGCTTGTCAGAAGGCACATAAATGGCCATTTTTTCACCCATACTAATCGTATTAGATGAATTATTCCACGCTCGAATTTGCGAAGCCTGTACATCATACCATTCGGCAATATGGCCCATAGTGTCACCACTTTTTACCGTATAACTCATTTTAGCCGTTTTATCCGGCTGGGGCGAACGCTTTTTTGTTTTTGGGGGTGATGACTGCTTTGATGGTTCGGCAATAGTAATTTTTCCGGTGCTGCCGGGAGCCAGCGGAACCATAATTTTTTGGCCCGGGTGGATGATGCTGGACAAATTTTCATTGCTTTCAAAAATAGCGCGCACCGATGTACCATACTTTTGCGCTATGTGCCCAAGCGTTTGTCCGCTCTGTACGGAGTGAACAGCAATGCGGCGACTTTTTTGATCTTTAGGTATTTCTTTGTAGTTCGCTAAAAATTGGGTTTTTAAACCAGTCGGGAGTTTCAACGGATACGAAGAACCCGGCGGGGTAGCCCAGCGTAGTAATTCGGGATTGTACTCTTTTATTTTTTCTAAAGTAATACCGGCAGCCCCGGCTAATTTATCCAGGGGCATGAGAGGGGCTACCTCAGCCACCTCATACGAATATTCTTTTGCCGAATAATCTGCTTCAAACCCAAATGCCGCTGTATTGCGGTTTATCATGGTGGTGGCAATAAAGCCGGGTACATATCCCTGGGTTTCACGCGGCAGGTGCGGGTACGCCGACCAGTAATCCTCCTCGCCGCCGCCCGCCCGAATGGCGCGTTTTAGTCCCCGCGGACTGATATTATAACTTGCCATAGCCAGGTGCCAATCACCCCAAATTTCATATAAGTCACGCAAGTGGCGAGCCGCAGCACGCGTGGCCTTTTCCGGGTCGCGGCGCTCATCCATCCACCAGTTCACCTCCAGCCCATACATCGATCCCGTAGCCCGGATAAATTGCCACATGCCCACTGCTGAAGCCCAGCTGCGTGCCCGGGGATTGAGCCCGCTTTCTATCATCGACAAATGCACAAGTTCGGTAGGTGCGCCTTCATCACGAAAAATCTCTTTCATCATCGGAAAATATTTGTTAGACCGCTTCAGCCACGATTCCATCACCTCGGGGCGCTGCATGCTGTAAAACATAAGGTGGCGATTTACCTGTGGATTATGAACAAGCGGCACCTCGGTTTTAGGCGTAGTAATATTATCAGGCATTACAAATCGAGTATCTTTCCACTCATCACTTTCGTAGAGTTCACGCTGCACGGCAAACACTTTTCCCTGCTCACTCTTGGTAGATTTTTTAATCCCATAAAATTCTCTGTACTCGGTATACACCGTTCGATACAATTCCTTGAAACGTTTACTTATACGAATCTGCGGGTAATCGTCCAGAAGCGTTTGTATAGATTTCAGCGCATCGGTGATGTGTTTTTCGGCAGCCCGCGGATCGTCGTTAATCTGATCTTGCACGGCCCGTATGTGCAGCTCGTAAATACTGCTGATCTTTTTTAGTAAATTCTTTTCCAGCTCATCAAGCTTTTGGGGTGATGCCACATTTTTCATCTCCCCTTTTTTATCCGGTTCAAATTCCGAATCATCACCAAGCAGCAAATACGCATCGGGTAACGGTACCCGCTGAATGGAACTATCGGACGAATTTTGGGCTGCTGCGTGTCCGCTGGCTAATAGTACAAATGCCAAAACAAACGGTATAATCAGTTGTCTCTGCATAGTTTAAGGGTGATTTTTTTAAATTCAATTAGTTTTTAGTTTCATACATTGGTATTAGACCATTGCTGTACGAGGGGCCATCGGCGGCCGGTGCCAAACGATTTATCATGAATTTTCAAGCCCGGCGGAGCCTGAAATCGCTTGTGTTCATTTTTATTCACCAGTTGAATAATCTTTTCTATCAGCTGCTTGTCAAATCCCTGTTCGGCAATACGCGCTGCACTTATCTGTTCTTCGAGATAAAGCTTTAATATGGTATCCAATTTATCGTACGCAGGCAAACTATCGCTGTCTTTTTGATCCGGCCTGAGCTCGGCGCTGGGCGGCTTATCAATCACCGACCGGGGAATTATTTCTTTTTTATAGAATGATCGGTTCAGCCATTCGGCCAAAGCAAAAACTTCCGTTTTATATAAATCAGAAATTACTGCCAACGCGCCATTCATATCTCCATAAAGCGTGCAATATCCCGTCGCCAATTCCGATTTATTCCCCGTATTTAGCACAAACCGGTTAAATTTATTGGCAATAGCCATAAGCAGCATGCCGCGGGCCCGGCTCTGCAAATTCTCTTCTGCCACTCCAAAATCCGTATCTTTAAACAGCGGCTCAAGCACATCCATATATTTACCATATATCTTCTTAATAGGCAACTCGTACAGCTCAATGTTTAAATTTTCGGCCAGTTTTTGAGCGTCTGTCAGACTACTTTTTGATGAAAATTCCGATGGCATGGCTACGCCCATTACATTTTCGGGGCCAAGTGCTTCGGCTGCTATACAGGCTACAACCGTAGAATCAATGCCGCCGCTCAACCCTAACACAACCTTGGTTGTAACGCCGGTTTTTTTGATATAATCTCGCAAACCCCATTGCAGGGCTTCAAAAATTCGGGCTTCTTTGTGTGGCAACGGGGGGATGGGAGCTGTATCGCGGGCTTTAATATTTTTTCCGTCCCAATTCACATCAATGGTCGCCTCCCTAAAAAGGGGAGCACGCGCAACAATATCCCCGCTTGCATTTAAAACCATCGAATCTCCGTCAGAAATGAGCTCCGCATTAGCGCCCACTTGGTTGGCATAAAAAACAGGCAGCCCGGTATTACGGACATGATCGGTTAATAATTTTTCGCGTTCAGCTGACTTTGTAACCGTAAATGGAGAAGCCGATAAATTGATGATGCAATCGGCTCCCTTTTCAATTAATACTTTAACCGGCGTTGTTTTATAGGTGTGATATTGGGTATCACTGTTATTGGCCCAAATATCTTCACAAATAGTGATGCCTAACTGAACTTCATCGAAGGGTATACATTCAACGGTTTCACCCGGCTCAAAATAGCGCAATTCATCAAATACATCATAGGTGGGCAGCAGGCATTTGTGGGTCTGTCCCACTTTCTTGCCATGCCGGGCAACAATGGCCGTATTGAAACACGGCCGACCATTTTGGACATCGTTTTCAGTTATTGAACCAAAAATGAGAGCCGTTTCCTTGGTTTGAGCAATTATTTTTTGGTTGGCCGCTTCAATCTGCTTACGGAAGGCCGGTCTTTCGAGCAGATCCATGGGAGAATATCCGCAAACGCATAGTTCAGTGAGAATAAGCAGATCCATTCCGTCATTTTCAGCGGTACGCAAAGCCTCTAAAATGAGCGCTGTATTCCCTTTTATATCACCGATTGTGGGATTCAGTTGTTTGAGACGAATATCCATGAACTGATCTTTATAAAATGAGCAAACCGGAAATTATTGATTGGCATCAAAAACCTTTTTACCGGCCACCCACGATTGGTTGACCTCGGTTTGCCAGATATTCTGTTTGCCTGTTTCAAACAGGTCGCGATCTATGATGATGAAATCCGCCCACTTTCCTTCTTCAAGGCTACCTAATACATCTTCTTGGTGAGCCGCATACGCCGCATCAATGGTAAACGAGCGCAGCGCCTGCTTGCGACTCATCGCCTGCTCGGGATACCAACCGCTTTCGGGATTGCCTTGGTGATCCTGACGGGTAATGGCTGAATACAAGTCATAAAATGGATTCACATTCTCCACCGGAAAATCAGATCCCGAGGCTACAACCGTGCCCTGATCTAAAAATGTTTGCCACGCATAGCCGCCCTTAATGCGCTCGGAGCCCACGCGGTCTTCAGCCATATTTTTATCACTCGTGGCATGCGTGGGCTGCATGGAAGCAATAATATTTAGTGATTTAAAACGCGGAATATCCTCGACGGCAACAATTTGTGCATGTTCAATGCGGTGACGTAATCCTTGGTCGCCCAGGCTGTCTTTTGCGGTTTCAAATGCATTTAACACCTGCCGGTTCGCTGCATCTCCAATGGCGTGTACATTCACCTGAAATCCTTGAGAAGCCGCTTTCAAGACCTGACGATTCATTTCTTTTTGCGAATTGAACAACAAGCCGGTATTGCCGGCATCATCAGCATAGGGTTCCAACATGGCTGCGCCCCGGCTGCCCAGTGCGCCGTCGGCGTACAATTTGATGCTGCGCAGCGCCAGCATATCATTGGTGTATGATTCAATAGGTCCGTTTTTAGAAAGAACATCAAAGGTTTCGCCGGCGCCGGCAATCATGCCATAAATGCGCGTGGTTAATTTTCCCTGATCAGCGAAATTTTTATACAATTTCCAGCTGTCAACCGTGACGCCTGCATCGTGGACGCCGGTGAGTCCGTGGCGACGCATTTGCTCCAGTGCTAATTTGAAAGCTTCTTTCTGTTCGGCTTCGGTGCGCTCCGGCAGGGATGATGCAATCAGCGACTGTGCCGCATCCACAAAAACGCCGGTGGGTTTGCCGTCCTCATCGCGAATTATTTTTCCGCCCTTGGGTGATTTTGTTTCCGCAGTTATACCGGCCATCTCCATGGCTTTGGAGTTGGCCCAGCCCGCATGGCCGTCAACCCGGCCCAGCCACACCGGTCGGTCGCTTACGGCTTGATCCAATTGTTTAGCCGTAGGAAATTCATTCATGGGCCAACGCGTTTGATTCCATCCGCGTCCCCGAATCCAGTTCAAACCGGGGTTATTACCCGCATATTCTTCAATTCGCTGCAGCGTTTTATCGAGTGATGAAATACCCGCCACGTTAATATCCAGCTCTTGGTACCCCAGTCCCATCACGTGGGCATGCGCATCAATCAGACCGGGCAGCATCACCTGCCCCTTACCATCAATGACACGAGCGCTGGAAGAAGCTATTTTTTTTTCGTTGAACGCCACCTCCATAATTTTGCCATCTTTAAACGCTATGGCCGAGAAGGGCTTTAAGTCGCCCTCATGAAATGTATATCCTTGCACATTATTGATGATGGTTTTACCGGATTGGGCCTGGGCGGTTAGGGAAAACGTAAGTAAAAGTACGCTTACAAAAAGGAGGTTGCGCATGATAATGTAGTTAGTTTAAAATGACTGTAAAGATAAAGGCTTATGAACGAGAATAAAATGACGGCGAATTACGCTCTGTAATATTCTGTATACGAGTCTTCAACTGTTTTGGCTCAACATTTATTTCATCAAGTGAATCAATGGAGATCCACTGTACATCTTTCAAGAGCTGATTAGCTTCATCGAGTTCGGGATCGGTACCGAGGTGAAGCTGGCCCCCGGTTTTTTCAACAGAAAAGTAACATTCTATAGCATGAAAAGGGGGTTGCACCATTTCATTAACAAAAAGGAGCGGGCCCATTGTTACCTCAAGCCCTGTTTCTTCGGCAAATTCTCTTTTCAGGCATTGCGCCATTGGCTCTCCAAATTTTATTCCACCGCCGGGCGGCATCCAAACCAGCTCATTACTTACCGGAGATTTAAGCTGAACAAGCAGCACGGAATCATCTTTTTTGAGGATGCCGCTGGCCCGCATGCGAATGTTGTTTTTAAAGACATCACCCGGCATACGTCTAACCTACCGCCACTTTTTTACCGTTAACAGGAATGGCCAAATCGTGTTTCTTTGCGTGACCGAGGCTGGCTTTAACAAAATCCACAAATAGCGGCTGCGGGTTATTAACGGTACTGCAAAACTCGGGATGAAACTGAACGCCCACAAACCACGGGTGGTCTTCGAGCTCAACAATTTCCACAAGGTCGCGATCGGGATTAAAACCAACCAACTGCATGCCGTTTTCAACCAGCTTATAGCGCAGATTGTTATTCACTTCATAGCGGTGGCGATGGCGTTCTTTAATCAATGATTCTCCGTAGGCTTTGCGGGTATTAGTATTTTCTTTAATGCTGCAATCGTACAAGCCAAGCCGCATCGTTCCGCCTTTTTCTTTAATCTCTTTCTGCTCTTCCATTAAATCAATGATGGGATGCTCGGTAGAGGCATCGAACTCGGTACTGCCCGCATCATCCCACCCGCACACGTTACGTGCGTATTCAATGACGGCGCACTGCATGCCCAGGCAAATTCCGAAGAATGGAATTTTTTGGGTACGCGCAAAATTAACGGCCGCCACTTTCCCTTCAATACCGCGCCCTCCAAAGCCGGGCGCTACCAAAATACCGGAGACATCACCCAGTTTTTGCTTTACATTTTGGTTGTTCACATCATCCGAATGGATCCACTTAATATTAACCTTGCAATCATTCACGGCTCCGCCATGAATAAAAGCTTCCACAATAGATTTATAGGCATCATGGTGTTCCACATATTTACCCACCAGCGCTATTTTTATCTCGGATGATGGATTTCGCACAGCCTCAACAAAGCCTTTCCATTGGTCCAGGTCGGGCTTTTCGGCTTCAAGTTCCAATTTTTCAATCACGCGGCGGTCCAGCCCTTCATCCTGCATCAACAGCGGGACCTGATAAATACTCGGTGCATCGAGAGATGCGATCACGTCATCCATTTCAACATTACAGAACTGAGCAATTTTTTTGCGGATGGATGTATCGAGCGGATGCTCAGAGCGCGCCACAATAATATCGGGCTGCAAGCCGCTTTCGGAAAGCGTTTTAACCGAATGCTGGGTGGGTTTGGTTTTGAGCTCGCGCGCGGCTGAAAGATACGGAACGAGCGTTAGATGAACCGAGAGGGTATTAGTGCGGCCCACATCATAACGCAGCTGACGGACGGCCTCGATGTACGGCAAACTTTCAATATCACCCACGGTGCCGCCAATTTCGGTAATAACCACGTCATAATCACCGGATTCACCCAAATTGGTAATGTGTGATTTTATCTCATCAGTGATGTGCGGTATCACCTGCACGGTTTTACCCAGATACGTACCCTGCCGTTCTTTGGTGATGACATCATTGTAAATGCGGCCGGTGGTTACGTTGTTTTCCTGCGAGGTTTTAACGTCTAAAAAACGCTCGTAATGACCCAGATCGAGATCGGTTTCTGCGCCGTCTTCGGTCACATACACTTCCCCGTGCTCATAGGGATTCATGGTGCCGGGATCCACATTAATATACGGATCAAGCTTTTGAATGGTCACACTGAGGCCGCGGGCTACCAGCAGGCGTCCGAGAGATGCGCAGATTATTCCTTTGCCCAGAGACGATGTTACCCCTCCGGTGGTGAAAATATATTTCGTTGACATGAGGACTTTTCTAAATCGGGGTTTTCCTAAAATAGAACGTTTCGGGTCGGCATTCAAATGGTAATAGAATATTTTTACAAGCAATTTGAATCAGGATGATCAAGATGGAAGGATGAAATAAGATTGTAAGGAATGACAATTTTAATTGTCTTATAGATATACTCTTTAAGTAAACATCTGAATCATGCTTTATGAAAACATTACACACAAAATAATTGGATGCGCAATGAAAGTTCATAACCAGTTGGGAAACGGTTTTCAGGAAGTTATTTACCAGCGCTGCTTGGCACTTGAGTTAGGAAAGGCAGAAATTCATTTTAACAGAGAAGTAAGTATGCCCATATTCTATAACGATACGCAAGTGGGAACCCGCCGGGCAGATTTTATCATTGAAAATAAAATTGTTGCCGAACTTAAAGCTGTGATCGAACTTGAGGATGTCCATTTAGCACAAGCGTTGAATTACCTTCAAGCTTATAATATGGATGCAGGGCTTCTTATTAATTTTGGGAACACACGATTGGAATTCAAACGACTTTTTCCCAAATAAGATTCGACTCGTAATCCTATATATTCGATAAATCCTACCTATCCTGATTCAGATTACTGACTACACCCCTCAGCACGTCCGGTTTATTGGTAAAAATACCGCTTACCCCTTTTTTGATGAGCTTCTTCATACGGCGCGGGCTATCCACCGTGTAAATGAAGGTGGAAATGCGGTGTGATTGTAAATCTTTCCACCGCTTTTTGCTGAGCTGACGGTAACTGCAATTAAAGGCATCGGCTTTGTAGGCTGCCACTAATTCTGAAGGCAATTTTCCCTCCGACTGACGCTTATTATAAAGCAAAGCCACGGGAACTTGAGGATTAAGTTCTTTTAAATGAGCTACGGCCCGATAGTCAAAACTCGAGAATATCACGTGTTCTTCCATTCCATATTTTTTAACCAGCTCCAGGCTTTTTTGCTCCACCCCGCCCTTCACTTCATCAGTAACGGACTCGGTTTTAATTTCAATATTCAACGCTATTTTTTGGGAACTAAATTTCAGCACTTCCTCAAGGGTGGGAATCTGTTCGCCACTGAATGTTGAGCCAGACCACGAGCCGGCATCCAGCTTTTTAAGTTCCTCTAAGGTGTGATTTGCAACCGGCCCCGTGCCGTCAGAATGCGCATCTAATGTGGCATCGTGAAAAACCACCGGCACGCCGTCCTTCGAGAGCATGACGTCCAGCTCTATCATATCGGCCTGCATTTGCACCGCGCCCCGAAAAGCCGCCATCGTATTTTCCGGGTATCGGGCGCTGGCTCCGCGGTGGGCAATAACAATAAAATCGTCCCCGGCATCATTGAATAATGCCGGCATGTTGTTACCATGATTTTCCTGTGCCGGTGCGTGAGGTGACATCATTATTCCCCATAAAATTAAAATGACTACTGAAACCGTTAACCGCCTCATGCCGTGTTCGAGGTTTTTTTCAGGTATATAATGAGCTCAACAATCTGTTTCCGCTGATAAAATATGAGCAGCACATTAACCAAAAAGACCGCGCCCAAAATATAC
>Ga0306868_1000274_pt1 | contig 36831 bp, 35 predicted proteins | sample AntRauTorckE6832_FD_190411 | JGI IMG/M metagenome (GOLD analysis project Ga0306868, IMG submission 190411) | Saline lake microbial communities from Rauer Islands, Antarctica - Metagenome Torckler E6 #832 (v2) (version 2) | ecosystem: Environmental > Aquatic > Non-marine Saline and Alkaline >... | reverse complement strand
AGGTGAAATTGTAATTGCGGTTAACTTAGGATATCTGGTAACCGTAATTATTTTAACCTTAATTACAATTCTCACCTAAAGAATTATAACATATTTCACAATTAAAAAAAGCCTAATCAATTGACCAGGCTGAGATGTTTTTACTCTTCTATAATGAACTCTGGTTCACCAGATGATCCAGGTGCAATTTCATATTTATCAAATACAACTACAATTTGATTAGCATCATTTATATAGAAATTTTGATTTTCAGAAATACCTTTGAATCCCATTTCACCTTGAAAATATTCAGATGGTGATTCTTCTAATACTTCTGTTATTTGTTGATTAATTTTATCTTCGTAATTTTTTCCTAAAAGGTCCTTAAGTGTTAGTAATTTATCTTCCTCTAAGTCTATTGTATAATAATAAGTTTTAGAGTATGAACTTGCCATTGATTCAAAATAATGAACAGCAAAAGAAATTTGATTATCTATAGATGATTTTAGCGAATAATCTATTTCAATAATCATTGGTCTATAATCTTCTTCTTTTCCACCCGTTTCAATAAAAGCTTCTTTGTTTTCTTTAGCTTTCAATTTACCTTCTTCTAAATGCATATTCATTTTTTCTTGAATTTCTTGATTTATTTGTTCTTCTACGGTTTCTGATTCAAAACCTTCGACAGCTGGAATGTTTACATTAGCATTCACTACTTCATCTTCAATTTTAAAAGACTCAAAAGAAACTAACTTTACAAGTACTGATACACCAGGAATTTTTTCAGCAGTCATCGCGAAGGATTCACTTGTATTAACGCCAATTGTAAAACTGCTTAGTATTAATAAACTGGCAGCTATAATTGATTTGAATATTTTTTTATTTTTCATACGTTTTTTTTCCTTTCGGTAATTATTAATACCTCTATTGATTACATCATTTAGATTTTCTGGGACAGGTATATTTTTATATTCTTTTTTTAATGCTTCAAAATTATCCTTCAACTCATTCACTCCTTTAGTAATTTTCTTTGACTTCTTCTAAAACTTTGTAAAACCTTGTTTTAACTGTATTTATATTGACACTTAAAACTTTTGCCATTTCATTAAATTGTAAATCTTCATAAAATCTTAGCTTAATTAACTCTTGTGATGCTTCATCTAAACTTTGAACTAAGTCCTTTAGATAAATTCTTTCTGCTTTAGAAATTTTTTCTGCTTTGCTTTTTTCTTTAACTACTGATAAAGGCACCTCTTTATTTCTCTTTTTAAAAAAAGTCATGCTAGTATTTCTAATAATTGTAAACAACCAGGTTTTGACTTTATCTTGCTCTTTTAAAGCATTACTATATTTCAACGCTTTATAAACTGATTCTTGAACTATATCCAATGCATCATTAGAATTTTTTGTATAGCTATAAGCAAATCTGTACAAATCTTTTTGATGATTTCTAATAAATTCTTCAATAACTACTTCATTTTCTATTGTCATTAAATCCCCCTCTCATATATAAGACTATAGACCGTGTCAAAAAGTTTGTATTAATTTATATTTATCTTTAAAAGTAATTTTGCGAATATTCATACAATTATGTTATAATTATGTAAATAATGTTTTTAGGGAGGCGAACAAATGTATAAAACATCGATATTATTAAATTCTATTATTAGCACAATTATTTTTTCAATTTTCACTTATGTTCTTTATTCTCCATCAATAACGACTTATATTTATATTCTATGTGTCTCAATTTTAATTTCAATTATTTTTTATCTAATTAACAAAAATATTATTAATAACAGTATTTCTAAAGTAGAAAGTCATATTAAAGAATCAATGAACGGTAAAGTACATTCAGATCAATCCGTAAAAATTGATAAAAAATATACTAAAGTCTTAAATTCAATTGATTTAATGAGTAAAGACTTTAATCAATTAATCTCTGAAATGGCAATAACAGCTCAGAAAATGAATAAGTTATTAAATGATGTTAATTCTTCATCAAAAAATTTAGAAATTTCTTTTGAAGAAATAGCAGATACTGTAACAGAGATTGCAATCAGTGCCAATGGTATTACTGATAAATCAAGAAAAATACTAGAAAATTCAAAAGAAATGATTGATGGTCTTAAAGAAATTACTAGCCTCATCAAAGTAACAGAGACCAAATCTCAAAATATGGGAGACACAATTTCTAATAATAATGAAAACGTTAAAATGATCGTTTCCCGCGTCAATCAAAATACAAAAGACAACATTGAACTTTCTAAAGAGTTAAAGGTTTTAGAAGATAATTTTAAGGAAATAAATACCATAATTGATATTATTAATGGTATTTCCGAACAGACAAATTTACTTGCCCTTAATGCTTCAATAGAAGCCGCCAGAGTTGGTGAGGCTGGTAAAGGCTTTGCTGTAGTAGCTGATGAAGTACGAAAATTAGCTGAAGAATCAAATGAATCTTCTGAAAGCATTAAAGAAAAGATTAATCGTGTAAATAAAAAAGTTGTTACAATTTCTAATAGAATGCAAGTTTTAGCCGAAAAATCTACGGAAACCATGACATATGCAAATAAATCAAAGAAACTATTAGATTCAGTTAATGTTGAAGTAACAGAATCTGTTGAATCCGTGACTGACATTAGAGGCTTATTAACAAAACAATTTGAGTTAACCAATGCAATAGTTGATGATATTGAAGAAAGTTATGAAGAAAGCAAAAGAGTTTCTAATGGTATAGACGAAGCGGCAGCGATCACCGAAGAGCAATCAAGTAATTTGAGTATTATTTCCGAAAACATCAATAATATTTATGATATCTCAAATGATTTTCATGCAACAACCAAAGAACATAGTAATCGTTTACAAGTTTCAGATGCTTACAAAAAACAAATAAAAAACGCCTTAAATGAAATACAAAGAATAATTAAGAATAAATCAATTAAAGCAATAGGCAATAATGAGTTTGAAGCCATTGAGAAAATATCAGACAAAATTGGGTTGATTGCTGTTATCAATGCTCAAGGAAAGGCAGTTAAGTTTAATGGTAATCATGACGATCTCATTAATTTAGATGTTTCTTATCGACCATTTTATTCAGAAGCAATGGCCAATGGGGAGTATATTTCTTCACCTTATGTATCTCAAGCAAATAATGAGTATTGTATGTCTATTTCTACAGTTATCAAATCAAAAGGCGAAGTACAAGGCGTTATTAATATTGACTTCGAAATTTAATATCTTCAATAAAATAACCCTTATCAGATTTTTCTGATAAGGGTTTCTTATTTTTATAACATTAAATTTGGAAGATTTGCATTAAATTGCATTTGAATAACAGTTTTTAAATGTTTTTTCTCTTCTTTAATAATTTTATCCATTTCTTCATTATCTAATTCAGGATACAATTCTCTTAACTCTTGGTAAAGTACAATTCCATCCTTTTCTATTTTTTCTGCTATAACCAAGGCATCTTCCTTAACCATATGTTTCTTTAACTTTGGATTATTAAAAATATTTGTTTTAACGAGGGTTTCAATGTAATCAGCATCATCCTCTTCTAAATTAATTAATCCACTTTCTGGTAAATTACTAATGAACTTTGCATACATTTTTTTATGCTTTAATTCATCTTTACTCAAATTTTCAAATAACCGTTTTGCTTTACCATCTACTTTTTTACTTAAATCAGCATACAAATCAGCAACATTTTGCTCAGTTTCCTCAATGGTTACAAGTAGTTCTTTTAAATTGAATTCTACCATAACTCCTCCTTATATAGTCACTATAACTTCTATTTATATATACCAAAATGGAGAGTTGTCAAACATTATTTATATAAAAAAGGAGCATTCAATAATGCTCCTCGTCAATTTCTTTATTACATCATCCCTGGCATACCGCCCATACCACCAGGCATGCCCCCCATACCTGCATCATCATCTTTCTCAGTTGCAACTGCAGCCTCAGTGGTTAATAATGTTGCTGCAATACTTGCAGCATTTTGAATAGCAGATCTTGTAACTTTTGTTGGATCGACTATTCCAGCTTTAATTAAATCTTTATATTCATTTCTAAGTGCGTCAAATCCTATTTTATATTTACTTTCTTTTACCTTTTCAACAACTACTGAACCTTCTAAACCAGCATTCTCTGCAATTTGTCTTAATGGTTCCTCTAAAGCTCGTTTAATAATCATAGCACCTGTCTGTTCATCACCAATTAATGAATCAATTACTTTGTCCACATCAGGAATACATGACAATAAAGCTGTTCCACCACCTGGCACAATACCTTCATCAACAGCTGCTCTTGTAGCATTAAGTGCATCTTCAATTCGTAATTTTTTCTCTTTCATTTCAGTTTCAGTTGCGGCACCAACATTTATAACTGCCACACCACCCGTTAATTTAGCTAATCTTTCTTCAAGTTTTTCTTTGTCAAATTCAGAAGTTGATTCCTCAATCTCTTTTCTAATTTGATTTACTCGATTTTTAACAACAGAATCATCACCTTGACCATCTACAATTGTTGTCGATTCTTTATCAACTTTTATACTCTTAGCACGGCCAAGCATATCTATCGTAGCATCTTCTAATTTCATATTTAGGTCTTCTGTAATAACTGTACCACCAGTTAATGCTGCAATATCTTCTAGCATTGCTTTTCTTCTATCACCAAAACCAGGTGCTTTAACAGCCATAACATCAAAAGTTCCTCTTAACTTATTAACAACTAATGTTGCTAAAGCTTCTCCTTCAATATCTTCAGCTATAATGAGTAGACGATGGCCTTGTTGAACAATTTCTTCAAGTATTGGTAATATATCTTTAATATTTACTATTTTTTTATCAGTAATCAAAATATATGGATCCTCTAACTTAGACTCAGAATTTTCGTTGCCTTCTGCCATATATGGTGAAATATAACCACGGTCAAACTGCATACCTTCAACAACTTCTAATTCTGTTTTAAATGTCTTTGATTCTTCAACGGTAATAACACCATCTTTGCCAACACGTTCCATTGCATCAGAAATTAGTTCACCAATGGAATCATCTGAGGCAGAAATACCTGCTACGTGGGCAATATCTTCTTTAGAATCAATTGTTTTGGAGATACTTTTTATACGTTCAACTACTGCATTTGTTGCTTTTTCAATTCCATGACGTAAAATCATTGGATTTGCACCAGCTGCTAAGTTTTTGTAGCCCTCTCTAACAATTGCTTGAGCTAATAATGTTGCCGTCGTTGTACCGTCTCCTGCCACATCATTTGTTCGTGTTGCAACCTCTTTAACAAGTTGAACACCCATATTTTCAAATTTATCTTTTAATTCAATTTCCTTCGCAATCGTAACACCATCATTTGTAATCAGTGGTGAACCATAACTCCTATCTAGTACAACATTTCGACCTTTTGGTCCTAAAGTTACTTTAAGAGTATCTGCTAATTTATTTACCCCTATTTCTAGAGCTTTTCTAGCATCTTCATTAAATTTTATTATTTTTGCCATCTCTATCCCTCCTACTCAATTACTGCTAATAGATCTTCTAACTCAATAATTATATAATCTTTACCATCTAGATTAATTTCTGTACCACTGTACTTTTTATAAACAACTTTCGAATGAATATCAATGCCAGCATTTTCAATTTTGTCACCTAAAGCAACAACTTCTGCATACTGTGGTTTTTCTTTAGCCTCATCTGGTAAAATAATACCACTTTTAGTCTTACTTTCAACTTCTACTTCTTGTAGAATTACTCGTTCCCCTAATGGTTTTAATTTCATATATACCTCCTATAATACTAATATTTCATTTATTTCCATCTGTGAATATTATAAAATAATTTAGTACAAAAATCAAGACTTTTTAGCACTCTTTTTATAAGAGTGCTAAAATTATCTTTCTATAACAATAGAATCATTCTCTAATCCAATATTGACAACGCTATTTTCACTAATTGTTCCTTCAATGAATCCTACAGCTAATAAATTCTCAATAGTACTTTGTATATAACGCTTAACAGGTCTTGCGCCAAATGTTGGATCGTATGATTTTTCAATAATGAACTTTTTAGCTTCTTCACTGAGATTAATCTTAATGCTCTTATCAACAATTCTTTCTTCTAAATACTTCACTTGCAAATCAACAATCTGATTTAAATCTATCTTTGTCAATGGTTTAAACATTATGATGTCATCCAATCGATTGAGAAATTCTGGATTAAAATACTTTTTCATTATCTTCTCTACTTTTCCTTCAGCATACTCACTTAACTCTCCAGCTTCATTGATGCCTTTTAATAAATATTCTGCTCCAATATTTGAAGTCATAATTATAATTGTATTTTTGAAATCGACAGATCGACCTTGTGAATCCGTTATAACACCATCATCTAAAATTTGAAGTAATATATTGAAAACATCTTTATGTGCTTTTTCAATTTCATCAAGTAATATAACTGAATAAGGTTGTCTTCTCACTTGTTCTGTTAATTGTCCTCCGGCTTCAAAACCTACGTAACCTGGAGGTGAACCAATGATTTTTGAAACAGAATGCCGTTCCATATACTCACTCATATCTAATCGAATCATATTCTTTTCTGTATCAAATAGAGTAATTGCCAAACTTTTGGCTAATTCTGTTTTTCCAACGCCGGTTGGTCCTAAGAAAATGAAACTTCCAATTGGCTTTTTAGGATCTTTAATGCCGGCACGGGATCTTAAAATTGCTTGACTTATCTTATCTACAGCTTCATCTTGACCAATTAATCGTTCATGTAATGTATCTGGTAAGTGTAATAGTTTCTCTTTTTCCTTTTCTAAAAGTTTTTCTAATGGAATACCTGTCCATTTTGAAATGATTTTTGAAATAATTTCATCATCAACCACTTCTTTTAATAGTTTTGATTCAGATGGGTCCGTTACTTCTTCTAAGGTTGCCAATCTTTCCTTTAGCTCAGGAATCTTACCATATTTTAACTCAGCAACTTTGTCTAAAGCATACTGTCGCTCAGCCGTCTTCATTTCATGGGTTAGTTCATTGATTTGACCTCTTAAATCTTTAATTTCATTAATCTTGTCTTTTTCACTTGACCATCTTGATTTTAGACTGATCATTTTTTCTTTCTTATTGGCTATTGCTTTTTGCAAATCTTGAATGTTTTTATCATTTTCACTATTTTCTTCATTCTTTAAAGCGGTTAATTCAACTTCCATTCGTCTAATCTCACGGGATAGTTGATCCAATTCTACGGGCATTGATTCCATTTCAGTTTTAAGTAAAGCACACCCTTCATCAATTAAGTCTATTGCTTTATCAGGTAAGAATCTGTCCCCAATAAATCGATCAGATAATTTTGCCGCTTGGATAATCGCTGAATCGCTAATGGTTACACCATGAAACAACTCATAACTTTTTTTAAGCCCTCGTAAGATTGTAATCGTATCCTCTACACTTGACTCATTGACTTTAATAGGTTGAAATCTTCTCTCAAGTGCAGCATCTTTTTCAATATATCTTTTGTATTCCTTTAAAGTTGTTGCTCCGATACAATGGAGTTCACCACGAGCCAATAATGGTTTTAACATGTTGCCCGCATCCATTGCCCCTTCAGTCTTGCCAGCACCGACAACTAAGTGCAACTCATCAATAAAGAGTATGATTTCACCATCACTTGATTTGATTTCATTCAAAACTGCTTTCAAACGCTCTTCGAACTCACCTCTAAATTTTGCGCCAGCTACTAAAGCACCTAAGTCCAAAGAAAAAATAGTTTTATTCTTTAAACTTTCCGGTACATCTCCTTCTACAATACGACTAGCTAATCCTTCAACAATTGCAGTCTTACCGACACCAGGCTCTCCTATTAAAACAGGATTATTTTTGTTTTTTCTAGATAGAATTCTAATGACTCTCCTAATTTCTTCGTCACGGCCAATGACAGGATCTAATTTGTTTTGACGTGATTGTTTAACTAAATCGTAGCCGTATTTTTCTAATACATCATAAGTTCCTTCTGGACTATCAGAAGTGATCTTCTGATTACCTCTGACCTGGTCTAAGTGTTCCATAAAACTTTTTAACGTGATATTATATTTCGAAAATAAAATTTCTAAAGCTTTATCAGCTTTCCTGATGAGTGCAATCATTAAATGCTCAACAGAAATGTACTCATCCCCCATCTTTTCAGCTTCTTTTTCTGCTAACGCTAATACATCTTTTACACCACTACCTAAGTGTTGGTTATTTCCGCCACTAACCTTTGGCTGACGTTCTAACGCTTTCTTTGTATCACTAATGAGAGCATCAATATCTACATTATTTTTTCTTAATAATGAAGGAATCAATCCATTCACTTGTAATAGTAAAGATAATAACAAATGTGTTTGGTTAATGATTGCATGTGAATACTCAGCTGAAATACCTTCTGCATTATTCAATGCATTAATTGAATTTTGCGTTAATTTTTGTAAATTCATCATGAACCTCCTTTTATTTTAATTTTTAGTAATTACTTATTTACAGTTATATTATAAACCCAATAAAGAAAAAAATCAAGGAATTTTTAGCACTCGTATGAGCCGGGTGCTAAAAAAAGAGTAAAAAAACTCCAATTTTTTCTTCGGGCGTCCTTCTTTTTTTGTTAATCAACTTATTTTTTAGCAAACTCTAAATCTGTCTGGTAAATCTTGGTTACTTTTCTAATGTAATGTATTTTTTTATACTTCGAAGAATACTTTCTTTTTTCTTATCACTAAGACCACCCCTGGCATCAAGATTTATTCTTACTTTAGGACATAAATCAAAGGCATCATACCATTCTTCATAATTTCTCCTTAAATCCATTAGATAATCTCTTGGAATCATTTCCCCTTCTGTTGAGCGACTCCGCTTTCGAATACGTTCTAAAGCTGTATCTACTGATACATCTAAATAGATTAGCAACTCAGGGGCTTTTATATGTTCAAGCATGTTAGAAAGTAATTCTTGATAAATAATCAATTCATCTTCTAACATTTGTCTGCGTTGATATATTGTTTTAGCAAAGATTTCATCACCATAAATTGAACGATCAAGTATTCCCTGATCTCCTTCTTTTTCGATTCTTTTTAAATCTTTAAATCGGTGGTTTAAAAACATAACTTGCGTAATGGCACTCCATCTTGATTGGTCTTCATAAAACCGATCAAGCATGCGTTGAGTTAAAGATTCACTATGGTCTTCTAAAATCTCCTGATATAACTTTATATCTAATGCTTCGCTTAAAAAATGTGCTACTGTTGACTTACCAGCACCAATGATCCCATCTACAATTATTGCCATATTATTTTCTCCTTTATTAATGTAATTATCAGGGTTAACAGCTAAATATTTCATCTAAAACTCCATCTCCTAGTTATAATAAATCATATCAATATGTGGTATATTGTCTTCTAAGTATATATCAGATGCTTTTTCAAAACCTAAACTTTTATAAAATTCTTCTAAATATGCTTGAGCAGAAATTTTAATATTTCCAGAATAATGAGATTTACAGTAATCTATGCCCGCTTTCATTATTTGTCTACCGTAACCTTTGCCACGATATTTCTTATTGACCAGTACTCTACCTATAGATGCTTCTTCATAAGACATACCAGGAGATAAGACCCTTAAATATGCTACTATATCATTTTTGTTTTTTAAATAGATATGCATCGCATTAATATCTTTGTTATCAATTTCTTCATAGGGACATTCTTGTTCAACGACAAAAACATCAATTCTAAGCTTAAAAATTTTATGTAATTCTAAACTCTCAAAAGTTTCAAGTGAACGCGTTAATAATTCCATAAATTTTAACTCCTTCTATATTAATTAATTATGATTTTATCATAGAGATTCTCTTAAACAAAATTATATTCTATATATTTATATTTTTTTTGATTAATTTTTTTTTACTTGGGTAATCAATATATGTCGGAGATAAAACATTAAATATTATAGGAGGTTATATTTTGGGAAAACATGGCGCAGGTATAATTAAAGGATTAGATGTAGAGAAATTAATCGGTATGCTTAATGAAGCATTAGCAGAAGAATGGTTAGCTTATTACCAATATTGGATTGGTGCACGTGTAATTGAAGGACCTATGAGAACTGAAGTTGAACCCGAATTACTTATTCATGCCAACGAAGAATTAGCTCATGCAGAAATGGTTGCTGATCGTATTACACAATTAGGTGGCGTACCCGTATTAAATCCAGATAAGTGGTCAAATTTAGCAAGATGTAAATATGCTGAACCTAATGACCCTTACACAAAGGTTATTTTAGAACAAAATTTAGAAGCTGAAAATTGTGCAATTGACCGTTATAAAGAATTAGCTGACTTTACCAATGGCAAAGATCATACAACCTATCAAATGGCTGTTAATATTTTAAATGATGAATTAGAACACGAACAAGAACTAGAAGATTGGTTAAATGACTTTAATCAAATGCTTGATGATTTTAAAAAAGTTAGATTAGAAGAGTAATCCTTTCATACTAAAAAATACCCAGATAAAATCTGGGTATTTTTATTGCTTAAATTAACTTTCTTTTCTAAAAATCGCAACCAAGTGTTGTATTAATTGATTTGAAACCACCAGCAATATTGTAGGCATCAAAATCATTTTGTAATAATATTCTAACAGCTATATATCCTCGTAAACCAGCTACACAGTAAACATAAATTTTTTTATCTTTGGGTAATTCTGACAATCGATCTCTTATTTCATTTAGTGGGATATGTTTTGCGTTATTAACTAATCCACATTCTTTCACTTCATCATCATCTCTAACATCTAATAAAATAGAGTTCTCATCATCACAATCTTTTAGTTCATTACATTCAATATGACGTGTAAGACCTTTTTCTATGTTACTTGCAATAAAGCCTGTATTATTTATTAAATCCTTAGCACCGCCATATGGCGGCGCATAACATAGTTCTAAGGCTTTTAAATCGTCAATGGTCCCGCCCAATCTTATAACTGTTGCAAATATATCTGTTTTTTTATCAATGGAAGCTTCTCCCACGACTTGAGCTCCTAATACCTTTTTATCACTAGGGTTGTATAACATTTTTATACAAACACCTTTTGCATCAGGATAATAGCCGACATGATGTTTCCCATGCATTAATACAACTTTATAATCAGTACCAATTTTTTTATTTAAACGAAGCATGTCTTTTTCGTTTAACCCAGTAGATCCAGCTGCTAAGTTAAAAACTTTGGCAATTGATGTACCTATTGATCCATCATATGCTTCCTTGTCTCCAACAATATTATTTGCTACAATTCTTGCTTGTTTATTTGCCATACTTGCTAAAGGAACAGCTGTCTTCTCCTTCGAAACAAAATTTTCAATTTCAACAGCATCGCCTACAGCATAGATATCTTTCCCTGAGGTCTCCATATATTTGTTTGTTTTAATTAAACCACTTTTTGTCACTTCTATCCCGGATGCTTTCACAAATTTGGTATTCGGTCGAACGCCTATTGATAAAATAATAATATCTGCTTCAATCGTATCACCATTTTGCAATTTAACAAAAGTAGTACCATCTTTTTCAATAAATGAATCTACACCATTATTCAGAATTAAATTAACCCCCTGGGTTTTAATTTCTTGATGCAAGAACTCAGCAATATCTTTGTCAAGGGGTGCCATTACTTGGTCCATCATTTCTACTAAAGATACATCCATACCTAATTCACGAAAATTCTCCATTACTTCTAAACCAATGAATCCACCTCCAATAACAACGGCTTTTTGAGGTTGATTACTTTCCATAAAATTATGAATTGCATCTACATCTACTACATTTCTTAAAGTAAATATCTTTTTATTATCAATCCCTTTAATTGGCGGTACAAGTGGAGAAGCACCAGGAGATAAAATCAGTTCATCATAAGTTTCTTCATAAGTTTTCTCTTTCTCTAAATCTTTTACAGTGACGGATTTATTTTCTTTATCAATCCTTAGTACTTCATTTTTTATTCGTACATCAACATTGAATCTTCCTTTAAATTTTTCTGGCGTCATCACCAGTAGCTCATCACGATCTTCAATTACATTTCCTAAATAATATGGCAAGCCACAACTTGCAAAGGAAATATGAGGACCTTTTTCAAACATGACAATTTCTATTTTCTCATCTAATCTTCTTAATCTAGCTGCAGCTGCAGCTCCACCTGCAACGCCACCAATAATTAATACTTTTTTCATTATAACCTCCTAAAATTCACTCAGCGTTATTAACATATGTTCATTATATTTTCATAAAAGACATATGTCAATTTATGTGTGATAGTCAGATACTGTATTAGAAAAATTAATACCCAAAATTAAAAAAGAGCAAAATGATCTTTTTAATAATATACCTTCTTATTGATACGATACAACCCAACTAAATAAAATACTAATCCAATTATTCCTAAAACAGATAACTCTAGAATAATATCTTCAAGACTAAACTGAGAGATCATAATTTTTTTTAAACCAGACACAGCCCATTTATGTGGCGTTAAGTTTGCTAGAAACAATAAAATTTTAGAGTTCACAATTTCTAAAGGCCACAAGCAACCGCCAAGCATGGCCATTGATGTGAGTACAATTGGCGTTAAGGCATCCATCTGTTTAAATGAATTAACAGTACTAATGACAAAAGTTGCAATGCCCATCAATGAAAATACATATAATGCAGCTACAATACTTACCTGAAATATATTCTCACTAAAATTAGCATTGAATAAGAAATCACTAATAATAAATACTAAGATAATTTGTATAAACCCAGTAAAAAAGCTCACCAAACTATTGGCCAAAATTAATCTGTTTTTGCCTAAAGGGCTGACAATCATCCGATGCCAAGTTCTCAAATCAATATCCTCTAATAAATCAGCAATACCATAGACAATAGAATAACTAACAAATAAAATAATAAAACCAATAATGGAATGATTTAAATTATTTCTTACCTGATTATTGTTAATTGTTTCTTCACTAATACTTAAGGGTTTTTTATAAAGCCAATGCTTGTCATAATTTTCTCTTATCACATCTAGCTTTACTTCGTGTTTTAAACTCTTATCAATTAAATGGATAATTGATTCGGATGATCTGACTAAATTAATACTTTCCTTTATTTCATTTTCTAACAAACTCATTGAAATATCAGATTTTATACTTGTAAGTGAAATTGTTATTTCATCTTTTAACAAAAGATCTTCTTTAAAAGTCACTGGTATTTTAATCATCGCCACCATTTCAGATGCTTCTAATTTTTCAATTGCTTCCTTTTCTGTAGCAACTACATAATCATATTGCTGTGATTGCCTCAAAGAATTAATGAAGTTTTCTGTTATCTCAGCATCTGATTGGTTAACTATTCCAATCTTCTCTTGGTAATCTCCACCTTGTCCACCAGAAAAGAGGAAAATCATTAATATTGTCAAACCCATCATTGCTAAAATTATTTTATATTGATGTTTCAATTTAATCATCTGCATTTTAATGGCCCTTAGCATGTTTTCCCTCCTTTCTAATAAGTAAATAGCTTATACTTAGAAACAATAACGTATTTAAACCTAGCAAAGCAAATTCAAAAAAACTCTCATGAAGGGATAAACCTTGCATAGTATTTAAAAGTAACTTTAGTATTACGCCGTTAAATGGCACATAACGCAACTTTTGCATAATCCAGGGTAAGGCTTCTACAGGGATAAAACTGCCCCCAAGAGCGGCTAATATCTGAAAAATGACACTATTAAGTAAAACAGTAAGTTTTCGATTGTTATTGTTAAATGTAATAATAGAAATCATCAAGCCAAAGCTCGCAACAGTAATCCCTGCGGCTAAAACAACAAATAGTAATTTAGCCAAACTTCCCCATTGCACCTTTAAAATATAAGTAGAATAACCAATCATAACAGAGGATTCTAAGAGAACCAGTAAGAAAATAGTAATGTATTTTCCCATTAAAATTTCGCTTTTTGAAATACCTGATACAATCATACGATCATAAGTCATACTTCTTTTCTCATCTAATAGCAATGTACTTGAATTACCGGCAACAAATAATAAAAACATTGCTAGCATAGCAGCTGAGTAGTAACTTTTTGAATCAATTGTCTTTTTATTTTCTATACCTTTTTCATCAACAATCACTTCATAGTTTTCTAAGGAATCGTTGAAGGTGGTAAGTCTTGATTCTATATCGTTAATTGAACTGAGGAGATCATTCTCAGCAGCCAACTCTATTAACACATTTTTACTAATAATCATTTGATTCATGCGTGTATTAAAACCACTAATAATATCGTAAGTTATATTTGATGTAATACTTTTTGATTCGTTTTTAATCACACGAATATTCATTGCTTTGCGAAAAGGAGATACGAAATTAAGGAAAATATCTTTTGAAAAATTTTCATCTAAAACCACCAGTGCACTGATTTTATTATCCTTAATTTTCTGAATCCCTTGGTCATAAGTTAGTATTTCATAACTCATGATTTCTTGAATTTCTTCTTGATCAAGAAAATTATCAAAGAAAATATTATCCCCATTTGCACTTTCTAGTACATCACGATCAATATCTATATTGCCCATAAAGGGTATCTCATAATTTTCTTCTACAGTGTATTCCTTAACAACGCCAATTTTAAATTGATCAATTTGATATGTTGATTGAAAAGCAGATTGTAAAGCAAAAGACAAAATACTAGAAAGAACAATCGGCATTAAAATTACGATCAAAAGATACTCTTTATCCTGAAAAACTAATTTTAAATCTTTAATAATCATCTTAATAAACATCTAATCACCTAATCCCTTAACTCTTTACCAGTTAAATGTAAAAATACACTTTCTAAATTAGGTTTTTTCACATCAATCGATAGTAAATCATGTCCATTGAGATGCTTGATGAGATGGCTTAGTTTAATTTCTTGATTTGTAATAATTTCAATTTTTTTATCATCTTTTACGACTTTTTCTACAAAACTTAAATTTTCCAATGTACTCATAAGCTCAGAAGGAATCATCTTTTCAAAAATTATATCAATTCTTTCTTTATTGGATAAGATGTTATACAGTTCTTCCTTTGTTCCCGACGCAATTATTTTCCCTTCATCCATAATATTAATTGTGGAACATATTGCTTCAACTTCTTCCATATAATGGGTTGTATAAATTACAGTCATTCCCTTATCATTTAAATCTTTAATTGCTTCTAATATATGATTTCTAGATTGTGGATCGATACCAACAGTCGGTTCGTCAAGGATTAATATTTCTGGTTCATGTAAAAGAGCTGCTCCTATATTAATACGTCTTTTCATACCACCAGAATATTCCTTTACTTTATCTTTTAAACGTTCCTTTATCCCAATAATTTTAGAAATTCTATCAATCTGATCTTTTAGTTTTTTTCCGCTTAAATTGTAAGCAGTACCCCAAAACTTCAAATTTTCATAACCTGTAAACTCTTCATACAATGCAATTTCTTGTGGAACGACACCTAAAATTCTCTGGATTGCTTTAGGGTAATCAATGATGCTTTTATCATCAATAAGTATATCACCTGCATCTGGTTTAAATAATGTAGAAATCATAGAAATCGTTGTTGATTTTCCTGCACCATTTGGTCCAAGGAGACCCATAATTTCACCTTTTTTTATCTCAAAGGAAACATCATCAACTGCTAATAAATCTCCATAGTGTTTTTTAATATTTTTAATTGACAATTTATTCATTCGTCTCACCTAAATTCACGTCTTCATAGTCTTCTAAAAAATCATTCATTTGATTTAAATCCAATAACATGCTCTCATTAACATCTGGCATTTCAATTTTTTGTTCTTTATTTAAATCATAATTAAGTATTTTGAATGCAAAATGACCGGAATCTACTTCGACTACATCTTCTAATGAATAATCCATTGCAAAATCTTCTTGAATGATCAATCCATCAATGTCCACAAGAGCGCTATAATTAAAGGACTCAATTGTTATTTGATTCATTAAATCCACTTCATCAGATATTTCAAGTATAACCATGGTTTCTTTCACCAAGTATTTTAATAACTCATCAGAAAACTCAATAGTGTATTCAGTCACTTTAACATCACCATCTGGTGTTTCTAACAGCGATTTTTTACCTTTAAAAACATTTTCTTCTTGAATGGCTTTTGACCAAAGGATTCCAATCTTTTCAAAGGCATCTTCATTCATATTAATGTCTATACTCTCACTCATATCAAAGGACATTCCTTGAGAAAATTCCTCTGCATTGAAATCATTTAGGTCAATGTATTTTCCTAAGATTGGAATTTTTAAATACTTATTTTGTCCCTTTTGATAATATTCTAGATCTAAACCTAAATTACTACTTTCTAAATTCCCATAAAAATTCATAACATTCATTGAACGATTAAATACATTCACACCTGAAAACTTAAGGTTAGAAAAATTTGATAACTTCTTAAATTCTTCTACTGTTAATTCATTTTCATTAAAATTTGTTTGGTATTCAATTTCAATTGAATATTTTCCACTTTTAAGATTTTCCGTTTTTTCCACAGCACTTTGGTATTCTTCATAACTCTGATCCGAACAACCTCCGACTAAAATAATTACAAGTAATACCATTAGTATATTCAAATATTTTTTTTCAAGCATTTTTATCTCCCTTCTCTCACCTTTAATATACTCTTATTTTACTACTGGATTATAAGAATGTATATATCACTTGTATCACTTTATGTCATCTAAACCATTACTTTTGTCATAATAAATTGTTTTCATGAACAAATATTGCTAGCTGGGTCCGATCTCGAATCTCCAGTTTAGAAAAAATATTACTTAAGTGGTTCTTAATTGTGCCTTCACTTAGAAAAAGCATTTTTGATATTTCCTTATTGTTTAATCCTTGGCCAACGAGTATAGATATTTCAAGCTCGCGAGGCGTCAATTCATTTACCGCTTTAGTACTAACCCCCTTACGACTCATTGATTTAATTAATTTTTTAGCTACACTTGATTCAATGACAGCACCACCGTTATATATTTCCTCTATAGAATTTTTAATTTCATCTGGTTTTGCATCTTTTAATAGATAGCCTGAAGCACCATATGCTAAACCTTTCTGAATAAATTCATCATCTTTGAATGTTGTAAAAATAATAATTTCGATTTCTGGATATTTATTTTTAATTAATTTTATTCCTTGTATTCCATTAATTTCAGGCATTTTTATATCCAGCAAGATAACATCTATAGATTCATATGAACATTTCTCTAATGCCGTTTCTACAGTATTTGCTACTGCAGTGACATTAATGTTTTCAAATTGAGAAAGAATCATTTTAAGTCCTTGTGTAATAATTTCTTGATCATCAACAATCATAACGTTAATCATTTTTTATCCTCCTTATGTATCCTTTTATTAAAAATCCAGATTTACCAGAAAAAATAACTTCACCATCAAATAATTCTACACTTTTTTTAATACCCTTTAGTCCAAGATTTGTTTTGATATTTTCACATCCAATACCATCGTCTTTAATCAAAAAGTGAACATACTCTTCATCAACAGATAATTTAATAGTAATGTTACTGGCCTGACTATATTTTGCTGCATTCGTTAGGCCTTCTCGAATGATTCTATAAATAGTCTTTGAATAGTAAATAGAGTTGTCTATTTCCCTTAGAATATTAATGCCAGTTTTTTCTTGATAGGTGTTTAACAGACTATTAATATTGTTATCTTCTTCCATAGCATTATAATTGTCCTCAACAATATTTCTAAGTATTTTATGGGTTTTCCTTGCATCTTGAATTACCTTTGGTACTTTTTCAAGATTTTTATTAATATTAATGATTTCAAGTTGCATAATCATATTTACCATTTGATGACCAAGGGTGTCGTGAATTTCTCTAGAAATTCTGTTACGTTCTTCTTGGGCAATGGCTTTGTTTAAAGAATCCTGTAATTTTTCTTGATCTTTTTTTGACTCAATGACTTTTCGTAATAAATTGAGGGTTACCATTATGGAAACATTTAATGTTAAAAAGAAAGCATATTGAGCAATTGCACCAATACTCATTTTTATGCTAATGATATAAATGTATTTAAAACTCGCAACCACTAATATAATTATACCTAAAACAATACTTTTTTTCCCTTTAAAATTAATTGCTGACTCTAAAATAAGTATTATATATAACGAATGAATAAAATAATTCATCGCATATCTTGATTGGTATTCTAGAATTAAAATCAATGATAACTGGACTAATAATAATAGTATATTCGTTTTTTCTTTTGAAACCTTTTTCTTCCATAACTCAATAAGTAGAAAGACTAATATTAATCCCACAAATATATATATACGACTTGTTGTAATCTCTTCAAATAAAATAATCCCAATGGCCAATACAATATACATTATAAATTTTATAGTTTTAAATTTATCAGCAAATTTTTTCATAATACCTTCCTTTTGATATACAAAAGGTCCTTATCATTTAATAAGGACCCCGCACAAAATAATATAATTATAATTTTTCCGGTTTCGAAAATAAATATCCTTGAATTAGATTGATATCGTCATTCTTGATTTTTTCGTATTGCTCAAGGGTTTCGACCCCTTCCACCACTACATTATAATCATAAGCCTTTGCCATTTTACACAGATACGAAAAAACTTCGTAACGTCTCGGATCTGTTAATATTTCATCAACAAAAGATTTGTCAATTTTTAACTCATCTGCTTGTATTTCTTGTAGATAATTAAGAGATGAATATCCCGTGCCAAAATCATCTATTGAAATTTTAATGCCAATTGTATGTAATATCCTTATTCTACTACGTACTTCTTCAAAATCATAGATTAGTACATCTTCTGTTATTTCAAATATAATTTGGTCTGGAGGCAGATCATACTTTTCTAAATACTTTCTAACAATAATAATAAAATTTACATCTAAGAAAAATAATGGTGAAATATTGATAGATAAAGTTATTTTTCTTCCATATTTATTGACTAAATTAAAATAATTCGAAAACATAAGATTCATTGTATATTCGCCAAATTTTGTTGATAAATCTGAAGTATTAATTATTTGCATAAACTCAAAAGGACTTATGTAACCAAGTGCTTCTGAGTGCCATCTTGTTAGACCTTCTACACCTATTACTTCTTTTGTTTTCACATCAACTTTACTTTGATAGGCAGCTGAAAATTCCTCATTTTCTATGGCCTTTTTTATATGAGAAAGCAAATTAATTTCTTTATCTAATGCATCTGCCATTTCTTCCTTAAATGTAATTAGGTCTGTTTCATTTGAATCCTTAACATATTTCATGGCTACAGACGCTTTTCTAAATAGCTCATCAAAAGTTTTACCATGCATAGGATAATAAACAACAGCTTTATAAAAATCAATGTCATAAGTAATACCTTCATTTTTTGATTTTTGATGATAAGTTCTCTCTAGTTCTTTCATAAATGCTTTAATCTCTATTGCTTCTTCAAACCAAATTGAAAACTCATTACCACTAGTTCTAGCAACCATGTGCTCTAGAGTCGTTATTTCCTTCAAAGCATTCCCAATTAATCTAATAATTGTATTGCCATTTTCATAACCAATAAGTGAATTGATGGCTTTAAAATTCTTTATATCTAGCTGAATCATGGTCCCTTTTATTTTTTTGTTTTTGGTACGATTCTCAAAAAAATCTTTAAATCGATTGTAATTAGCCAGACCACTTAATTGATCATAATAAGCTAAATATTCAATTTTCTCTCTTTGTTTCTCAAGATTAATATTAGATTCCTCTAATGAATCAACCATATCATTATAACCACTGACGAGTTTCCCAATTTCTTTATCATTATAAATTGTATTTACTTTTCTATATTTACCATTAGCAATATCTTTCATTGCATTTACGATTTTATTAATGGGTTGGTTAATCTCTTTGACAAAATTTACAGACATAACCACACCAATAGACAACAATATAATTGATGCAAGCAGAGAGATTCTCATAATCGTATTCGCTGCAGAATTGAAATCTGATAAATAGGCTGTTGCAACAAGTACTAAATCCCACTGATCAATAAACTTTGAATAACTCACTTTATCTCCTACAGAATCCCCATTTGGATAGGCCCAACTATAATATGTAAAACCACCACCATTAATAGCCTTTTCTATTTGGTCTTGAACTAAATGAAAATCTTCATTAGCAGGATCAACAACATTCCAAACATTTTCTCCCTCTAAACTGGGGTGCATTATTTCATTTCCATCTAAGTCGTATATAATAAAATATCCATTTTTACCAAAATCTACTTGGTTTCTCAGGTTGCGTGAGCCATCTTCATTTTTTTCGCCAATTAACTGAGTCCTTATACCCTCTAGAACTTCTTCTCTTTCCATTTCTCCAGATTGAACCAAATGATATTTGCTTTCAGCATACAATCCTGCTAAAGTGACACTATTTTCGAGAATCGTTCTTCCTTTTTCATCCAATTCTTTTTTTGCTAAAAAATAACTTGTTAAACTACTTGCTAAAACAGACCCTAGAAGAACAATGATAATAAAGAATATTAACCGATTACTTAATGAAATGGCATACCATGGGCTATTTTTATTCATAATTCCTCCAATAATTTGATAATTACTTCTACGAATATTATACACTATTCATTATAAATATTAATAATTTTTTCGATTTAATAACCCATTCAGAAATTTTATCAAAAAAAAATACCTTTTCAGGTATATAATTACATCATTTTTTCTATTGTCTTTAACAATTCTTGAATCATTTCTTTTGTATATTCGTCGGAGCCGCTAACTAAAGCATTTTTCAAACAGCCCTTTGTATGTTCTTCAAGAATTTTTAATTCAACTTTCTTTAAAGCACCTTTCACTGCAGATATTTGATTCAAAACATCGATACAATATTTATCCTCATCAATCATTTTTCTAATACCGCGAATTTGTCCTTCAGCTCTTTTCAAACGTATAGTTAAATCACTTTTTTGCTCTTTGTAAGCTGCCATAAATACTCCTTACAATACTTTATAACCCGTTTCACTGATAATATTACTGATTTTTTCTTTACTTAAATCATTTCCTTCTACTGTCACTTCGCCATTTTCTAAATCAACTGCTACACTTTCAATATTATCTTCTTTCATTAGTGCATTCGTTACCGCTTTTTTACAATGACCACACATCATGCCTTCTACTTTAAGTTTCATAATTTTATCAACCTCCATATATACCCTTACCGTGTATATGTATTATACCCTAGTTAATCAAAAATTCCAAGTAAAACTTATGAATTCTTCCTTGCACGCCATTTCTTTATATTAGGAAAAACTTCAGCATTAAACATACCTAATAAAATTAAGAAAGCGCCAATCATTCCCTGGGTTGATAATGTTTCATTAATCAGAAAGTAAGCAAACATTGCTGCAAAAACAGGCTCTGTTATATAAATCAATGCTGTATGTGTCGGTGTTGTATACCGCTGAGCAACTGTCTGAACAATAAAAGCGCCAGCAGTACATATAATTGCTAAAAACAAAATGTTTCCCCATAACTCTAGATTATCCGGAATAATAAATCCGCCTTCAAATATACTACCAAATAATCCTAAGAAACCAACAACACCTATTTGAATAATACCAAGCAGTACTGATTCACCATCCTTCGTAAATCGATCAATTACAATAATATGCAATGCAAAACCAAAAGCGCCTATTAGAGTTAACACATCTCCGATATTAATTCTAAGGCCTGCTTTAACACTCATCAATGTTAATCCAACGAAAGCTAAAATTGTTCCGACAATCGCTGCATTTTCTGGTTTTTTTCTTAAAATTAAAGTCGATAGAATTGGTACCAATACAACATAAAATCCAGTAATGAAGCCAGAATTAGAAACCGTCGTATACTGTAAGCCAATGGTTTGTACTAAATACCCTAGAAAAAGTACAAAACCAATAATTGATCCATGTATCAAAGTTTTTTTATTCAATCGCTTAAACTTTTTATAAAAAACAAGTGCTGATAATAAAAATGCGGTTATAAATCTTACCGCAATAAAATTAAGAGGTGCCATAAAATCTAGCGAATTTTTAGTTAAGATAAATGAAATGCCCCAGCCGAGTGTCACGAAAATTAACGCCAGATCTGCTTTGATTTGTTTTGTCATAATTTACTCCTTTTTTTCTGCATTACTATTTTTATACTACATTAATTATTCACATATGACAATAATTAATACTATTTTTTATGCACTATAATCAACAAAAAAAGAATTATAAATCATATTTATCAAGTTTATTATATAAAGAGGTTCTATGAATATCCAAAATTTTAGATGCCTCTGTCTTATTCCCTTTACAATAACTCAAAACTTTTCTAATCTGCTTAATCTCAGCTTTTTCAACGGCATTTTTTAATTTCATACTCTTTACAATTTTACCACTTGAATGTTTTAAAATACCCTCAGGTAAATCTTCAGCACCAATTAAATCATTGGTTGAAAGATGCATGCATCGTTCAATACAATTATGAAGTTCCCGAATATTTCCTGGCCAATCATAATTTTCCATTATCCTAATTACCTCTTCAGTAAAGCTTTTCGTGGGAATTTTATATTCTTTCGCCATCTCTTCACTTATGTGCCGAACCAAAAGACGAATATCATCTTTTCGCTGTCTTAGTGGTGGTAATTCTAAACTCACAACATGTAAACGATAATACAGATCCTTTCTAAATTTATTTTTATCAACTAAAGATAATAAATCTTCATTTGTTGCAGCTATAATTCTAATATCTAAGTCAATAATCTTACTACTACCAAGCCTCTGAATCTCTTTTTCTTGTAAGACTCTCAAAAGCTTTGCTTGCATCTCCATAGGCATTACACCAATTTCGTCTAGAAAGATCGTACCACCATTTGCCATTTCAAATTTACCTGGTTTACCTTTTTTATCAGCACCAGTAAAAGCACCTTTTTCATATCCAAAAAGTTCTGACTCTAATAAATTCTTAGGAATGGCAGAACAATTTACTCGAACAAAGGCTCCATATCTCCTTTTGCTTGCTTTGTGGATCCCATGAGCAAATAATTCTTTACCAGTACCACTCTCTCCAGAAATGATGACTGTTACGGGACTATGAGCTGCTTGTAAAGCAATTTTTTTAAAATGGTTCATTTCATCATTTTGTGTAATAATACTATCAAAAGAATACTTTGCTTCTTCCATTTTTTTGATTTCATCTTTGTAATAACTATACCGTTCTTTTAATTGACAGATGCGTTTAGCTAAACTTTCTAATTCACTAATTTCTTCAAATAAAATACGCCCAACAACACTTATGATTTTTCCATCTTTAGTGATTGGAATTCTACTGGCAACAATTTTTTTACCATTAATTTCTTGAATAAATCCTTCTTCTCTTTCCCCAGTTTCGGCAACAATATGCAGCCGTGTATTTTCAATAACATCTGTTACATGTTTCCCAATAACTTCTGTCGGATTAACATCTAAAAATTTACCATATGATTTATTAAACTGAGTAATATAACCATCTGAGTCAATGGCAACAATGCCTTCATAAGCATTTTCAAAAATCATTTTGTAAATTTCCAAGTTGGTTTCTGAAATTTCCAATGCATTTTTAGCGATGATGATTTCATCTATGTCATTGAATATTGCAATGGCACCAATCAGTTTACCTTCATAAAAAATTGGTGCACGATTGGTTAAAACAATCTTGTTATTAATACGCATTTGTTCTGATGAAATTTTATTTTTAGTTTCTAAAATTTGTGGTAATTTAGTATCAGGAATCAAGCCATAAATATTTTTGCCGATAATTTTATCTTTAGAAACACCAAAAAAGTCTTCACAAGACTTATTATAGATAATAACATTACAGTCTAAGTCGATAGCAATAATACTATTATCTATTGAATCTACTATTGAACTAAACCATTTTACAATACTCTTTGCATCCATTTTTTCTCCCTTATTAACTCTTTAATCTTATTATATAATGGAAAAATGTTTTTCTAAAGAATTAATCTTCAAAATAACAAAAAACACCCCATAAAATGAGGTGTTTAATAGCTTTTATTAATTAACTTGCAAAAGCTTCAATCATTAGTGGAACAATTGTATGCAAATCACCAACAATACCATAATCACAGATGCCAAATATATCAGCATCTTTATCTGTATTAATTGCAATAATATAATCAGCGCCATTCATACCAGCTCTATGTTGAATAGCGCCAGATATTCCACATGCAATGTATAACTTTGGCTTAACAGTTTTACCTGTTTGGCCTACTTGGTGGTCTTGATCAATCCATCCCTCATCTACTACAGCTCGAGAGGCACCAACTTCTCCATTGAGTGCAGATGCTAATGATTTAATGATACCAAAGCCCTTTGGGTTACCAACACCTCTACCGCCAGAAACAATAATATCAGCATCTTCTAAGTTTACACTTGCTCTTGCTTCTTTTACAATTTCTTTGATTCGTGTAAATATATCAATCTTACTAATATCAGAGGTTACATTAAACACTTTTCTTTTAACATTCAAATCAATACTTTCGCCAAGTTTAACGTTCACTTCTTTAATGTCACCTTTACGTTTTTCATCAGGTTCTACCATATTCATAACGCCTGGTCTTACCGTTGACATCTGTGGTCGATGGTCCGGACAAATAATAGTAGCCATTAGATTTCCGCCAAAGGCAGGTCTGGTTTGCAAAAGGATGCCCTCTTCTTCATCTATTTCTAGTTTTGTACAATCAGCTGTTAATCCTGTTTTTAATCGAGCTGACAATCTTGGCCCTAAGTCTCTTCCGTTATGCGTCGCTCCAAGAAGAACAATTTCTGGTTTATAAGATTCTATTAAATCTGTAATAACCTTCGTATAGGTACTTGTACGGTAATCCTTTAATTCTTCATCTTCAATAATATATATATGGTCTGCACCATATGCAATTAATTTTTTTGCTTCCTCTTTAATATTTGATCCTAAGATCACAGCCGATAAATCTTCATTAATTGCATCTGCTAACTTTCTTCCTTCAGAAACAAGTTCATAGGATACATTCATTAATTGGTTTTCTCTTTGCTCTGCTAATACCCAGACGCCTTTATAGGCACTTAAGTCCTTTTTACTTTTCTTTTTTTGCTCTAAAGCAATGGCATCAACTGGACAAGGTTCTACACAAGCACCACATAATGTACATTTCTCAGCATTCACTACAGCGATACTATTTTCCATTTTTAAAGCATCAAATGGACATTTATCGATACATATTTTACATCCAATACATTTATCTTCACTAATTTTTAGCATAATAACCCCCATTTTCCTTAAACAATTTTAACATCTTTTAAAATATTGATTAATTTTGATACCTTTTCTTCTGGTGTACCATCAAGTATTTCACCCATTTTTTCATGTGTTGGAACAAAAGTCTTCTTAACTTTAGTCGGTGAACCATCCAATCCAAGACGTTCCTCATCTAAAGATAAGTCAGCAGCCGATAAAACTTTTATTTCGCTTTTACTAAATGCATTCACAACACCTTTGATCGATGGATACCTAGGTTTATTTATTTTATCTAAAACTGTTACTAAAACGGGGAGCTTTGTTTCAACAACACTATAACCGTCTTCTAATGCTCTACGTACTTCTATTAAATCACCATTCATTTCAAATTTTGTAGCATAAGTTACTTGTGAAATTCCTAAATTTTCTGCTATTTGTGGTCCTACTTGAGCTGTATCACCATCAATTGCTTGACGACCACAGAAAATAATATCGAAGGCACCAATTTTTTCTATAGCCTTAGATAAAACGTAGGAAGTTGCCAGTGTATCAGAACCTGCAAAGGCTCGATCGCTTACTAAAATGGCTTCATCGGCTCCCATGGCTAAGGCTTCCTTTAATGCAACTTTTGCTTGTGGTGGTCCCATTGTTAAAACAGTTATTTTCCCACCAACTTTTTCTTTTAACCGGATGGCTTCTTCTAATCCATGCTTATCTTCTGGGTTGATGATGCTTGGTACACCTTCTCTAATAAGCGTTCCTTTTTTAGGATCTATTTTTACTTCATTTGTATTCGGTACTTGTTTGATACATACAATAATATTCATTATAACCTCCCTATCTTAAAAACGAACTACCAATAACCATCTTTTGAACTTCTGTTGTACCTTCATATATTTCTGTAATTTTTGCATCACGCATTAATCGTTCAACAGGGTATTCTTTCATATAACCATACCCACCTAGAATTTGAATCGCTTCTCTAGCCACATCTACAGAAATATCAGAAGCAAAATATTTCGCCATTGCTGCTTCTGTTGAAAAACTTTCACCACTGTCTTTTTTCAATGCTGCTTTATAAACAAGATTTCTTGCTGCTTCAACTTTTGTTGCCATTTCAGCAATTTTAAATTGAATGGCTTGGAATTTACCAATTGGACGGCCAAATTGTTCTCTTTCCTTAGCGTATTGAACAGACTCATCTAAAGCTCTTTGTGCAATACCCAATGCTTGTGCAGCTATACCAATTCTACCACCATCTAATGTTCCCATAGCTATTTTAAAACCATAACCTTCTTTTGCTAATAAGTTTTCTTTAGGAATTCTACAATTCTTAAATATTAATTCTCTTGTATCTGAGGCATTAATGCCCATTTTGACTTCTTTTTTACCTAAAGTAAAACCTTCCGTATCTTTTTCAATGATAAATGCACTAATGCCCCGTGTACCTTGACTTTTATCTGTCATTGCCATGATAATAAAAATATCTGCAAAACCAGCATTCGTTATAAATATTTTGTTACCATTTATTACGTATTCATCCCCATCTAGTACTGCAGTCGTTTTTTGACTTGCTGCATCGGTGCCAGCATTGGGTTCAGTTAAACCAAAGGCACCTAATTTTTCGCCATTAGCTAATGGCACTAGATATTTTTGTTTTTGTTCTTCTGTACCGTACTTTGCAATTGGATCCGCTCCTAATGACGTATGGGCTGATAAAATTACACCATGAGTTGCACAAGCATAAGACAGTTCCTCAACTGCAATGGCATAGCTTAATGTATCTGCTCCTGCACCACCATATTTTTGCGGAAAGGGAATCCCCATAATATCTGCTGCTGCCATTTTCTTTAAATTCTCTACTGGAAACTCACATGTTTCATCAATTTCTGCAGCAATTGGCTCTACTTCTCTTTCCGTAAAATCTTTCAAGACTTTTCTAATCATTTCTTGTTGATCTGTTAAATTAAAATTCATTAAATCCTCCTTAATTATTCTTTGGTGACATTAAAAGTAATCCACCAATAATTACCTTACTTCTTTATGTTAGTACATAAAACTCTAGTATAACTCTATTCTTTCAATAGCTTTACAAACGACTTTTGTTTTGATTGCATCTTTTCTTTAGCATTCATTTTCTAGTATTACTCATCTACTATTGTGTTATTGCAATTATCATTCCAAATAAACATTGTTAAAATTTAGCCATTCCTTGTTTGAAGTTTTATTAATCTAAATAATTTGTAGATTTTATTATACATATTAACCGATGTTATTCGTATATCCTTCATTTTGAAGGGTTTCTAGATGTATAAAATATTCTACACTATATCTTATTTGTATATATAAATCTACACTCTTTCTTATCGTGGTGTTTTTTTTCAAAATAACACTAAAAATTTACCTATATAGGATCATAAAACCCGTCATAGTGTTAAAATTATAACATAAATACCCAAAAAAAATAAGGATCTCTATGATCCTTATACAAATATTTTATTACTGTACATTTTTTAGCTGATTAATTACCTGAGAATCTCCCGGTTGACACAAATCTTTTTCTTCACCTTTTCTATAGATCGCTGATGCATATTCCCGACAATTTTTATAACCACAAGCCCCGCAATTAAAACCAGGTAAAATTTCCTCTATTTCAATAATCACTTCCAATTCCGAGTTGGTATTTATAACTACATCTTCTTCATGAACGAGTTTATTAACTAGATAACCAAGAAGTATAATACCCGGTAAAGTTAAAAAGTAACGACTCGCTGCAAATGGAAATCCCAAAAATTTAACTTCTACGATTAGCATCGGAATTTTCATAACCGCCCACGAGCTTATAATTATGACGATATTACTAATACTTGCACCCTTTGTTAGTAGCGTTTGAGCAAAAGGAAAAGCCGCATAAATCGGTCCAGCTGAGACAGAACCAATAAAAACAGAAATTAATTTGCCTTTTAGACCTGAGTCTTTACCAAAGTTTTTAACAATCATTTCCTTTGGAACCCAAACACCAATTAATCCTGATATAATCATAACAGCCGGTAGAATTTCTATCATTTCTCTAATAAATCCCCAAGAGTTCCTGATGCCTTTATAAAATATCTCCTTATTATAAAAGAAAACTACTACATAAGCAATTAGCGTAATAATATTGATTTTGTTTTTCTTAATGGTTTCAATCATAGGATAATCACCATTCCTAAAGCTATTAGTAGAGCTAAGATAAAACTTAAGATATTTCTGACGAATGCGAATTTTTTACCAAAATGTTTTATTTCTATTGGTAAAGTTGCTATGCCTACCATCGTTAACGTTGTAATGAAAGCCGCTATACCAACTAAGTTGGCTCCACTTTCAAATAACGAGGACGCCAATGGGAAAGCAATAAATGCCGGAATTATTGTTATCGCACCAATGATTGCCCCATAAACGCCACTTAAGAACAAACTACTATTGCCTAATAAATCTTTAATAACATTTGGTGGTATGATTGCAAGTATTAACCCAATGAACATGAGAATACCAAAAATACTTCCAGCTGTACTTAAAAACATACCTTTTGCCATCATCAAACTTTTTTTAGTTTTCTTCTTATCTTTATAAAAAGAAATACCAACTACTAAAACAGAAGCAGAGAGCAAAATAACTGTATTCATAAATCCTCCTTTTATTTCTTGTTTTTTTAACTATCTATAGTATAATCAATTTATAAAACAAAATACGTAACATATGTTACAAGAATGGAGAAAATTATTTATAATCAATTAGGTCATTCAGAATTGTTTAAAAATTTATCAACTAAAAAGATTAAAAATTTATTATCGCAGATTAATTATTCTATTAAAAGTTACGAAAACAACGAAATATTATTTTGGGAAGATTCCCCTTGTAATGAATTGAGTATTGTCATTAAGGGTGCCATTCGTATAGAATCTATTAGCTACTCTGGAAAGGTCTTTATAGTAAGACAAATCAGCCAAAACGAAATATTTGGAGAAGGACTTATTTTTTCTAATAAAAACTTTTATCCAGTAAATGTGGTCGCACATAAAACGAAAACGGAAGTTTTACATTTAAAGAAATGTGATATTTTAAAACTTTTCCAATTGAATCAAGAAATCTCAGCAAACCTTATTAGTATTCTCTCTAATAAAATGACCTTCTTAAACCAAAAAGTTCGATTATTAGCCCTCAGTACCATTCGACAAAAAATATCCCTTTATCTATTAGAGGAATATAAAGAAAAACAATCTTTTAAAATTCCCATCGAAACAAGCAAGAAAAATCTTGCTGATCTATTTGCCATAGCAAGACCATCACTTTCACGGGAATTAATGTCGATGAAATTCGAGGGAATCATTGATTATGACTTAAATTCTTTTTATATCAAAGACTTAGAGAAACTAAAAAATACATTATTAGAATAACAAAAAGTCGACAGTTAGTCGACTTTAAAAATTTCTATTACTCTTTGTAATTTTTTGGTGCAGGGGATTTTACAACTAATAATTCTAGTACCTCTGCATTTTTATTTCTCACGTTCATTTTCGTGTTAAAGGGAATCTGCAAAACCTTTCCCTTTGGATAAACATGATCTTCTTGACCATCTAACTGTATCGATAGTTTTCCTCTTAAGACAGTCATATAAACATTAGAATTTGAAAAATGTTCCGGTAAACCTTCTCCATTATTAAAAGTCATATGGATATAATTAATATTTTCATCCATTATTAATTTTTGTACTTTATTTTCATCACCAGTGTAATACTCAAATACTTTTTCAATCATTCATTTCTCCTTTTCAACCCTTAACTATTAACTTATTTCAAATATAACACAATTGAAAAGGCATTTATGTTGCTATTGCAACATATTTATAAAATCACTCAAAATATTTACGCCTTAAATATATGACATGAAACAAAATGATCAGGTGCAACCTCTTCTAAGTGTGGCTCTGTATTTCTACAAATATCTTCGGCAAAATTACATCGATCTGCAAATCGACAGACTTTTTTAGGATTAATCGGCGATGTAATTTCTCCTTTTAATATTATCTTTTCTACCTTTCGATCCAGTGTTGGCCTAGGAATAGCCGACAATAATGCTTTGGTATAAGGATGTATTGGGTTTTCAAATAATTCTTCTGCTGAGGCTTTTTCAACGAGTTTGCCTAAATACATAACAGCAATATCATCAGAAAAATGATTAACAACAGACAAATCATGGGTAATAAAAATAAAAGTTAGCCCTAATTTTTCTTGCAATTCATCTAAAAGATTTAATATTTGAGCTTGAATAGATACATCTAAAGCAGATACTGGCTCATCACATACTATAAATTCAGTATTTAAAGATAATGCACGAGCAATACCTATTCTTTGACGTCTCCCACCATCTAACTCATGGGGATAAACATTAATTAGTCGTCTAGATAACCCTACTAGGTCCATTAACTCAAGTACTCTTTTAAATCTTTCTTCTTTATTAACAATTATTTTATTTAATTTTATTGGTTCTTCTATAATCTCGCTAACTGTCATTCTAGGGTCTAATGACGAAAAAGGATCTTGAAAAATAATTTGCATTTCTTTTCTTAACTCTCGCATTTCCTTATTACTAATCTCATGTACATTTCTTCCTTTATATATTACTTCTCCACCAGTTGCTTCTAACAAGCGTAAAATAACACGCCCAGTAGTTGATTTGCCACAACCGGACTCCCCAACTAGCCCTAGAGTCTTACCTTTTTCAATTGAGAAATTAATATCATCAACTGCATGTAATTGACCTTTAGGAGTATCAAAGTATTTTTTTAACCGCTTAACTTCTAGTATAATTTCTGACATTCATTCCCTCCTTTAAAGATCATGGTCACTTAAGTTATAAGATTTATCTTTACTATACAAGTGACATTCAACAAAATGTTCATCTGAAAAAAATATTTTTTCTGGTGCTTCTTCTTCACAAATTCTCATAACGTAGTCACACCTATCGCAAAAATTACATCCTTTAGGTAAATCATAAGGATCTGACATCAATCCTTTAATTGGTTTTAATTTTTCTTTTCTATTATCTATATTAGGAATTGAATTGAATAACCCTTCTGTATATGGATGTTTTGTTCTTCTAAAAATATCCTCTAAAGTACCTTGCTCAACTATACGACCAGCATACATAATTGCCACATAATCGCATACTTCAACAACAACCCCTAAATCGTGGGTAATCATAATCATTGACATTTCAAATTTATCTTTCAACTCTTTCATAAGTTTTAAAACCTGGGCTTGAATTGTTACATCCAGTGCAGTCGTTGGTTCATCTGCAATGAGTAATTTGGGACTACAAGACAGTGCAATTGCAATGATTACCCGTTGTTTCATACCACCCGAAAATTGATGGGGATATTCATTTCTTCTATCCCTTGGAATACCAACGAGTTCTAACATTTCTATCGCTTTTTCTTCTGCTTTTTCTTTATCTAAATTTTGATGAATTATTATCGCTTCTGAAATTTGATCAATTACTTTAATAACAGGATTCAGTGCTGTCATTGGATCTTGAAAAATCATCGAAACAATTTTACCTCTTATTTTTTCCATTTCCTTCTCAGATGCATTGATAATATCTATACCATCTAAGGTGATCTCACCACTTATAATTTTTCCCGGTGGCATGGGCACTAAATCTAAAATAGATAAAGCTGTTGTTGTTTTTCCAGCACCTGTTTCTCCAACCAAACCTAAAGTTTCTCCTTTTTTTATATTTATATTTAACCCATTTACCGCTTCAACAATACCATCTTCAGTAAAAAAGTGAATGTTAAGATCTTTAATATCTAATATTGTATCCTTCATAATGAAATCACTCCTATTTTAATTTTGGATCTAATGCATCTCTTAAACCATCGCCGATTAAGTTCAAAGAAAGAACTGATAGAACAATAGCCAAACCAGGAAATAATACAATATGCATTTGGTCTCTAATATATGCTCTACCAGAAGATAGCATACTCCCCCACTCAGGCGTTGGTGGTTGAACACCTAAGCCAATAAAGCTTAATGATGCCGTTGCCATGATAGCCGTCGCTACTTTTAGAGTTGCATAAACAATTATAGGTGCCATTGAATTAGGTAATACATGCTTTAATATAATAATATGATCTTTTGCGCCAATGGCTTTAGCCGCTTCAATGAATTCTTCGTCTTTAACACTTAAAACAGCCGCACGTACAACTCTTGCAAAGCCCGGTATATTGGCTACACCGATTGCAATCATTAGATTCAACATACTTGGCCCTAAAGCGGCGACTATTGTTATAGCTAATAATATTACAGGTATTGCTAAAATTACATCTAAAATACGCATGATTATATGGTCGATTTGACCACCATAGTATCCTGCTATTGCACCAAAAAATCCTCCAATCGATAAAGCTATACTTACGGATATTAATCCTACAAAAAGTGATATTCGGGTACCATAAACTATTCGGATAAAAATATCTCTACCAAACTCATCTGTCCCGAACCAATGGTTTATAGATGGTCCTTGAAGTCTATCTATTATATTCATTTTTAATGCATCTTCATCATAATCTCCAATAATAGGCGCAAAAATTGCCATACACAAAAACATTACAATTAACATTAATCCTAAAATAGCTGTTTTACTTTTTTTAAGTCTTCTCCAGGTATCTGCCATCAGACTACGTTTAGCTACTTCATTTTTATTTTTTATATTTACAGTCTTTATTTCTTCTGCCATTAAGTTAACCTCCTTTAATTGTAGTCTGCTCTAATTCTAGGGTCTATAAATGCATATAATATATCCACAACTAAATTTACAATACTAAAAGCCACAGCAAAAACAATTACACATCCTAAAACCATAGGTGTGTCCTTTCGTTGAATCGATTCAACCATTAGTCTTCCGATCCCTGGTAAAGAAAAAACTGTTTCTGTTAAAACGGCACCACCTAAAAGTACACCAAACTGTAAGCCAATAACTGTAATTGCAGGAATTAATGCATTTTTTAATGCATGCTTTTTTATAATATTAAATTTACTAACACCCTTTGCTTTCGCGGTGCTAATATAATCTTGACGAATCACTTCTAACATAGATGATCGCATGGTTCGGGTTATACCAGCTGTCGCTGCAATAGCTAAAGTAAATGATGGTAAAACCAGACCTTTTAAGCTCGTCATTCCACTAGAGGGAAACCAACCTAATTTCAATGAAAAAAGTATAATTAACATAAGACCTGTCCAAAAAGAAGGCATAGAAATACCAACAAGCGCAAAAATCATGCCTACATTATCAAATATTGAATACTGCCGAGTAGCTGAAATAACACCAATGGGTATAGAAATCAATATTGCTAAACCAATGGCACTAAAAGTTAGTTTAAAAGTATTTGGAAACCTCTGAGTTACTTCACTTAAAACTGTTTTTTCCGTGGAATATGAACGGCCCATATCTCCCGTTAATAAATTTTTCATATAATTGCCGTATTGTACAATTGTCGGATCGTTAAAACCCATTTCTTCTCTTAATGCTTCAACTGATTCCTGAGTTGCGGACGTTCCTAAGATCATAGCCGCCGGATCTCCTGGTGTTAAACTAATAATAAAATAAACTAAAAAAGTGACACCTAACATTACAGGAATTAACATTAAAAGTCTTTTTAAAATATATTTTAACATAATACCTCCATCTTTTTAAAAAGAGTAGAACCTCATAATTATGAGGTTCTACTACTCATTTAATATTTTCCAATTTTAGTAGTGTATCTTTTCAATATTCCATAAGCCTTGAGGACTTAGTTCTACACCTTTTAGACCAGCATTTGCGCCTACTACGTTGTTCTTAACAAATAATGGTACAATTGGTGCTTGGTCCATAATATATTCATGGAACTCATTGTAAATTGCTTTACGTTCTTCTAAATCTAATTCTTCTCTAGCAGATATAATTAATTCATCTACTTTTGAATCATTTATTCTTGAGAAGTTGAAGCCACCAATATTGCCAGAATAGTAAAGTGGTGTTAAAGTAGCATCTGGATCTGGGTTAGAAGTCCAACCTAAAATCAATGTTTCATGTCCACCTTCCATAGCCATATCTATAAAAGTACCCCACTCTAGCATATCTATCTCAGTTGTAATACCAACTTCCATTAGATTCGCTTGAATTATTTCTGCTATTCTTTTACGGTCATCACCAGAAGTTGTGATTGTAGTACTGAAGCCATCAGGATAACCTGCTTCTGCTAATAACTCTTTTGCCATTTCAACATTATATTCATAATCAGATGCTTTATAACCTCTTTTAGTCAAGTACTAAATTTAAATGTTTCTTAGTACTTCTACTTTACTTTTTCTTAATTTATATTAAATAATAGTTCATTTAATAGCATTTCTTTAAATATAATCCAACCTCAAATTAAGGTAGTATCTTTTTATAAGTGTGATTAACTCACTTAAATATAGTAGTAAAACCTCTTATTTACAGGGTCATGCCCCAAGCTTTCTGCGTCATACTTATCTATATGTGAGTCCCATTATGCTAACATACAAGGTCATTGCCCTAATGGATAGAAGACAGGATCATCACTATTTGTAAACTTTTTGAACTTAATTTATCTTAAATCTACCAAGTTTAAGAATCTCATTTTTGAGTATTTATTCAAAATTCATAAATATTAATCAATAAATTCAAACTGGTTATGCGCTAATCAAAAATTCTTCTGGCCACTGAATATCTTTAAGTATTTTTTCTTCATCGTACTCTAGATCTTTAGTTATTATTGTATAAATTATTCTAATGAGTTTTCGACATAATGCTATAATGGATGCTTTTTTCTCCAATTGATTTTTTCTTCTACCAGTATAGTACTGATGCAATTTTTTAAAAACTTTATTACTACCCACCATACCAACCATCACCAGATATAGTGTTTTTCTAAGGGTACTCCTGCCTCTCTTGCTAATTTTAACCTTCCCCTTATGTTTGCCCGAGGAATGTTCTACCAAGGATAGACCGGCCATTTTGATGACTTGTTTCGCATCGTCATAGTTGTTTAAATCTCCTAATTCAGCGATAATTATTGATGCTGTTTTTAATCCGAATCCTTTGATTTTGACTAACTTTTTTACTTCAGGTAGATCCTTGCTTATTTCTTCTATTTTTTTCATTAATTTCTCTTTTAGTTTTTCAAACGTTTCATACTTCTTTAATAAATATTCTATTTCAAACTTTGCTACTTCTAGTCCTTCAAGTATACCAACACTTTTTTTCGCAACTGCTATTAGATGACTAATCTTACGTCTGCCAACACCTCTTCTTTGCTTACTTGGCAGAAATGTATAAAGTTCTTCGACAGTTTTTTTAGAAATAATTGATGGAAATGTATACTCTTTTAAAAATTTTATAAAAGATTTTGATTCCCAATCTTTATAAGCATATTTATATTCTGGAAAGAATCGATCTAGCCAATTAATCACTTGATTCTTTGTCCGACTAACATCTTTATCAATCATTTCTAGTAATTTCTTTGAATTTCTAAGCTCTTCATAGCTGCCTTCTAACAGATTAGGTTTAGAGTATCTTGCATCTTTGACTAATCCCGCAATAACACCTGCATCTTTATAATCAGTCTTTGTTTGAGAGTTATCATCTAATTCTTTAGAGTCTTTCACATGCTTTGGATTAACGGTGACAATTGAAATATCATTTCTTTTTAGATCTCTTGCCAGATTTAACCAATAAGGACCTGTTGGTTCCATACCAATGATTAATTTAATTTTTGATTCTACTTTTTTAATTCTTTTAATCCATTCTTTAAATCGACTAAATCCTAAATAATCATTTGCAAATTCAATTGAGTCTTCTAATTCAATGCCTCTATAATCAAAGGCTCTTGCTACATGAATTTCTTTCGCAATGTCTACACCTATGATTAATGTTTCATCATTCATTTGACGTAATCTTTTTTCTCTGGTATTATTCATTTGTAATCCTCCTTTTTTTAGGTTTGAGTTTTGTTGTTATTACTTACATACCTAATTTCAAGGGGATTACTTTTTTTATTTTATTATATTACAGAAATGCTAACATAAGGGGCTCCATCGAAGCTACGCATTGGGTGGAGATGAATTTAGACGGTTTCGACTAAGCAAACTCTTGTTTTGAACAAGAACGTATGATATAATGTTCTTAACAAGACCAAAAGTTTAAAGTGTATTCTTAAATAAAAGGAATCCACATCTTGTTAAACGACAATTGAATATATGGAGTTTCAGACAGTAGTCTTTGTCTGAGTAAAATATTTAGGAGCATAAACTTCTAAATGTATTCCGAATCCAATTTTTGGTGACGGATAATGGGTATGTGGACTACCCCTAGTG
>Ga0306868_1000272_pt1 | contig 37158 bp, 51 predicted proteins | sample AntRauTorckE6832_FD_190411 | JGI IMG/M metagenome (GOLD analysis project Ga0306868, IMG submission 190411) | Saline lake microbial communities from Rauer Islands, Antarctica - Metagenome Torckler E6 #832 (v2) (version 2) | ecosystem: Environmental > Aquatic > Non-marine Saline and Alkaline >... | reverse complement strand
TGTAAAAATATACTTAGTGTCTTACTTATCACCTATCCCAGCAGGATTTAGATGGAGCCCAATGGGACGCTCCTGCTCCCCCGTCCCAAAGCTTTTCGAATGCTGACAATTGTACATCAAGAGAGTAGTCGGACGCCGGTGCAGACAGTTCTGTTACCCACTCCCATGTTGAGTCGATGAATTGGAACGCACCGGACGCCGAGCTGACCGGGTTTTGCCCCGTTACGTTGTAACTGTTCTCCACTGCAGTACCGGATGCAGTACGCTCGCCAGACTCACAGTCTGCTATCATAAGAGCGTCACCAGTTAAGGCTGGTAGAGGCTCAGCAATCTCCTCGTGTTCGACATGGTCGACGTCTTCTACAGTAGTTGGTTGGAACCCAAGTAAAGTGAATATAACGAGCCATAACAGTTCTATGTATGTAGTCATTCAAGAACTTCTCCATCCAAGTAACGCCACGCTTCCTCAGCAGTGAGGACAGGCTTTATATCAATATCGGTCAAGACTTCTCCACTCGTAACAAAGTCCATTGTCTTTACGCGGTAGTTTCCTAGCTTTGGACTGATATTTCCTACAACCAAGACAGTCTTCTCGCTCATTGCTGCTCCTTCTGGGTATCTAAAAGATAAAAACAAAGTACCATGTTAGGGTACCTTGTTTCTGAGAGTCTAGTAGTCTTAGATAATAACAACTACACCTGACGGGTTAACCTTAAACGTCTCAAAGCAGTTCTGCAAGTTCAGTCGTGCGCGAAGGTCTTTGATAGAACTGTGAAGGTGCTCAAGGTTTTCCTCTTGTTCTTGGAGGATCTTCTTGTGCGCCTTACGGTTCTGCATAGACTTGCGAACGGCCAAACCGGCATAGACGGCATAGACGGCGAGGACAGCCTTGTCTTCGGTGATCATTGTAGTTTCTTTCGTAGTAGGGGTCTCACTATAACCCATGTAATTCCTACGAGGAGAAAAGACTAAGAACCTGTATTAAAGGCTCTTAGTCTTGAGAGTTACGCGTTGGGAACGGAAATGTAATCTCCATTGGCAAGTTGGTACACAGTGTTGCCGAGCTTGTTTTCTGACCTTGTAAATTCGTCGAGGATGGCTGCATTGTGCGCTTCTGCCTTCGCCGTATAGGTGACGAGGGCAACAGCTGCAACAGCAGTACCTGCGTAAATACTAAAGGTCACAAATTGGACTCGGTGATCATTGATGTACTTCTTGATCTTGGTGGTATTCATTTTGGTCTCCTAGTTTGTAGGGGTCTCACTATAACCCATGTAATTCCTACGAGGAGAAAAGACTAAGAACCTGTATTAAAGGCTCTTAGTCTTGAGAGTTACTTCTGGTTGAGTCGTGTTCCGAACTTCTCATTCAGCATCTCATCGATGCGCTCGAAGCTAATGATGCGCTCTTCGGTCTTCTTCATCTCGCGACGTGTTTTGATAACGTTGTGGACGTGAAGACCTAGGAGGGCAACGCTAACGCCGATCCCAATGATTTCCTGAGTATTGAGTGGTTCGTTGTTCATAACTTTTCCTTTTGTAGGGGTCTCACTATAACCCGTGTAGAATATGCGAATCCGTGCGCTCCCTGGGACTTGAACCCAGAACCAACAGATTAAAAGTCTGGTGCTCTAACCATTTGAGCTAGAAGCGCAAGGTGCCGATCGCGATAGCGTTGGGTCCAAGAAGGGAGACCCCCGGACCAAACGATCCACCGGCTCTCGGGTACAGGCCGAGCATGGTTGCTCATTACCTTTCCTTTTCTCCTTTCTGCAGAACGGTAGGTCGAGCAGTCCGTACGCTAGCCGTGCTTTATCAGCTGCTCCGTTACTGCACGGTAAAACCTATCTTTTATTACTCGTCGTACTGCAGACCGGGATATGAATTACGATCAGGCTCGTCTGTAGTGAGAAGCTCTTCAGGCTGCTTAGGCGTCGCATTCACATTGTGTGGTCGTTCGAACGTCCTGTGGAATGCCTTCGCTGTATAGACCTTGAAACCGGTGCCCGCATACAGAACCCAGTCTCCAGGATATGCCTTTGTCTGACGCTCATTCAAAGCCCGAGCAACTTTGACCTTGATGAATGGCCGGTTATCCGTATCAAGGTAGCCTTGGCACCAGTCCTTAACCTCCTCGATGTTCTCTTCCGTAACCTCAACGGCCTCGACTTCAAATGGCTTTCGGACATACGTAGTTGTTTCAATCATATGGATATTTCCTTGTGTCTTTAGAGTTGCTTCTCTAGAACACACTGAGCATAACCCAGGTCCTCCGCAGCGAGCAACAGGTGGGCGATGAAGACCGCTGTCTTTTACGGTCCCATTGATGTGATGTCCATGCGACGTGTACATTAAATTAGTGTCCGAACCGCTGCGTCCTTAGCCTCTAGCAATTTTCGTAGTGCTGTACTCTTCTCTGCTCCACTAGGGAGTGAAACTTCAACATACTTAGCCAACAGGCAGAATTCTTCACTAACCCCTGCCAAAGGTGCTGGCAGATGATCATAAGTGAAGTACTTCATGATAGGACTAGCTTCGGGATTCACCATTTATTGTCCTTTACGCAAGATCGTAAATATCAACAAAGATGGCAGGTTTACAGGGGTAGAACTCTCCTTTAGTACCCTTAATGATATAGTCATCTTCGCTTGCCCGCATCACCCCTTCAAGGGTAGGAATGTTAATACCGACCCACTTTTTATCAGAGTCGACGGGATCGATTTCCTCGATCACTACCCCACCACACCAAACAGCAATCTCTTCAGCGTTGCCCAGTGTAAGTTGAATGGCCTGAACTTCTACTGGCTTCTTACGATAATTGATCACAATTGAACTCCAGAGTGTAGGGATCGGATCAGTCATTAACTTCTCCTGTTCGTGGAGGTACGTCATTGACCTCAGAATACTTGAGTTCGAGAGCATCTTCATCAATAGTCACGAAGATAGACTGGAGATATGCTTTAATACCAGTCTTACCATTAACCGCCCATTCATAAGGACGTACGATAAGATCTGCAATACGAATGTCAGCCCAGTCAAGGAGTTCAACGTCGTCCTCGCGAAGTGTGGTACGACCACGAGACGTGATCATGACAACTCGAGGCGGCTTCCCCTTGAAGTTGACAGAAACCTGAAGATATGGCTGATCTGCCTCGTCCTCCTCTCGAGCCTTGAGCATCTTGACGTTCCAACCGTCCTTAGCCATCGCATCAGCCGTGTCATCATCCAAGAGAACACAGAAGTTGCGGTCACCTTCCCGGTTGTACATTCCTTCTCGTCCAGCGAAGTTACGGAAGATAATTCGGACATTTTCCATTACAACAGTATTATCGTTTCTAGCCATAATTTTCTCCTTTTGAAATAATAGAGAAGCCACTCATATCATCAACCATGAGCGCATTCTTAATCTCTTCGTTGTCTACATTAATAGTAAACGTGCCGTCGGAGTTGAGCTCAGCTTCACCAACTACGACACGTTGTCCTTTATCTGTGTATATAACTAGTGGCACTTTTTTACTCATTATTGGTTCCTACAAAATCATTGAATGATCCGAACTTCTCGATAGCCTTTTGGGCTGTATTCTCGAGCTTGTAGAAATATGTCATGTCGATTTCATGTTCGTGCTTCAAGAACATCTCCGCTTCAATCCAGAAATGTCCCTTAGTACCTGTTACTGCGTACGACTTACCATCTTTCACACGGAGCAAGAGCGCCCCACCACTTTCTTCAGTAACAGGAACAAACCGACCAGTACGTCCAACATAATGCATATCACCACTTGTCAAAGCAGCAGCCTTGTGTACTGAGTCGAAATCTAGATACATAACTCCTTGTTTAACCGACTTGGTCTCGCAAAGATCTTTGAATTCGACGTCTTCCCTTGAGAACAGGGTTTTATACACATATGGGTGCTGGAATTGTGCACCAACTGCTATCCAACAGTCAATCAAGCACTCAGCCTCTCGAGCAATATAGACTGCATCGTTAACCAGACAGAACTGATCGTACGTAGTCTCGATTTCGAAGTCATAGCCATACTTCTCCCCGAATGTCATAACTTGGTCGATCAACTCAGGGGTAGCATCTGGTATCTTGATCGAGTCAGTCTTAATATGGACAACTGTGAAGCCAAGGTCCTGAACAAAGTGCTTCAGATCGATCATAAATAGTGCACCACGCTTAGCTACGATGTTATCGATGTTGCGATGGTCTCGGAATGGGTTATCGAACTTAGCCGACGTCAAACCATAGACAATGTTAATGACGATCTTCAGTGCATGTGAAAGTGCGTCAGCGTCGTTCTCATCATCCAAATATGGTGCAAGCTTTCCATCCAACATCTTTCGTGCTTCATCATAGTCTTTGTGCTTGATTGCCATACGTGCTGCTTTGAGTTCAGAGAATTTCGGGGTATACTCTCCGAATAGGTTTAGTTGCTCGATCGAGGTTGGATGCATCGACGCAATATCTAATAGAACGACATTAGTGTAAATGCCCGGCTCAGAGTAAACGTAACCACCTTCACCGGTAGTTTCACCACGATAAGTACTAAAACCAAGATCAAATTCATAATCTGGAAATTCTTTAGATAGATCAGTATAGACGAAATGCTTCTGTGGGTTTCTCTCATTGCCAAATATGATCTTCGCAGTATGCTTCTGTGTCGTATCATTAACTGTAAGACCGCTAAGCTCAGCAAGGATCTGCCTAGCCACGAAGTCCTGTTTGCGTGTCTCGAATGTAGCCTCAGTCAAGAGAACATCGTTGACGCAATACTCAACAACTTCTGGCCAATGTTCTTCGGCGATGGGTTCATCCCAAGGGAATTCCATTTCCATATGATGAAGACCAAGCTCGATACCAAACTTCTTCAGCCCTTGCTTCTTTGAACTGAAATCGTAAATATCGGCATACGAGAGGTTATAAGCTTCACCAAACATGGATCCGATAGATCCATCAATAATTTTCTTACTCAGTTTAAAGATCTCTTCGTTGTTATAACCCATGAAGCGAGCGTAGAGAATATGGTTGTCATAGCGACGGTTATTGAACCCAACCAAGCGCAATGAAAACAGCTTCTCGACCTCTTGAGCTAGAGGATTGATCATACGAACGACGTTGTCATCGCCCTGATACTTCCAACAAATAACAAATAGGTTAGGATATACCTCCACATCGATGAAAACCAACCGATCATCAGTCTCAGACTCGTCTCTAGTAGCCTTAGCCTCAGATTGGAATTGCATCTTTTGAACAATCTTCAAAGATGGAAGCGGTTGGTTGGTACTATTGTTGGCAAACGCTACAATCTTAGGTCGCAGATCGATGACATCGTAAGTCATCCCAGAATCATAAGCATCCTCGAGGATCTTGTGAATAAAATCGATAGAAGGCTTAGTCCCAGGATGAATTTCCTTTTTCAGATTTCTAGCGATGAGATCACGTAGACCTTTCTCGCTTTGAATTGTGTTCGATTGGAGCACTTTTTTCTCCTTAATGGGAAGCCCACTATTGATCGTAGCTATAGGGACACTATTACAGTTCGTGAAACGACGACGAAGGGAGGCATTCCCGGTGAAGGTCTTGACCTCAATTCCTTCGCTGTAATCCGGATTGAGTTCGGATGTGTCCCCGTCGTAAATATAATGGAGATGTACGCCTCCGCCGCTTTTGCTAAGCTCTGCGTAAGTGGCAGGCCAAGCGCTAGCTGCATTGAGATTTCGTTCAAGAGACTTTCCACCGTTTTCACCTCTCAGATCGAAATCAATCACAATATGATTTTCAGGAACTTTTACATAGTGGAGCTCAGTGGAGTCAATATCGGCGAGACGAGTTCTTACGTTAGCCCAAAATGTTTTTGGGGTACCGTTTTCTTTGGCGTACTGTGCTGCACAATCTGCATACTCCAGATTGAACAGTGATGTTGTTTCTTCTATCACCAACGAGAACGAACTATCGTTGTCCTTAATTTTGAATGGATGCGCCGTGAATCCGGAGTAATAACTTCTGACTATTGCTCCATCAACCTCAGCACGATCTTTGAACTCATCGAAGTAGTCACGAAGTTCTTCTCGAACCTTGTACTGGGGTAGCTGCCGTTCAATACCGGTGTCATTGCAGTATTCCTTGTACAACAAATATGCCTGTTTCAACGTCGTACCGTTTTGTTCTTTAAAAATATCGTAGTTAGCCTCGATGAAGTTAAAGAAAACATCTGTCTGTAGCATCATCTCTAGTGGACGATACCCATTGTAGAAGTTCTTTCCCATCCCTCGATAAACCTGAAGGCAGTGGTGCGCAATAGCACCAACCTCGAAGGTAATCTGTGATATTAATGTTTGGTAGTGGTTGATCGGAATTCTGACACCAGTTGGATGAACATCAATCAGACGTCTAATAATTCCCGACTTAGCATCAGAGATCTTAACCGGCTGATTCGTGCCCATGAACAAGAAAGCATTCACCTTAGACGTATAGCTAGGCTTGTACTTTTCGTTCATTGTCATCTCTTCGTGAGCAATGATCGAGTTGAGTTTAGTATTATCGTCGATGTTGGATAGATCACCATCATGCTGGATAGCAACGAGTGGGTTGTGTTTGAACACCTCGGTGGAGAAGGCGTTTGAATTAGATCCTAATGCCTTAGCTTCGAACGTAGTCGTATAACCTTGGAACAGCTTCTGTATGATATCGAGTATTGTGGATTTCCCGGTACCTGCAGGTCCATATAGAACAATAAACTTTTGGATCTTCTTCGAGTCACCAGCAACAACGGAGCCAATAGCCCATTCGATCTTTGCACGTTCTTCAGCAGAATATAGCGTGCCAACTAGTTCGTCCCAGGAATCATGATCTCCTGAAGACAAAGAATATGGAAGACGTCTACTGACATAATCGTCCTTAGCCACCTTTGAATTGGCGAAGGTTAGATTCTGATCGAGTTGCTTGCTGTTGTCACTGATACTATTTAAGAAGCTCCGAAACTGATTCCAGCTATTACTACCGTACGAGCGAAGGTATTTCACAGTTGTACTATGGCCATCCCGCTTTAGCTTCTCGGCAAACATTTGAAGCTCATGGTCCACAATACGCTGTACATCATATTCGTCTGTGGACCACAAGCCTCTCTCTTCGTCCCAGATAGCATAAAACGATCGGGCGCGAACCATGAGATCTTTAGATCGGCCTACTGTAAAATCTGGATATACTTCGATTACTCCACCTTTAGACTCCTTCGTGCCGATCTGAAAGAAATCCATTTAACCTCCTTTCGCACTTAGCTTCGCTCGAGAATATAGGCACTAAGTTGATACCATAGTTCAACCTCACGTTGGTCATTCTCCGGATACACTAACGGAAACAAACCTCCGCCGCCATTGTAGTTATAGTTTCTCCAAATCACTCGATTCAAAGTTTCTTCAACTTCATCTCGAGAGATATGTACTCGGTCATTAAGGGTATTCAGATCAAGATTCTCGAGAAGCTCCCAAAACCAAGTAGTACTATTCGGCTCGGTTTCAAAAGCAAGCCTTTTTGAAAGAGCAATCAAGAGCTCAAGCATGGAACACCCAAGCTCTATCCAGAGTTTGTCTCTTTCATTAACTCTGATACCTTCGTGTTCGAGAAACTCGTATCTGAGATCTTTGCCGTCCTCAACTCTGTTGTCATCGTTAGGAACTAACCATACGAATTCCTCAGTGTAGAGAATATGGAATAGACTCCTATACGTTCGTGACGGGTTTTTTTGCTTGACCGAGCAGACTCTGCTGTAGAGCCAGTCGAAATATCGCTCGTCAAGGGAGGCACTCATTCATCGCCACCTCTGAATTTGTGAGGCCGATTCCTCTGTTGATGACCCCTAGCGCCTCCACCAGAATGTTTAAGCCCAAGAACCTCATGTGCATACTTTCCATCGCTCTTGACCACTTCAAAGTCGCTGGACAGTCTTTCATTTCGAATATAGACAACTCGACTGTCACCTGATCCATGGCCGAAACGCTGGAGATTTTCCTGACCAACAACAGGTTCGACGAAGGGAATTTCCTGATCCCGCTCATCTGCAAGTGTCCCATCACCTTCGTAATATGTAATCGAAGTCTGACTAAACTCGGGCTCCGCTTGCAAGAACTCCATTTCATTAATGACATACGGATGTTCTGGAGTACGACTTCGCATTTCTTCCTCAATATCAAAGTCGTCCTTATTATCAGCATCTTCAATGAAGACGTTTACGCTGCCTTCATCTTCTTCATCTTCTTCATCTTCTTCGTCATCATCTTCTTCATCTTCTTCATTTTCTTCGTAATCTTCTGCAATTTCTTCTGCATCTTCTGCTCCTTGGTAATTTTGAAGAGCCGATGCGGCATCTTTAACAGTAATGTCACTAGGATTGTTAGATTTATTCAACGATGCAGCAGCTTTTTTCGGAGTCGAGAATTCTTCTTTCTTGTTGAGCATGCTGTAGAATTCCTTCGCCTCCGCGATCTCCTTTTCAGCAATCTGCTCGTACTTAGCCTTCAGGTATTTATTACCGATATAATAGGCAGCAACACCTCCGATCCCACCGGCAAAGGCACCAAAGACGATGAGCCTAACAGCATGCTGGTTAGGAGTCATCTGGCACGTAGCTGCTTCGATATGACTCATCGCCTCTTCCATCGCGGACAGAGATACATCAATGCTTCTTTCAGCAACCTCCTCTGCACTCATCAGTCATCCTTTAGTTGGTCGTAGATAACGCCGTCGACATTGAAGTCTAGCAAGATAGAACCCTCGTCCCCATTGACAAAGGCACGAGCACGTTGTCTGGTCTCATCATACACACCAAAGTCGACAAAGTTGTCGCCGTCCTTAGTCATGATCCAACCAACAACAGCACCGGCCTTAGTGCGAGGAATCCCAAGTCTATCATATACCTCATTGAGGAAAATATGACCCCGAGAGTGAAGGAGATCGTTGGCATAGTTCTGTTGGCAGTTCAGGAAAAAATGATTATACTCAGCTTCCCTAGACCACGACGTTGATCCATCGTCAAAGTACTTTGCATAGATCGAGGGAATCCCTGGTGGAAGGGTCTTGCGCTTAACGGTCTTTGAGCCTCCATCCTCAGTTGCTACGGTTTCGGTCCGAGTTTCTGAACCATAACGAAGTTCTCGTTCCTTGTCTTCGCCGAATTCATCACGAACTCGCGAACGATACTCGTTGAAACCCTTGTCAAGAGCAGAATATGCGGCCATAACAGCAGTATTACGCTTCGAGAGAACGACGTGCGAGCCAGTCAGCGCAGCTACAGAAATTACACCTACTGCAATTGCCGGCGTATAAAGCTTTGCGACCTTGCCCGCGGCACGAGCCTTAATAAGAATATGATCTCGCTTACGATCCTCTTCTGAGTAATTACTGTGATCCAGGGTACGAGCCTGCTCGTGCGACTTCTCTGCTTCATTGAGAACTTCTTCTAGCCGAAGCGTTGCACGGGAAGCAAGCACCGTAGTTGCTACTACGCCGACAACACCGCTTGCAAAGAGAATAGTCGGAGTGTTCTTCTTAGCAATAAGAATTTGACGCCCGACCTTTAAAGTCATGGCATTCTTGATATGTTCCAGTTTCATTGATTCTCCTTAAATCTTCTTTTGGTCTAGGAGCCGCAAATATATGGCGGCGACTTGAGCGTTTGGCATCTTGTTTACTTTTTCAGTCCATAGTTTCTTGTTTCGATAGACCTTTTTTACTTGTTCTCGCATCTGCTCGTCGCTAGCCATATATGAACTCCTTAATCAAGAGGTTCCGGCTTTGGCAGGTCCAACAAATATCCATTACGTACACGAGCTATACCAGCGCCACGAAGATCAAGCCAACCCCACTTATCATCTGTGTAACTTCCCGACACACCGACAAGGTCGTAAAGGTCTGCTACAGTAGCCGATTCGTACTTAGATACCAAGTCATACAGTCGGTCTAGGACTTCGTCAGCCTCTACTCGAGTGGCTAGAATAATCTCATCGAAGTTGTGCGAGGCTCTTGCTCTACGACTCATTACGTCTCGTGACCGATCATCTGGCGGTCCCGGTCGACGACCTCTGCTAGAATGCCGATTGTTGTAATTGATGTAAGGTTCGTCCGGACGTCGCCCAGTACGACGACTACTAGAACGCGCTTCTCCAAATACCATACGTTCTACGCCTTGACTGACCGCATCTGCGAACATGTCTTTTGCTGCGGGAATAAGCACATCGAATGCTACATATCCCCAGACACTTTTCGCATCGCCACCTACGAATGTCTCCGCAAAACGTCTACCCAAAGGCTTCTTACGACGAACAACTTCGCTTTGAATGACTTGCTGAACCTTCTTTTCTTCAGGCTTTTGAACTTGAGGCTTTTCTTTGTCCTTATGTCTATTGCTGGGGAATTCACTGGCCATATTTTCCTCGATCCAAATAAAAAACTAAGAGTCCTTGTTAAGGGGCTCTTAGTTTTTGAGGTTTACTCGGTGGTTTCTTCCTGGTCAAACGACTTCTTGATCGATTGCACGAGCTTGAGGACTTCATCGAATTTATAGTCAGCCCAGACATTGGCACGTTCTGTTGCCATTCCGCCAAGTGCCCATGCGCCGACAATCAACTGAAGCTCTTCACTTCGAGTTACTGTGGGGACGTGGATCTTGACGAGTTTGATAACAGTCGAACTAACGCTGGCACCAACTACAAACTTGGTGATGCCCTTAGCGAGCTTGATCTTGTCATTCACTAGAATTTCCTTCCGTAGTAGGGGTCTCACTATAGGGTGTGTAGAATATGCGAGACCTACTGGACTGAACGGATGGTCTTGCGTCGAAAAGCTTCCTGCATCTCTTCCTTGGACATCTCTTGGAGTTCTTCCTGCGTTGGGTCTCGGTCTTCAAGAATATAGGCAGGACGATCGTCCTTCTTTTGCTCTGGAAGAGGAACATCCGTAGTCCTCTCACCCTTTGCAACTGCTTCAGCCATGTCTGCCGGCACGATAGCCTGAACAAACTCAGCTGCAGCTTCGCTATCGGTTACTAGCTCCATAAACATCTGAGAATATGCATCAGTCTGGAGGAAGTCATTCGTGATCTCCTCAGACTTGATGAAACGCCGCCCATCTTCAGAACGACGTCCAATCGCATCCATGACGATGTTCTTGAACGTAGCAATGATTTCTGCGCCATTCTGAGACTTGATGATCTGCTGCAAATATGCAGAGAACCCTCCTTCGTGACTAAGCTCCATCTCAGCAATCTCAGCCTTACTAAGATTGAAATAGAAATCCTCAGTGACTGGATTACCGTCAAGGTCGGAATACGTGATAGTCTTCTTAAGCATTGAACTTGTCCTTTAGTTGATGGGGTTATTCCCCAGCGAAGTGGGCATACTTACGGTTCGGATGAAGGTCGAAGTCGATAGAGATGCAAGGACGGCCATCCTCTGACATAACTGTTGAGAATATCAACTTAAGCAAACGATCCTGGTTCCAACCGACTTCTTCTGAAAATGACGTTGCTGGAAGCCCCAGTTGGTAGTACAAATCACTTACACTAGCATAGCCATCATGCAGGATCTGATAGTTGATGTCGTTCTCAGCCTGTTTGAGCGATTCCATACTGCTTTTAAAATATCGACCTGTGAAGTGATCATAACAGAGAACATCGCCATTATCAGTGATGATCACCGTATTATCGTTAACAGGATTTTTCAATACTCGATCTTGAGCAACCTCATCTCGGATAGTCTGTTCCTTCTTTTCTCCTAGCTTCTCCACAACCTTCTCTTTGTACTCAGAGAAAACTCGCTCAGAGATAGAATATGCTGCGGCCATTGCAGTAGCTCGACGACTATTAATGTGGTTAGCGCCAACAATAGACACAATCGTGAATACCCCTGTTATGGCTGGTGGAATATAGAACTTCCAGACTAGCTTAACCACGTCCTTGGAGTTTGGGAGAGGCTCATCAGCACGGGTTCGAGCCATCTCTTCGTCGTGCATTCGAACTGCTTTGACAGTAGACCTCCCTGTAAGATACGCTGTGGTTAGCGTTCCTGTGACTCCAAGCGCTGTGAGAATTGCGGGTGAGTTATCAACGGTCAATTTCTCAATGCGCTTAAAAAATCTAACGAAGTCCATGATAGTCCTTTCGATAGGGTGTGGCAGAAAAAAAGAAGAGGTAACAGTCCAACGAAAACTGTTCGTTAACTAACCTTATATTTAGTGGTTAGCACTCCGGGTAGGGTTTACACCTACACATTCGTGTCTCGGAATCCTATAAAGGATCTCCTCTCATTATAAGGTATGTAATTCCTGCGAATATGGAAAACTAGAAGACCTTGTAGGGTCTCCTAGCTTGTGAGTTTTTACTCTTCGGTGGCTTCGGACGTCTGGGCTTCCTTGCGCTCCTTGCGCTCAAGGTACTTACTGTACGCGTAGCCCGTGGTGAGGATGGCGCCCATGCCTACTATATAAGCAATAGTAACGCGGGCGAACTCCTTACCAAGGTCTGCGGCAAAGTTGTACTCTTCAACGGCGGGGGCTTCTGGGTTCTCCATTGTCTTCTCCATTCAGGGTAGGGGTCTCATTATAGGGTGTGTAATTCCTGCGAATATGGAAAAACTAAGAGTCCGTGTCAGGGACTCTTAGTCTGGAGACTAGTAGCTTTCTTCGGGGGTATAGAACTCGTCGTAGAGGTCGTGCTCACGCAGGAACTCATCGTGCTGCTTCAGGGCGATGCGGTTCACGACTACACATGCAACTGTGGTAGTGGTGACGGCGATCGCAACCTTGTGGCGCTCGATGAAGTTCTGGATGCGGTGAGTTTGGACTTCATTGTCGGTGGTTTCCATAACTTTTCCTTAGATAGTAGGGGTCTCATTATACACCATGTAAAACTTGCGATGCGAGGTAATAACTATAAGCTTTCTTCAAAAATTCCCCCGCGGGATTTTTTCAATAGGCAAAAAATATAAGGTATGTAGAATAGGCGAAAACGTAGAAGGCATGTGTTGTGTTTACATACCTTCTACGTTTTCGAACACCTGTTGGGGGTCTGTCAGTTCATCGGAGCTTCATGACGAAACTCAGAGCTTTCGAAGTCACGACGTTTGTTCGTTCGTGGCCGACAATCAGGATGATTCCAATCAGATTGCCTATGACGATGGCCAGCGTATCTGGGCTTACTCGTCCAGGAGAATCAATCTCCTTGAGCGAATATAGCTTTGATAGCTGGTCTACCATCTTGGCATACTCATCTGAATCACTTGACCGTGTAGCCATTTCACGAATTACTTCGTCGATAGCCTTCTTAAGCCCTGACTCTTCGTCACGGGGCTTAACAGTGAACATATAACTCCTTTGAGGGGTCTCATTATAAGCTATGTATATAATGCGACCTGCGTTAGGAGTCTTTGTTTACTGGGTTGACCCTAAATATAACTTCGTCCTTCTTCTCAAGCTCGTACGGATCGCCATCCATGTTCAATGTAAATTGCTTTGTAGCTTCGTCTTCAAACACATCGATGGTTCCATCGAACTTGGCACCGCTGTTGTTATAGGCAGATGTGCTGAGACCCAACAGAACACCTAAGAATGCGTCAAACGCTGCGATCGTGCCTACAACCTCTGCCCCGTTGGGAAATCCCCAGATCTGCGACAATGCAAAATATAGCGTAGCAAGAGCGGGCAGCACAATCTGGGCACTGTATTTCAATACATCATACAAAGTATTATTCTTAATCAGGAGTTTCGAGGATGTCTTCATCTGTAAACCTTTCCGAATCTGGAAGTAAGAGTAATGCTTCAAGATGCGCGACTCGTTTAGCTACTAAATTTAGTTTTGTTCGAAGTCTATCATTAGACTCTCGTAGTATTAGAATCTCTGCATTTTGACGCTCAATAGTTTGAATATCGAAGGCTCTAGCCCTTTCGTATGCTCCTCTTTCCGCGTCAAGACGGCTAGAGACTGTGTTATTAAGTCTAGTTGCTCTGGCCGCAGCACGTTGCGCAGCCCATGCTCCAAATGCAGCGATCAATGCTACAATAACAGAACCAATGTCAATCAGATTTAACATATGGTGCCTGTCCATTGGACGGGTTCACAAGCCCACTAGTAGCCCACCACATAAATGCCAATAGACCCCAGGTAAGACTAAAACTTATGTTTGAAAAAGGACCCCCAAAGATATAACTAACTAGATACATTGCAGACCATGCTGAGGAAAACCCAGTTAAGACCACATATCCCCAACTAGACGAGGAAGGGGGCCATCGTCCAGATAGAATGGCAAAAACACCTGCTAGGATAAAAAGAGCGGCCCAAGTATTCAGCGGAAACATATGTATAGCAACAACTAAAGCTTCCTCTCGTCTTACAGACATATCACTATCGACAAGAAAAGACACACCTAGAGTAATATAGCCTAAACCGCTTATTGTCAAAACTAGGCTGTGACGCTCCCACGGACGAAAAATCAGCCAAGTAGATTTTGTCATGATCCTTCCCAAACGCCGGCCTGTTTCACAAACGTAGTAACAGTACTACCAGCCACTTTAAAGTGAATATCCCCATCAGTGCCACCAGAGGGATCCGCCGTGCTAGAAGTAATCCCGCCTGCGGAACGATACGCTGGTTTACCAACCGGAATCAGAGCCTTCACCTGAGCAACAAAGTCTCGAGTTCGAGTAATTTCTCGTGCTCCCCAGCGAATACGGCCTTCTTCTCCTGTCTCAGGAACAATTGGTAGCCCAGCAGCTTGTGCATTGTCGCCAATAGCCATTTCAAACCTCCTTCCCTAATTACATGTCGGCCCAAACCTCAGTAGTAAAGTCTACCCAGACAAGGTCTTTGTAAGTCCATGAAGCCCATGTGTTGGCCCCAGTGAACAGGTTGAGTACCAACGTAGGATAAGCACGCTCACCAGTAGCATCTGATACAAATATCTGTTCAGTCACACGCTTATAGGTGATAACACCATCCTTATTGCGCATCTCAACAAGATCGCCGAGTTCATAGTCAACGCCATAGGTGTATTCAGTACGCTGATTGACCTCCCCATCGAAAAGTGTTACTCCACGGCTCTTTAGCAATGCTTCGTTTCCCTGCTGTACGAGGGGAGAGTCAACGTTAGCATTTACTACGAGCACGCGACGATCGAAACCATCCACATCAGGGTCTACATCATCAGCATACACAACCGCATAGCCTGTGTCAGAGAAAACGTAGGCCACGTTCTTAGACTTATCAATACTCAAGAACTCGGTTGTGTTCTGGATGTTGTCAAGCCCTACTGAAAATACCACCGGAGACAAATCAGACTGTCGAGTAGTTCGATCATTTCCAGAATAGACATCAAAATATAGCTCTGACAAATCGAAGTTACGAACTATACGGAACCCTAGATCATACATTTTACAGATGTTTTGAATCGCATTGTAAAGCGAAGCAGGACTCTGTTCCCATGTAATCGCTGTTACACTTTCAGGAATATTATCTGCTGGAAATATAGTTCCGGGTGTGATAAACGGAATCGCATCATTAAGATGCAAAGCAGCCGGAGGACGACAAATATGATCGAACATCGTTCTTACAATATTCGCTGGCGTATCTGTAAGAATCCACTTCGGTTCCGTAGTAAGGTCCGACATGGTTTCTTTAACTACTCTATCTTCCAGAAGCGCCTCAAGAGAACGCCCCTTAACCGTGAACGTCTCTTTTCCTTGTGCATCAGTCTTATCTTCAACAGTTTCTACTGTCATCACACGATATGAGTCGTTGATCGCAATACGAGTACCGATCATGAACTTGGTACGATTCTCGAGAGTAGACTTAAGATCCAGCTCAAAATCACCGGCCTCATGCCATCTCTCAGTCCAAATAAGAGACTCGAACTTATCAACTGCCCAGGTACGACGAAGAAGACTGTCAAGAATATACATCTCCATTACAGCCCTCCGTATTTGTTCGTGTACTCAATACTGAATGGAATTGGTGCTCCTTCGGCATGGACACGGAAGTTGTTATCGCCAGCAAAGATCTCGAGCCAGTTCGATTGCGGGCTAATTGCATAGAGAAGCGAACTCTCTACACCCCAACGAGTCAAGGTAATATACTTGGACCCAGGGACACTGCTAATTTCTAGCTTATCTCCTGCAAGAAGCGGGTACGAGAAATATACAGTACGTAGTGTTTCGTCTGGAGGACGGTGGTAGATAGTAAACTCAGACAAAGAACGATCTGGTAGAAGGGTAAGAACAACACCCGTCTCTACAGTGCCTGTGTATTCGAGTACTGTTTCAGTCAGATCAGCAACAGTCGACCCCTCAAATATGATCAGATTCGGATCAAAGAAGTCCGGATCAAAACACATAAGTGAGAGATCAACTGATGGTTGCTTCGTAAACATGTCTGGCTCAAACGATTCGATCCTTCCAGCGATTTCTAGATCAAGATACTGAGTAAGGACACTATCTGAGAACTTATCAAACAGACTGAATATGAGCTTCGCTTGAGTCTTAGGCATAAAGAAATTGTAGAGTTGAGTTCTAAGATCATGCACAGAGGATATAGCATAGTCCGGGTCTAGGCCCAGCTTAACGATAAGATTTCGAGCTTCACGACGACTTGAATGGTATTGTTCCCCATCCATGTTCGCAAAACTCGAAGATACTAGCGTCGCTTTAACTGGGCCTAGACCCTCGATACCTTTAACGATAAAACCTCCTGAAATATCTTCAAGTGGGAGGTCCAGAGTGAAACCCCGACTGTTTGTTACTTTAAGCGTCTTGAGCAACATTCGGCGTCAGAGCTCCCTTCGTTACAGATAGTTGGTTCTTCGTTTGGCGATAGATCTCAGCCGAAGACAAAGCCTTAGGCGAGTTGTTGTATTGGTTGAACGTAAGTTCCGCCGGAGACGAAATATCGCCAGCCGTTGTCGTCGCGTATCGTGCAGCTTCATTTGCCTGGTATCGAGTAGAGGCGTACTTAGCCTCAGAATATGCAACATCAACAGAAATCTGCTTACCCGACAGTGAGGAATTAATTTGTGCAGCATCCTTATGGAAACCGGACAGATCCAATACTGGAGTAATAGTGGGATTCAGATCTGTGTCCATAGCAAGAAGATCAGACAAACCAGATATAGACTTCTTCATCGTACTGATAGCATCTTTACCGACACCTCCTGCGGCTTTATTAACCAATGGCGCGGAATTTGTAAAACCAATGGCCAGGCCCTGACCACCCGATGCACCAATCCTTTCAAATACCTTAGATGGAGAGCTAGATTCAAACCACCCCTTTACTGTGTCAATAGCATTGTTAGCCATGTCTCGAGCTGCTCTCGCAACTTCTCCAACCTTGCCTGCAATACCGCCTGTCAAGCCGTCAGCAATAGCGAAAGCCATATCTTTACCTGCAGACAGAAGCTCAGGCATATGCTCATCAATAGAATCAGTTATGCCCTCGATAAAGCTGACGATGGCTTCAAAACCAGCATCAACAATATCTACCATGCTATCGCTAATGCCCTCAATAAGGGCGATAATAACAGCAGCACCTGCATCAATAACATCTTGGACGTTGTCGGCAAGCTCCGTAAGAAAAGCCACAAGCAATGCTGCGGCTGCCTTAACCATCTTGGGGACGGCCTCAGTCAACTCTTTAAGAATCGCCACAATCAGGTTAGCAATCTCAGCGACAATGATAGGTACCTTCTCCACCATTGCTTCAAGGATTGCTATCATAATATCAAGAGCAGCTGTGGCAATCTTGGGAACAAACTCAACCAACAACTCAAGGAGCTTGTCCAACAGAACGGTAAACAGATCAATAATCCTGGGGACGTTCTCCTCAATTGCCCCAATAATTGCCCCAAGGACCGCAGACATTGCGTCAAGCATTGCTGGACCAGCAGCGGCAATTACTTCTGCAAATGCAACTAGCGCATTGCCAATTTGCCTGGCGAACTCTGGAAGAAGTTTAAATAGACCTACGGCTATGGCAATAATAGCAGCAACGCCAGCGGCGCCGGCAGCAGCAAGAGCGGTGATTCCTGTAGCAAATAGAAACACCCCAGCTCCAGCAGCCAATAGTCCTATGCCAAGAATACCAACAGCTATTCCCAAAGCAAGAAGAACAGGAACAACAGCCGCGAGTGCAAGACCGGCAACTCCGAGAATAATGAAAACGCCAGCCATAACGCCGAGACCCTTAGCGATCATACCCAAAGACATACTACCGAATGCTATCAGCACCGGTACAAGCGTAGCTAAAGCAGCTGCGACAAGAAGCGTAGCTGCAGCTCCTGGGAGAGCAGCTGTCATAGCCATCATAGCTACCGCAATAATCACTAGAGAACCAGCAAGAGTAACAAGACCCTTAGCGATCTCTTCCCAACTCATCCCGCCCATCTGTTGCATTACGTTGGCAATTAGACCAAGAGCAACTGATACCACAACAAGAGCGGCTGCAGATGCTAGTGTTGACGGAGGCATAAGATTGAGCGCTGCTACAATAAGAATAAGCGCTCCAGCCATTGAGGATAGGCCCTTATCAATCTCTTCCCATGACAGATCGGCAATGTCACTCATAGCGCTCGCTAGAATCTTCATAGCTACGCTAACAAGAACCAGCGAGACACCAGCAGCCATAAGCTTAGCTGGATTGCCAACGGCCCTAGAGAATATAGCAAACGCAAAGAGAATAGCTGTGACAGAGGCTAGGCCCTTACCAACCTCTTCCCAACTAAGATCAGCAAAGTCCTTAACAGCGCTAGCAAGAATCTTAATACCGACGGCGAGAAGAACCAGAGCTGCTCCCTGCCCAATGGCACCCTTATTAGCTTTGGAGAATTTGGTAAACAAGGTTAGTGCACCAAGAAGTGCGCCAACACCGACAAGACCCTTTGCCATCTCTTCCCAGCCAAGACCCGAAAGATCTGTTACAGCACTTACAAGCACCTTGATACCAAAAGCGAGAAGCAGAAGTCCTGCACCCGCTTTGATCATGCCAGCTGTTTGGCTAGACATGCCTCTTACAGCAAGAACAAGGGCTCCAATAAGAACAGTGACACCAGTTAGACCCTTAGCAAGTTCTTCCCAACTGAGTTCAGCCAAAGCCTTAACAGCCGAGGCTAGGATTCTAATTGCTATTGCGAACAAGACCAGGCCAGCACCGATTGAGACGATACCTTTTGCGCCGCCGAGCATTGTGAGGCCCTTGAGCGACAAAACTAGTTGCCCCATCATTACAGACATTGCAGTGAGAGCTTTGGTAAGACCTGCTGCGTCGACCTTCGACAACATAAGTACAGAAGCAGACAAGATACCAATAGCGATCGCGAGCTGCATAAGCGTCGCTGCTCGTAGCGTATTCTGCATAGACCTAAGTGTGAAGGTCATCTTTCTGAAAGGCTCAGTAAGGTTGAATGCAATACTACCCACAGAGTTGCTTGTGTTAGCGGCCATCCGTTGGAACATAAGGAAGATGCCGCCAAGCAGTCCAGTGTTTAGCGTGTCGAGGATCTGGTCGAAGTTTAGACTGGTGAAGGCCTTGGTGATAGCATTAGTAATAGGTTCGAAGAAGCTCTGAAGCTTTTCAGCTAGAGGCTGAAATACATCCCAAATTCTATTTAGGGAAGCAAGTACACGATCCCAAACACTGATGAGAATCTCACCAAGACGTCCAAGAGGTTCGAATGAAGCTGTAAGATTATCTGCAGATGGTGCTTCAAAGTCGAATATGCTAAGAAGGGCGCTAGCAAGATCTTTGATAAACTTGATAGGGCCTCTAAGAACATCTTTAAGACCCTCAAAGAACTTAGCAAGTCCTTCGCCATTCTTAACTGCTAGATCAAGAGCAACTAGGAAGTCGCCGATGTTAGCTGTTGCATCAAGAAATCCCCCGGAGCCTTCTGAGACCATGCCGAAGAGATCAAAGAGGAAAACAGTAACGGCCTTAACAACCGACCAACCAATACTGAAGACTGCGAAGACCCCAGCAAAAGTACGTTTAAGCTTCTCTGCGCTATCTCCTCCCATTTTGATTGTTTCAGTGAAGTCTTCAACTACTTGAACCATCTTCCGGAATTCCATAATGCTAGAACTCGGGAAGATCTGACTAAATGCTTCTCGGATCGGTTTTATAATAGATGCAAAAGCAGCACCAAGATTTTTAACAGTACGAACCATCGGTGCAATTACAAGAATCAACCTACTGAAATCGAAACTGTCGATAATCGAGATTAGACCCTTGGTCGAAGCCCCACTGAAGTCAATCATCATGTCGATGACTGGTCCAAGAGCCTTCGCGATCGCATCAATAGCTGGTGTTATCGAGTTGAATAGATCTCTCTGATCTTTCAAGAACGGCGTGAAGAAAGATGCACCGATACGGGAGAGAGCTGCTTTCATGTTAGCCAGCGAACCAGTGTAAGTCTCGTTTGCCTTAGTAGCGTTCTCTCCAAAGGCATCATCCATAGCATCGGAGAACATCTTAAAGCTAATCTCACCGGCAGTAACCATCTCTCGAACTGCCGCTTCACTGACGCCCATAGAATCTGCCAGAGTTGCAGCAGCGTTAAGACCACGAGAAGACATCCGCAGTAGATCGGAGCCCATAAGTCGGCCGTTACCAGAAACCTTTGTGAAGATGTCCGCAGTATCGGTGTATGTACTATTAGTCATAGCAGCAACACCAGCAATAGCTCTCAGAGAACTCGTCATCTCCTCGCCGGCTCGCATACCACTAGCACCGAACATACCTGCGGCTTTAGCTGCCTCGTCGAGTCCGAAAGCTGTACCAGTTACAGCAGCTAGGGCACTCGCCATTGTGTCTTCGACGTCCATTTCGAGACCACGAAACTGGAACTTCGCTTGCTCAATATTCATGGCTCGTTTCTTACCCCCGGTAGCCAAGGGGTCCCAAACCATACCACTAAGTCGTTGTACAAAATCGAGTGCGCCACGAGTAAGGCTCTGAATAACAGTGAAACCAATTGCACCTAGGGCAGAAAACTTGCTAGAGATGTTCTCAACACCAGCAGCCATACCGTCAAGATTGACATCTTTTCCTGCTGCATCAATATCTTGCAGGCCTTTGGTGGCTCCTTCCAGCTTGAGTCCATTCTTAAGGGTCTCTAGCGAAGCTAGGGTATCTTGAATACCGTTCTCAAACTGTTTGTTGTCGAACTCCATCTCAACTACGCGACGGTCAATACTACTCATGCGGATGTCACCACCTTCCATACTTCATCGGCAATTCTGTCAAATATAGGTTGGATAGCTGGATTGATGTAGTCTTGTCCTTGAACATAACCACCCGTTCCGGTACCGTAGCCGTATTGCAACATAATGGCTACAGGAAAACCGCTCTCAACGTCACTGTTAGTCCAGACAATAGTAACCGTACTATTGGATTGCTGAATATAGTAATCCCAGGAGCTTGCTGCAAGCCCGGAGTCCATTGGTGTAGCAGCAGCTAACGCATCTACTCCTTGTTGGGCGTAGAGCTCAGCAATCTTACGAATATCGAGCTTTTTCATTGAGTCTAAGAAAGACTCCAGCTTGTCGAAGGAGCCTCTATGATTAAATGAAACCATGCTGGCTCCTTGCGAAAAGATTAAACATGATTATCGTGCTCTGGTTGTTTTTGTCCTACTGCGGGTTTCTGCAGTAGTACGGACTTCCTCGATTGGGACGTTAACCCGCTCGGCGAGCACCTCGATCTGTGCGTGCATAATAGCAATCTCGTCGCGACGATCGGTCGGTGGACTATTACGATAAGCATTCATGATAGACATATACTCTCCTTATGAAGCAAAGCCAATGAACCAAAATATGCGGCCCTCATTGGAGCTTCCTGGGGGGCGTGTGAGGGTGACACGCAAAGCGAACGACGTGCCCGAATGCGCCAACATAGTAGTGCTACCAGGAACGACCACCTCCCATGTTGTACCACCATCAAGAGTAGCCTCATACGTTGCTGTCACGTTCGTGTCGAGTGTCTCCTCAGAAAGTAGATAAACATCAGTTGCAGTAGAAGGGAGGACAACCGTGTTGAGCACAAGAGTCCCGGTGTCTGTAGTCTCATCAACTGACGTCCACACCGTTCCGCCGTCGCCGACTGCGACGAATAGCGACCCGGACCAGGTGACGCCGCGCATGGAATCGGTGCCTGGGGTTGTGCGGGATGTCCAGGTGATCCCGTCAGGTGACGTCAACGCCGTGCCGTCGTAGCCGACTGCGACGAATAGTGACCCGGACCAGGTAACGGCGTACATAAAAGCATAGACTGGCGTTGTGCGGGATGTCCAGTTGATCCCGTCAGGTGACGTCCACACGGCGCCACCACCAACTGCGACGAATAGTGACCCGGACCAGGCGACGCCGTTCATGTGATCAGTGTCTGGGGTTGTGCGGGATGTCCAGGTGATCCCATCAACTGACGTCCAGATGGCCCCACTATAGCCGACTGCGACGAATAGCGACCCGGACCAGGTGACGCCGTTCATGTTAGTAGTGCCTGGGGTAGTGCGGGATGTCCAGTTGATCCCATCAACTGACGTCCACACCGTTCCGCCGTCGCCGACTGCGACGAATAGCGACCCGGACCAGGTGACGCCGTTCATGTTAGTAGTGCCTGGGGTAGTGCGGGATGTCCAGGTGATCCCATCAACTGACGTCCACACCGTTCCGCCGTCGCCGACTGCGACGGATAGCGACCCGGACCAGGCGACGCCGTCCATGTTAGTAGTGCCTGGGGTAGTGCGGGATGTCCAGGTGATCCCATCAACTGACGTCCACACTGTGCCGCCACCACCAACTGCGACGAATAGCGACCCGGACCAGGTGACGCCGTTCATCTGATCAGTGTCTGGGGTTGTGCGGGATGTCCAGGCATCTATGTTCCCCGTAAATATCCCTACAGACCCGCCCAGCAGCCGAGCGCTCCGCATAACCCTCAGCCCGCCATCGACAGACACCTCGTCCTGACCAATCAGAAACCCGTCGCCCTGCCAGTTGGTGAACCCCTCAGCCGTATTCAACACGGACGCTTCCAACTCCCACAATCGCAAATTCTGCTCGGCATCAATATAAAACGGAGCATCAAGGCCATCAACTCCAGGATCTCCTTGTGGACCCACATAGTTGGGCAACTGACTCCATGGTCTTACACCATCGCCGACTCTCAGTAGATGAGAACCGTTTAGTTCTAGTGAGACACCAATCTCTCCGGCAGAAAGAACTTCATCATCAGCAGCCCATTCAGCTGGCGTACCACGCCTTTGTAGCATACGAGTAGCCATTATAGACCACCTCCATCAATAGTTGAAGTTTGCGGCTCGGGTACGACACCGCTGTCAATTGTAATATAATAGTCCTCGACCAGAGTTCCTGCGTCAAGTACCTCGGAATCGTATTCGTTAAATATGAATAGAAGCTCAGAGGCAGGCGGCAAACGAGAAGCTGATGCATCCGATCCATAAAGAATATCTTCTACCAGCTCTATTAGAATTGACGGAACATCTCGTGAATCAATCACAAAGTGCGCAGTAGGCTTATAACTCGTGAATGTCGGCGGCTTTGTGACAATATCCCAGCTAAAGTTGAATGGGTCGACTGAATCACTGATAGTATTGTTAGGACGGTCCGTAGGTTCTGCCATAGCATTATACACAAGATGGATCTTATACGCATGATCTACCCCGTCGACATCGTTGCCAACCTTTGTCCTGTAAGCAAGCCCAAAAGATTTCTTTGGTTGTTGCGTTGCAAATAGGCCGTTTTTGACAAGACTAACTCCCTCACATTGAGCAAACTCTTCAGGATAGGTGTAAGCTTCAATAGTTGCTTCGAACTCTTCACTGGCAACGTGATTGAGGTACTTGATACCGTCGATATAATACGGTGTTATGTCTCCACCAGAGGGAGATTCGGAGACAGCAACCAGACCATTCCATGGAACACCATCAATGCCCTCGATGAAAAGAACACCTTGGTCAACACCAGCTTCAAACGTTCGTTCCCCAACAGCATTCCACATAAGTCGGGTCATGGTTCCTCCTTTCACCCTGTAGTGTTGAGTTTAGCTTTTCTTTCAGCGTTAAGAGCTCGTTGTCTTTCCGCTGCTTCTCGCTTACCCATCTTATTCTTAGGAGCATTTTTAACGTTACAAACCTGAACAAGAGTCAATAGACGACTAAGATGCCAATGTTGGCACTCAAATGGGATACCTAGTGCAATCATCCAGTAGTAAATTAGTTCTGCAGTGATAATCTCACTACTTGGAGATTGCTTTGGTTTATCACTAAACCAGGTAGCAGTCATCTTAGCGTTGATGTACTGATTAACTGCTACAAGGTTATCGTTAGAGAGCTTGCCATACACTTTTGAAGGGACGTCGGGGGTTATAATCATAGCCTTGATGTACCACAACGTTTCTTCAGAAGTCTTCTCAGTTGCGTTGAGAAACGGTTTCTCCCAAAACGACTCCCATTTTGATAGGGAAACCAGAGAGTGCTCAAGGTCCAAGACATAAACCTCCGAAGCTACAAATTCATCCTTCGCTTCATCGAAAGCTTCTTCCATCGGGACAATTATTGTAAGCACTCTCTGGCCTCCTTCTAGTTTGTGGACTACTACGCGATGTAGTAGAACGTCCAGTCGGTGTCCGAAATTGCCGAGAACACGTATCCCGGTTCCGGAGCAGCCGTAACAACTGTGTCCTCGGTAATTGGGTAAGGTCCTGCCGGAACCACTTCGCCGTCGATTGAGTAGACAACACCCACAACGGACGGAATAGTAATGTCGTCCGTGGTAGCATCATAGGTCGGGTTCTCAGTCGTAACTTCAGTCACCGTACCTGCGAACAAGCTCAGAATCTCGGCAGGAAGCGGAAGACGAGGATCGCCACCGGCTGTCCCATAGAGCATGTCCTCAAGAGCCGCCAAATTAGTTGCGTCGACCTTAGACGAATCGATCACCATCGATGCTGTCGGCTTGAAACCAGGCACATCGACCGGAGTCGTGCTAAGCTCCCACGAGAACGTCAGAGCCTCAGGAGACTCATTGATAGTTCCGTAAGCCTTCTCCGTCGGAGCCGCCATGGCACCGTAGACAAGATGCAACTTGTAACCAAAGTCCGTGCCTGTGACATCGTTACCAACTTGGGTACGATATGAAAGACCGAACGTGCCACGAACCTGCTGTCCGATTAGAACACCAGCCTGAGGTTCAGCCGTGCCATCGAACTGAGCGAACTCATCTGGATAGGTAAATGCCTCAATCGTGGCGCCAAACTGCTCGGCGGACACAAGGTTGAGGTACTTAATATTGTCAGCATACTGAGGAGTTACCTCGGCACCGCTGGGAGACTCACTAACAGCCACCAAGCCGTTCCAAGCATAGCCCGCATCATATACACCAACGGTTGGAATGTACAGAACACCATGGTCGACGCCGGTTTCATAGAACCGCTCGCCAACCTGATCCCACTTAAGACGCATGGGTTTTTCCTTTCTAAAAGAATAGGCTGAAGACATCATGGTTGAGGTTATTTGCTGTGAAATGCCTATTAAATATACACATAGGCAATGCGGCAATTTTATCAGGAATTTCGCTGTCGGGATCCTGACCGATAAAAGTTACCTGATATCGTTTAGTATAACGGTATGGAACGTTGCCAGCGAACCGAGTACGTGCGTTGTCACGTGTATAAACAATACACGGATACTGCATTTGCACATTGGCAGGAGGTTGAAAATATACATTGGTAGTGCCTAGAACATCCTCAAGGAGAGTTTGAAGTTCAAGCCTTCGGGCCATTATAGACACCTCCCAACCTCAAGATGAGGCGGGGGCTCTGCACATCGACGTTTTTAACCGTCCACAGAGTCCCCGCCCATCCAATATAGCGAATGGCAAAGAAGTGTTCGTTGGCATATGCATCAGCGACAATACTAATGGAGTTTCCGACAGAGAGATCGTTGTTGACTCCCTCTCCTTCTCGCAACTGGCGTGAGTTTCGAATGACATCCCCAAAATATGATTTCTCGGTGATGACATCTTCCCACACACCAGGTGCTGTCTCCATAGACTCGCCGTAACCGATTTCGCCGTAGAACTTTGCCATTTGCAGCTCCGATTATCAGGCCTCGTTAGTGAAGGTCCACTGGTCCTCAGCATTGGTGCCGAAGTAGTACCCAGTAGCTGCAACCGCGGTAACAATAACCGTGGCGCCGGAAGGAACTGCGTTGACAGAACCGTCAGCAACACTCACCTCATCGAGGAAGTAATCAGTAGTTGCGTCCGTCGGGATGGTCACATTACCGCTATCGTACGTCGGAACCTCAGGCACAGTCAGAACATCAGTACCTAGGGCCGACCTGATGATCAGCGCAGACTTGATCTTGGTGAGAGCACCGGAAACCCGAGTCTCGATCAAGTACTTGTACTGGTTGTAGTCGATGTCAAAGTCATCGAACATAGAAACCTGACCGCCCTGTTCGGCGCCCATGGCGTAGTCACGAAGGTTAACAATGATTCCGAGCAAGTCGGTCTCATTCTCCATCACCTCAACCTCGACAATATCCGCAACCATTAGAGCCGACCTCAGCTCTTCTTTATTGTTCCACATACGACGACCGAAGTTATCCTTCGTGAGGAGCATTTCAACCATAGTCTGGTTGGTCGTATAGAAGGTCGGCGAACCACTACCCTTGTAGAACTTGCGTGCACGCATAATAGACTCAACAACCTCGAGGTAGCTCGAATCCGTGTCATTGATGTTCACATTGACCGTAGTAGCATACAGCTCGTGATCATTAACAACAGCACGAATACCAGCACCCTCAGCAGCGCCACCAGGGTCCTTGATCTTGTCCTCGTCTGAGATATCACGACCATCGCCGATGAGAACCGCACGGGCAAGCTCTTCATCGAGCATAACCCTCATTTCGCCCTTGAGCCACGAGACAACATTGAAGTCCGTGATATCAATAATATCATCACGGTCCAACTGCTGCTTCTTGTATACCGTAGTCGGCGTGGTAACTCGCTTGGTAAGTCCGAAGAACTCTTCCTTCTTCAGACTTCCCTTGACATAGCCCTTGGCACGAGCCTGATCGTGGGTAACATCTGCCGCACGAGTCTTGATTCGCGAGAACGGCGTGTGCCGGGTGCCATTAAGCACACCAGCGACCCACTCCATACGGCGAGTGACCCACTCGGGCGTTTCCCCAACAGTCGTAGCGTCTGGGAAGAGAATATCGATGTTTTCGATACCGTGCTGAAGAGCATAGGACTCAACAGCTTCCTTCAATGACCCGTTCTTGGTTGCGTCGGCCACAATACCCTTAATGGCATCATGGGAAAGCTCGTAATGCTCAGGCGTATTGCCATCGTGCTTCTCTTCGAAGACATTACTCATTTCCTGCTTTCCTTCCTTGTGTGAGAGGTCGCCCTCTTCTTCTTTCTCGGATTGCTTCACGGACTTGTTAGCAGCCGCTTCGAGAGCGGACCCGATCATGTAGTGGACGACATTCTTCTGCTCATCGGAGAGCGAGTCGTAAACATCCTGCACGGTCGTGTCTTCTTCGTGCTCGAACTTCTCTTCTTCCTCTTTCTCTTCTTCTTTTTCTTTGCCCAAATCATCACTGTGCTGAAAATCGAGACCAGTGTAGATAATAGCCTCATCATCAAGAATATCGGTTGAACCATCGCTGTGTGCAATGGCTACGTTATCGATGAGGGCACCTGGGTTGGCACCAGAAAGAACCAAGCTAACCTCACGAATAACACCGTGAAAGACCTGCTTGGTTCGTTCAACCAACTGGTTCGCATAGATGGACAGCGCAGTGATGTCCTTGTGCTGGACGAGCTGATTGGCATTCTTTGCGGATTCAGTGTCATTAAAGAAACCGTGAGCGTAAACTCCATCCTCACGATTCTCGAGCACAGCGTGCCCAAGAACGTTTGCTGGCTCATTATGCCCATGCTGCCACACCAGCGGAACTGTCATGCCATCCATGTGCTTAAATGCTTCGGGCATGATGGTTCGACCGTCGGAGCACTTGAGGCCAGCCTTCGTTGCGTAGCCGCCAAAATTAGCGTCCATATTGACTGTCTCCTTCCTTACTTACAGGTTGTAGTTCCGACCCCGACGGAGCCGGTTTGTCACCAGGCTGAGGCATGTTGCTATTAATAAGCTTATCAGCCTTTTCGTCTGCACTCGGCTTGAAGCCGATAACTTGCCTAATTTCATTCGACGTTAGAATTTCATTTCTGGTAAATTTGTCAGCAATTTCCGCAATATCATTAACTGGAACAAGTTTGAACGGATTGCGGAAGTACATAATAGACTGACGCTGCGATCGAGCCGTATTTGTAAGGAACGTACGCTTCATCGCATCGATAACAGCTGACACAATGGGCTCGACTGTACGATTGTTGTAGTTCAGCATGGCCTTTTCATCAGCCGTACCATTCATAACCCCTTCCGTAAGGCCAAGTTGACCATACAACATTGCAGTCAAGTATTCAATCTGCGCCAAGAGATTGTTCTCAGAAGGACGATTTAGTTGCGTAACTTTCTCAGTTCCATCAGTATAGGCAATGCCGTATTGGCTACCCTTAAGTTGGAACTCAATGTCCTTTCGGCGTTGTTCCGCCTGCAGACGTCGGGCCTCCGACTTGATAACATACGGAAGTTGAATGATAAGATCGAGTTTCCCCGAGCTAGATTGCTCATCAACCGCATCCAAAAGATTGAGCTTTCGAATTAGTCGCTGAAGAGTTGAGTTTGGCTCGTTCATTACAGAATATAGCGGGTTCTCAACAATAGCTACATACTTCTTTTCAAGCACGATCTCTTCACGTCGTCCTACAGCCTCATTATAAAGACTAATCTTAACATGCTTAGGCATCCAAGAAACAACTTCACCAACACGCATCGTCTTGATTTCAAAACTTCCAGAAGCGCCTGGATTAACGGTTGTATCTACTGGAACAATTGCAGCAACACCCTTATCAAGAATTGTCATAGCAATGTCTTGACGGAAAGCACGACCTGCTTGATCTATGTTAGCTTCAAGCGTCAAGCAATTATTCAGACCACTCAGAACATCTTCAGCATAGCGATCATCTTTATCCAAACGAACATGACGAATATCAACTGCAGCGATGTCAACACTTAGACGTGTATAGATCGAGGAGATGATCGAACGCTCATTTGGAATTGAGAATCTAATACGATCAGGACGACCGCCATAAGAAAGCGCACCAGAATATGATTGGATCCGAGATTCTGGATCCTGGTTCAAGAACGCATTCCAAGCATGCTTGATTCTATCACCAATTGTTCCCACGAGTCACCTCCTTTCCTTGGAAATATAGACGGCCGATCACTTCTTCTCTTTAGCAGCCTTGTTGATTACTTTGGCGGATTCTTTCATCACATCCTTGTAGGTCTTTCCTTTCATGAACTCTGCTTCCAAAGTATTAGACCTACGGTTAGCAATTCGATCTGAATTTGCTTTAGCAGCACCCACAGCGCCAATGGTTGCCACGCCACCACTAAGAGGATTTCCTGTAGCCAAAGTAGTCAAAATCGCTATTGCGCCAATCTCTCCTGCCGTCATTTGAGCTGCAATTGCGCGGTGATGACTGGTGTCAAAGTCTGACTCAGCTTTATCAAATGCTTTTTTTGCTTTTGCTTTTTCAACAGATGTTTTAGCAGAATCAAGGCGATCCTCTGCATCCATCAATTTTTGATTAGATTTTCTAACTTGTTCTCGGGCATTCTTAACATCTTTATTAGACCCCATATAATTCCATGTGGATTTCTTGCCAACACCTCTATTTGGGGTTCCGCCAACATTTCGAACTGCTGCACGAGCAGATCTCGAGTTGTTAGGACGACCCGAAGCTTTATCTAGAGCCGCTTGGTCCCTACGAACACCCCACTTCATGCCCATTACGCCATAGTGCTCGAGAGCCTCTTCAAGAGAGGGCTTTTTGTCATCATTCGTAATCCTCATTCAAACGCCTCCTTGTTAAGCTTGTATGCAATATAGGCATCCATCATCGCTGCTACATTGTCGATCTTTTCGTCTTGACGTTTCTTTAGAAGCTTCCGGTTACCATTTGTATCTTCGATAGTGATTGCGTTACCCATAGCAAATGACATAAGCTCTTGATCAAAGATCAACAAGCGCTCCTCACTGAGATTTTTAAGTTCACCAAGTGGAACTGATTCAGTCTTTGCACCTTGAATTACCTTCTCAATACCAAACGGACCGTTCTCTGCTTCCCAACGAGTCACGAATTCTTTGGCATTGTATGGGTCAAACCCAAGCGCTCGAACATCATACTCTTCAGCTAAAACAAACTCATCAAGATCTTCGTAGACTTCCATCATGTCTAGGACAGTTCCCTCGAGAACGTGTAGACTGCCCTCGTTGATGAACTGATCATACTTGAATCGCATAGCACCAGGAAGTTTCATAAGTGTTAGTGATGTAATATAACTTCTAGTCTTGATGCCGAACTTACCATTACGAAGAGGAAAGAGAAAAGTAAACGCACAGAAATCATCGCCTTGTGAAAGGTCAGCGCCAAGAGCACAAGGAAGTTGCCAGAACTTCTGAGGCCGCCGATGGGGTAGAGTTTCTTCATAAGTAAAGAAGTAGGTATAACCCTCCATCGGAATTCCAAAACGTTTAGCCAAAATATCGTTCCTAGAAGCTGGCGCTTTCTCAGCTCTTTCAACATCGAGATGATATGTCTCGTATGTGACAGTTGCTCCAAGATTCGGGTTTGCTTTCAACCAAGTTGAAGGATCGCTAACTTCATCCAACTCATCTAGCTTATAGTGCCAAATCGAGATGTGAGGAGCAACATAATCACCTTTAAGGATGTCAGCTAGTTCCATTTTGATTGTGTCACCCGAACCGTTTCGAACTGTTCCTTCAGAGCTGATAGCAACGATCAGATAGTCTTCAAGTTTTGATGCACCTTGTTCAACAGCACCGACAATGTCTTCTCGAATGTCGCCCGACAACCATTCGTCGATTGTTGAGACCTTAGGGCGAAGACCCTGCAATTTGTTGATAGTCATAGGGCGAATCTCGAGGATAGACCCAGTAAGGAAGTTCTCGACGCCCTTCTTAGTAGACGCCAACTTGACACGATTAGCTCTTGAGCCAGTAGTGTTCTGCAGTGATCCTTCAGTAAGGAATTTAAACAGAGGACCCCGTGATCTAGTTATAGCTGTGCGTAACGGCGACATGATCTCTTCGGCCTGTTTCATTGTTGGAGCAGTAGTGATCTGATGTGTGGTTGAAGTATCAACATTTAGGAAGTACGCTTGAATACACTCACCATACATAGACTTAGCTGCCCCACGGGCAACGATAAGGTATTGCTTTGTTATCAGCCGTTTCTTTATGGTCTTTTGAACATAACGTCCGCCATGATTACCCGTTGAAGGCTCGTATACACTTCGCTCAACATAGTAATACCAACCAAAGATCTGTTCAGACCATAACTTGAATGTAGGCAATAGGTGAAGATCATTACCATCGGTCAGTGTGAGCTCGTTCTCACAGAAAAGAATGAAACCGTCAACCGCTTTGTCATCGTAATAAATATGTGGGTTGTCGATTAGTTCATCAATGCGATTCATCTCCATCGCAATTTCCCGGTTTACAGGAACATCGCCCCGAAGAACCGCTTCACGAAACTGACCGTAATAGAACGGCACTGCTCTGTTTGACAACGCCATCGACAACCCTCCTTTCTACTTCTTCAAATTCTTTTTAAGTTCTTTCATCATTGGACTATTAGAAAGGTTATAAACCTCTTGAGCTGTCTTACCCAAACCAAGAAGTTTATTGGCCTTCTCCTGACCCTTAGCCATCTTCGAACTATTATCTCCGGTAGACAATCTAGAATATTGCTGCTCCAAGTTCATACGCGTGGTAAGATCTTTAAGCTCCTGATTAGACAATGCCTTCGCGCCACCGCTCTTTGCCTTCTTACGCGCTGCTTCCGCTTTTTCAGAATCCTCGGAGCGATCTTGGCTTGAGCTCTTCTTAGTCTTGCGCGCGCGAGCGATCTGTTTATCACTTCTTCGGACACCCCACTTCATACCAAGAATGCCATAGTGAGCAAGAATATCGTCAAGATCCTCGTGTTGAAGAGTTTTTACACCCTTGATCTTCTTGACCTTACCATTAGGCCACCATTCAAGATCTATAACAATTACATCATCAGCATGTTTTGCCTTATCGACATCCACGATAGTGAGTTGCGGCATCATTCCTTCTTCGTACGATGTACTGAACACTGCCTTCTTAGTACCAGACTCGTTTGGGGCAATTTCTGCTGACACATCCTTTAGAATCTTGTTATACGTGGACTCCACGTCCTTAAGGTACTTCTTTCCAATCGGTGTTTTGAAATCCATAAGATCTTCGCCAACATCATTATACTCATACTTATCGTTGATTCGCTGGAGTTCGCCATTAGGACCATTAAGTTTATCAGCCATCTTGTTATTTACATCTACAAATGTTTTAGTAGAACTTGCTTTCTTCTCCCAACGCTTATCGGCGCGAGCGATCTGTTTATCACTTCTTCGGACACCCCACTTCATACCCATGATACCATAGTGAGCAAGTACATCATCGAGTGTTTCGTGTGTTTGCAGATCCATACTTCCTCCTTCCTACGGCTCAACTACTACGGATGGGTCGACCCAATCATCTGTCTCTCGTACAACATTTAGACGCCACTCAAGCTCCTCAGCTTGATTCCTGAGCGAGTCGATGAGGTATGACGTTCCTGGCGGATCGAAAAGAATTCGTACTTTCAAATATACATATGTCTTGACAGAATTTAGTCGAGGATCTGTGCCAAGGAAAGTAGTCCACGTAGGTGTAGCATCCTCAATAAAGAATCCGTCAACAGGACCAATGCCCAACTGGTGAAGCGTAGAGAAAACAGAGTTGATGTGCATTAGAATATCGACATCAAATGCTGTGTAAAGTTCCTCAATTCCTAGAACCTTCTTTGTACTTGTAAGAATGCTATCGCTCATGTGGTCACCTCCTTTAAACGATTAGTAGTTGTTCAAATATTGACTCCGAAGCGAAATAAACTTCGCATCGGTCTTTGGACCCCACAGCCCGTCAGACTCGACATTGATAATGTTCTGAAAGTCCTTAATCCATTGGACCAAAGCAGCCTGAGACAGAGGTCCCCAGATACCATCGACCTTCGTGTTAATAACCGACTGTGCTTCGCCAATGTGGAAGTGAATATCACGATTCGTAGGCCACCCACTCTTCGCACGAGAAACAGCCCGCATTTGCAAAGCAATCTTATCTGTCTTCGGGCCCCACTTATCGTCAATCGTCACCTCGAGGGCCGTCTGAATATGTTGGACCTGATTGAGAGATGTAGAAGGTGACTTTGGTGTAGGTGTGGAAATATCGGCGTTACCGTCATTATAGGCTACGTACTTGGCAAGAGGATCACCAGGACAACCAGTAGGCTTGAAGAACCAATGTGGCTTAACTGCATTTCCAGCCTTACCGTTTTCCCTAAGCTGAACAATCCACCAAGCAAGGGCGTCAAAAGCAGCCTGAGTAGGAGTCTGACCTTCGCCGCCGATCCAAACAACTGCATAATAGTTCTGGTTACCTGCATTAGTACCGTTTGCAGCCGTACGAACTCCCACGCCACGACCTGCAAACGCGTAGCCATGGTTACAGAACCCGCCAGTATAGGCGATGTCGACCCAACCATGACTATCCATGTGATAGGCTTGCCAACTAAGCCACGTTGATACACAACGAGCGTGATCAGCATCTAGCTCAGCTGCAGACTGATGACCGCCACCGTAATGAGAAGAAACTCCGCCATTACCAGGAGTAATGTTTCGACTTACCGAACGAGGCGCACGTAGACCAGCCTCAGCACGAGAAATAAATCCTACAATCTGGGCAGTCATGCGTTCTCCTCTACTTCTTCCTCGCTGGCGAGGTGATCCACATTGGCATCAGAAGGCTCAGCCGAATCATCCGTAGGAATATCGGTGAGGTCTGGGGTGATGAAATCTGGTTCCATGTTTATACCCTTTCCCATAGCTCGGTGTCCCCAGGTCTACGCTCAACAAGCGCGCGAGGGATTTGGTTTTCATCGCCATAGTGAATGGCGTTGTGTGTTCTATGCGTTGTAGTAATCAAGTACTCAGGATCAAGAATTCTTGGATCTCCATGAACAATTGAGTCGGGATCCATTGGATTCATATGATGGACAAGAAGTTCACTATGAATTTCGTAACCATCAATACCAAGATCGCAACCATTGTCTCGAAATATAACATAATCTCTAAGCTGGCGCCATTCCAGAGATTTGTAGAACCGTTGATTAACATGGCGATCGAATCCAAAACTCGTTCTTCCGATTGAACCTTGAAGACGTAAATATCGGTAGCGTTCTTCAAAGGTGTCAAGACGTCTCAAGTTAGAATATCGTCTAATCATCAGGCGGTCACAGTATTCACGAAGGCCACCTGTAGTGGCTCATCAAAGACGCTTAAAGGCTCGCCACCGCTGACTCGTTTGAGATCCATGTAACCAACTGAGTTTGTAATTGCTTCAGTTATGTCATTATCTAGGGTCAAAAGAATATCGCCATCTGTTCCATCAGTTACATAGGTCACAACCCAAGTCGCAATAAGAGTTTCTGTTCTACTTTTACCAGCACGGATTTCACTTGTAATGGTATCTTGTGAAACATCAATACCTAGAGCTACTGGTAAAATCACGGTTCTTCCCTTGTATACTGTGACTTGTTTCATTCAGAGCTCCTTACTTATAGTTGCGAACCATCAAATAATCTTAGCGAAGTAGCCAGGCCGTTTGGCATACGAACTCGAGCTTTGTTTCCATTAGCTAGTTTAACAAAAGAACCATCCCAAGATGCCGACGCCGTGTAGGTGCCGGTCAGTTGGAAGTAGTCGACCTCAATTCGAATATTATCAGGGCCTTTGTTTTTGCTGATAGTCTGACGCAATTCTACAGATGCACCATCCCATGTAGCTTTTGTAGCCGCCGTGTTAACATAAGAAAATACGGTCGGACCGACCGTCGTATCTGTAGCAGAGTGTGTATTACTCAAAGTCTTAGCAGTAACCCATCCACCAACAGAATCAGACGCAGCCAAAACTGTCGCACCGTTCATCACCCGAATATCAAGCCCAATCGCATCGTCGGAAGTAACGACGTTAGTCCGCCACTGTAATTCCCAGGAGACGGTGTCCATCGATACAAAATCCGCAGGAGTATCACCAATAGTTCTAGTCAGAACCTCAGGACCAAGATCTGTTGTGAATAGTAAGCGGGAAGTGTCATCTACATTTAAAGGAGTGGCTCCGACGATAACTGGAAGAGTTGTCATTATACAGCCTCGTCTTCTCGGATTATAAGATCCGGTGTAACTGCGTTAGTTGCGTTACCTGTTGCATCGCATAGCCAAATAACACCTGCCCAGCCAAGTGGTCTTGCTAAAGAAGCATTTGTCCGAGCATCAACATAGGTCCATGATGCCGCTTTCAGTGCAATAACCGCATCACTGACTGCTGTGTTAAATGAGTTGAGTTGTGCTTCTGTTGTGAAGTCAGTATCGGCCATAATATCAGGCAATCGCAGTGTTGAAGTTCGATGCAAAATCTACTGAAGAAGCAACAATGTTCAGATTTGCCTTACCCTGAACCTGTTGTGGAGCAGTGAATGCTTGTGCAGCATCTACGCGCACGCGCAAAGATAGTGCAGTAGTCATAGTAGTTGAAAAGCTAGCGTCATCACCAAGTGCTGCAGCAAGCTCATTAAGAGTGTCAAGAGCTGCAGGAGCAGCAGCGACAAGCGCATTGACCTCAGCTGCCGTATAGTCGGTAATCTTCTGACTAGACCAAGCATCCACAGTGTTTGTAACAGAATCGTTAATTGCTGTTCCACCACCTGCTGCGGCGTCAGCTACAACACGTACTTCTGCTAGAGCAGCTTCAACATCTGTTGCTGTGTAGTCACCAGCAACATCTAGAAAAGAAACTGCTGAAGCAGCATGTGCTGCTGCAGTATCAGCAATATGAGCGTCGACTACAGTGTCGTCAGTCTTATTATTAAGTGCTGTCGTGTTGTTCTTAACTGCTGTAGCAATGTTAGTTGTTAGAGAATCTAGTTGTGTCTCGGTAACAAAGTCTGTAGCTGCCATGTTAACTTAGTCCATTCTGGAAGAGCGCCGCATAGTCGCGTCCGCTAGTCGCGTTAGTATGTACTTCTTCTGCTTGTGCGTGCGTTGCGATCTTCGTATCAACTTCTTCGCTAGTTCCAACACTTAGCCAAACGGTACCTGTGTCTGCCTTGCCAATCACTTGACCGGTAACACCTCCGTCAGGAATACCGCTTACCCCCGGAGGACCTTGGGGGCCAGTATTAATAACACTTACAAAATTATTAGGTTTTGCGCTTATTGTTTGTGGATCAATTGATCTAACACTAATAGAACCTAAAGAATCTACAACAATCTTTTGGGATGTGTAATTATCAACCATTGCTCATCTCCCTTCTTCATCATTGGTATCCTCTAGTTTATCAAGAGCCTCATGTCCAGCGTAAGCGCGCATAGCATCGATCGCAGCTCCGTAAAGTTCTTCAACACGCTGCGCTGAAGCCATGGCTTCACGCTTCGCAGCCATAAGAGACACTTCTTGCGCCAAACGCTCTTGCTCCAGCTTCTCTCGAGAAGAACCAAGCTTCAGATAGTGTGTAATCACCTGAGCCGAAGCATTTCCTTCGCCAAGTTGCTTCTCAGCAAGGTCAACAGCCTTAGATATAAGCTGATTTTCTCTAGCCTCAGGAGTTGTAGCCGGAGGCCGCTTACTTGTCATAGCTTTAGGTACGTTTGTTTGTTTGCTAGCCATAGTTTTCAACTCCTTTCATACTAGTTTTTTAATGATTCTGTCAACAAATATGGGCAGTTTAATCTCGTGCCCAGGAGGTAAGGGGTTTGCAGGCCTAAGCCGACGTTACCCGGTAAGCTGAAAACCAAAAACTTTTTCCTGAAATCTCCCGCGGGGAATTTTTAGGG
>Ga0306868_1000271_pt1 | contig 37220 bp, 24 predicted proteins | sample AntRauTorckE6832_FD_190411 | JGI IMG/M metagenome (GOLD analysis project Ga0306868, IMG submission 190411) | Saline lake microbial communities from Rauer Islands, Antarctica - Metagenome Torckler E6 #832 (v2) (version 2) | ecosystem: Environmental > Aquatic > Non-marine Saline and Alkaline >... | reverse complement strand
CTTGGCTGAAACCCAAGCTAAAATAGCGTGTGATCCACTGTCCCCAGTCGAAAGGCTGGGGACATTTCAATATAGAAAGCAACAACATGACACTTAACAAAGACCAACAAGCCGTGTTCATGAAAATCATCAAGTTCATCAATGGACCAGATCAATTCATGGACGTATCCGGTGGTGCAGGTACGGGCAAAACTCACCTGATCAAAGAGATCGCCGATGGAATCCTAAAGCATCAAACCAACAAGACGATGCACACTGTGGAGATCACAGCGACCACAAACAAAGCAGCAGCCGTCATCTCAGACGCAATGCCTCACCGTGCTGGCCAGATCGGCACGATCTATTCTCTGATGAATCTCCGAGTCAGTGAGAACTTCAACACTGGAGCAGTCAAGATTGTTCCTACCCCCAACTGGTTCGTTCATTCTAGAACCCTCTTCATTGTCGATGAATGTTCCATGGTGAACACTGACCTGTTCAAGTACATCCAGAAGGGTATCGACTCCTCTTGTAAGGTGTTGTTTGTAGGGGACAAAAATCAATTGGCCCCTGTCAAAGAGAAAATCTCTCCGATCTATGCTCGTGGTATGGATACAGGTCTCCTGCAAACCAGTGTGCGTAATGCTGGACAACAGGCTCTGATGGATCTGTGTGAGCAGGCCAAGCAAACAGTCCTCACCGGTGTCTTCACACGAATCAAAGAAGTCCCTGGTGTCATAGACTTTGTCGATGGTACAACACTCAAGGGAATCCTTGAGCGTGAGTTCCTCAACGAGGATCCATGCAAGCGTGTGCTCTCCTACACAAACAAGCGTGTGATCCAGTACAACACGTTCATCCGTCAGCTTCGGAATTATACTCACCCCTATGAGGTTGGTGAGATTCTTTCGAACAACTCGTCGGCTGAACTGATTGGCAAGACCCGTCTCTACACTGACCAAGTGGTTCGTGTGGTTCGAATCACTGATGACTATATGGACAAATCCATTGTCTCTGGTGAAGAGATTCGCATGATCATCATGGATGTAGAGGATGTGAATTCAGGTGTTACCTATTCGGTAACAGCCTTCGCAGACCACAATGATCGTGCCTTGGTTCTGAAATTTTACTCTGGAACAAAGAGCTGGGAACGATTCTTCAAAGTCAAAAATGGTTATCCTGATTTACGTTCAGTCAGTGCATCCACCACGCACAAGGCTCAGGGATCAACCTATGACTCCGTCATCGTGGATCTTGCCGACATTGGTAAGTCCACCAACAAGGAGCAGACAGCACGTCTCCAGTACGTTGCACTGTCCCGTCCACGCTCTCGTCTCTACATCAGAGGTGAGCTTTCAGAAAGATACTTCAAATGAAAACTGAAATCACAATCAGCAAAGACAGTGCAAATACACTCTATGCTGTTATCTCACAAGTCATTGATGAAGAACTCGATTTTCCATCTCACAATGATAAATGGATGACCCAAATGTTGGAAGCTCAAACAGCTATTGGTGAAGCTGATCATATCGTTATTGGAGATTGAAAATGAGATATGAAGTCATCGGCAACTCTGCAAAAGATCCTCGAATCTGTATCTTGGTTCCACGCATCCAGACAGCAGAGGTGCAGAAGCATTACTACCAACCTCACCTGCTTGCTTTGGGTGAGAGCATCATGGTTGCCGATCTCTTCATGGATGGAACCAAGAAGAAAAACTCTGCTGCTGACATGAAAGAATATCTCGATGATCTTCTGCCAAATCTCAAGGCAGAAGGCATTGAAATGTTGGTTGTCACTCAACCGGATTACTTCAAAATCCTGTCGAAGAAAGCCAAGACAGATGCCACCATTGGTGATTACTTTGTCTCTGAATATGACAAGGACTTCACCATCACCTACTGTCCAAATTATGGACGGGTCTTCTATGATCCTGACAAGATAAAGGCAAAGATTGGTATGGCACTGGAGTCCACCAAACGGTGGGCAGCAGGCAATTCCACAGTGGTTGGATCGAACATCATTAAGTTCGCAGACTACCCTACCAAAGAGAATGACATCCTAGACTGGCTCGACAAGCTCTTGGCTATGGACTGTGATCTCACCTGTGACATCGAAGGCTTCTCTCTGAAGCATTATGATGCAGGAGTTGGGACCATCACCTTCTGTTGGAATGAACATGAAGGGATAGCCTTCCCTGTAGACTCAGACAACAATCCTATGGATGGTCAGAAGTCTGGTCGAAAAGAAAACCAGAGAATCAAAGCAGCTCTCCGAGATTTCTTCTATGCTTTCAAACGAAAGATGATCTACCACAACATCTGCTACGACGTTTATGTCATGATTTATCAACTGTTTATGGATCACATCCTTGACCAAGAGGGTCTCCTCGAAGGTCTCGACGTGATGCTGAAAGACTGGGACTGCACCCAGATTATCACCTATCTGGCAACCAATTCCTGTGCTGGTAATGAGCTGGGTCTCAAGATCCAAGCACAAGCATTTGCTGGAAACTATGCTCAGGAAGACATCCATGACATCCATCTGATCTCTCTACCAGATCTCCTACAGTACAACCTGATTGATGGACTCTCCACATGGTATGTCCACAACAAAAATCTGCCAATTATGTTGGCTGACAATCAGGACATTCCTTACCAGACGTTGTTCAGACCAGCAGTGATCGACATCATTCAGATGCAGCTCACAGGTATGCCTCTCAACATGTCCAAAGTGAAAGCCTTGGACAAACTTCTTCAGAAAGAATCCACAGATAATCTGAATAAGATGAACAACCTTCAAATCGTATGGTCCTTTATGGACACACTGCGAGATGAAAAAGTCATCGAGAAGAATGCCAAGCTCAAAACCAAAGTGATAACCAAGGCTGATCTTGGTCTCACCAAAGATACAATCGTAGAGTTCAACCCCGGTAGCCCTAAGCAGCTACAGCGGTTCCTTTATAATGAAGACTTCCTTGGTTTGCCTGTGTTGGATTACACAGACACCAAGCAGCCTGCCACAGGTGCTGAGACATTGGAGAAGCTGATCAATCACACCAAGGATCCCGAAGTGATTCGATTCTTGGAGATCCTGATCGAGTACAAAGCCAGTGCAATTATCCTCTCAACCTTCCTTCCAGCTTTTCTCAAAGCTCAGAAAGGCAACGATGGGTGGCATTATTTGTTTGGAAACTTCCGACTCGGAGGGACAGCATCTGGTAGATTGTCCAGCAACGGACCCAACCTACAGAATATCCCTTCTGCTGGGTCTACAAAGACCAAACAAAGACTTGCCAAGCTCATCAAGGAGTGCTTTGAAGCACCTCCCGGATGGCTGTTTGTTGGTTTGGACTTCGACTCTTTGGAGGACAAAATCTCAGCAGTTACGACCAAAGATCCAGAGAAGATCAAGGTCTATACTGATGGGTTCGACGGCCACTGTCTTCGTGCATTGGCTTATTTCAAGGAGCACATGCCTGACATCGAACTCCTTCCCGAAGGAGCCACAGCTTACAAAGCTCTGGTCGATGGCAAACAGATCTATTTCCACAGTGATGAGGAGATAGAATATCAGGGTCAAACGATGCTCGGTTCAGAGCTAGTAGCCCAACTAAACAAGTGAGAAACCAATGGATATCTATCTAGGAACTCTGGCAGTCAATGCCAAACCAATGACACGACAGGAGTACAACAACCTTCGTGGTTGGACACTCCCCGATGATGAAGACGGCAATGATGCTGGATACCTTGTCGAAGATCTGGTCACTGATCACATCAACTGGCAGCCCAAAGCTGTCTTCGATGAACTCTTCCACAACAGTGGTAACATGACTTTCAGTGATGCACTGGAGATCGTGAAGCGTGGTGGTCGTGTCTCTCGTTCCGGCTGGAATGGGAAGAACATGTTCATCTTCCTGGTTCAAGGTTCCACATTCACAGTCAACCGTGAGCCTCTCATCTCGATTCTCGGTGAGGGTACAGAGGTGAGCTACCACGGCCATGTGGATATGCGTACAGCAGACGGGACGATTGTTCCTTGGCTTTGTTCGCAGACAGACATGCTGGCCAATGACTGGGGCGTCGTACCTGATGCTTAAAGCTCTGAAAGGGTATGAAGGAAAATACTCTATCAACTCAGATGGTAGGGTATTTTCTCATCATTCCAACAAGTACCTAAAACCAGCAAAACATAAGGATGTTAGGTATTTTCATGTCTCTTTGTGGTCTAATGGATTTGGATCCTCTTTTTACGTACACCGTCTTGTGGCATTAACTTGGATTCCAAATCCAAATAACCTTCCAGAGGTCAATCATAAAGATGGAGATGTTTGGAATAATAAAGACACTAATCTTGAATGGGTAACAAGTTCAGAGAACTCCATTCATGTAGTGAATTTAGGGCTTCGGGTATATACCAATCGACTTTCTTTTGGTGAGTTTCAAGAGTGTCTTCAGTCTGTGATTGATGGAGAATCATATTTAAGTCTCACTCAACGTGTTCCTTATAAAGTGCCTTATTTATCAACCAAACTCAGAGAGATTGCACGATATACTAATCGTGAAAAAGAACTCAACTTTTCTCTTTTGATGCAAAAACAAGAAAGGGCTAGAAGCAATGGTGCTAAAAATCAATGACACTATTACATCTATATCTGAAGTTTCATCTTTAGATCATAATGTGACTCGTGTTAACTCAATCAAAAAACTTTACCCACATTGGAGGCAAGAATCCAAAGCGCCCACTTTTGCGCTTACTGGATTACCCCCTCATGTAATGTGAGGGGGGTATGTAAACATATCAGGGTACATACGTGACTCTGATGGCAAACTGTGGCTTCACATCGCAGTTGGCTAAGTCAATCGAGGCCAGCTATCACAATCTGTACCACGTCTCTGACAAGTGGGTTGCAGATAAACTGGAACAAGCCTGTAAGGATGGCTACGTCACTCTCGCTTTTGGTTTGCGTCTCCGGACTCCCCTGCTGAAGCAGGTGGTGCTTGGAACCAGTAAGACACCCTATGAAGCAGCAGCCGAAGGACGCACAGCAGGCAACGCCCTGGGTCAATCCTACTGCATGTTGAACAGTCGTGCTGGTACTGAATTTATGAAGACTGTTCGTTCCGGTCCCTATCGGTTGGACATCAAACCATGTGCTCAGATCCATGATGCAGGATATTTCCTCATCAAAGATGATATGGAAGTGCTGTTGTATGCCAACAAGCATTTGGTGAAAGCTGTGAGCTGGCAGGAACTTCCTGAAATCCAGAGCGAAGACATCAAAATGAGCGGGGAGCTGTCGATCTTCTTTCCAAACTGGAAGAATGAAATGACCATCCCTAACAACGCAACCATCGCTGATGTCCAAACCTGCATCACGAAACATCTGGAGACACTCAATGGGATATAGTCAACGCGCCCATACTTGGTATGGCTGGGTCACACCAATGACCACTGAAATTTCTAACTGGCAATCAAACATCGACTACAAAGAGACCAAAGGTTTCATGTCAATAGATCTGGACAGCAAACAGTGTGTCTTTGGTGTTGAGCTTTTCATCAGTTCAGATGTTCGTTGGGATGTTCTTCAAGGCTTTGAAGAATTCACAATCGTAGAAGCAGAAGTCCAATTTGAAACTTGGAAGTCTGAACTCTCATCAGAAATGAAGGTCTTTGTAGATCAGCTTGCTGAAGACAACGACCCAAAGTTCTACACATTCTGCACATTTCTTTAGGAAAAACTCAATGGTTAAGATTACCAATCACCACAAGATCGACTTGCCCTTGGCAGTCTGGCTTTTGCAGGATGGATACAAATCCGGTGCTGCTGAAGCTCCCCCAGGTGAGTTGATCTCTGTCACCACTCTGATGAAACCAACTCGACAGCTCATCCTCAAACGTCAGGTTGATCAGAAGCTCGAAGAGTATGACCTCTCTGACATGATTGCCTCTCGTATGGGTCATGGTCTTCATGACTCTATCGAACGTGCGTGGACCCAGGGTGACTGGCGTAGTGCAATGCGTAAGCTGCACTATCCCCAGAAGATCATCGACAAAGTCCGGATCAATCCAGATCCCAAGACTGTGAAAGATGACGAGATCCCCATCTATCTGGAGATCCGTGGTTACAAGCAGTTCCGTGATCTTGTCATCACCGGTCAGCTCGACTTCCTGATCGGTCAAGCCTATCGGGATTTCAAATCCACATCCACATTTGCTTGGACTTCTGGGAACAAGGATGAAGACTACATCCTTCAGGGTTCCTTGTATCGTTGGATCCTTCCGGACTTGATCCGTGATGACGTGATGCGTATCCAGTTCATCTTCACTGATTGGGTCAAGTATCGCACAGCCGATCCAAAATATCCTCAGATCCGAACACCCCACAAGGAGTTTACTCTGCTGTCTCTCGATGAGACTGAGGATTGGGTCAACGGTAAGGTTGATCACATCATTGAAAATGCTGGGAAAAACCAAGACAAGATGGTGGAGTGTACGCCAAAAGAACTTTGGCGTTCTGAACCACAATACAAATACTACTCCAATCCAGCGACAGCCAAAGCAGGTGGTCGTTGCCAGAAGAACTTTGAGAAAGAAGCTGATGCACAGCTTTGGCTCAAAGAAAAAGGCAAAGGTGTAGTCATCACTGTCCCCGGTGAAGTCAAGGCATGTCCATATTGCCCTGCTTTTTCGGTTTGTGAACAACGCAAAAATTACTTCCATGATGATGGAAGCCGAACATAAGGAGACACCCCGTGTCAAAACCACTCTATGACCTAAGCGTGCTTGAGAAAGAACCCCATCACCCGGCCATGTCGGAGCTGGTTGATCTGCTGTGCCACCGTACAGGAAACGTCAACCGTGACTTCTTCCAGGCTGAAGTTGCCTACTTCCTGAGCTTGATCCCAAGCTCAATGAGGGCAACAATCATCAGTCCTGAACGGGGTGAAATCCCGATCAATATCTATTCCATTGCTCTGGCTACATCAGGCTTTGGTAAGGGTCACTCTGTGTCCATGATGGAAGATGTCATTGCTGACTTTCGACAGCTCTTCATGGGGACCACCTTCCCCTCTATCGCTGAGAGTTCAATCTATGATCTCGCAGTGGACATTGCTGCAAAGAAATCCAGTAATGAAGATCAAGAGAAGACACTCCTTGAGGCTGATTTTAAGCGTCAGGGACACGCTCCTTTCATCTTTGACTCCGGTACTGGCCCAGCAGTTAAACAGCTACGCTACAAGCTGCTGCTGGCTCGTGCAGGTGCAATCAACTTCCAGATGGATGAGATCGGATCCAACATCGTAGGCAATACAGAGGTGGTGAACATCCTCCTGGAGCTTTACGACTTGGGTCGGATCAAAACCAAGCTGGTAAAAAACACAGCCGAGAACGAACGTGGCATAGACTTGGTCGGGACCACCCCTGCCAACATGCTCATGTTCGGTACTACCTCCAAGCTGTTCGACGGATCCAAGACTGAGGAGGAGTTCTACTCCTTCTTGGAAACTGGGTATGCTCGTCGTTGCTTCTTTGGCATGGGCCGTCCTGAGACCCTCTCAGCGACAGTCAATCCAGAGGATGTCTACGATGGGTTAGTGTCCAAGAACCGGTCCCATGCACTTCTGAAATGGAAGGCCAAGTTCGCCAAGTTCGCTGACACCCGGTACTACAATAACAAGATTGATGTACCAAAAGAAGTGGGGGTCGAGTTGATCTCATACCGTCTCTTCTGTGAGTCCACGGCAAACTCTTTGCCAGAACATGAAGTGATCCGGAAGGCAGAGCTGTCTCACCGGTACTTCAAGGCTCTCAAACTTGCTGGGATCTATGCTTTCCTGGACGACTCCAATTCGATCTCGAAGCAAAACCTCCGGCAAGCTCTCAAGGTTGCAGAACAATCAGGTGCCAGCTTTCAACAGCTCCTGAAGCGTGAACGCAACTTTGTACGTCTGGCGAAGTATATCGCTGAGTCAGGCGTCACCTTGACCCATGCTGATCTGGTTGAAGATCTGCCATATTATCCATCCTCTACCGTTCCACGTAGAGAGATTATGGATCTCGCAATGGCATGGGGCGTGGGCAACCACGTTGTTATCAAGAAGAACGTGATCAGTGGAGTTGATTTCTTCACTGGTTCAACGCTGGAGGAGACCGATCTGAATAAGATCAGCTTCAGCTTCTCTGATCAATTCGCTTCTGACTATTCTCCAATGACCCAACCATTTGACAAGATCCCAAAGATGCTTACAGCTCCGGGTCTACACTGGTGTAACCATCACTTCGTTGATGAGCACCGGAAAGAAGACAACGTTCTTGAAGGCTTCAACTGTTTGGTTGCTGACATCGACGGTCATGAGCGTGACAAAGATGGCAAAGTCACCAACAAGGGTATTCGTTTGGAAGCTCTCCATGAGCTGATGAAAGAGTACACTTTCATAACAGCCACGACCAAGCGTCACACCGATGAAGAGCATCGGTTCCGTTTGATCATGCCTTGCAACTACAACCTGAAGCTGGACAAGGCTGACTATCGAGACTTCATGAATAGCTTTCTTCTTTGGCTCCCATTCAAATCTGATGAATCCGCAAACCAGCGGTCAAAGAAATGGATGACCTATGAAGACAGTGATGTCTTTGTCCACAAGGGAACCAATCTGTTGAACGTCCTACCGTTCATCCCCAAGACCAAGCAGCACAGTGAGTACACCGCACAGGTGGCCGATCTGGGACGTTTGGATCACCTTGAGCGTTGGTTCCTGAACAACATGGAAGTGGGACACCGGAATGACAACCTGCTGAAATTCGCTATGATGTTGGTCGATGCCGGAGCGTCCTATGACATGATCAAGAAGAAGGTCAACACGCTCAATGAGAAGTCTATCAGTCCCCTGAAAAAGGATGAAGTGGAGCTGACCATTCTGAAATCGGTAGCCAGTAAAATGACTGCCCCATGAACCCTCATTCCTCCATAATTCAACGGGATAGAAACTCGTTTCCTAAACGAGGAATGAGGGTTCGAGTCCCTCTGGGGGAACCAACAAAGGAGATTACTATGGGTGATCCATCCACACATATCATTTTCTATTCAGCCTACTGGTATCTCGTCTTCGAAGAAGATGGGAAATGGGTGAACGCAGACACATACGATCCTGTATGTCCTGTTGGTGCTGAACAGAAATTGCTTGAACTCAAGGAAATCAAATAATGTCTGAAAGTCCAAAATCTATCCTCATTGCAGGAGAGTCTGGAGCAGGTAAAAGTGCCTGTCTTCGGAACCTCCGTGGTGGAGAAGGTGTGCTCTACATCAACTGCGAAGGTGGTAAACCACTACCTTTCAAAAACAAATTCAAACGGGTGACTATCGACGACCCTGAAGAGATCTTTGATCTGTATCAGCAAGTCATCGACAACCCCGGACGGTTTCACACCATCATCATTGACACCATCAGCTTTATGATGGATCGCTTTGAATCTGTTCACGTCATTGGTTCACCCAATACGATGCAGCAGTGGGGTGCTTACGGTCAGTTTTTCAAAACACTGATGTATAATTATGTGGCCAAATTTCCCGGCTACTCAGTCATGCTGGGTCACATTGACTCTGTGCTTGATGAGAACTCTGGCAAGTATTCCCACACCGTACCTGTCAAAGGTGCGCTGAAGAAAAACGGTCTTGAAGCCTACTTCACGACCGTGATTGGAGCCAAGAAGGCTACGATCAAGGAGATCGAGAAGGATGCCAACGAAGGCAAACTGCTCACCATCTCTGAACGGGATCGGGACATGGGCTACAAGCACGTCTTCCAAACCCGAACCACGAGAGCAACAGTTGGGGATCGTTTACGTTCTCCCTTCGGTCTGTTCTCAGACGACGAGACGTTCATCGAGAATGATGCACAGCTCGTCATCGACCAACTCGTTGGTTACTACGCGGAATAGCTCCGAACAAATAACCAAAACCCAACCCCTGAAAAGAAAGAACAATGCTAATGAGCAACATTTTCGCAGGAAAAAAAGCCGCTGATGATAAAGTCGAAGACGACTTCCTCGGAGGCGGTGGTGTACTGGATACGGACATCTATCCGGCCACCATCAAGACAGCATACATCGGCGAAGCCCAGGCTTCTGATGCACGTAACGTGACCCTTTTGCTGGACATCAATGGTCGTCAGACCACACAGCAAATCTGGGTCTCCAACCGCAACGGCGATGTGACCTACAAGGATAAGAAGACAGGTGAAGCGAAGAACCTTCCTGGCTTCAACCAGGTCAACTCGCTGTGTATGCTCGTCTGCTCGAAAGAGATGGGCGAAATGGATGTCGAAGAGCTGACGGTCAATATCTATAACTTCGACGCGAAGAAAGAGCTGCCCCAGGCAGTTGACTGCTTCTCGGAGCTGCATGGTGAAAAAATCCAGATCGCTCTCCAACGTCAGACTGTGGACAAGAACGTCAAGAATGAATCCACAGGCAACTACGAGCCTTCCGGCGAAGTCCGCGATAAGAACGAGATCGTGAAATTCTTCCCTGAAGATAAGCTGGTCACAATCAGTGACGTCGCCGAGTTCATTCGCGGACTGGGTGGCAACTTCGATGACGTGCTGAACGATCGTGAGCTGGGTAAGGCCATCGCCAAGATGGATGAGTCCCAGTCGAACTACGCCGAGAAGTGGCTGAAACGGAACAAAGGTCAGACTTACGACAAGTCGTCTGGCAAGAAGTCCGGCGAAGGGAAATCTTTCTCTAAGCCTGGTGCAGGTGGATCCAAGGCGAAAGCCTCCACCTCACTGTTTGACGACTAATCACCGTCAAGCAACAGGAGGTTGCGATGAACACACCGACCCAACGAGTGTATCAGATCAAACTGCCAATGAGGTTTCGTACCTCACGCAAAAAGGTCACGGCACTCAACCTCAACGTTTATCGCAACCTCCACTTCCGTAGTCTCACAGCACTGAAGCACAAGTTTCAAGACCACGGTAAGAAGCTGTTACGAGATGCGAAGGTTCCCCCACTGGGGAGAATTCAACTTCGGTATCAAGTCTTTACCAAGACCAAAAGAGAATTCGACATAGCAAACATCTGTTCCATAGTGGACAAGTTTTTCTCAGATACCCTGCAACATGCTGGGATCATTGAAGATGACAATTGGAAGTTTCTTGACGATGTCTCGTTTGGTTTTGGGGGCTTTGCCCCCGAAGAATACGTCCTTGTGACGATCATTGAAATTGAACCAAGAAAGGGGAACGTAATGCGTATCCTTCTGGAAGAACAAGAAATCCAGGAAGTATTGGATCAGTATGTTTTGAACACACTGAAAATGCCCAATGCAACTGGTGTCGAACTCCGTATGGAAAACGACGAATTCGTTGCCGAGGTCATGATTGATGGGTCTCTCACCGCCAAGCCTCGTAAGACACCTGCCAAAAATAAGGGTGGTCGCCCCGCTGGTTCCAAAAACAAGCCCAAAGAGGAGCCAGATGAAGATGTGGAAACACCTAGTGAAGACAGCGATGCTGGCGATGGGGCAGGAGATCCTGAACCAACAGAAGACAAAGCATCGGCGAAAGCCGATACCAAGGTCGAAACCGGGAACTCCTCGTCAAAAAACCTTTTCGGGGACGAGGAAACAGAATCCTCCAAAAGTGATTCCCCCGAAAAAACCGAAGACGATTCGGAAGTGAAAACAACCACTTCCAAGAAGTCGTCTATCTTCGACCAATGAGTCGGGTAAAGGTCTTTGGCCTAGCCCTTCTTCTCGGTTTGTTGTCAGTCGCTATCACGGTAGCTGCTTTTGTCGTAGCGGCATTCGTTGCGTTTATCACACCATTCGCCATAGTTTTCACGGGACTGTGTTTTGGATGGTGGGTCGCCAAAGAACACCGCGACGAGCAGAAGAACGACTGACAGCGAGGCAGGATAAGCACCAGGTTCACCTGGAGACTTACCTGCTACCAGTGGCCGAAAGCCACAGAGATGAGGTTGTGCTCATCACACAGGGTGAAAATCCCTGACCTAATTTGGGGACATAGTTCAGCGGTAGAACAAGTGATCGAAGAGACCTTCTGCTCAAACCAGATAAGTGATCGCCAAGGCATGGGTTCAAATCCCATTGTCTCCATCAAATAAAGCCACTGTACAGCTCTATGAGCAAGTGCCTCTGGCTTATGATCCCCCTCCCAAGGCTCACCCTGGGAGGGGGATCTTTTTTTAATCGTACAGATTGAGCCATGGGTTCAGTCCTGCGGATCCGAACATCATCTCCCAGCCCAAGGCATACCCGATCCGATCGTCAGCAATGACCGAGGCAAGGTTGTCTGCCTGTGGGGAACCAAAGTCTGCAATCGTGGCAGCCAGGATCAACGAACGAGCAGGGTTCTCACGGATCTGATTCATGGCAATCTTCATGATCCGGATCTTAAATGAGAGGAACCAAGTCGCACCCATACCTTCCAAATACTGACGTGTTCGTCCTGGGAGCACGGAAAAGTTCACGAACTCTTCGTTCACCAATTTCATTGCGTCGTCGTGGCTCAAGCCCTTTTCCATCAAGTGATCGTAATAGATGGATTTGGCAATGAAATCACCGTACTGCACCGCCTTATTGGCACCCTTGTAGAGGGTTGTGTCCTTGGACAGCAGACCATACTTGGCAACGGTTTGAGCCCCAGCAGGCAGTTTGTTGGTCTGGTTCTCGACCCATTCCCCAATACGACCCGATGTGAACTCTTTGTCCATCTCGGTGATACCTTCAGCGATGTTCTTGTAAGCACCAGCCTCGATCAATGGGGCCACACTCATGCGAGCATTCTCATCCAGCACAACCTGCTTCTGGCTCTCCAGAATACGGACTTTGTTCAAATCCATACCAGCCAATTGGATCCGAGTATCAAACTCGATGATCTTCTTCCGGTTCTCGTTGAATTTCTCGATCTCAGCCAGCTTGTTCTTGTAACCTTGCCATTGCTGTTTGATCGGGATCCCACGAGTGGAGAGCTGAACCACGTTAGCCTGTGTGTTCATGTATGGAACCACCAGAGAGCGAACCACGATGAGATCCTTGGCCACTGATACAGCGCCCTGGGTTGTCCCCTCGATACCGGCCATCACCTGCATGGCGTACTTACCCATGATTGTTCCTGTGATCGCCTGTACGCCTTCACGCAGGCTGTCAGGCACACGAGTGTTCCCAGTCCACATGTCAATGACAGATGGATCACGGTAGCCCAGTGCCAAGTTCATCTGATCTTTGCGAACAAAGAATTGATCTTTGCCAAACACCTCTTCGATGTATTGCTTGGTTTGTGGTGAAATCACATTCCAGCTTTCAACGAAGACCCAATCAGGTTTTTTGAGACGACGACGTTGAGCCGGTGTAGCTTTTTCCCACTCTGCCCAAGCCTTTGCTTCCTCTGGGAGGTTCACGAACAGACCATCATCACTTGGATCACGCTGATCATGGATACGTTTCAGCTCATCAACCAGCTCTGCGTTGTAAACCTGTGCGAATTTCTCTTCCACCTGACGACCAGCCCAAGACCCCAATGCAATCGCAAGGTTGCTCTTGGGAGCTGTGTGCTTCTCCAGGATGTCAGGGTTCATCATCCGCTCATAATAGACCACCCCGTCTTCGTCATAGACAGGAACCAGGGCTTCTTTGTTGTCCACCAGACCATTGGTCATGTTGTTCATGGCATTGGTTACGCTTGTGACCACTGAACCAGCCATCAAACCAGATGTCATACCATTGACGCTCAAACCAGTTGTGGAATCAACACCACGATACGTGTCCTGGATGAGCTGCATGACACCCTGGGAATACGTCCCAGTTTGTTTGGTCGAGGTCACGTAGTATCCACGGTTGATCGAAGAGAAACCACTGTCAGCAGGAGCGTCAGCTATACGCTTGTACCCTTTCTTCTCCAGATCTTGACGGTTCTCGTCTTTCTCAATGACGACCTTGGCACCTGGTTTGCCTGCATCTGGGATGTAACCTTTGTAACCGTTCATGTAGGCCATCTCAGAAGCAACCTTCTGGTTCTCTTCTTCGTTCAGACCTTTCATGTACACGGCCAGGTTCTGCATTGCCTCTGGATCACTTGCATACATACGAGTGATCTCTTGACGCATCAGAGGATCTGATCCCTTCAGAGCATAGAGAGAAATCAAGCTGTCGATCTCACCGGTCATCTCTGCTTTGTAAGCACCGGCCATCTTGTTGATAGCATATGCGTTCCGCCACAGTTGATGCCCAGCACCTTTACCGTTCATGAAGTCAGCCAGTTGCTGACCCTTCTCCAGAATGGTGTTGGCCACAGCAGGTGAGAAGTTCGAACGAATGGCCGCCTCAGCATTCACGATGTTTGTGTCGAGGACGTTCTCATCTTTAATCATCTCGAACGAACGGTTCGGACGGTTCTGATCAAACAGCACAGCAAAGTCTGTACGGCCCAGCACCTTGTGAGCAGCACGCCACTGTTCCTGATCCGGAGCAGTATTGAATGCTTTCTGCAAAATCACAGGAAGATCTTCACGATAGTTCTGACGAACTGACGATGCAGCGTATGTGGTACGGTCCAACATAGCCACCACGTTACGGTTTGTCTCGTCTGTGCCGATCATCTCGTTCACAAACTCACGCACTGGGATAGCCCAATCGAGGTTAGTTCCCATATGGGTAACTCGTTTGAACCCTTGAGCCTGGATCTCTGCACGATCTTGATTCAGGAAAGCAGTGGCAGCAGTCACAGCACCAAACAAAATTTTCACTAGTTTAGAACGGTTTGAAGCACGAAGCTCACTGTTCACTGACTCGGTGTAACCGGCCAAAGTTTTCAGAGCACCGCTTGTGTATGCGTCAGCTTTGTTCAGGTTGTTCATCAAACCTGCAAGGATCCGGAACTCTTTCGCTGAGTCTTCTCGCAGGATCGACTCTGACAATTGATCCAAGGTTTCGGAAATCGACTGACTATTTGTGTCGATCGTCCCAACAGCCTTGTTCATCAGCATCCCTGTCAGGGAACCGAGGAAATCATTGAGTGAGTCAGTGCTAAGGTTTTGGATGGATTCCGGCATAGGAAGTTGATCCAGAGCTTTACGGAAACCTTTGCTTGTCTGACTGAGAGCCAGAAGAACAGCAATTGCATCTGATACACCTTCATCATTTTCAGTCCCCCCAAATGCTTCCATCACAGCCGAGTAACGGTCCTGTGCGTTAATAGGACCGAACATAGCAGGTGTCAGCCCATCTGTTACACTTTGGAATGTCTCGTTGAGAGCAGCAGCACTCTGAGGGTTCAAACGCATCTCCATGGCCAAGACCATGTGGATCGCTTTGAATGTCTCTTGCTGGTACGCACTCAGTGTGAAACCACCAAACGTAATGGTGTCCACAGCATCCTGTGCATTCTTACGGTACTGTCCGATCTGTTGGATCCGAGCACCGCTATCACCCAACGCATTCTGAGCTTCTTGCAGACGCTGTTTTGCAAGATCAATCCAGAAGTTGGTGAACTTGTGAGCAGTCTTCGACAGCTCATCATCCACGTTCTCATCTTGCTGAGTAAACTCAGGTGTGGCTTGCTCATCAGTGATCAGGATCTCTGTGTTGAACAGAATACCTGACAGGATGTCAGACTTGATCCCACCCAGCAGACGCTGCATCAGAGCCTTCACTGTTTGGCTCAGACGTTGCATCGCAGTTGATGGACGCTGTTTCAGCTCCTTCATCAGAGCATCATTGCTCAGGCTCCAAGCCATGAACTCATTCAGAGCAGCAGCTTTGGAGAATGGATCCGACTTCACCTGAAGTGACAGGATCTGAGCCTTCGCACTGTTCGCAGCATTCTGAACTTGCTCAGAGCTATTGGAGAAGTCCATCTCCATGAACTCTTCAGCCAGTGTCTCCAGACGTGTGACCGTTGCACTCTGCGAGGTATCCGAACCATCGTAGAAACCTTGGAGTTTCTGGAACGTCGCAGCATGGATCAACTCATGGACCATCGTCTCATGGTTGTTGTCTGTGATCAGGATCACATCGTTGATTGGGTCATAGATACCTTTCTTGTCCTGCTTCAGACCAGAACGCATCACACCGATGTTGTCTTTGTACCAGTCACTAACTTCCTGTGCTGAACCAACAACAATACGTGTCTTCAATCCAGCCTTGGCCAGGAGACGCACAGCGGCTGCTACAGACTTGTTACGTGTCTCTCGGAGGAGACCATCCATAACCGTTGCAGCATCCGTCACAACGAGCTTAGAGAACTCTCCTGCGACTGGTTCACGCTGGTCTTCGATCATGCGTTGTTGCTCGATCTGAGCCACATCAACAATCTCTGTGAATGTGCCTTCGATTGTACCATCGACTGGTACACCATCCAGCTCCGCTTGGATCAGGTCATTGATCTCACCCAGTGTCCACTCACGGCCCAGCTCTCCCTGCACAAAGGCAGAGTTTGAACCACCCATGTGATCGACAGAGATACCGATCTTCTTGAACACAACCTTACGGGCTTGGTTCCGACGACGCATCTCAACGATCTGGTTCATCAGAGCGTCAGGAGTAGAGTGAACAGCAGCAGAATTCTCCTTCTCAACAGCATTGGACAGAGTCTTAGACCAGGCTTCTGCGTACATCGCACTATCCAGGGTCTGTGCTTTGTCCAGGAAACCAGTGATGTCAGTGACGATGTCACCCATGACATCTGACTCCCAGTTCTTGAGTACAGCGTTGTTGATCTGGTCAGCGTATTCAAAAATCTTGTCGATTGGCATGTCGATACCATCGAACACCTGAAGGGTATTCTCTGGAGCAGTCTCACCACCATAGATCCAGTTCATCATCATTGCATCACCACGACCCTGTGTGATGTATGGGATGACTTTCACACCAGCAGTCTCAGGGCTGATCATTGATGACGGCTGTTGGAAACGACCATCCATTGTCTCAGAGAGACGGATGCCACTGTCTGTTGGAGAGAATGAACCAATGTCCAAAGTCTGCATACTATTGGCGTAGACCGGTGAATACTCACGGATCTTCTCGACCACAGTATCGTAGTCACGCTGTGTCAGACGAGAGCGGTCAGGCTTTCCGTTGACCATTGGGATAGAACCCTCAGCAGCACGGAACTGGATCATTTCATCCAACAGTGCTTGGAACTTCCGTGTGAGGAATTCAGTCTGGAAATTAGTCATCATCACCAGAGCATCGTTCACTTTTATGATTTCATTGCCGATGACTTCTTTCGCAGTATCACTCAGAACCTTGCCCAGAGTTTGGGTCACAGTTGCAGTGAAGAACTCCACATCAGTTTTGCTCAGGTGGTTCTTGTTCCAGTCCACACCCTCATCAAACTTCGTGTTGAAGATCAGCTCGAAGTCATCTTTGAACGCGGTGTAATCAGCAAACCCATCAGGAGATTTGATGAGTTTCTTGTACATCTTGATCATCATGTCTTGGGCCAGACCTTGACCAATACCACGCTCAGAAGATCCGTAGACCGTCTTGGTCATCGGGTTCTTCGCAATGTTACGTGTCATGACATAGTCGCCATCCACAATCTCCAGATCTCCAAAATATGCAGCGAAGCGACCCACAGCGTGCATGATTGCTTTGTCTTCTGCTTTGGCGTTGGCCGCCTTCAGATAGTACGCAGCTTGAGCTTTCTGAGCAGTCACCTCGTAGAGGTCTTTCTCAGTCCCAGCTCCGAAGAACTTGTTCAGCGTCATGGATGTTGAACCAAGGAAGAAACCAACACGCTTGAAGTTGGAGTAATCCTGCTCGGTCAGAACACCTTGGCCGAAGTTTGACATTATATTGCCCGGACCATCGGTCACACCATCCAGCTCGAATGAGAGAGTGGTCTCGAACGATGCTTCTGTACCGTCAATGATAGCTTTCTCCATCTGAGCCACAGCAAAGACAGCAGAGATCTGTTGCATCTCGGCTTCACCACCCATGGCTTCCACCAGAGCAGCTCCATCCATCTCACCTGTTTCGAGATACTCACCGATCAGCTCAACAGCATCGGAGTATTTTCCATAGAATTGCTCTTGGATATTCGCCAGCAGGTATGCGTGATCTTGCTTCTCGACTTTGTTGAAACCAGAAATGTCAGCAGCCTGAGCAACTGTCAGCCAAAAAGCATCTTTGTGCTTCTGGGTTGTCATGTCCAAAGTCGATTTGGTCGGAGTGACCAGAGCACGCAAGATCTTGTTGTTCTGAGGGTTGATCCCTTTGAATTGGTGACGACCCACACGAGAGACACCCACATGGTAATAGACCATTGGGTTATCCCCAGCAGCGTTGATCGCATCGACCACAGCCATTGCTTCTTGGAAGTCACGCTCGATCGACAGGTTTTTACCAGCCATCGAAGCACGCAGAGGATGACGATCACCCAGCAGAGAGATGTCCTGGTAGCCCAAGAGCGTTGCCAGGTTGTCCTTGCCCAGCATTGTGATCACACCACTGAGACCGGCAGCCAGGCCATGTCCCTGTGTCTGCATACGGTTCAGAGTTTTCTTTTCAGGACGTGTGAGTTTCACCTCACCACGAGACTGTGTCTGGTCGATCGACGTGATTGGTTTACCGATCGAAGGCATCGTATCCAGCTCAGGAGCCAACATCTTCTTGATAGCCTCCTGACCTTTCATCCCGATGTCCTGTTGCTTTTTGACCATACCGAAGACGTTGAACACAGATTGATCAACGATCGACTGAGTTTCTTGGCTGAAGTACGGAACTTTCTTCTCAGCAATCAGACCAGTATCCATTTGGATCAGAGCAGCCAGCAGTTCTTTGGCCATGCCTTCAGCAGCACCACGAGCATCAACCATCGGTGCATCTTTGTTGATACGACGACCCCAGAGACGGACGATGTCTTTCGCCAAACCTTCAGCAACATCCCGGACTGGGACACCATATGTCATGTCACGGATTTGCTCATCTGTGACATTGTCATACGTCAGGTTGGCATCTTCGAGGATCTCACTGATGGACTTGGGGTTCGATGCACGAACACTACTGAGCCAATCAATGACAGCCACACTGGCAATGGACAGTAGATCAGCATCGTATTTGCCTGTCCGCTTATCCACCATCATGGTGTTTTTGAATGCACGAATGCGGGTGACGTCTTCACCAGACTTCATACGCTCAAAGGCTTTGTCTTTGATCCCGTCGATTGACTCCAGACGACTGTTCGCAGTGTCCATCAGAGCTTGCAGGTACTCATCTTGGAACTGCACGTACCCATCAGTATCAGCCTGCTCACGAACCATTGAGAGCAGACCAGCACCATCCACATAGGACACAGTCTCATCGTTCTTCAGGAACGAATTGTTGAAGGTCGGGTTCACATTGCTGAAGTCACGTTGATAGATAGTTACTTCGCCGGACGTTTCCACACCCGTGTCTGAGGCCACTGGTTCAGCTTCGGTTGTGGACTCGGATGCGGTGTCTCCATCGGTGGCTTGACCTGGGATTTGGCCGCCTGCTTGGACGATGATTTGCTCGACATATTTCACTCCTTCAGGGAAAAGTTCTTTAGCTTTGGCAGTGTCTTCGATGTAGAGAGCACCGATCTCGGCGAACAACTCGGAAGCCAGAGTATCTATTTGCTCGATGTTATTGTCGTATGACAGGGCATAGTCGAAGTACCGTGCCATCTCTGAATCAGCAGCGACAGCAGCTTTCACCTCCAGATATATGGCACCTTCTTCTTGTTGGATTGTACTGAACAGATTGCTTGAGTGGCTCGCAGGACGAGTCGTATCTGCGGAAGCAGAAGCATCAATGATGTGCATCAGCTCATGGAAAACTGTGTGTTCAGCGACGTAGAACTCACGAGTATTCTGCGGACCCATCAAAGTCTTGATAGCACCAGCACGCATACCGATCAGACGCTCACCCCACATAACTTGACCCATATGGTTCTCATCTGGTGTACGCAGCCAGACCACACCTGTGACCATCTTGGGATCCAGGTTGAAGTGAGCCAAAAGGACATCAGTGTAATTGGTGACGACTTTCTGACGCTCAGGGATCATCTTCTCAAAGCTCATCCCTTCTTCATTCATAAACCAACGGTTGGCAGACTCGATCAACTCATCTTCAGACATCTTTGTAAAGTCTTCATAGTTGCTAGTCTCGTCAGCCACCATCTCTTCGAGAGTTGGGGCAGCAACAGTTTCTAAGACACTCCAAACACCGTTATTATCACTGTAGTTATTATTCTCAAGAACAGCAGCAACTTCACGTTCACCTACATTGTATGCACGTTTACGATCGTTCGCATTATCAGTAATGATTGTGGCTCCAGCATCAATTGCCAGTTGCAATTCTACTTTATCTAAAGGAATTCGCCCATTGCGACCACCCTCAACAGATACAAAAACTACGTCTTCTTTATTGTATTGACCAGTATTGGCTAAATCACCCCAATCTTGACGATATTGGTTTGTTGAGGAACCCTTAGAACCACGTCCAATAAACTTATTTGCTTGATCAGATTTAGTTTGGTCCTTTGTAGTAAAACGAGTTTTACCATTTAGAATTACCTTACCTTTCGAAGACCCCTTTGTCTCATCAGATGTCGCTGGCGCGACATCCTCTTCGACAGCCGTTGGGGTGTCTTCGGATTCTTGAATTGTTAAGTCACCATCTCTATAACGACGATACAGGGTTGCCATATCAAAACTATCGTTCTCATCCTTTATCATAAGGTGACTACCATCTTCATCAATCTGATTAAGACGGCGAAATGTCCCATCTTTACTTCCCACAGCCACACGATAATAGAGTCCCTCAACAGCAGGATTTGAATCATTCCCTACAAGGGTCGTACCTATTGCAAGACTGTGAAGTAGTTCACGTCCCTTCTGAGCATCAATTTTAATCTGCTCATCAATAGCTTTATTTTTAGCTAAATGAGCTGCATGTTCTTTTTCGGACTTATCACGTTTTTCTTTATTACTCTTCAACCAATCCTCAGTTGACTCATTTGTATTATTTGAATCATCTTGTGGATCACTTGTGTCACTTGTGTCACTCAAATCAGTTTGTGTCTCAAATCCGGCCAATTCTGGTACACTAAGTGTTCCATCCGGGAACTGATCCGGGAAGGCTTCAGCCATAGCATTGTAGACTTCGACCGTGGCCACAGCATCAGCATGGATCTCACGAGCAGCACTCACCGAACCAGGAGACGAGCTGTGATAGAACACAGACTTTGCATTCCCCGGCTCACCAGGTTTCACCATTTTACGGTTCTGACCCAGGCTCTCAAACATCTCGTTTGTGCCTTTGCCATTCTGATCCTGCTTACTGTGGGAAGCATTCAGAGCACCGACTTTGTTGATCATGTGTTGTGCGAAGTTCTTGTAATGGCTCACAACTTGACCGACTTCGGTTGCAACACCGTCGATCTCAACTGTACCAGTTTCTGATTGGAGACCTTGCATAATTAAACCAGCAAACTCAGCAACACTGGGTGCTTTCACATTCCCAGTACCGATTGTCACGTTGCGAGAAATCGCTTTGATCAAAGGGAGTTTCTTCTTCCCTTCTGCATACTCTGGTTTCAGAGACAGAGCGACGTTCTCTTCTTTCTTCAGTTCAGCCTGAGCACCGGTACGGCCTGTGATGGCATCGGAAATCCGTTTACCCACACGCATGAACTTGATGTCCTTGGCAGTCAGATCGGTACGATCATCCTGCTCCAGGATCTTTGTCACCACATCAGAGTTCAGGTTCACTGGGTTGGTCACAGCCACAGCTTTGGTCTCAGCAACCACTGAATCAGTGATTGTGGTATCTGGGTTCTGTGTTTCATTGAGATCAATCCGTGCAACACGTTTCTGGATAGAAGCGAAGTCCTTGGAATTGAGGATCTTTTTCACCTCCACCTGCATAGCAGCAGGCAGACTTGGAAGAGCATTGCGAAGGTTCTGAATCTCAGTTGAGACATAGAGAACATCGCTATCGCTCATCTTGTTGATCCGGATACCCTTCTCTGCGAGTTTCGTCAGCACGCCTTGAACCCGTCCCAGGGTCGAAGCGTTCTCAGGAGTTGAACCAGAGAATGTGCTGGGAACTGAACCGGAAGAGGTGTTACGTGCAATAGACTGAACAGCAAGCTTACGACCCAACTCAGCATTCAGCTCACTGACAGACACGGAATCATCAATCGGTGTGGACAGTTCTTTCTCAGCCAGCTCCACAATCCGTGAACCAGATGAGATACTTTCAGCCTGGGTTTTACGATCGGGGCGGGTGTTGTAATCAGCCACGTTCTCACTGACTGCATCCACAACTGGAGCAGCTTTCTCAGCCACTTTGGCAGCAGCATCCAGAGCACTTCCACCACCACGAGCCACAGACCCAGCAGCAGAAGCCAATGCACTTGCAGCCTTACCAGCAGGAGACTTCTCTTGTACTTCTGGCTCAACAGCGGGACGTTGGTCTTCACGATTGATGATACCATATGCACGTCCAATGGCATCAGGATCATTTGAGTTGTCGAGAAGGAACTCATATTCATCGAGTTCTTGCTCAGTCATTGGTTCCTGTTTGCCTTCAAGAACTGCCATACGAGTTTGTGCAATGTCATCAGCAACGTTGTACTGTTCACGCAGATACTCATCGTTGTTCTTCGCATTCTCAATACGACGTTCGACCTGTTCAGCACTCTCAGGATTGCTTTTTGGATCTGGACGACGGAATACAGAAGGTGTCGCCATGACACCACCCATACCCGCACCAGTGATAACACCGATGGCCAGAGCCTCTGGAGCACCTTCCAGCACATCACGCTCAGGATCTACTCCTGTCTCACGTAGAGCGTCGTTTGTAGCGACCTCACCAGTGAACCCTTGGCCGCCCTCTTCGAGAGTCTGAGCACCTACCTGGCGGAGGCCACCAATGAAACCTGAACCACGGAAAGTAGACAGAGGCATGGCTTCAAATTTACCAGCAACAATACCCAGACCAGCAGCCATTGGGAAAGATGTCTTGAAAGCCTCAATACCAGCATTGGCAGCCAAAGTTGTTTTGGCATCGTCTGGATCAATACCCTCATCAACCATACGAGAATATTCTGGAGACATGTCCAGCAACTCGCCATGGGTAAGACCCAAGACTTCATTGACTGTCTGAGAGTAAACACCAGAAGCTTCAGTTGCACCGACAGATGCAGCGATAGCACCTCGGTTTACAGCGTCAGCTCCCATAGCTAGGAATCGTGTTCCCTGTGTGGGAGCAATGGCGTTTGCGACCTTTGCAGCTTGAAACGTTTTAGTTGATGTTATTGCCTTGGAAGCGAAGGAACCAATCTTTAGACTTGGTCCAAATGAACCAAGACCTTCAGCAATATAATCAGTTGCCAGAGCAGGATCACCGCCAACACGTCCTACATTGTTAAGGAAACCACGACCAACCCAAGCCAAGTCATCAACCATGGTCGCTTCACGACCTTCTGTTTGACGTTCATATTCTGCAAGGTTGTCTTCAGCATCGAGGCGAGCTTCAACACCGCTCAGACCCCGACGGTCTCGTAGTTCATCTGACTGAAAGCTCTTCATCCACTGAGTTATTTCCCGTGTGCTCTCTGTGTAATCCACTGCATAGTTCGAAATGGCATCATTGACATAATTCTCTCCGTGCCAAAACTTATCGTGAGCACCAATACCACCAATCCCTGCACCGATGATAGAACCCACTGTGTTCACAAAACCAGCACCGAAACCAATGGCTGTATCACCCACAATTTGTGCGGTATTCTGTTCAGCATTTAGGATGCGGTTCTGGCGTCCCAGTTCTTCTGAGACACGAGCATTACCAACACGGTCAGCAACCTCTTTACCATAATTGTATACCAACTCCCCATAACTCATCCCGCCAAGGATGGCTTGACCCATTTCAGACTCTGCCCGTGCATTCCCTTCTCGATCAGCAAGTACCGCAGCAGCAACATTACTAGGTTCTGTAAGACTATCGGCCAGCTTTGAACTAGCCGATTGCTTAAAGAAATCAGGATTTTTCAATGGAGAGTTAGTGTATTCAACCATGGTAATTTTACCCTCGTAGAGCGGCAATCATCAGCTTCTTATCTGTCTTTGTCAGGGAAGAATCGTTTTGGATGCCTGTTTCAATATCTGCTAGTGTTTTCTCGTATTCCATAGAATTAGGATTAAGACCAGACAGACGTTCAACAATCGAAGGCTTATCTTCAATATACTCTCGAAGCTTACGCTCTACAGTCTGTTGAGAATTACCTGAATACAGTTGGTTTTCAATGTTTTGAGCTTCCTGCAACAGTTTTTGTTGTTCTGGACTACCATCAGGATACAGTTGTGCCTGAGACAGAAGCTCATTCCGTTTGGCTTGAGATTTGGCAATACCATCCCGTGTGGATAGGTTAGAGAGAGCTTGTGAGTCAAAACGGTTACGGGCTTCTGGACCAGCAAACTGACCTAGGAGTTCTGTGATCTTTTCTTCAGGGAAACGACGACGAATAGTGTTAGGTGTTATATCACTGTTGTACCAGAAGGATGAGTTATCATCATCTCCCGGATCTTTGATAAAGCTACGCTCCATCGCAGCCACAACTTCTCCACGAGACACGTTGGGGTTCTTGGATACGATGTCATCAATATAGCGCATGAGGTTATTGGATGTCTCCTCTGTCAGAGCTTGAGGATCATTCGACAGATCAAGCTTTTGTTGAAGAGAGGCAACAGGGTCAGAACTGTATGCCTCAGCATCCTTAATGAATGAGTACGAAGGTGAGTTCTCGAAGTTTCGAGTATCCGTATCAATTTGAGACTGAACAGCAGCATTCAGCACTTCATTGGGTTTCGTTGATGGGGTGTAAAGAGTTCCCGCAGCTTTTTCAGCTTGACGTGCTATAGGAATAGCTTGCAGACGTTGAGCATCTGTTAGACCCGGAGTGTTAAATACACTCTCAGTGAGTTCTCCGGGACGGAAGATCTCTGGGTTTTCAATACCAGCTACAATAGCAGCGTTCAAACGCTCTGAACTAATACGATCATTCTCAGCGTTGATCGCACCCTGTCCTGTAGTGGCATAATCATAATCATTGCCTGTAATACTAAGAGCAGTAGCTGGATCCAAATGAGTAGTGTTGCCAAGAGCGGCATAAAGTCGATCTCGTGCTGCACCACCTTGGTTCGGGTTCTGTGTTGCACGAGCACGAGCACTGGGGTTCTGATTTCCACCTTTAAGGTTGCTCAGAAAATCCTGACCATAATCACCAATGGTCAAACGACCATGGGCATCTGAACCAGAAGTAGAGTTCATGTTCCCTTGACCACCAAACCATGCACGAGCAGCACGTTCTTCACCATATTTCTCAACATACCCACCAAAGCGATCATCAAAGATTGCATCCTGAATATCAGAATTTGCCATGAATTCATCAACAGAGACTTCACGACCCAAAGCACGTTTAGACCAAGCAGGAAGGTTTGCTTCCATAATTTGGTAACGTCCAAGAGCACGTCCCAGAGTTGGATTGGTTGCACCAATAGCATCGTATCCACCGGAACCATCACTTTCAATTGCAGCGATAGCATTCCGATAGGCAATCTTTTGGTCTGAACCACTGGATCCACTTGGGAATGCAATCCCTGAACCATCAGCACGGGGACCGAGGTTTGTACCAGCAGGAGCAGGTTGTTGATACCCATTGGTTCGACCATCACGTTCTGATTCAAGAACAGCACCGACCAAACCACCAAGCTGCTCACGACGAGTAGTTTTGTAGTCATGATTGTCTTGTAGGCGTGCATCTTGATTGTTCTCCAGACCGATCGTATTGTACGTCCGGGCTGTGGTGGCTTGTGTACCAGCAGTCTTAGCATCAGTCCCACGACGTATAGCACGATCTTGTTCGTACCCCAGAATATTGTCCCGACGGTTCATGATGTTGTTCCGCATACCAGCGGAGAGGTTCATCTTTGAGAAATCAGTTGAAGCCACAATGGCATTCCACTCATCTTCGTTCTTGGCCCCAGCAAGGAGGTTTGTCAGCTCGGCGTCACCCTGAGCTGTCAGACCTTCCTGATACTTAGACAAAAGATCAGAGGCACTGCTCATACCACGTTGAAATGCTTCACCAGCACGAGTAGTAGCTTGAGAAGCAACTGAAAGATCAGGTGCTTTGATTTGTTCAATAGTGAGTCGTGCCATGTGAGCAATCCTTACAGTTGGTTTTCCTCGACGTATGCGTCAGCCTGTTCTTGGTAGTTTTCACGACCCTCAGAACGATAGCGGTTCTCAATACGGTCAGTCAGTTCCGTATTGTATGTCTGTTTTTGGTTCGCCAAATTCGTTTCAAATGTTCGTTTTTGAAGAGCCAAAGACTTCTTGGCGATCTTGTTCTGCTGGAAGCTGTTCCAGAGTGAGCCAAGTGTTGAAATTGCACCAAGACCGATCTCGGCCATACCACCTTGACCGAAGAATCCGGGTGACTGGACAGCACCAGTTTTTGTGTTGAAGATGTTACCAGTTGATGTGCTTGAAAAATTACCCATCTCTGCTTGTTGTTGTCCACCTGTGGCACCACCGGCTACGGCGGCATTCATTGCGGTGTCTCCCATACCTGTCATTTGTGGCATCACTGGGCTGTATCCTGACATGAGCTTTATCCTTTAGTTGTTTGGCAGGGTGAGCTGGAGATCTGAATACTCAGATACCATGGAAAGGGTAATATCTACAACGTCCGAACCAGTCATGGTTGTACGTCCGATAAACTGATCAAGCGTTTCTGGAAGATACGTCCCCGAAACTTGCTTTGACCCATTGCCTTTGACACTGTCAGTAAGGCTCATCTGATCAAATATCAAGTCATCTGTGAGTCCCATGGAACGCATCAAGTCGTTAATATCTTTGGTCGCTTTTTCATAAGCATCCTTGTTCTCTTCCATCTGAGCATTGATCTCACCAATCTCAGCCATGACAAAGCCTTGGTATCCGTTTGCCAGAGCAGAAGAGAATTGCAGAAGTGTTCGTGGGTTCATCATGTTGGAAAGAGTCAGGTTCGAGAAACCATTTGCCACACCAAAGCTGATGGCGAAGTTTACGATGGCACCAATGATGGCACCCCACTTCTCACCGAAGATGGCCACAGAGGCCACACCTACAGCCTGTGCAATGACGACAGCAGCAATGGCGTTGGTCACAGCACCAGCAACGATCGCACTTGTACCTGTGAGACCCAGAGCACCACCCACAGCAGCGTTGGTTCCGAATACCCCAGAGGCACCCCCTACGGCAGACGGAGCAATCAGAGCAGACACCACAACGATGGCAATCACGATGAACAACATTCCGAGGAATGTCTGATACCACTTCTTCTTCACGACCTTGTACGAGTTGAAGGTGATAAACGTGTTTGACAGAGCCATTTGGGTGAAGTCTTTCACACCCAGAGTTTTCACCGTTGGAGCGTGCAGAGGTATGATGAAGACAGACTCAGCAGTATCTGCAACACCTTCAGCCAGAGTTGTCCGTACAGCCTTACCACCATAGATGAAGTTCTCATGAACCATGCCCCAAATGGACATCTTCGAGTACGTGTTGACCCCGGTTTGTTTGAACAACACCATTTCGTCTAGAGTGTTGACCGTGAACATGGGCAGAAAATCCCCATCACGTCCTGTTGAGCCAGTCTGAACACTCCAGCTCAGAGTATCACCTGTATCCCACCAGATGTCTCCTGGAACAGCACCAGCTTTACCCAAACCAGTATGGGAAGTTTCAGTGATATTTACCCATGTGAAACGGTTATCAAAACCACCCAATTGAGGGTGATCTGCAACCAGACGAACTGTCGTCGATGGAGGTTCTGAGATTGTTGGTTTTGGAGGACGAGGTTCCCCAAACAACGCACTACCACTATCACCTTGACCCTCAAGCCACTCCGTATATGTGGCCATATCGGCTTCATAGTTGGTGACTGAGTTTGTAAAATTAGTCATCGTCGATGGAGATGTGTTTTGATATGGGATCTGGTTTTTGAACCACTCATACATGTACCGGCGACAAGCAGGATCAAACACGTTCACCGACACACCCCACTGAACATAGGAATAGTCGATGTCTCCAATATCTTCGTTTGCCTCAACTTCGTCGAGGATCTTGTCGATATTGTTGCCCTCCATCGGACCACCAGTTGCACGTTTGTATGCCCGTTTGCTTTCAGCATACAGGTCATCAAACACTGGTTCCCGAAGCCCTACGTTGTTCAAACGAATAGGGATAAATGGGTAGTAATCCGGGCTTGGTTCATTCGCTTCTTCATCCACCAAAGCATCCAGTGTGGCCTGGCCAGTCCCAATCTGGTAGATCCACACACCATTCAGGATCACATTGTCCTCAATGGTTTCCTGTGTGTCGAGCTGATGATCGTAGATAGGGCGGAGCCAATCTCCTTTGGTTTTTGTCGAGACAGTCTCCGTCACCCCTGGTGAGGGTGTATTCGGATTTGTCGTAACGACCGTGGTCCCCACAGTGTTATTGTAGATCTCTCGACGTTCCCAGATATACAGCCACTTCTCGATGTTTGAGACGTCATCCCCACCCGATGTTGAACCAACGTAATCAGTCCGATTCCAGGTGTTCAGAAGACTGTTAAAGCCTTGGTTCACGTTCTGAGCACTGGAGGTGAATGTACCAGAGCTTCCATCACTGTATGATTTGGTCACTTCAACGATCTGATCCAGGTTGTAATTGACCATCCCTGTGTTGACTGTTGAGTCCAGCACATAGCCTGTGGTTGATGGTGTCGAACTGACACTCAGAATCTTGGTTCCAACTTCCAGAGGTTCTGATGCTGATGGGACTACAGACGAGTATTTGGCAACGATATATTTGTTGTTCTTGTTGAAGCCGACTGGATTGAAGACAGTTGTTCCACCACCTTCAAACTGGATTGTGATCTCGTTTGTGTCTTCGTCATAATCAGCCACCCAGTCTGTGTCGATCACACTTGGATCATTCTCCAAGATCCATTGTTCTGCCCAGAGACCATAGTCTCCGTCAGTCAGTACGGCTGTCTGTACTTGAATCACCTGACCCGCAGGAGTTGAAGGCACTGGAACCAAAGGCTGAACAAGCAGAGGGTCGATCGTTGTTGCGTTGGACACATCCAATGTGGGCAGCCCAGCAATGTCGTTACGCACAGACCAATTGAAGAAAGACCGCTGCATAATGCCCGGTCCAGTCAGATAGTTTCCGACAATGGTATCACCCAGATACGCATCGTATGGGTTCATGACCGCTGCAAAGAGACTCGATTTCAGGAAGTTTGGACGATCCAATTCGTCCCCAGCCAGATTGTAAATCGAGCTGGAGACGTAGATTTTCTTGCTACCAAAGAGACCCATGGGTTGATCTCCTTACAAGCTGTTGGCCGACCGCAGAGATTCAAGAACAGCACTGACCGATGGAACATTGAGTTCAACAGGAGCAGCCAAGTTCTCATCCAGAGTTTTCTGGGTGATCCAGCCATCGAGATACATCTTGGCAGCCTTCTGTTTGGCGTCCTTGATGAAGCTGTCGATTTGCTGGTCATACAGATCCATCTGCTTACCGTTCAGACCTTCAACCAGTGTGGAATCATCCGAACGAGTATCCATTGTCTTGGAACGCTCATTCTCATGCTGCTCGCTGGTCAGTTCAATTTGCATCTCCAACAGGTTCTTCTGGCGACCCAGGAGACCACTGATTGGAGTCAGAGCATCTGAACGTGTCTCCAGAGTTTGAGCACGCTGAACTTCCTTCTGCTCGTTGATCAGGTTTGTCTGAGCTGGGAGCTGGAAGTTCAGCAGGTGCTGTTCTTTACCCAGAGCAACAGGCATCATCTGGTTGAGTTGGTACTCAGCAGTTGCTTGTTGTGTTGGCAGTGTTTGATCACGCTGGAACTCTTGTAGATCTTTTTCGAGCGGCTGGAGAACACGGTTCTGGTATTCCTTGATCGCTGCTTCAGCAGGAAGAATCCGATCGGATGTAACCTGCTTCGCAGCATATTCAGCAGGCAGGATGTTGCTGCGTGTGTATTCCTGGATCGCCAGTTCTGCTGGCATGAGCCAGTTACGCTTGTACTGTTCACCTTCAGTCTGTGCTTGTGTGAGGCAGTAAGCTGCATCAGCATTGGCAACCTGCATCTTCGTCAGAGCATACTGTGCTCCAGCGTTCTGCATTTCAAAGACAGACTGTTGTGCTTCGACCTTGGTTTTCTCAAGGTTGATCAGAGCCTCAGTTGCCTGGATCTCAGCAATCCGTGCTTGCATCTGAGCAGTGATGGCAGCCCACTTGGATTGGTCTTTCTGCAACAGGAAAGAGACCGACTGTCCCAGGACAGCGGTGCTCACATCTGTGTAAACTTTGGCATATTGGTCCCCGGTGATCCGGTTCCCTTTGTACTCACGCTGGATATGCTGATCCATGGCTTGCATGAGTTTGTCAAAGACACCGTCGCCTTCGAGATTGACCTCAGTCAGTTGTTCGAGAGTGACTGTCTGAATGTCTTTGTACAGCTCGGAGCTGGCATCAGCACTGAAGTCATACTTGGAATCAGACAGATCCAACGTTGGAGGCGTTGGAGAGTCTGCGGTGAGAGAGGTAAACAGAGCATTTGCCTGTCCATCTGCATTGCAGTCATTTACGGGCATCTCTGAATTCCTCTCTCAATTTCTTGGTCTCCCTGCCTTAGCAGGGAAACTGCTTAGCTGTCGATAGCGTGGGATGCACGCTGATGGTTGGCCAGTTCTTCAATCTCTTTCTTCGTCAGCGGAGGAAGAGTCTCGATATTGAACTTGTTGATCATCGTGGTCTTGTAACGTTTGACGCCGAATGCCCCACCTTTGATCTCACGACGCAGAGGAAACTTGGTGTTTTTCAACTGGTTCAGGAGGATCTCAGGGACGTGGTATCCGTTCGGTGCTTCTTCGTCGCCGAAAGGGATGTACTTCGCCACTTTGCCGGTGAATTTATTCACGGCTGTGATGATGGCACCATTGAGCTGTGAATCACTTGGATCCAAGTTGGTGATCTTCACACGGTGCAAACGAAGTGCTTTGGCACGAACCACCTGACGCAGAAGCTGCGGATCAGTGATCTGGTTCGGATCCATCTTCAGGATCTCTTCCATTGTCGGGCCGGTTTTTGCTGGGCCAGCAGTCGATTGGATCCCATCTTCGGTTGTGTCTTCACCACCAAAATCAGGAACTTCTTCTTCCTCAGCATCGGGGACAGTCTCATCGACTTCGAGTTTGTTCAAATCAGATTTCAAAGTATCCATGAGCTTCTTCCGAAGTGTAGCCTCACCGGTGTTGCCGGAGAATGTGACGTTGATTGAGGTTGCTGCTTCACGGAGTTGTTCTACAGTTTCCATTGCCGTGACAGCCTCGATGGCTTCAGCGGGTGCGAGTTTACTGATGTTCATTGAAAGTCTCTTTCAGTTGAGTGGGATTAAAATGTGAGAAAGGGGGCTATTTCTAGCCCCCTTCCCCTAGAGCTGATTACTCAGCCGCAACAGTTTTGACAACAGCCAGACGCTCAGGACGCAGGGCGATGAAGCCGTGGTAGAACGTGATCGAGCTGAAACCAATCTTACCGTAAGGATCCTGGATCGTTGCCATTTCCTTACCAGGTTTTTTCACGATGATATTGAACTTCTGCTTCGTACCTTTTCTGCCAGACCCTTGCAGGCCGACAGTTGCGAAGGAGCCGTCACCAACAACCAGCATCGGGAAGATGTTGTAGTTGGCACCATCGTCATCGTAACCCAGGTTGGAAGCAGTTGCGACAGCACCAGCACCTTCCCAGTTCATCATGTTTGGAACAACAATGATACGGAAGTCGCCGACCGAACCAATTTCGCCATTCATGATTGTCGAAGCAGCAGCGTACTTACGAACAGGAACGAACGCTGGGTTGCCCAACCCATCGACCATATTCTCGACAGTGATCTGAAGGTCAGAACCGATGTACATGATGCGCGACGCATTGATTGTCGCAGTATCGTTCATCGTCGAACCCTTGATGATCTTGGTGTTCTTCGGAGTCCGGTTGTCATCGAGCACGATGCTCAATTTCTTCAGATCCATGAACGTCACGACCGAGGGGTTCGCACCTTCACCAGTGATCTCGCTGTCCTGAGTTGCCACACCGGTGTAAACCACTGTGCCAGCGTTGGAGAGCAAGTCAATTTGCAGAAGGTCTTCAGTGATCTCGTTGGCACCGGCAACCATCTCACGCGACATGTGACTGTAGAGGTCAGAGTCGGTATCAAAAGTCATCATGTCGTCCGAGAATTCAGTGAAGAAGCCGTGCTCTTGCAGAGTACCGTTGCGTTCCAGACGAGTGAAACCGACACGGTTAACACGACCACCTTCTTCAGTCAGGGTAGGCATACGGGCAGAGATCAGACCGACGTCTTTGCTCGAACCGTACATGTTACCATTAGCTGTGACAGCACCCGAAGCGTCGAGACCTTGGTCGTTGACGTTGCGGTCGTCCAGCAGAGGAACGTAGAAGTAGACTTTCATCTCTTTACCGTAGTGCATCGGCATGGAGCGAACGTCAGCCAGAGGGCTGAAGAACATCTGTTCGGCAGCGTCGATCAGAGAACGACGATCCCAGTAATGGGTGTTGAACTGCGGACCAATGTCCGAAGGCGTACCCGGAGGAGCGTTATACAATTGAGCCATGGTGTTTCCTTTTCAAACTTCTCAATTGGATTCTGTCTTAACCAGGAGGAGCCAACTTCTTGAACTCTTCATCTGACATGGACGAGTAATCCGGTTCAGGATGTCCGCCATCATTTGATGGTGCGGATCGGGGTGGAGTTGCCGATGAGACGTTTGGAGTGGGTTGCTCAGTTTTCGGCTTGGGAGCAGCCTTCCGGGTGCCAGTGCCAAGAGCTTTCGCTTTTGGTTGGACTTCTGGTTCAGAATTGAAAACCCCAGCTTTTTGCATCGCCTCACCTACCTGATGGTAGGCTTGAAGGAAGGGAACGTCGGTTAGATAACCCATTGTCCGCTGGTATTTCAATTCGTCTTGAATCTTCGAATAAACTCCTGAACGTTTTTGTGCAAGTATATTTTGGAAGATAGTAGGTTGATCTCGCAGAGCTTCTTTTGAAACTGTATCCCAATCCCGGTTAATATCGCTAATGAGTTCACGTCCACCATCTTGTGAGATGGTCTCTTTGATCGCATCGTCGAACGCCAAATCCTTTGGATCACCCTGATAGTTGTTCGCCTGATAGGGCGAATCTTCTGTCGAGGTGTCGATGTCCACAGGGTCGATCTTGTAATCCTTGAGGAGTTGCTTGATTGCTTCCTTGTTGCCTTTTGACAGGTCGATAAGGAAGTTCAGCTTCTCCGGATCATTCAGACCGTTGGACTTCAGCATCTGGTCTTGAGCACGCAGGGGTTTCATTTCCTGCATACGGCGAGAGTAATTCACACCCATCTGCATCAGACGGATAGCATCTTCAGGAGTCTTTACCTGAACATCCCGACCATCTGCTTTGAACGATGCAGTGACTTTGTCGTAGAAATCCATCGCATCTTCTGGAGAGGTTTTTACGTCTCCAGCAGCCTCTTTGTCAGCTTTCTTCTCTGGTTCTTCTGAATCATCTGGCTTTGCTGACTTGTCTGTTTCTCCTTTCGGGGCATCAGGTTTCTTCGACTTTTCGGAATCTTTGACTGGAGGTTTGTCGGCATCACCCGCATCTGGGTTGTCAGTAGAAGAGTCTTCTTCCCCTTCATCTGATTCGTTTTTATCAGGATCTTCTCCATCTGAGGTGTCAGAATCAGATCCGGATGGAGCATCATCTGGATTGACTTCGCCTGAACCAGCGTCGGGATCATCAAGATCTTTTTCACCATCTGGATCAGTATTCTCATCGACAATTTCCTTTTCCTCAGCAGACGCATTTTCTTGCATCTGAGAGGGATCCAGTTTCATGAAGTCTTCATCAGACATCGACTCGATGTCGATCGGTGTGTTTTTTGGATCAGCCATTACTGGACACTCCCCTCGATTGTGCTGTTGGCTTCAACAGCTTCATTCCAGGCCACCTCAAGGTTGTCCAACTCAGACTGAGCAATGTTGCCCTTCTGGATGAAATCTTGGAGGAAGGTCCGCATGGAACCAATGGCCTTCAGCTCACCGATGCACTCGTCGAACTGCTTGTCAGAAAGACGACCAGTTGCCATCAGACCAGCAAGCCGCTTTGGCTCTTGGTCAAAATACGCATCCATGACGATCTCTTTGAACTCTGGCAGTCCAGCCAATTTCTCAGCGGCCTTTGCCTTGCGGAGCAGATCTTCACAGGAGGCTTTATACTCCTGATACTGTTCCATGGTGAGGTGTGCGGTTTCCTCGGTATCGTTCGCATTTTGTTCATAAAGGTTCATTGCCACGTCCTTTGTGGTTGATATGTTACAGTGGGTCGTTCGTAACCTGCTTTACTGAGGAAAAGCAAGGGGTTGTTCTTGGAGACTCTGGAGAGGAGCCATAGGAAGTGTCTGCTCTGGAGCAGGAGGACGCCCCAGAGGAACTTCAGGTTTAGCTTGTTCACGGTCGGAATCTTCGACCATCTTGTTGTACCCAACAGCAGCTTCGATCTGTCCAGCAGGAGTCTCCCCTTTCAGGAGACCCTTGGTGACTTCGAGATCACGGTTGCCACGGGCCTGAGCACCCATCTTCTCAACATCACGCTGATGCTTCGAACCGGTTGACTCCAGCTCAGTATCGAGAGCTTTGTTCTCAGCTTGTGCCATTGCTTCTGTTGCACGAGCTTTGTCGAGTTCAATCTTGGCTTCCAGCTCTTCAATCTGAAGTTCAGCGAGACGTTGCTGAAGCGGATCAGGCTGAGGCTCATAGGAGCGGATCTGCTCTGCCAGCTCAGGCATACGCTTGAGATCAGCAATCTGACCCAAGATGATCTTGCTCAAACCAGGGTCCATATCTGGACCGATTGTCTGGAGCATCATTCCCAAGTCTTGGCTTTTTTGCTCATCAACCTGTGCAGTGGAGATGTCCACGATCAGGTCAAATCCACCAGAGAGATCTTTTCGTTTGATTTCAACGAACTCACGGTTTGTGACCCGAATGACTTCTTTCTCTTCGAGGAAGAAAGCGTTCATCGAGATGATCTTGCGGCCAATCAGACGCATACCTTCAGCCAGACGACGAAGGATATTCATCTCACGTTGGCCAGCCGCATCCAACGCACCAGAGATACCACGAGCAACTGGGCCATAGGCTTCGCCAGTGATACCACCTGAGAAACTCTTGACCCCGGACAGACCTTCAGCTTCAGCGTTCTGGAGCTGCATCACGGTCAGTGCAGAGTTGGGGATCTCAGGATATTGCATCTGTTGGATGGCAACACGAGGATCCTCATTGGGGTTGAATTCAAAATCTTCACCGTTGGTGAAACGCTTCCGGTTCACTGGATCCAGGAAACCTTTGGAATACCCAGACTGAGCATTCGCCGAACGACCCAAAAGGTCGATCGTGCCACGAGTGACAGCACCAAGGATACGCTGGTTGTCCTGGAGGAGAGAAGCATCTGCTTCGCCCCAGATTGAACCAAGGATAGGCATGTAAGGAACGATGACGAACGGAGGCTTCCGGTCAGGGAAAGGGTTCTCTGCGAGCTGGATCATCGTGTCACCGATGAACGTGGCCACGATTGGGATCATCACCCCATCATCATGGACATCCCACTCACCCCAGTATTCATAGACCAGCACTTTGGACTTGTCCTGATTCAGACGACTGTCTGCAATCGGAGTTGTTGTCTCATGATCTGGATCACCGACCTGAGCTTTGATCTGGTTTGCACCCCAGTCCACATCGTCCAAGTTTTTGTAGATACCACGTTTTTTGAGTTCCGACTTTGTGGACTCAAACGTAGAAATCATGAACTGAGCATCTTCCCACTCACCATCGCACGAGGGATCAATGAAGAAGTTCGCAACATCAATAATCTTCAGAGATGGTTGATTGTATGTGATCTTGTTCTCTTGGACCCACTCTTCACCAATCTCAACAGCCACAACCATTTCCTGGTTTTCCAAACCAAACTCTACGGCGGCCCGAAGTTCATCCGGGATAGATGGATCAGCTTCCCATGCTTCAGGATCAGATGTCGCCATCTCAGTTGCCTGAGCCAGCATCTGCATACCTTCTTCATCACCCATTTCCAGTTGGGTATATTCATACACAGGCTTGAGAACTTTGACCTTTTCGGTCTTACGTTCCCAGCCCACACGCACAACGCAAGTACCCTCATCCACAGTCTTGCGGACGTACCGGTCGATGAAATCGACTTTGTTGAGCTTCGTGTCAAACTGCCAGTTGAGAATCAACTGGTTCTGGTCGGCTGATGCTTTGTCTTCAAAGGTACGGGGGTTGATGTTGAACATACGTTCCGTGTTCAGGAATGGTTCACTCAACGCAGGATAACGCCATTCGTTGTGCTTCCGGATCAGCTTTGGCTGAACAGAAGAGCGTCCAACTGTTTTGGTTTTCTTGCCTGACTCAGCACCAGTGGTGTTACGGAGGTTCAACCAACCATCGACGTTGCTTTTCTGGTCTGTGTTTTCTTGCCGTGCATAATCCAAATCTCCTTTGAGATCTGCGACCGACGGTTCGATTTTCCAGTCTGTGAGTTTCTCACTCGCAACTTTGTTCAGATCCGAAGGGTTGTAGATTTCAGACACAGGGTCGTTGTCCGTCTTTTTAGACGAAACATCGTTCTCAATCATGTCGTTGTCATTTTTCACGATTCGACTCCTAGTTTCGAAAGATCTGAATGAGTTGTTGGTTTGCGTCTACAGTAATTTGTTTCTCAACGCCACATTCAATAAGTGCATCGCCAAGGCGACCCATTCGGATTTCATCTGAACCAACAGTGGAACCTGATACACCCTTGATCACGTCCAAAGGATGTGGACATGGTTCAGCCACATCAGTCGGAAGTTCCTGGACTCGGACCCCACCGACGTTCGAGCCGCTGCATCCCCCCAGTAGTAGCAATGCCAGGCTTGTTAGAATTAGGAGCCGCAGTGGCTTCTTTTTCAAGTGCATTGATCAAGTCCTCTTTTTCACGTTGAATCTGGCGAAGAGCTTCTGTCTGCATCCGTACCACATCTCCGAGATCCAGCAATTCTTGTTGTTTCTCGGCTGT
>Ga0306868_1000266_pt1 | contig 37466 bp, 31 predicted proteins | sample AntRauTorckE6832_FD_190411 | JGI IMG/M metagenome (GOLD analysis project Ga0306868, IMG submission 190411) | Saline lake microbial communities from Rauer Islands, Antarctica - Metagenome Torckler E6 #832 (v2) (version 2) | ecosystem: Environmental > Aquatic > Non-marine Saline and Alkaline >... | reverse complement strand
CTTCTTCAGAAAATAAATTTTTATTTTTTACTGAATCAAAAACAAAAAATCCAAATAGTTTGTTTTCAATAAACATCGGATTTATAACTAATGATTTTATTCCCAAAGATTGAAATGCTATTTTTTCTGCTCCAGCTTTTTTGTTCATTTTATCCACATTTGGAATGTTGATATATTGATTCTTAACTAATATATCTAAGGACCAGGAGAATTTAGATACAGGTATATTTTGAAGTTTTTCTTCTTCAAATACAACTCCCTTTTTACACCAATTATGAGTATTAGATAATGTATCATTTTCTTCAGATAATTGAACAATATAACTTCTGTCTATCTCAAAAAAATCTCCTATCATTTTTAGAGCCTTGTTAATTTTTTTATCTATATTTGCAGAATTAACTTCTAATAAATCGGAAGATATCTGAGCCAGAGTCTTTTGGAATCCAAATTGGAATTCTAGTTCTAACTCCTGTTGTTTTCTCTCAGTGATGTCTGAGGCTGTTGCTACAATATACTCAATATTACCTTCGTCATCAAATACTGGTTGTTTAGTTATATCTAAAAGCCTTTTTTCCCCTTCACTATTCCTGACCCATTCTAAGCTCTTAGTTTTCTTTTTTTTAGCAGAAACAAATTTATTCTTTTTAATACATAATTCAGCTTCCTCTTCAGCCAAAAAGTCGTTTAGTTGTTTATTTTCAATTTCTTCTTTTTTGAGTCCTAGAAAATCAGCATGATATAACTAACTAATGAAGTTGTTGACGAATGAGCAATAATTATTATAATATTAGGCAGTGATATTGATTATATTATTGAAAAGATCCTAAAGAGGAAAACAAATAATGTTAGTGAGAAAACAGAACCCAGAGTTGTCATCATAACTATTGAAGCTGCTAAACTTTCATCTCCTCCCATAGAGGCTGTGATAATAGCTGAAGAAATAGAAGTAGGGACTCCAAATAGAATATAGATTATAAATATTTCACTATTACTAAGATTAAAGGCAACAGCTGCCATAACTGCTAATGCAGGATTAATAAATAGTTTAAAAAAACTTGCTGCAGCTGCAGTTTTAATATCAACAAATAATTTATCCACTCTAAATGTTGCCCCGATTGTTAAAAGTGCTAGTGGTGTTGCTAATATATCAAAATAATTTGCTGTATTTTGAACTAAAATCGGCAATTTAAGCTTAATTAAAGAAGCTATCACTCCCAAAAAAACTGCAATGATAAAAGGGTTAGTTAAAATATTTTTTAAGGCATTTTTAGTCTGGTTTTTAGATTTATTTTCAGGATTACTTAATACAAGAATCAAGACTGCCAGCACATTATAAACAGGTACTACAAAAGCAACTATCAGAGAAGCTAATGGGCCCACAGCACCTGTTACATTTTCTAAAAGCGAAAAACCTACATAAACAAAATTGCCTCTAAAAGTCCCATGAATAAAAGCTCCAACTTTGTTTTCTTTTTTTACTACAAATTTAGAATAAATAAAAATTATAATTACACTGAAAATTGTTCCTAAAATTGCAAAACTAATAAATTTTAAATCAAAATTGTCTGAGACCGAACTTTGAGAAACACTATTAAACAATTTTAAGGGTAAGGCTATGTAAAAAACAATAAAATTAGCAGCTTTAATAAAATCCTGCTTAATTATATTGTTCTTTTTTAAAACAAATCCACTTAACATAACTAAAAATATTGGTAAAGCAACACTAAGACTAAATATAAAGTTATCTAACATAATACCTCCTAAGATCTTGAATTAAGCTTTTTATTGCAGCTAGAAATCATTCTTCTTATCTACAATATCCATCTCAAAAACTTGAGCAAAATATTTGATTATTTTTTCTATTACTTCTTCTTTTTTTGCTTCTGATCCCATTTCTTTTTTTAAGGAGGTTACTCCTTTATCTTTAATGCCACAGGGTATTATATAAGAAAAATGGTCTAAATTAGGATCAAGATTAAAGGCAAAACCATGATAAGTAATCCAGTGTCTGACCCCAACTCCGATAGCAGTTATTTTTTCATTTCCCACCCAGACTCCTGTTAGACCTTTAATTCTATCTGCCTGAATATTATATTCTTTAAGCAGCCTGATAAAAACTTCCTCATATGAGCGCAGCAGCCAGTGTAAATCTTTTTTATGTTCTTTAAGGTTTAAAATCGGATAACCAACAAGCTGACCTGGACCATGGTAGGTTATATCTCCACCTCTTCTACTTTCAAAAACTTCAATCCCCCTGTCCTTCAAAAAATTATTATTTACAACAATATTATCTCTTGTACCACTTGTGCCGATGGTTAAAACAGGAGGATGTTCAACTAAAAGTAAGGTGTCATTAATTTTGTTTTTATGTCTTTTCTCCAATAATTCTAACTGCAGTTCATAGGCCTTTTTATAATCTATAATTCCCGGTTTAATAATATCTAATTTCTGGGCCATAATTCCCACCTCTTTCTCCACAGTTTTCTCAGATAATATTTTTAATTTATTTATCAACTAAATTAATCTAGCTTTCTATAACCTCCAGCATATTTTTGCTGTCAGCAAGTCTTAATACTTCTTCATACTCTAAAAACTCTGCTGAAGCAAAGCTTAACTGCATACTTAATTTTTCATCTTTTTTAATAACTAATTCTCTTTCACCATCCAGAGCAATAATTCTTTTTTTAGGTCTAAACTCAACGATCTCTTCCTGTTTGATTTTTCTCCAATCTGCTATTGGAATATTTTTAATCACACCAGGGGCAATTGCTGCCTTAATCACTTTCCCTTTTTCTCCAACCTTTAAAAAAACTCCCCCAGCATCTTTTTCATTAACTTCTGTCATTCTACCAGCTATAGAAACCATTCCTATATCATGGGAGGTACTTCTTGTGACAAAAATTTCTTCCAGCAATTCGGTATGCCAGAGAGCACGACTGCCGATATATGATTCATTAACTAATACTGCATCAATCAGAGCAATATCTATTATTTCTCCATCTTTTATAATATTAATACATTTAATTGGTCTTTTAACTTTTTTGCGATCTTCTTCAGATAATTTTGTGTATAAACCGGCAGCCATTCCCAGCATTGTGCTTTCTGCCATTATTGGAAAAACATTATTGGTTCCAGTAGATAATGACAAAATAGGAGTCTTCTTTAAAGCTTTAACTACAACTCTATTAGTTCCATCTCCTCCCAGAACTATAATAACATCAACATTATTTTTTTCCATCAGAGCAGCAGCAGTAAAAGAATCTTCGGCTGTGCTTGTGATATCCATTTTAAGAATATCAACTTCTAATTTGAAATTTTCTTTTTCTTCACCCCAGAGGCCATTTACTGCTTCATTCCCAATTTTATAAGAATCAGGCATAATATAGACTTTATCAAGCTTAAGATTATTAAGTGCCAGCAGAATCCGTCTGACGATATTTACTTTTTCAGCATTATCAAAAACAGAACCATGAGCTACCAGCCTCCGGATATCACGGCCGGAAGCCGGATTGGCAATTATTCCAACTGAATTAATATTTTTATTCATTGTAGATCATCTCTTTTACAGTTCCAGACTCATTTAGTGTTCTTTTAAAATCAATCATATAAAATATATTTTCCAATGACCATTTTGGTTTTTCGGTTCTTTTTTTCAATTTCATCACTCCTTAAAGAATTTTAAAAGAACAAAAGCTATTAACACTAATATTTATAATCTAAATTTATTTACAGCGTTAGTCAGCTCATTAGCGATATATGCCAATTCGTCTGCAGCATTAACTATCTCTTTAGTAGATGAGCTCTGCTCTTCACTGGCTGCTGCTACTTCTTCCGAGTTGCTGGCTGCTTCTTCACTTACTGAGGCAATTTCTTGAATAATAGACTCAACTTCTTTGCTATTTAAACCCACATTTTTAGCCTTCAAACTTATATTCTCAATTAGTTCCATCAGATTTGTTGTGGCTTTGTTTATCTTTTCAAATGAATTACCTGTAGACTTAATTGCATCAACACTTTGATCCACTACTACTTCTGTTTCATCCATTTTTTCTACAGCATTTCCAACTCCATTTTGAATTTCTTTAACAAGACTGCTGATCTGATTGGTTGCATTTTCAGATTCTTCGGCAAGCTGTCTTATCTCATCTGCTACAACTGAAAACCCTCTTCCTGCTTCTCCTGCTCTGGCTGCCTCAATGGCTGCATTTAAGGCTAAAAGATTGGTTTGAGCTGCAATATTATTGATCAGTTGAACAATTTCACCAATTTTATTTGAAAGATCTCCGAGATTATTTATTCTATTTGATACCTCATTTGAGTTAGTTTTAACAGCCTCAATCTGGCCCACAGAATTATTAACTAAGGTATTACCCTCTTTAATGTTGTTCATAACATTATCAGCCTGGTCTTCCATCTTATCAGACATATAGCTTACATCGTTAATCTGACCAATAAGTTCATTCATTCTGCTGTTTGTCTCTTCTACCTGGGCTGACTGTTCTTCCGCTCCAGATGCTACCTGCTGAATTGACTGACCTACCTGCTGGGCTGCAGCTGCAACTTCCTCACCTGAAGCAGATAGTTCTTCACTTGATGCTGCCAGATTATTTGCAATATCTGATACATTTTTAATAACCCCCCGCAGCTGAGTCTGCATTGTATTTAAAGCTCTGGCAAGAATTCCAATTTCATCTTTACTATCTACATCTATTTGATCAGCAGCAAGATTACCATTTGCTATCTCTTCCGCAAATCTAACCCCTAACTTAATAGGTTTACTTATACTTCTAGTAATGAAAAATGCTATCACTGCCCCGATTAATACAGCTATAATAAGAGCTATAATAAGCTCTCTAACTGCTGCGATTTGAACTGCCTCCATTTTTTCTAGCTGCAGTGTCTGCAGATTATCCGCCTGAGCAATAAATTCGCCTGCTTTGTTTTCCATTAAAGTCGCGTTTTCATCTTTTACTAATTCTACACTGTGAATCTCTTTAAATATCTGCTCTGAATCTTCTAATTCTGCAATTATATTTTCAACAGAGCGTATATTTGGCTCTTCACTAAAAGAATCCCTTAATTCAGCTGCAGTTTTTTTGGCTGTTTCAAAAGCCCGCAGAACACTTTCTGCATATTGATTCTGCAGTTCAGTATTGGCCAAATTAATTATGTAGTTTCTTTCCTGAATACCTACGTTATCGATATTTTCTAAAAGTCTTTGTGAGAGTAAAACTATATTTATCTTTGCATTTAATTCTTCTATGCTCACCCCGGAACCCACAGATGAATTATATCTATTCAATAAGCTTTCAAACTCTCCCATTTGTATTTCTTTAATAGTTGAAACCTGAAGCTTAAAATTTCTTTCTGCACTAACAAAATTAGTTCTCAATTCATTTTGCTGAAAAAGTAATTGAGAAAATTTATTCACCAGCTCTCTATATTCATTTGCTAATAACTGCATCTGAGTAATTCTATCTTTATTAACCTGTTCTGTCATAAAAGCTTTGGTATTTTCACTGTCAGCTACCATCTTATCAATTATAGAATTAATATCATCAAGATACTTCTGTTCTTCTTTCAGTATAAAATCTTTTTCAAGTTTCCGAATCTCAAGACCAGATTTTGCAAATCCAGCAGCATCATTAGTAATTTTTACATCATTACTCACATTATTGAGGCCATTATAACCTATAATGGCCATAAATGCTGCTATAATAAGTAATAAAGCAAAAGCGCCTCCAATTTTAACTCCTAAATTAAGATCTCTGAACACTTTAAACACTATAACATCCCCTTTTAGCCTAAAAGTTAGTTTAAACTTTCTGCTGCATGATATGAACTTCTTGCAAATGGCTGAGATACAACAGACTTAAAGCCTAAAGATTTCCCAATCGACTTATATTCTGCAAATAACTCCGGAGTAATAAATTCTGTCACTTTAAGATGCTGCTTAGATGGCTGTAAATACTGACCAATGGTTAATATTTCAACATCTTTTTCCCTTAAATCCTTCATCAGCTCTACAACCTCATCTTTTTTCTCCCCCAGACCAACCATGATCCCTGATTTTGTATAAAATGCTGGCTTTAATTTTTTCATCTTTTCCAACACAAATAAAGACTGCTGATAATCCGCCTCTGGCCGCACACTGCTGTATAACCTGGGAATAGTTTCTACATTATGATTAAAGACTTCAAAATCTGCTGCTGCTAGTTTTTTTAAGATCTCAACTTCTCCCTGGAAATCAGGTGTTAAAAGTTCAATTTTAATATCATTTGATATTTTCTTTACTTCTTCAACAACTTTTATAAACTGATTTACTCCACCATCTTGAAGATCATCTCTGGTTACAGAAGTAATTACCACATATTTCAAATTAAGTCTTTTTACAGCTTCTGCAAGATGAGCAGGTTCCATCGGATCAACTTTTTCTGGTTTAGCAGAATTAACAGCACAAAAACGGCAATTTCTGCTGCAATTTTCACCTAAGATCATAAAAGTTGCAGTATTATTTGAAAAGCATTCTCCCTGATTAGGACATTGAGCACTCCGACAGACTGTATTTAAACTCAAATCAGCCAGAGTCTCTTCTACCTTAACCCATTTATCCTGAGTAGGCAGTCTTTTTTTTAGCCATTCTGGAAACTTCCCTTTCATTAGCTAACATCCTTTCGTGATCATAAATAATCTTTTTTAAAATGAATATATTATTTGCATAACTAAATGCTAAAATTTTTTGATTATGATTCCTCTTTTATAACACTATTTTTTAAATTACCTATCCCTTCAATTTTAATCTCAATTGTATCTCCTGCTTGTAAATAAATTGGTTTTTCTCTTGCGAAACCTACTCCTTTTGGAGTTCCTGTCATAATTACTGTTCCTGGCTTTAAAGTCATATTCTGAGATAAATAACTTACAAGTTCTTTTACATCAAATATCATATTTGATGTATTAGAATCCTGCATAATCTCACCATTAAGAATAGAAGTTATTTTGCAGTTGCTGGGATCCAAATCAGTCTCTATTACAGATCCTATGGGAGCAAAAGTATCAAAAGATTTTGCTCTAGCCCACTGCTTATCACGTCTTAACTGACAATCTCTTGCACTTACATCATTAGCACAGATATAGCCTAAGATAAAGTCATAAACTTCTTCTTTTTTTATATTTTTGCATTCTCTGCCAATAACTACAGCAAGTTCTGCCTCATAATCTACTTCATCTGCTGCCATTCTTGGTAAAATAATATCAGTATTTGGACCTGTAAGACTTGTTGTAGCTTTTAAAAAAATAATTGGTCTCTCTGGTATTTCAAGTCCACTTTCTTCTGCATGGTCCCTATAATTAAGTCCAATTGCAATTATATTCGGTGGATCAATTGGAGCCATCAATTCTATCTCATTGAGATTGGCAACTTTATCTCCTACTGAAAAATCATCGAAGATGTCTCCAATAATTTTATACACTTCATCATTTTTTAAAATACCATAGTTAATTTCCTCAGAATATTGCTCTGTGATTTTATACTTTATTATTTTCATATTTATCCCCCTTTTTCTACTTTCGTTACTTCAAATTGATAATATTTATTAAAATTTATATAGAATCAAAAACTATATAATATTACTAATTATTTCTTAAGCATCATCTTTTCTGCTTTTTTAAGTTCAGTTTCATAATCAATTTTAATTCTTGCAACACCAGTATCAACTGCGGCTTGAGCAACTGCTGCAGCAACATAAGGACCGACTCTTGGATCAAATGGTTTTGGAATCACATAATCTGGAGCCAGTTCTTTATTATCTATCAAATTTGCTAATGCATAAGCAGCAGCTTTTTTCATTTCTTCGTTAATCTCTTTTGCCCGTACATCCAGTGCTCCCCGAAAAATACCCGGGAATGCTAATACATTATTCACCTGATTTGGATAGTCTGATCTGCCAGTGCCGACAATCCTGGCTCCAGCCTTTAAAGCATCTTCAGGCCAAATCTCTGGTTCAGGATTGGCCATTGCAAAAATTATTGGATCAGCTGCCATTGATTTAACCATTTTTTTATATAGCAGATTTGCTGCAGAAACCCCAATAAATACATCTGCATCTTTAATCATATCCGCAAGATCTCCTTTTTTATTTTTGGGATTTGTTATTTCAGCTATCTCTCTGGTACTTTCATCAAGATGAGGACTACCTCTATAAATTGCTCCATGAATATCCAGAGCTATAATTTCTCCAACTTCTTCAAAATTAAGTAATTTAACTATACTAGCTCCTGCAGCCCCAGCTCCATTTACTACTACTTTTATATCTTCTATATCTTTATCTAATAGTATTAAAGAATTAATTAAAGCTGCCAGCGTGATAATTGCAGTGCCGTGCTGATCATCATGAAACACAGGAATATCCAGTTCCTTTTTGAGTTTGTTTTCAATATAAAAACATTCCGGAGCTTTTATATCTTCTAGATTAATACCTCCAAAAACCGGTGCTAATCTTTTAATATTTTCTACTATTTTATCAGGATCAGATTCATCTAAACAGATTGGAAAAGCATCAACATTAGCAAATTCTTTAAATAATACCGCTTTTCCCTCCATTACTGGTAAAGAAGCTGAAGCACCAATATTCCCTAATCCTAAGACAGCACTACCATTGCTGACTACAGCTACAAAATTAGCCTTATTTGTATATTCATATATTTTATTTGGATCTTTTTCTATTTCTAAACATGGTGCCGCTACACCAGGCGAATATGCTAATGAAAGATCATGTTCATCTTTAACCTGAACTTTTGTCTGAACTTGTAATTTACCCTGATTATCTTTATGAAGCTTTAAAGCTTCTTCATTTAAATTCATTTCTTCACCCCTTATAAAATAAACTTTGTTTATTAAAACATTTAGCGAGTCTTGACTGTATTTTTATATTAACTATTAATTATCGCTGATTGAGCAGCAGCCAGTCTGGCAATAGGTACTCTATAAGGTGAACATGATACATAATCAAGCCCAATTTTGTGACAGAAATCAATTGATGAAGGATCTCCACCATGTTCGCCACAGATTCCAAGTTTTAAGTTTTCTTTTCTTTCTTTTCCAAGTTTTACTGCCTGCTTTATCAATGTTCCTACTCCATCTTGATCAAGCACTAAAAACGGATCTTTTGAAAATATATCTTTATTCAAATATTCTCCAATAAATTTACCAGCATCATCCCGAGAAAAGCCATAGGTCATTTGAGTTAAATCATTTGTACCAAATGAAAAGAAATCAGCATATACTGCTATTTTGTCAGCAGTTAAAGCAGCTCTTGGAATCTCGATCATTGTTCCAATATTGTAGTTTATCTCACATTTTTCATCTTTAATTACTTCTTGAGCAGTCTCTTTAATTAATTTACGCATAACCTTTAACTCATTATCTATACCAACAAATGGAACCATGATATCTACTTTTACATCATAATTACGCTCTTTTTTGATTTCTACTGCAGCTGTAATCAAGGCCTTAACCTGCATTTTATAAATATCAGGATAACTTATACCAAGTCGACATCCCCTGTGTCCAAGCATTGGATTCAATTCTTTTAGATCCTCAAAAATTCTTTTAAGTTTATATTTTTCTATATTTAATTTTTCTGCAAGAGCTTCTATTTCCTCTTCTTTTTGCGGAAGAAATTCATGCAGTGGTGGATCCAATAAGCGAATTGTAACTGTTCGATCCTCCATTACTTTAAATATTTCTTTAAAATCCTTTATCTGATAGGGAAAAAGTTTATCCAGCGCTTTTTTCCTCTTTTTCCCTGACTCAGCAGTAATCATCTCCTGCATAGAACTAATTCTTTCACTTTCGAAAAACATATGCTCTGTTCTGCAGAGCCCAATCCCTTCTGCCCCAAAGTTAAGTGCTATCTGAGTATCATATGCTGTATCTGCATTTGCATAAACACCCATCTCTCTAAATTTGTCTGCCCAATTCATAAGCTTTTTAAATTCTTCTTTAAGAGCCGTATTTTCACTCTCTACTATCCCCAAGTAGACCAGCCCTGTACTTCCGTTTAAAGATATATAATCTCCTTCAGAAAAAACTTGCGAATTCACTCTAAATTCCTTTGCGTTTTCATCTATTATGATATCCCCTGCAGCAGCAACACAACATTTGCCCATTCCTCTGGCAACCACAGCTGCATGAGAAGTCATACCTCCCCGTGATGTTAAAACCCCATTTGCTTTTGCCATACCCTCAATGTCTTCTGGTGATGTCTCTTTCCTGACAAGTATTACCTCTTCCCCAGCACTGACTGCTTCTGCTGCAGCTTCTGAATTAAAATATATTCTACCTGAAGCTGCACCTGGTGAAGCCCCCAGTCCCTCAGTAATCACTTCAGCCTCTTTTAAAGCATCCTCTTTAAAACTAGGATGTAAAAGTTGTTTTATATCTTCTGGCTTTATTCTAATTACAGCAGTTTTTTTATCAATTAGTTTTTCTTCCACCATATCAACTGCTATATTTACTGCGGCATCTGCTGTTCTTTTACCTGTTCTTGTCTGTAAAAGATAAAGTTCCCCCTCCTGAATTGTAAATTCAATATCCTGCATATCTTGATAGTGTTTTTCTAAAATCTCTGTAATCTCTATTAATTTTTCATATATCTCAGGCATTAAATCTTTAAGTTCTATAATATCCTTAGGTGTTCTGATACCAGAAACAACATCCTCACCTTGAGCATTAAGGAGAAACTCGCCAAAAACTTTATTTTCACCAGTGGCTGGATTTCTGGTAAATGCAACTCCTGTACCTGATGTATCACCATTATTACCAAAAACCATTGTCTGTATATTTACTGCTGTCCCCATATCATGAGGCATATCATTTATATTCCTATAAGAGATAGCCCTTTTATTATTCCAGGAACTAAAAACAGCTCTTACTGCCATTAAAAGCTGTTTTTCCACCTTTTGAGGAAACTCTCCCCTTTTTTCTTCTTTGTAAACATTTTTAAAATCTTTTATAATTTCTTTAAGATCAGAGCTGCTTAATTCAGTATCATTTTTTAAGTTTTTTTCATCTTTTTTAGCTTCTAAAAATTTATCAAATTTATAATTTGGAATCCCAAGCACAACATTTCCAAACATCTGAATTAATCTTCTATAGCTATCGTAAGCAAATCTTGGATTACCTGTCTTTTCTGCCAGGCCCTTAACACTTTTATCATTTAAACCTAGATTTAATATTGTGTCCATCATTCCCGGCATAGAAAGAACTGCTCCGGATCTAACAGAAACAAGCAGAGGATCTTTTTTATTCCCTAGATTTTTGTTATTCCTTTTTTCAAGTTCTCTCAGCTCAGCAAAGATATTTTCTCTGAGATTCTTATTCAGTATCTCATTATTTTCTAAATAATCTATACATGCTTCTGTAGTTATTGTAAAGCCTGGAGGAACAGGGAGTCCAATATTATTCATCTCAGCAAGATTGGCCCCTTTCCCACCAAGCATCGGTTTCATCTCTTTATTTCCATCTTCAAATCTATAGATATATTTTTTCAATAAAACCCCTCCGTATAAGCTATAAATATTATCTTTAGTGGTCTTCAAGAGTAGGTACTGTCAAACTTCCCTGCGGCATAATATATGTTGTATAATCACTATCATATTTTTTCTCAAGATAATCTACTGCTTCGCTAAGATTAGATAATTTTTTTAGAAACATATCTTCTGTAACTTTTTTACTAAGTGAAGATAGGAGAATAACATCTTTTTCTTTTGCTACTTTGGAAACTGCAAAAGCCTTATGGCCCCCTATTAAAAACTTTTCCTTAATCCTTTTAATATTATCTTCAGGTTTTTTAGCTTCCTTCATCCAGCATTCAAAGCGTTCTTCTCCTAAACCTTCTGAACACTCTGCAACCCAAATAATCGTTCCACCTTTTTTAACAGCATGGTCAGCATGGTCAAGTGCTTTTTGAGCCTGATAAACATTTATATCTCTTGGGAAGCCACCTGAACTTACAATAGCAGCATCTGCCTTTTCTTTAATCCCTACATAATACATCTCTGCTGAAATATCAATCCCGGCATTCCAGGCTTCTCTAAGATTACCTGATACAACTTTTACAATTTCTCTGCTGCTGTTTGTCACAACATTTACTATAAAATCAACACCCAGCATTTCTGCAGCTTCAAACATCTCATTATTTATAGGGTTTTCTGCCAGAGAGGGGTTTTCTGCCATTACCCTAACCATATTAGCATGATTATTTTCTATAGACTGTCTATCTGCAACTCCAGGCAGTATAGATTTTCGTCCTCCTGAAAATCCAGCCATATAATGTGGTAATATAACCCCTGTGGTAATAACAAAATCTGCTTCTGCAACAATTTTATTTATTTTTAGCTGGCTGCCAGTACTCAACTCGCCAATGTTTACAACTTCCCCATCACAGTCATGGTGGTGAAAATTGTATTTATCATGTATTTCTTGGCCGAATATATCTATATTTTGTTGATCAGAATGTGGTTCATGAACACCAGTAGCCACAACAAAAGTTACCTTATCTTTTGTTATACCTGCTTTTTCAATAGTTTTCAATAAAGGAGGTAGCATGTAATTATAAGGTGTAAATCTTGTTACATCATTTACAACAATCACAAGACTTTTTATCTCTTTTTCTCCCAAAAGCTCTAGCAGAGCTTTGGAAGCAATTGGATTTTTGAGCGAATCTTCTACCTTTTTCAGAGGGTCATCCAGTTCTTTTTTCTCTGCAGCTTTAAGAACTTTAAGCACTCTATCTTCTGAAATGTCAAATTTAATTATTTCTTTCCCATATTTTATTTCCATTTTTCAGCTTCCTTTCTGGCTTAATCCATAATTCTAGTTTTGAAATTCAGCTCTACTAATATTTCTTAATTCGTTTCTCTCTTTTTATCTATTATCCGTTCCTATTAATTATCCTTTTTATTTAAGAGATAATCTTTTATACTTTCTACTGCTTGTTTACCAGCACCCATAGCTTTAATAACTGTTGCTGCACCAGTAACTACATCTCCACCGGCATATACTCCCTCTCTACTTGTCTGCTGAGTATCATCTACTATTATTCCGCCCCAGCTTTCAGTATCTAAATCCTTTGTATTTTTGGTTAATAAGGGATTAGGGTTCTGACCTATAGCAATGATCACTGTATCCACATCAAGCATCCAGTTTGAATCCTCAATCGGAATTGGTCTTCTTCTACCTGAATCATCTTTTTCTCCAAGTTCCATTTTCAGACACTCCATTTTATCAATACAGCCGTCTTTTCCATGGATTGCAACCGGATTATTAAGCAGCTTTAGTTCTATTCCTTCTTCTTCTGCATGATGGATTTCTTCTGATCTTGCCGGCATTTGATTTCTGGCACGTCTATAAACTATATATACATCTTTAGCTCCAAGTCTTTTTGCTGTTCTAGCTGAGTCCATAGCAACATTTCCTGCTCCTACAACTGCAACCTTATCTCCCACTATAACAGGGGTCTTATACTCAGGATATTTAAAGGCCTTCATTAAATTAACTCTTGTTAAAAATTCATTTGCCGAATATACTCCATTTAAATTCTCACCTGGTATACCTAAAAATCTAGGTAGACCGGCCCCCACTCCTATAAATATTGACTCATAACCCTGTTCAAATATTTCATCTACTGTAAGTGATTTACCTACCACGATATTAAGTTTAATCTCAACTCCCAATTCTTTGATAGACTCTACCTCTTTATCAACAATAGATTTTGGAAGTCTGAACTCAGGTATTCCATAACGAAGCACACCACCAGTATCATGAAGAGCCTCAAAAATAGTTACTTTAAGTCCATATTTTGCCAGGTCAGCCGCTGCTGTTAAACCAGCTGGTCCTGAACCTATTACTGCTACCTTTCTCCCCTTAAGTTCTGGAATCTTCATCTTTTCTATCTCTTTAGAAGATGATTTGTCTGAACCTCTTTCCATATTATAATCTGATACATATCTCTCTAATCTTCCTATAGCAACAGGCTCATTTTTAATTCCCATCACACAAAGATCTTCACACTGTTCTTCCTGAGGACAGACTCGTCCACAGACAGCTGGAAGGCTGTTCTTTGTCTTGATTATCTGATTAGCCTCAACAACATCTCCATCTTTAATGGCTTGCATGAACTGAGGAATAGGCACTTTAACTGGACATCCGTCAACACAGGGCTGATGCTTACACTGCAGACATCTTTCTGCCTCCATTAGTGCCTCTTGATCATTATAACCAAAAGGAACTTCCTTATAGTTTTTAATTCTTTCTTTAGGATCCTGTTCTCTCATTGGAGTTTTCTTTTTCTGTAGGGACATTAATTTACCTCCTCAGCTGAATTTTCTTTTGCTACATCTTCTTCTTCATTCTGATAAAAGTTAAGTCTGTTCATTAATTCTTCAAAATCAACCTGATGAGCATCAAATGATGGTCCATCAACACAGGTGAACTTTCTTTCTCCTCCTACAGTTACCCGACAGGCTCCACACATACCTGTACCATCAACCATAATTGCATTTAAGCTGACTATAGTTTCTATACCATATTCTTCAGTCATATCTGCAACTGCCTTCATCATCGGCACCGGTCCAATAGCTACAACTAAATCTATATCTTTTTCATCTTTCAGTACATCTTTTAAAATCTCCGTTACAAAACCATGAATACCGTAGCTTCCATCATCTGTTGCAATATATAGTTTATCACTATATTCGTTTAATTCATCCTCTAAAATAATCAAATTCTTAGTTCTGGCACCTGTGATACTGATTACCTCAGCACCCTGTTCATAGAAACCTTTAACTTTTGGATAGAGCAGAGCAGTTCCAGTCCCTCCTCCAAGTAAAACTACTTTCTTACAGTCCTCCATATCAATATGATGGCCTAAAGGGCCAACTAAATCCTTTATACAATCTCCAACTTCTAGTTTCCCTAATTTTTTTGTGGAATAACCTACTTCCTGAAAAATGATAGTTATACTTCCTTCTTCTCTATCATAATCAGCAATTGTAAGTGGAACTCTTTCTCCTTTTTCATCAACTCTTAAGATAATAAAATTTCCAGGCTTTGTTTTCTCAGCAATTAATGGTGCCATAATTTTAAGTCTCGTAATTGTTGGCACTAATTTTTCTTTTTTAAGTACTTTATACATTTTTTCCTCCTGTTTATAAATATTGCCCTTACTATTACAGTATACTAATTTATTAAGATTCTAAAAAACTATAAATAAGTAATTAAATTATCAAAAAATAAAGCTAAATAAGTCAAATTTAATCATTATATCTAATTCGATATTGCCGAACAATATCTAAAAAATTTTCAAATTCCTGGTAGTAAATACCGGCATTAAAATTGATATTAATTTCCGGCTTATCTGAAGAATTTGCTGTTGCTTTAAATTTACCCTGAAGTAGAGAAATATCAAGTTCTAAACTGCTTAATTTATCAAAATAAATATCTTTCATTCTGTAGCCATAATAATCATCGCTTATTTCTTCAAATCCTTCTTCAGTATATACTAAACCCTGGGTAGTAGCTAATAGAAGTTTAGCAGGTGACGAGATAGGCGAATTTTCGTCTCTTTCATCTATGCGTTTTCTCCTAATAAAAATCAGATCAATAATTTCTTCATTTCTAGTAAAAGCAGAATCTTTACTAACTATTTTCTTAAAAATATGGTGAACCTCAAAATCGCCTTTTTTAATTTCTTTAATTTTTTCTTCTATAGATTTCATTTTACTTCCTTTCTATACTGACTTTTATCAATAGTAAACTTTATAAAAAAATAGCAGGGGATAACTGGAAAATAACCCCTGCCATGATTTATAATCTATTACAATTATTTTTCCATTATTTTTTTAGCTTTTTCAAGTTCGTCATCATAGCTGATCTCAATTCTTGCTACTCCTGTATCTATTGCAGCCTGAGCAACTGCTGCAGCTACATGTGGACCAACCCTGGGGTCAAAGGGTTTTGGTATTACATAATCTGCTTTTAAATCATCTTCGGCAATTAAATCTGCTAAAGCATAAGCTGCTGCCTGTTTCATTTTTTTGTTAATTTCTTTTGCTCTCACATCAAGTGCTCCTCGGAAGATACCAGGAAATGCCAGCACATTGTTTACCTGATTTGGAAAATCAGAGCGACCTGTACCTACAATTTTAGCACCTGCTTCAAGTGCATCATCTGGCCAGATCTCTGGTTCAGGATTTGCCATAGCAAAAATAATAGGGTCTGCATTCATTGATTTTACCATTTCTTTTGAAACTAAGTTGGCAATTGAGACACCAATAAATACATCTGTCCCTTTCATTATTTCAGCAAGATCTCCAGCCTTATTATCTTTATTAGTTATTTTGGCCAGTTCTTTTTTGCTCTCGTTGAGATTATCTCTGCCTTCATAGATAGCACCTTTGCTGTCTAAAGCAATAATATCTTTTACTCCTTCTGCTATAAGGAGATCTATTATACTTACTCCAGCAGCACCTGCACCATTTACAACAACTTTGATATCTTCAATTTTCTTATCTACTATCTTAAGAGAATTGATAAGTCCTGCTATAGTAATAATTGCTGTACCGTGCTGGTCATCATGGAAAACAGGTATGTTTAATTCTTCTTTTAATCTTTCTTCAATATAGAAACATTGTGGAGCTTTAATATCTTCTAGATTTATTCCACCCCAGACAGACTCCATCGTTTTTACAATTTCTATAAGTTTATCTGGATCAGACTCATCAAGACAGATTGGGAAAGCATCTACTCCACCAAACTCCTTAAAAAGAACTGCTTTACCTTCCATAACAGGCATTGAAGCTGCAGCCCCAATATCTCCAAGTCCTAATACAGCACTACCATCAGTAACTACAGCAACAAAATTTGCTTTATTTGTATAATCATAAATTTTATCATTGTCTTTTTCAATTTCTAAACAGGGTGCGGCAACACCAGGTGAATAGGCCAGTGATAAATCATGTTCATCTTTGACAGCCACCTTAGTTTTAACCATTAATTTACCCTGATTATCTTTGTGCATCTTCAGAGATTCTTCATTTAAATTCATTTAATAAACAACTCCTCTTTTAGCTCAATCACTCAAGAGCTTAAATTAAAAAACTATTTTATTTTCAAGATTAACACTGATAGATAAATCATTTTAAAAAGCAATTTAGAAATGGATGGCTAAGTTATTAACATCTTCTGCTGCTTCTTTGACGGATTCAGACAGAGTTGGATGGGCATGTATAGTGTCGGCTAAAACTTCTGAAGTTGCTTCTAACTTAATAGCAATTACTGCCTCAGCAATTAAATCTGTTGCATGAGGACCAACAATTTGTACTCCTAATATCTGATCCCATTTTTTATCAGATATAATTTTAACAAATCCCTCTTCAGAACCTATTGCAATCGCCTTGCCAATGGCTTTAAAAGGAAAACGTCCAACTTTAATTTCATAGCCTTCTTTTTTAGCTTCTTCTTCAGTCATTCCTACACTTGCAATTTCAGGTAGTGAATAAACAGCATTTGGAATCAAATTATCCCTTAATTCAGAATCCCCAGTAATATTCTTAACAGCTACAATTCCCTCTGCAGATGCCTCATGTGCTAGAAGCATTCCTCCAGTTACATCACCTACAGCATAAATACCGGGTATACTTGTCTCCATATGAGAATCAACTTTAATAAAACCATTTTCCTTTTCTAAGTCTAAATTTTCTAAACCAGTAAAGACAGGTTTCCTTCCAACTGCTGCCAGGACCTTATCTGCAGTTAATTGTTCGGCTTTTTCGGAATCAACTTTTACAACTAACTTATCTTTTTGTTCTTTAATTTCAGTTACTTTAGAACTGGTTAAAATCTTAACCCCTTGTTTAATCAGGGCTTTCTTTACAATATCAGCCATTTCTTTATCGAAATTTATTAATATATTATCTAAAATTTCGACTATTGTAACCTCAACCTCCAAGCTTGAGTAGATTGAAGCCATCTCAACTCCAATAACCCCTCCCCCAATTATAACTATTTGCTCTGGCAGCTCATCTAAGTCTAAGGCTTCTTTGCTGGTTATTACATTAGCTAAATCCATACCTTTTAATCCTGGTTTAATAGGAGCAGAACCTGTTGCAATGATAATATTTTCAGCCCAAATCTTTTCTGTTTTTTTTCCTGAAATTTCTATTTCATTTTCATTTAATACTTTACCTGTACCTTTAATTAAATCTACACCATTCTTTTTGAATAATCCTCTGATACCACCAGTCAATTTGTTTACAACTTTGTTTTTGCGATCTTTCATCTTTTCCCAATCAATTGCATAACCATCGACTATTATTCCGAACTCATCCATTTTCTGCAGATCATGAATTAATTCAGTATGTTTTAAATAGGCTTTTGTAGGAATACAGCCTCGGTTTAAACAGGTTCCTCCAACTACATCTTTTTCTATCACAGCAACTTTGAGCCCTAACTGAGAGGCTCTAATTGCTGCTACATATCCCCCAGGTCCACCCCCTATTACTACTATATCATATTTTTCCATTATTATAACCTCCATCAATTCCAATTATCTATAAATAATTAATCTAAAGAATTTCTTCTAAAATATCTACAATTCCCTCAGTACTTTCAGCAATATAAGAACCTGCTTCTCTAAGTACCTTTTCCTTGTTTTCTGCACTACCTGTACCATCAGGAGCAACAATTGCACCAGCATGGCCCATACTAGTATCTTTAGGTGCATTTTTCCCAGCTATTAGAGAAACAACTGGCTTAGTTACATTATCTTTTATATATTCTGCAGCAATTTCTTCATCACTTCCGCCAATTTCTCCAATTAGAACAATAGCTTCAGTTTCTGGATCTTCTTCTAAAAGCGGCAGCATCTCAACAAAGGGAGAACCGGGTATCATATCTCCACCAATACCGATAGCTGTAGATTGTCCTATACCTCTATTGGACATCATAAATACTGTTTCATAACAGTTAGTTGCACTTCTTGAAAGTACTGCAACCTTGCCCGGTGAGAAAATCCGATGAGCCATAAAGCCGGCCTTAGATTTACCTGGTGAAATAACACCAAATGAATTTGGCCCAATAACTGTAGCACCATATTTTTTCGAATGGTGGTAAACTTCTAACATATCATGTACTGGTACACCTTCAGCAATTGTAATAATTAGCTTTAGGCCTGCATCCAATGCTTCGAAAGCACCTTCTTTAGTAAATCTAGGAGGCACAAATAATACTGTTGCATTTGCATTGTGTTTTTCTACTGCTTCTGCCACTGTATCATAGACAGGTACTCCTAAGACTTCCTGACCACCTCTACCAGGTGTAACACCAGCTACTACATTAGTGCCATATTCAAGCATCTGCTCGGTGTGGAATTTACCTTCTCTACCTGTAATTCCCTGAACAATTAATCTTGTATTTTCATCCACTAAAATGCTCATATAATGCATCCACTCCTTCCAGAATACTATCTACAGAATTAACAGTATCTTTCATATTATGAATTATTTCTAATCCTGCCTCTTTGTTAGTACCTTCAACTCTGATAATTACTTTTTTATCTCCAACAGCATCTTCTGCCATTTTAAGGCCTTTTGCAATCTCATCACAGCGGGTTATACCACCAAAAATATTAATTAATAGCAGCTCTACATTATCATTTTCAAGCACAATTTTGATTGCCTCTTGCACTCTTTCTGCTGTAGCTCCTCCACCTAGGTCAAGGGCACATGTTACTTCCATCCCTTTTTGAGAAATCAAGTCCATAGAAGACATTATCATACCAGAACCATTACTGATAACTCCTATATTCCCTGTATCTCTAACTGGAATATAGAGGAAGTCATACTTTCTTGCTTCAATAACTTTTTCATCTTCAGTTAGAGCATCTCTAAACTTTACAATATCATCATGTCTGTATAATGAATTGTCATCAATATCAATTTTACCATCTACTGCAAGTAGCTCTCCATCACCATCTATAACGAGTGGGTTGATCTCTGTCAGCAGACAATCATATTCTTTAAATAATTTATAGAGATTTTTTATTATCTCATATAGTGGTTTTAAATAATCTGAATCAATATCGAAGTAATTAATTAAATATCTCACCATATATGGCTTAATACCCATCATTGGATTTATAGATACTTTAGCAATTTTTTCTGGTGTTTCATGTGCAGTCTGTTCAATATCAACCCCACCTTCAGTACTGAATATCAAAAGAGGAGTTTTTGTTTTACGATCAAGTGTAACACTTAGATACCATTCTTTTTTTACATCAATCATATCTACAACTAAAAGTTTTTTGATTTCTAAACCTTTAATTTTTTTACCAAGTAGATCTTTACTGATCTCTATTAACTCTTCCTCATTTTCTGCAAATTTAATTCCTCCAGCTTTACCTCGGCCACCGGTCTGTACCTGAGCCTTTACAACTACAGGATAATTTTCAATTTGTGCACAAACACTATTGCCTCGACTGGGTTCATCATCCTGTACTGTACTGCCTAAATCTTCAAGAGAATCTATAACAATACCCTTGTTTGAAGGAATATCATAATCATAGAACAGTTCTTGTGATTTATATTCTAAAAGCTTCAATATAACACTTCCCTTCTAAAGTAAATTTTATGCCCAAAATTCTTCATCTGTTGGTACTTCTACATCATCTAATAAATAGGCTATTCTTGTTGTGTTTAGTAAATGCTTGAAATAGAAATTCTCAGAAATACTGTTATTACCCCAGGTTCCACAACCTAATGTAGTTGTCGGTTCTAAACCATTTGTAAAACTACCTCCAACTGTCAGTGAACAGGCGGCATTTACAATTACTCGAGAAACAGTAACAGCTGCTGCTATCTTTTCTATATTTTCCTCATTATTAGAATGAACTGTTACACTGTGACCTGTACCTTCTATATTCAGGTTTGTCTGAGCGATATCAATTGCCTCATCCAGATCAGTATAAGCATATGCAGTGTTTACAGGAAAGATTTTCTCTTTTCTAAATAGTTCAGTTTTATTTTCTTTATCTCCCTTAATTAAAAGCATTACAGTATCTTCAGGGACATCTATACCAACTTCAGCTGCAATTTTTGCTGCCGGTTGACCTACCATCTTTTTATTAATATGGCCTTCAGGGAATAATAAATCAGCTAATTTAGCTTTTTCTCCATCATCTTCCACATAATAAACATTCTTTTCTTTAAATATTTCAATTGCCTTATCATATTCTTCTTCTGGAAGAATTGAGGTCTGCTCACCAGAACAAATAATTCCATTATCAAAGATTCTTCCTTTGATAATAGTTTCAACCGACTCAGCCAGATCAGTATCTCTATCTACAATACACTGAACATTACCCTGCCCTACACCATAGGAAGGTCTACCACTGCTGTAAGCAGCTTTAACCATAGCATGTCCTCCTGTAGCAACTACAACATCTGCAGCAGCCATCAGTTCGTTGGTCAGTGGTTTTGTCGGTTCTTTAACATTCTGAACAAGATTTTTTGGAGCATCATGACTGGCCAGAATTTCATTAAACAGCTTAACTGAATAATCAACCGATTCTTTAGAGGCTGGATGTGGAGAAACAATAATTGAATTTTTACCCTTAATAGCATTAACAACATTATTCATCGCTGTTACTACAGGATTTGTTACAGGAGTTAATGCTGCAACTACACCTACAGGCTTAGCAAAGGTAACTATCCCTTTTTCTTCATCTCTATCAATGATTCCCATAGACTTTCTACCTTTAAGACCCTTCCACATAATCTTTGCTTTACCTAAATGTTTATTTACTTTATCTTCATAAACCCCCATATTTGTTTCTTCATAAATCATTTTTGCAAACTCTTCTGCCCGATCATATACTAATTTTGTTATATCCTTAATTATCTGATCTACTTCTTCCTGCCCAAAATTATTTTCAAATTCTTTTTGTGCTTTTTTCGCATTTTCTACCATTTGTTCGATTTCTTTACTCATAAAATAAACCCCTTTCATTTTTTAAAATATTAAATAAACTATACCTTTTAGATATAATTATTTTTTAGCTCAGAAATAATTCATTTTTAAGTTAATAAATATTTAGAAATAACTTTCCTATATTTAAAACTGTTAACTGTTAACACTAAAAGAGAAAACTCCTTAAGTTTTACTATTATAATTTAATATATTTCAAACTTAAGGAGTATTTTTTAATAAGTTAACAAAAGTTATTTTAGTAGTCCCAGCAGTTAATTAATCTATCAGATGGGAACTTAGTAATAACTTTACATCCATCTTTTGTTACAATTACTTGTTCTTCAATTCTAGCTGCATTACCTTCTTCACCATAATAAGTTTCAACAGCAAAGTGCATGTTTTCCTTAATTTCTACAGGGTTTTCATGAGAATGTCCAACTGTAATTGTAGGTTTTGACCAGTGAGAAATACCAATACCATGGCCTAACTGTAGAGCTAATCCTTCATGCTTGCTATTTAGACCCATCTCTTTCCAGTCTGGCCAGCATTTAGCAACATCTGCTGTTGTTGCTCCCGGCTTAATCTTATCAATCGCACAGTTAACAAGATCAGAACACTTTTGATAAATTTCTTTCTGTTGTTCTGTAGGCTCTCCACAGGAGAATGTTCTGTAATAGCAAGTTTTATAGCCATTAAAGTCATTAACTACATCCATAAATACTAAATCACCAGGTCTGATAATTCTATCTGATGCATCATGTGGATGTGGGAAAGCTCTGTCACCAGAAATTGCATTAACATTAAGTACATTTTCTGCACCAAGTTCATGCAGGCGATATCTCATTAAGGCAACAAGTTCATTTTCTTTAACTCCTGGCTTGCAGAATTCTACTATATCTGCATAAGCACCATCTACCATTGCAGCTGACATTTCAATTAACTGCAGTTCTTCTTTAGTTTTGATGGTTTGGGCATCAAGCATTGTCTGCTGGCCATCAACAATATTCATATTAAACTTCATAAATGCCTGCATCAAAGGAACTGTCAGCACATCTACTCCTACAGGTTCATTTTCAAGACCATACTCTTTTAAAATCTCATAGATTTCTTTAACTCCCGCTTCTGATCCACCACCAGGAATTGTACCTCTCATATCACCTATTGCAGGTCTGATGTTTTCATTTTTTAACCAGGGAGTCATCAACTTTTTAGTAGGAACTGCACTACCAATTTCAAATAAGATTGGCTCCTGTCCTTTAGGTAATAATGCATATCTACCTAACTTATCTCTGGACCATTCTCCTACTTTAGTACTTGTAATATATCTTATGTTATCTGGATCATAGACGAGCATTGCCCCTACTCCATCTTCTTCCATCTGCTCTCTTGTCTTGCGAAGTCTATCCTTTCTAAGTTTCGCATAATCAACTCTCATCTCATGGTCTACTGCCATTGTTCCATATGTCATTTTATTTCCTCCTATTTATTTGACTAATTAAAAAGATATTTTGAATTCACTTTGCTTTAAAAACTAATTGAGTTTACTTGGCTATTAAATCTATTTTATGAAAAGTCCAGGCCACCATTAACATTAATTAACTGACCGGTTACATAAGAACCAGCTTCACTTGCTAACCAAATAACAGCCCCTGCCATATCTTTACCATATCCATATCTACTTAAAGGAATATCTTCTAATTCTACTTCTTTCATTTCTTCAAAACTAATACCTCTCTTTTCAGCATCTGCTTCTACAAAAGCCCAGTGCATTTCGGAAGCAGCTAAACCAGGACAAAGAGCATTAACATTTACATTAAAAGGCGCCATTTCAAGTGAAAGTGCCTGAGTCATTGTATGAACCGCACCTTTAGAAGCACCATAAGTAGCTGATTCAGCATGACCTACTTTACCAAAGAAGGAACCAGTATTAACAATAGTTCCACTTTTTTGTTTTTTCATCTGTTTGGCAGCATGTTTACAGCCAAAGAACATACCTTTAAAGTTAACTCCTAATATTTTATCAATTGTTTCTTCTGGAGTTTCATATACATTACCAGTTTCAATATGAATACCTGCATTATTATACATAATATCCAGTCTTCCGTATTTTTCTACAGTTTCTTCAACTATAGCTTTTACATCTGCTTCTTTAGATACGTCTACAATTTTAGCGAAACCTTTAAGTCCAGGATTATCTTTTTTGATTTCTGCAAAAGTTTCTTTAACTTTATCCTTAATATCTCCCATAACCACAATACAACCTTCTTCAGCTAATTTTCTGGCAGCACCAGCACCTATACCCTGAGCACAACCATTAACAATCGCAACTTTCCCTTCAACACTTGTAAATTCACTCATTTAATTCACTCCTTTTAATTTTTTAATGTAATTACAATTTAAATTTATATTAAACCTCTTTTACTGTCTGCAGATCTTTTTTAATAAGCTCTACAGGATTATTATTTTTAAGACTAAGAGGTTTACGATCATAATAATTTTCAAAGACTATCCAACCCGAATAATCATGCTTTTTTAACACTTCTACTGTATCATAAAAACCAGTATCTCCTTCACCCAGTAAAGCTCCACTTAAATCTTTGTTCTTACCATCTTTTACATGAACCTGGCAGACATATTCAATTAGTTCATCTAAAATTTCTGCAATATTATAGTCTTTATGCAAAAAATGATTTTGGGAATCGAAATATAATTTTATATTATCTCTATCAACTTCTGCTATTAATCTTTTTATCTCAGAAACTGAAAGAGTATTTTCAGTTGCAATTGTAATTCCTTTGCCTTCAGCATAATCACAACCTTTTTGGAGATAACTAACAGCTTCTTTAAATTTATCTTCATTAGTAATTTCACTTTCTACAAAACTTGGAATCATAACTACAGGTATATCCATTGCTTCTGCTGTGTCAATGGTTTTAATTAATGCTTGATCCATTAATTCTCTTGTTTCAGTTCCTTTTGGATCTGTCATTGCTACCTCGTCTAATTCTCTAATAGTAATAGAGGGAAATGAAATTCCATATTTTTTAGCTAGTTTTAAATAAGCTTCTTGCACAAAATCATTTGAAAGCAGAAAGCCGCGTGAGCTGTGACCAATATCCAGCTGTATACCATCTAAACCTATATCAGATGCTAATTTGCAGCCATAAGGTCCTTCCATCGGTAAAGACCAATGACAGATTCCAATCTTATTATCCATCAATATCACCTGCCTTTATTTCTATAGTATTGAAATTTTATTAGCCTATTTCTGATACTTTAACAGGTCTATTTTCGTCATACGATTTTTGAGCTGCAATTGATAATACAACAGCTTTTCTTCCATCTTCACCAGTAACTGGAGGTTCTTCATCATTATAAACAGACTCTACAAAAGCTTTTACTTCTCCAAAAAATGCTTCTGGATATCTCTCCATATTAAAATATAATGGCACATCTTTATGGGTGCCTTCTGGATTAGTTAACTCCACCTGATTTGGTCTTTCATTTTTGCCAATTGCACAGCCTTTTGAACCAAAAACTTCAACTCGCTGGTCATAACTGTAACCAGTTTGTCTAGAATTATTGATAGATCCAACTGCCCCATTTGCAAATTTAAAGCTAATCATTGTTGTATCTAAATCACCAAGTTCTCCAATTCGTTCATCAACCAAAACACTTCCTGTTGCATATACTTCAACAATTTCATCTTCGGCTAAAAATCTTGCCATATCAAAATCATGGACAGAGGTATCAAAGAAAATTCCTCCACATACCTTTAGATATTCAAGATGTGGTGGCTTAGGATCCCTGCTGGTAATATTAACTATGTGCGGCTCTCCTACATTTCCGTTAACAACATGTTCTTTAGCTTTCATAAAAGTTGGATCAAAGCGTCTGTTAAAGCCTACCATGAATTTGACTCCACACTCATCTACTATACCTAAAACCTCATCTATATCTTCTAGTGATAAGGCTATTGGTTTTTCACAAAAAATATCTTTACCAGCTCTAGCCGTTTCTTTAATTATTTGTTCATGAGTATCTGTTGAAGTTGCTATTACAACAGCTTGAATGTCATCACGGGCCAGTATTTCTTTATAATCATCATAAACTTCTACACCTTCAATACCAACTTTTTCTGCTCTTTCTATAGAAATATCGGAAACACAAACTAATTCTGCTTCAGGAATTTTATAGGCTATATTTTGGGAGTGAATTTGACCCTGTCTTCCCATTCCTAATACAGCTACTTTAACCTTCTCTCTATCAGAAGTAAATTTTTTTTTCATAATAAGACCCCTCTTTTAGATATTTTAATTATAGTTATACTGCACACACAGCTTCAGCATTACTTGTTATTGAATCAATTAATTTTGCTTCTGTAACCTCTTCATCAGTAAATTCACCAGTTTGTTTTCCCTGGTGCATAGTTATTATCCGGTGACTAACCCCTAATATTTCAGGTATTTCGGAAGATATAACAAGAACTGCCATACCTTTTTCTGCCAGCTCAGCTATTAAATTGTGGATTTCTGCTTTAGAACCAACATCAATACCTATTGTAGGCTCATCAAGAATTAATAGATCTGGATTTAAACATAACCATTTACCGATTACTATCTTTTGCTGATTTCCTCCACTTAAATTCATTACTTTTTGATTAGGTCCAGTTGTACTAATTGATAATCTAGCTTTATATTTATCAAAAATTCCATCTACTTCATTTTGTTTAATAAATCCATAATTATGAGCCTGGGGCAATTTAGCAAGACTCATATTGTCCAGATTACTCATTCCAAGAACTAAACCCTGTTCTTTTCGACTTTCCGGTACTAAACCAATTCCATTACTTACAGCTATCTTAGAATTTTCAATATTTACCTCATGTCCATTTAAATATATTTTACCTGAATCAGCTTTGTTGATCCCAAATATAGTCTCAACAACTTCTGTTCTCCCAGCCCCTAAGAGACCATATAGGCCTAGAACTTCACCTTTTTTGATACTAAAATTCATATTTTCAAATTCGTTTTTTCTACTTAAACCTTCTACTCTGATGACCTCTGCACCATACTCTTTAATTTTTTTAGAGCCAAAAAAGTCTGCAATGTCTCGACCGATCATTTTTCTGGTAATCTCAGGTTCATCTGTTTTATCAGTCTCTAATGTATCAACTAACTTTCCATCTCTTAAAACAGTAATGTTATCAGACACTTCAAAAATTTCATCTAATTTATGAGAAATATAAATTATTCCAATCCCCTGTTCTTTTAACAGTTCAATGTTTTTATAGAGGACTTTAATTTCTTCCTGAGTTAAAGATGCTGTTGGTTCATCAAAAATAACAACTTTTGCATCATAAGAAATTGCTCTGGCTATTTCTACCATCTGTTGATGAGCAACTGTAAGATCCTGAACCAGATCTGAAGGTTCAAATTGGCAGCCTAATTTTTTTATTGCTTCTCTGGCATTTTGATTTAATTTATCCCAGTCAATTCTACCACCTCTTTTGATAGGAAAACTTCCAAGAAGAATGTTTTCTGCAACAGTCATCTGTGGTACAAGAGAAAGTTCCTGGTGAATTAAAATAATACCCTTTTTCTTTGCATCCAAAGGACTACTAAACCTCACCTTTTCTCCCATATAATTAATAGATCCTTCTTCTGGAATATGAATACCTGCCATAACTTTCATTAGGGTAGATTTTCCAGCTCCATTTTCACCAACTAAAGCATGGACTTCTCCAGTATTTACTTCAAAAGATACATTATCTACTGCTTTAACTCCTGGGAAAACTTTAGTTATATTTTTTAATTCTAATATTATTTCTTCATTATTAATAATGGAAATCACCTACTTTCAGTTTAAGATAAAATTGTTTATAAATAATAATATAAAATATTTTAATAATTTCTGCAGAAAGTTTAAACTCTCTGCAGAAATTCATATCCTAATTTTACCAGACTGGTCTTTCATACTCATCAATATTTTCATCAGTAACTTTTGGAGTTTCGAAGTAATTAAAGAAATCTACTTCTTCTCCTTTAGCTAATTTAAGAGCAATTTCAGCTGTATAATTTGCATCATCTATTGGTGACTGATAAAGAGTTCCATAAAGAATATCTCCAGCTATCATTTCATCATAACCATCTGCAAACATAGTTGCACTGGTCATTTTTAGGTTACTGCCTCTACCAGCAGATTTGATAGCATTGATAGCTCCAACTCCCATATTATCATCACCAACATAAACTCCGTCAATTTCGCCTTCGTCATACTTGGTTAAATAATTTTCCATAACTTCCTGAGATTTTTCTCTATTCCAGTTTGCAGGTTGAGTTTCAATGATTTCTAAACCAGGGTAATTTGCTTCTATTTCCTGATGAAATCCTGCTGATCTTTCTTCTGCAGTAATATAACCAGGTGTACCCATAACCTCAACTATTTTACCTTCTCCACCAAGAGCCTCTGCCATCATTTGAGCAGCATATACACCCTGAGTAATATTATCAGGACCGGCAAATCCTTTAACTAATTCAAAACCGCTTTCATGGATTTTTGAATTTGCAATTAAAACTGGAATACCTTCCTGCTGAACCTGTCTTAGTACAGGAACTATTGCCTGTCCGGAAACTGGCCAAACAACAATTACATCTACCCCTTTTGTCATTAAATCCTGAATCTGATTTACCTGTCTCATTGGTTCTCCACGTGCATCTAAAATATTATATTCTACACCCAGTTCATCACATTTTTCTCTAAAAGCTTGATCATGTAAAGTCTGGTAACTATCTACTCCTGTGTTATTTGCTGTCATTCCAATAACAATATCTGCATTCTCCTGCGCTAAAACCAGACCACTTGCTGCCACTAAAATTAAGCTTAAAGCTAAAACAATAATTAATTTTTTCAATTCAATTTGCCCCCTCATATTTTTAGAAATTATACTCCATGCTAAAAGATTTTCTAATAAATAACTCACTTCTATATTTAGTTTTATACCACCCCCCAATAATATTCTGAATTTTTAAAATGAACTTAAGATTTAGTTACCTCAAATTTTTTACCAATATAAATTACAAGTATCAAGATAATGCCCATAATCAACATATTATAAAATGTATGAACATTCATTAAATTCAAGCCGTTATTTAAGATACCAATAACCAGAATTCCACCAAGAGTTCGGATTAAACTACCATAACCACCGTTTAGATTTGTACCACCAAGAACTACCGCAATAATCACCCATAAATGATCCATTCTACCTAAAGTAGTAGTTGCTGTATTCATTCTAGATGCAGCAATTATTCCTGCAATTGCAGCCATTCCCCCACTTAACATGAAATTAATAATTATATGTTTTTTTACATCAATTCCTGCTTTTTCAGCAGCATCCTGGTTACCTCCAATTGCATATGCATTTCTGCCGTGAGATGTGTTTCTTAATATATATTCTCCAATTATCAATAAAACTATGAATATTATCGCAGGTAATGGCATAAATCCGATCCTGATTGAAGCAAGATAGGTGAAATTTAAATTCGTTCCAATAATTGCCCTTTCACCTGTGTAGACAAATAATAAGCCCTTTACTCCGATCATAGCTGCCAGTGTTACTATAAAAGCATTAATCTCTGCTTTTGCTACAAAGATCCCATTAATAGCTCCGATTATTAGCCCAACCGCTAAGGCTATAAGAACTGAAGGCACTATACCTAGAGATTGAAAACCAATTACTACAGCAGCACATAAGGCATATATCATACCTATTGAAAGGTCAATATTTCCGTTAAGAATTACATAGGTCATACCTATAGCCATTATTCCGTTAATTGAAGTCTGCAATAATATATTCTGGAAATTCCTGAAACTAAAAAAGTTAGCAGTCATAATCCCAAAAAATATTAAACTGAAAATGAGTATAATCCAGATAGATTGTTCTTTTATAAGTTTTAATATCCGATTTTTCATGCCCATAGTTTCCCCCTTTTAGAGGCAACGTCCATCCAGACAGCGCCAATAATAATTCCCCACTGCACAATCCACTGCACATAATAGGGAAAACCCAACATAATAAATGCATTACTCAGAAAACCCAATATCAAAACACCAACTAAAGTTTTTATAACACTACCAGAACCACCAAATAAGCTTGTACCTCCAAGAACAACAGCTGTAAGAACGGTAAATTCATATCCTTCTCCTATATAATTTTGAGCTGCCATCATTCTTGATCCCATCATGATACCTGCTACTGCAGTAGTAAGGCCAGTAACTATATAAGTTATAAATGTTATATAATTTTCTTTGATCCCTGTATAAAGACTGGCTGTTCTATTTCCACCCAGAGCAAACAAATATTTTCCATAAACCGTCTTCGTAAGTATAATGGTAAAGAATATTACAAAAAGACCAAAAATAATCACCGGTGTTGGAATACCAAATACATAACCTCTTCCAAAAAATCTAAACCAGGCTTCTTCAGGATTTGAAATTGCTGAATAAGTTCCCCCAGTATAAATTAATGTAACAGCCTGTAAAACTGTAAGCATTCCAAGGGTAACAATCATGGAATTCAGTTTTAAATAACCAACCAGTGTTCCATTTATAATTCCTATTAACACACCCACTACTAATGTTATTAAAATAGCCGGAACCGGACCTATTTTGTCATGTAAATTAATTACTATAACGGTTGTTAATGATAAAAGTGAACCGATTGATAAATCATAATTACCACTTATCAAGATAAAAGTTATTCCACAGGCCATTACGCCGGTAATTGAAACCTGTCTTAAAACTAAAGTGATATTTCTTAAAGATAAAAATTTATCTGATACTAAAGAAACACTCAATAATAATATAGCGAAGAATATTAATATACCCTGTTTTTTTAGTATTAACAGTATCTTTTCTTTGCTAAATTTGCCCAATTTGCCATTACTCATTACCTGTCCCCCTCTTTACTAAATAATTACGATAAATTATCATAATATACTCTATAAATCTTTTTGATTAAGATAATAATAAACTGATTGGATTTTCTAAAGATTTTTTTATTTTCTGTAAGAATTCTGCGGCCGGTGCACCATCAACTGCACGATGATCATAGGCCATACTTAGCCAAAGCATTGGTCTGATTTTAACTTCTCCATCAACAGGAACAACTTCATCTGAAATCTGTCCAACCCCCAAAATTGCTGCTTCTGGTTGATTTATAATAGGTGTGAATATCTCAGTTTCAAATCCACCAAGATTTGTAATTGTAAATGTTCCACCACTAAGATCATCATTATTCAATTTACCTTCTCTTGCTTTTCCAACCAGTATTTTTCTTTCTTTAGCAAGCTCTTCTAAACCTTTTCTGGCTGCGTTTTTAATCACTGGTACAACAAGTCCATCTGGAACATCTACTGCAATACCAATATTTATATTGCTTTTTACTATCATGCTGTCCTGACTAATATGTGCATTAATCATTGGATATTTCCTCAGCATTCTAGAAACTACTAATACTAAAATATCTGTATACGAAATATGTTCTTCCGAAATCTGCTTAATTTCTTCTCTTAACTCTTTAATTTCTTTCATATCAACTTTTACTGTTGTAGTTACCTGTGGAACTTCCTGAAAACTCTGAGTCATACGTTTCGAAATAATTTTTCTTAAGCCAGTAAATGGAATCTCCTGGTCAGCCTCTGAATCCTGTGCATTATAGCTATCAAGATCACTACTCTGTACTCTACCACCTGCTCCTGTACCTTCTAAACTGCTGATATCTATTCCCCTGGCAGCAGCTTTTTTCTCTGCTACTGGAGTTGCTTGAGGCATTTTGTTTTTAATATAATTACTAACATCTGCTTCAAGGATAGCATCTCTACCTTCAGCAGGACTGATTTCTGATAAATCTAAATCTTTTTCTGCTGCTAATCTTTTAGCTGCTGGAGAAGCCTTGATTTTTTCACCTTCTGTTCGAATTACTTTTTCAGTTTTCTCATCTTCTTTTTCTGCTTTTTCTGGAGAAACTTCTGTAGAACTTTCTTTACTGCTTTCTGAATCAAAATCAAGTGAACTAATATCTTCACCCTCTTCTGCTATTACAGCCACAACATCCCCTATTGCTGCAGATTCGTTTTCTTTAACTAAAATTTTAGCCAAAATACCAGCTTCTTCAGCTTCTACCTCTAAACTTGCTTTGTCTGTTTCGATTTCGAATAAGGGATCTTCTTTTTCTATTTGGTCACCCTCTTCTACTATCCAGTTCAATATTGTCCCCTCTGTCATTGTTTCTCCAAACTTAGGCATCTTTACTTCATAAGCCAACTAAATCACCTCTATTATAAGTTTATTTTATAAATAACAAGTCTTTTTGATTGCCTCTTTAATATTTTCCACATCTGGCATTGCAAAATTTTCTAACTTAGCATTATAAGGTGTTGGCACTTCTAAGCCTGCTACTCTCTGCAGAGGAGCGTCAAGATAATAAAAAGCATCACTTTCAAAAATTTTAGATGCTATTTCAGCTCCAAAGCCACCTCTTTTAACTGCTTCGTGTACAACAATTAATCTTCCAGTTTTAGATACGGATTTAATAATTGTTTCTTCATCAAAAGGTACTAGAGTTAGGGGGTCAATAACTTCTACTTTAATCCCTTCTTCTTCCTCCATAATTTTAGCCGCTTCTAATGCTTTAGGTAATAAATATGAATTAGCAACTAAAGTAACATCAGATCCTTCTTTTTTAATGTCAGCCTGACCAAAAGGTATTAAATATTCCTCTTCTGGAACCTCACCTTTAAAACTATAAGCCATTTTTTGTTCGATGAACATTACTGGATTGTCATCTCTAATAGCTGTTTTTAATAAGCCTTTGGCATCATACGGTGTAGAAGGCATAACTACTTTTAATCCAGGAACATGCATAAACCACGCTTCTAAACTCTGAGAGTGTTGGGCCGCACTACCTCTTCCTCCACCTCCTTGAGTTCTAATAACAAGAGGAACATCAACCTTGCCTCCAAACATGTATCTAATTTTTGCAGCCTGATTTACTATTTGATCCATTGCTACAGCAGTGAAATCTATGTACATTAATTCTGCAATTGGTCTCATACCTGTAATTGCAGCTCCTAATGCACTTCCAATTAAAGCAGATTCGGAAATAGGAGTGTTTCTAATTCTCTCTTTTCCATATTTTTCTAAAAGACCTGCTGTTACTCCATATATACCGCCATGTTCTGCAATATCTTCACCCATAACAAATACATTTTCATCGCGGTCCATTTCTTCTATTATTGCTTCTTGTAAAGCATCTTTTACAGTTATTGTTCTCATACTTCAAACTCCTTCCTCCAAAATAATTTATTTAGAAAAGACATCCTCAAATACAACTTCAAGTTCTGGTTCTGGACTTTCTTTAGCAAATTTAACAGCTGCTTTTATTTCTTCTTTTACTTTTTCATCAATTTCATCCAGTTCTTTAGGATCAATTCCTGCTGTTTCAATTAAATAATTTTTATGTTTTTTAATTGGACACCTTTTTTTCCATTTCTCTACTTCTTCCTGATCACGGTAGAGCTCTGGATCTCCAACAAAGTGACCTTTCCAGCGATAAGTTTTAGCTTCAATTAATGATGGGCCTCCACCTTTTCTGGCTCTTTTAACTGCTTCAGCAACAGTTTCGTAAACATCTAAAACATCATTCCCATCAACAATCACACCTGGCATATCATAACTGTTGGCCCGTGCTGCTACATCTTTAACAGAAAGCATTTCATCTGCAGGACCGGTTAATCCATATAAATTATTTTCACAAACAAAAACAACCGGGAGATCCCAAATTGCTGCCATGTTTAAAGCTTCATGAAAAGCTCCTTCGTTTGTTGCTCCATCACCAAAAAAGCAGATAGTAACCTGATCAGTTCCTCTCATCTTAGATGATAAAGCTGATCCAGCTGCAATACCCATACCTCCTGCAACTATACCGTTTGCACCGAGAATTCCAATATCAGGATCAGCAATATGCATTGATCCACCTTTTCCTTTGCAGTATCCTGTACCCTTTGCTAATAATTCTGCTGCCATTTTATCTGTTCTTCCACCTTTAGCAATACAGTGTCCATGACCGCGGTGAGTACTTGTAATTAGGTCATCATCATTTAAATTGGCACATGCTCCAACTGCTACAGCTTCTTCGCCTGTATATACATGCATTGGTCCACGCACAAGACCTTGATTAAATAATTTAACTGCATTGTCTTCAAACATTCTAATCTTTAACATTTTTTCATACATTTCAAGTAATAATTCTTTTGATTTATCCACTAAAATAACCTCCTATTGACAAATTATAATTGTAATAAATAGATAATCACATTAAAATTATCTATGGTACCATACTATTAACTGTTAACAGTTTTTAGTTAAAAAAAGTACTATAATTAAATTATATTATGGTTTGTCCCCAAAAAGACTAAATAAATTTCTTTAATATACAAATAATAACAACTAGTATTTCTTTTATAACTCTTTTATCATCCTGAAATTAATCTAACTAAACCCTCATAAACCTTTATATAACAAGGATTATGTGATATAATTATAATAGAATATCACACTGAAAGGATGATAATATGTTTGTTCCTAATGCTCACCAGCAGTTAAGTCTTTACGACTCTTTTAGAGATTTACCCAAATATCTGCAGGAATATCTTTTAAATTCCTGGGCTCATACTTTTCAGGAAGTTATTTTCCCTGCAATTGACGAAGAACGCTTTGCCGTACTCTACAGTGATAAAGGCTCCCGGCCTAATACTCCTGTTAATATAATTATCAGCTGTCTTGTAATCAAAGAGCTTTTTGATCTTACTGACGAAAGATTAGTAGCCAACGTTCATCTGAGCATGGAATATCAGTATGCTCTCAGATTAACTAGTGATAAAAGACCTCCTGTTTCTAAAAATACATTCAGTAATTTTAGAGAACGAGTCACAGATTATTACAAGGAAACCGGTATTGATTTAATCCAGCAGGAAGTTGAATCACTGGCTGAATTAATCAGAGATAATCTGGAAATCGAAGGTGACAGAGCAAGAATCGATTCTTTTATGGTTTCTTCTTCTGCCAGAGAATTATCCAGAATAGAGCTTGTTTACACTGTTAACGCTAACTTCATTAAAATGCTTTCTAAATCATCTAAAGAACTTATCCCTGAAGATCTTGAAGTATATTTAAAAGAGTCCCACAGAAATGAAGTGATCTATCGCACCAAAAATGATGAATGCAAAAGCAAACTAAAAAAGCTTTTAGAAGATGCTAAAACTCTTTATGATACAGCAGTTACTGCAGATAATGAAGTTACTGAGACTGAAGAATTTATGCTGCTAAAAAGAATGCTTGGTGAACAGACTGATTATGATGACGATGATTTTAATGATCTTGATCCTGATAATATTGAAGCCAAAGATGGTAAAGAACTAAAATCTGATATTCTCCAGAATCCCAGTGATCCTGATGCAACCTTCAGACAAAAATATGAAGCTAATATCGGCTATACTGCAAATGTACTGGAGGTTTTTGACGATAATAATTCTGTAATATCAGCCTATGATTTAAAGCCTAATATATATTCTGACCAGAAATTTAGTGCTGATACTCTAGAAAAACTGAGTAATGCTGATAACTTAAAGATTGGGATTGAAAACCCACTAAAAATCTTTATGGATGGAGCCTATTACAGCTACAAACTTGCTAAAAAAGCTTTAAATTTAGGTGTTCAGTTTATGCCCGGTGAGCTAATGGGTAAAAAACCTGCTGCTGATAAAATGACCTATTATCAAAATTTTAATCTTGATTCTGACTATGAGAATATTTTAAGCTGTGCCAGTGATAAAAAACCTGACTATCAGGAAAAAAATCATGATAAAAATTCATTTTATGCTGTTTTTGCTAAAGAAAAATGTGCCGGCTGTAAACTTAAGTCAGAATGCAGAATCAAAAACAACAAAAAACATAATTCAGTCAGTTTTACTGAACAAAGATATGAAACAGGAAAACTGAGAGAAAAAATGGGTGAAAAAGAATACATCAAAGAATGCAATCAGCGTGCTGGTGTAGAAGGAGTACCTTCTGTCTTCAGACGCAAATACAATGTCGATGATATGCCTGTCAGGGGTGAAGTATGTCAAAAAATATGGTTTGGCTTCAAAGTTGCAGCAGCAAACTTCAAAAAGCTGCTGAAAGGCTTAGAACCAGCCACCTCATAGTCCAGGGAGTTCTTTTTCAGACTATATAATTTTATTTTTACTGCTAAATTAGTATTTCAAGGACCGGAACCTTAGATTTTTTTATTTCTAAGGATATTTATTTAATCTTTTTGGGGACAAACCATATGGTTTATAATATTAATATAATAAGACTTTTTAGGAGGAAATTAAATGGAACAAAAGATATGTCCTATATGTGGACTAGAGGGCAAAAAGGTAAAGTTTAAAACAGTTAAAAGTCTTGTAAAAAAAGAAGCCAGAAAAAGTAACTCATACAAAATTTGTTTCAATTCTAAATGTGGGATTGTTTATTTTAATAACCCTGAATCAATTTACTATAGTTTATTAGATTTAAATGTAAAGGTGTGGTTTAAAGATATTTCTCATGAAAATGTTCCAATTTGCTATTGTTCTAATTTAACAAGGAAAGAGATAAAAGAGGCAGTTGTTAAAGGTTATACGACTATCACCGAAATCAGAAACTATACCGATAAAAATATTACTGGAAACTGTTTAACTGAAAATCCTACAGGTCGATGTTGTCATCGGGCTTTGAATGAAGAAATATCAAAATACTCTGTTGAAAATCACAAGTCTAATTGCTGCTCTTAATATATTGGTATTTACAAATATTTAGGACTTACTCTATTTATAAAATAGAATTTTTTATAAATGTAACTGCAGCATTATGGAAGTATATTTGTACATTTCATTATTTAATAACTTATGTTCAAAACATATAGTTTAGTTTCTAGAAAAACATAAGAAAATTTATTGTAAATTGATTTAATATAAAAAAATATATAGGGAAGAAGCAAGAAAAGAATAACGAGGTAACAATGTGGGCAAAACGCAGGACAGATCGGGTCCCTCCTCGGACCTCCCAATCTGTCCTGCTTGGCAGCATACATCACATAACATAGGATTTCCGTTACGCCAAAGACCGGCTACCCTTCGGGACATTACCTTTGTCATGTCTTTTGCAAAAGGGGGTAAGGGGTTTATTGTAGCAAAAGACCTGCCAACCCTAACGGGTCGGTAACGTCGGAAATCCTAGGAACGTTGAATGTGAAATGGCGCTTCGCTTCATTTCATATTCAACGGCGGGCGCCTACGGCTCAGTAAAGCAATGTGGCGAAAGCACCACATCACTTAACTGCTCCTTGCCAACA
>Ga0306868_1000263_pt1 | contig 37724 bp, 49 predicted proteins | sample AntRauTorckE6832_FD_190411 | JGI IMG/M metagenome (GOLD analysis project Ga0306868, IMG submission 190411) | Saline lake microbial communities from Rauer Islands, Antarctica - Metagenome Torckler E6 #832 (v2) (version 2) | ecosystem: Environmental > Aquatic > Non-marine Saline and Alkaline >... | reverse complement strand
CAGAAACAATTTCATAAAAAGTTTCTTTGATTTTTAGATCTGCGTCTGATTGCTCTACCTTTAAAACGGCTCTTGCCATGACATCCCAATTGAATGAATTTCGGCCTGGTTTATATTTGTTAACTTCGTTTGTCATATATTTTACATCATTTTCATTTAAATCCTTCTCTATAAATTCATCTAACTTCTTAAAAAAGGTATATGATGTAAAATATATTGTTCCTTTGTAAATAACAATCAATAATACAATAACACCTAATAATTTTATTAATGTTAAATATGGCATTTTTTCCTCCAATTCTAAAATTTCACACTATATACATAATATTAAAAAAACAGCAATTTAGCAAGAAGGATTATAATTTAAAATATTTCAACTGCTTTAATAGAAAAAAAATACCTTATGATTTAACTTTCCCTTTATGTGCTCTCAACTGATCATTTGTAAATATAATCGAGATAACACCTAGTGAAACGGCTGTAAAGTTAAGAAAAATATCTCGATAAGCATCTGGATGTAAAGGTATAATAAAACCAGTTAACCAGACATAGAAAAATACGATTCCCATTGCTATAGCATAAGGCAAAAAATATGATAAAACTCTACTTTTAAGTTTAATCTTATAAAACAATTGAACAGTAATCACAGCAATTAAAATAACACCACCTCTATTTAGAATATGAAAATTAGTATCTGTTGGCTTCCCTTGAAATAACTGTATAGCACTACTTAAGATGGTTGTAACGGTAAAAATTATACTAAATAATATAATACCTCTTTTAAGTTCCATTAAAATTTTATTTTTCAATTAATCCTCCTTATCAGGTAACAACTTTATAAGGGAAATTTATAACTTATCTAATAATATTTTTAACAATTAACATGAAAATCTTTAACGATTATGAAATTTTAAAATTTCTTCCTTTTCATCTTGATCAATTATTCTGATGCCTTGTAGTAATTCCATTTCATCTATTTCTTCTTTTGTTTTGCCACTGGTATCAAAAACAAAATTGCCTTCTACTTTAAAATATGCTTCTTCCCCTAAGTCTCGATGAGGGTTATGGGGTCCATTTTCTAACATTAAATCAGAATACTCTTCATTTATTAAAACTTCATAAGCATTAATGTTCTCAATGACTTCTTTTGTACCGCTAATAGTGATTTCATAAGAAATTTCAGTTTTTTCTAAATCTCCTCCATAACTATAGGACGCATTCATAATATATTTATCCCCTTCTTGGGTTTCATTAGAATTACACGCACCTATAACAAAGAGAACAGTCATCATTAAAATAATTACCAAAGTTTTTTTCATAAATACCTTCTTTCTTTTTATTTTCTATTCAGAAGGATCATTAACGATGCCCATAAAAAGATTAGCACCGGTTACTGAATCCTGTATCACCAGTACAAAGGGTCGATCACATTTGAATACGATGGGTTCATCGGGTTCAGGTCTCGCACTAGTGACTTCCATTTCTATTGCTGTCACTGCGGCGGCCTCTGTCCCTTCTTCATCAACAATAATTCTTGCATTTTGAAAAATATTGTTGATGAATACATTGCCTTCTGGTGCAACAATCATCTCTGAAAAGTCTGCTTTTTCCTCTTCAAAGGGCAATACCATCCCCATTATTTTTAAAATTTCTTTTAAATCATTGTTTGCTTGAAAATCGAATTTAGGAAAATAAACTTTTACTTTTGTGGAACTCAAATCACTTTTTTCATTGTTATTGATTACCTTCTGCCCCTGAGAATCAGAGAAAAAACTTTCCACATTGTCTTTTGGTAAATATACAAGCATGTCCAATCCACCATAATACCCCATTGAAAGGATTTGGGCCGACTCAGTTGTCATATATGAAAAGTAATCTTGGGTTTGCATCATATCAACATCTTTTTTTGTACCATTTTTCAATTCAAAGGGCATTTTACGAGTTGATGCTTCACTAAATTCATTTCGCCAACTCCCTTTAAAATACAACGTATTCACAAGTACAGCTACTGTTAAAGGATCAAATGCTTTAAACGTATCCTTTAACAGTCCATTGGTTTCATCTGCCACCCATTTGTTCATCGTATCTACTGTTTCCGATGAAGTGAAATCACTTTGATATACCTGTGCATCATATTTGCTTTTTAGTGTATTAACAAAAGCTTGTATTGGTGTTAGATCTTTTCGAACCCATAAAGAATTAGCAATTTTTACAATTGCATTTGGTCTTTCCTTACTTGATGAATCTTCCATATGATTAAATACATTAGCAACTTCATTGTAAGCATCGTTATTTAAGGTTTCCTCATAATTTAATACATCAAGGATTTGTCTTTGGGTTTCGCCTGATGCACCGTTTTGAACCATGGCCAGTGCGTAGACCAAACTAATAGGTGATATGAGTTGATTAACATTTTTGTCTTTGTTATAAATGATTTCAAAGACTTCAATCCCTGTCTGATTAGATCGCAACATGCTTTCTTTTGCACTTTCAGAAAGCTCTGCTCTTACATTTTCAAATGTTTTCTGTTCAAAATCTACTTCAGGCTCAACTGTATTACTTTCCCTTTGTAGTGTTGAAGTACAGCCAGTTACTAATAAAAACATGACAAGAATCATAGCTATTTTTCTCATTAGAATTGCCTCCTTAGATAATTAATTATCTTTCATCATATTATAGTTTTAGCCCTTGTAACGAAACAATTTTTTTACCATTATGAATACTTTCTCTACCAACTTCTTTAAATCCAAAGCTTTCATGAAAATTTAAAGACTTTGGATTGGCTGGTTCGACATCAATTTCAGCCAATAGTAATGGATACTCTTTTTCTTTTGCTTTTTTTATAATTTTTCTATACATCAATTGACCTAGACCTTGACTTTGAAAATCAGTTGAAACAACGACTCGATCAATGTATAAAAAGCTATCATACTTATTTAGAAACCATTGATAGTTTACACTATCATAATCTTTGTTTTCTGATAAAACTAAAATAAATGCTTCTACTGATCCATCAATTTCTACAACATAACTAAAGTCACATTGCTGCACTAATCTTTCTAATTTTTCTCTTGTTAACGGTGATAGAAAATGAACTGATGCTTCATTTAGTTGAAGTACTCTTTCTAAATCTTTTGATGTATATTCTCTTAGAATCATATGCTCTCCTTACTTATTATTCTCATACTGATTTAATCTTCTCTTATAATATACCATTTCTAATTATTTTCCTCATTTTTATTCTTTTCATTCAATTATAAATATATTAAAATGGAAACATAGACTAGGAGGATTTATGAAAACAAAAATTATAAAAAAAGATACTTTTAAAACAAGCTTGTGGTCTGGTGGTACCACCACAGAACTTTATATTTATCCTGAAAATGCAATTTATGAAAACAAAGATTTTTTATTGCGTTTAAGCTCTGCTACTGTAGACCTTGAGGAGTCTATCTTTACACCTTTAGAAGGTATTCAAAGATATATAGCACCAATTAACGGTTCATTGAAACTCTTTCATAACGATAGAAGCCTTATATTAGAGCCCTATGAGTGTTACGCCTTTGATGGTGGCATTGAAACAACCAGTGAAGGAAAAGTCACAGATTTTAATCTCATGCTTTCCAAGGAGGTTTCTGGCAGTCTTCAAAGTTTCTTTTTAGAAAAAACAATCAAAATAGAAAACTCAAAAGAAAACTGCTTTTTAATCTATGCACCAGAGATTTCATTGTCTATTGTTGGAAAAGAAAGGTATCATCTATCTTCAGGTGATTTAGGCCTCTTTTTTGAAACCCCTGATCTAACTGTTTCAAGTGATACAATAGGTTATTTTTTTGTAGCTAAGATTCAACTGCCAAAGAATAGGATTTAATCAAGAATTCTTTCATCAATTCGCCTCACCAGCGAATAGGTATAGGCAGTAAAATATTTCCCCCAAAAACGGCTACCACTAATATTGAAAGACTCATAATCTACACCGCATAATGAGTAATTATTACTTAATAGCCAGCTTTGTATTGAATCCAGCAAACATGCACCAATACCTTTACCACGATGGGTTGGATCAACATATGCACCAGTTACATTCATTACGTCTTTATATTCCACGATATAGCTTTCCCCTGTTGGTTCAATTCTCATGTAACCAATTACCTGATCACCATTATAGGCTATCCACAGATGATGATTTTCTTCGTTTAACCATCTGGTTAAGTGATCAACTGAATTTTCTTCTTCTACTGGCATAAATAGTGGTGAAGATCTATAGTACTTATTATGCTTCTGATCAATTATTTCTAAGGATTCTACATCACTAATTTTAGCCTTTTTTATAGTTATTTCTGGCTTTTCATCATTGGTAGGTGTAACTTCACGAATCCCATCAACACACCGCATACCAAAACCTAACCAAAACCAAGTTTCAAGAGTTAATTTATCCTGAGCGTATAATGTAATGGCGTGTTGCATTATTTCCCTATCTACCCAAATTTTAGCTACTTTTCTATATAACTGCTGATAGATTTCCTTATGATTTTCTTTTACGGCACCATGACCAAACAATGGACAATAAATGCCTTTACATTTGCCCTAAAAATCATTTACTTCATACCCTACTAAAAAACCAACTACTTTTCCATTAACTAAGGCTACAATGCCTAAACCATTTTTAAATAAGTCTTCAATTTTTTCTTTTAAAATACCAGAATAATCTATATTAGGTAAACATTCAACTTTTATACGTTCTCCTCTATAGGCATCAAGTACTAAATTAGTGGCTTGATCAATATATTCTTCTGATATCTTTTTAAACTGCATAATCAATTATTTCACCCCTTATCCATTAAATTGTGAGATTAAACCACTAACAGCGTTTGAAAAATTATAGCTTAGTAATTTACCTATATACTGTATTTCTTTCGCATCAGCTCCATTTTTATGTATTTCAACCAACAAGGATTTAATCTTCTGATCATATAATGTTTTTTCAATCTTATTGGGCATAATTTTACTATATTTCAATTGATACATTTGCTCTATCGTTTCCCAAAGGCGTTCAGCCTGTTCTCTATTTATTAAATACTCTTTTTCTCTTCTTTTTTGTTCTGCTCTTTCATATTTTATTGTTTCTATTGCTTCATCTTTTCCCCGAGCAAATAAAAAAGTTGGATGTATCGGCCTTAATCTTTCAATAAGTCTCAAACTATAAATATAGATAAAATCCGCCATAAGATCATCATCATAAATTTCTTCAATAATACTATCAATATCTTCTAAACTAGCGATAATATCATTCTTTTCTTCTGTAACCCATTGAACTAGATATTTATTTCTATTTTTTATTAAATCATTAATGATGGGTTTTATAAGTGTATCTAACCATTCAAGGGTTAGATAATCTAATGGTTCATCATAAGTTGTATAATAAAGCCCACAACCACTGGTAAAACTTGCTATGCTATCACCTGTATATTCATTTTCTAAAAAATCACCAAAGTTTTCGTAATCATTTAAATCAAATGATTCATGAGTACTTACAAGCCTTCCTGAATGATCCCAAATCGGATCTAAACTGTTATCTAATACATATTTTTTATTATTTAAAATGCTATAAGCGAACCAATTTGACACAAGTTGTATATAATTATTTATGTTTTCCTTGTACTTAATTTTAAGTTTCTCTTCCAAAACTTTTTCTAAATTCATAGGATCCTCTTTTCTAATCTCAGATGCTTACCATAAAATTTGATTAATCTTTATTATATTTTGTTTTTTAAAGTTACAATATTATTTGTCCTTAATGATTCTTTTACTGCAAGTGCTACTTTTAAAGATTTGATGCTTTCGTCAATTGAAAGCATCGAAGAATCATTTCCATTGTTAATTGCATCAAGCATATATTTAATAGCTTCTTCATAATCATCATTTGATGGCAATGGAATTGATTCTATTGAGTCATTGTCATAAAGCATCATTTTTTGTTCAGTTATTTCCCCAAATCGTCCATCAAAGGTCAGTGTTCCCAATTCACAAATAATATGAAACCCAATGGTAAAGGAAAATTTTTCAGGTAATAATGTTGAGCTTTCTACAGAAGCAATGGCGTCTTCATAATTTAAATGCACGAAAACATGAGAATTTTCTCTTTCAATACCAGTTGCAATGACCTCATTTGGTTCACCCATGATTTCATTTAAAAAATCAAAATTATGTAACATAAAATCTTGAACAATTTTATCCAAAGTCATATCTCCCCAATAAGGTGGTGTCTTTTGATATACTCTAGCAACTAAAGGTTTACCTAACTTTTCTGATTGAATCATATCAATAGCAATTCTATGAGGATCTGAAAATTTATAAAAAAGATCCACATAGAGTTCTCTATTATTCTCTTTCGAGCATCTTTTCATTTCTTCAGCTTCAGCTAATGTATATGCTACAGGTGTTTCACAAAAAACATGCTTTTTTTTATTAAGAGCTTTAACAACATATTTTTTATGTAAATGTGTTGGTAAACAAATATCTATCAAATCGATACTTGGATCTTCTATGAGTTCGTCTATATCATTCGTTGTCTTAATAGCTAAAGATTCTTTAATTTCTTCGAGTTTCTTGATATTTCTTCCATAAATACCAACAATTTCTACACCTTCTAAGCCTTTATATATTTCTGCATGTGTTCTACCAAATCCAGCGCCTAAAATACCCACTCTAATCATTTTAAGTATTCTCCTTTTATCTATTTTATAGATTACAGTTCTGAAAAATTATCAGCTAAATTAAATTTTTCATTAAATTCATTTCTTGTTAAGCCATAAAGTATTTCATCTTTATATTTACCTTCTGTGAATATCATTTGTCTTCTAATACCTTCTTGAATGCAACCTAATTTTTCAAGCATCGTTGCTGATCCAATATTGCCTTCAATAACTGAAACATTAAATTTGTTAAGGCGTCGTTCGTTAAAGGCATAATCTAATAGAATCTGCATTGCAGCTGTACCATAACCTTTACCTCTATGCTCTCTTCCAATTTGCATACCAATACTAAAGGTTCCATTTCTTTCATCAATACTATTAAGATTAAAAGCACCGACATTGGTTCCTTCTAAATTTTCAATAGTAAACATCAATCGTTTCGATTCAGGTTTGAAGTTTGAAAAGCTTTCAATTACTTCTTTATTTTCTTCAATGGTTGGTGGCAATTCTAGCTCATATTGCAACATTCTTCTCGCTTTGCTATCAAAACAATTATAATAATGTTCTTCCCAATCTTCTGGTTTCATTGCCCTCAGTCTTACTAAATCATCTTGCCAATAATAATTTTTATAATCAATTTTTTTCATAATCATCTATGACTACTTTAGTCATATACCTCACTTTCTTTTTAATCGATAGACCATTCATAACGACATTTTTTTGATTCTTCAGGTGAATAACAGTCTAGTCCCTTGGGAACATCAACTATATCCAATAGTTTAGCGCCTAACATTTCACATGTGTTTCTAGAAGCATAGTTTTCCGGATTGCATGTTATGATTACACGGTTCATTTGATGATCTTTCATCACTTTTTTCAGTAAAGAACATGCCTTTACAGAATACTTGTGCCCTCGATGTTCTTTAATAACACTGTAGCCAATATGACCTATATAATTCATCACTACATCATTATCTTCTAATCTAAGATTTATATGGCCGATTCTTTGATTGGAATCATGTACTTGAATTTGAAACTTATATTCTGCACTCCAACCTTTGCTTGAATCACCTGGATTCTTTTTTAATAGTTTTAAATCAATGCCTTCGCCTTTAATTATTTCATAATCGTATAATTTCATATGTTTCTCCTATCTATTAGACCCTTTTTAAAATATAAAACCCAATACTCTAACACATGCTTCTCTTCTTCATTCAAGATCCATGCAATAATAATTATTTAGAAATATTTTTAGCAATATAAAATCCATAACTAAAATAATCTTTATACTTATCGTACATTTTCATTTCTTCTTGTGTTTGATTAATCATCTTTTTTCCATCCTATAAAACATATTATTGGCAAACAAAATATTTGAGGTAACAAACCTATTGGAGTCGAAGTGAAACTTTTTAAAACAAAAATATGAAAAATAACAAGCAAAACACAAATAATCGCAAAACTATTGCCAATCAAAACAGATTCTTTTAGTATTTTTGAATAATCATGGGGTTTATATCTAACAGAAAGCCAATATAGATATAATAAAAACCAAATACTAATGTGATATTGCCGTATTTATTAAATCTCATGATTGCTTGGTTCAGTAAACTTACAATTATAAAGGAAAAAAATCTAACTTAACAGTTTCAACTTATCTATAAAAGTATCCCACTTTCCTTTCTTATGTTCTATACATCTATTTCTTTTCATCTAATAGAAAACACTCCTTAACATATTTTGTGTTTGAAGCAATAGATTGACTGCCATCTACTAAAAGGCTATAATATCCAAGTTCTAATGCTTCTGCATAGACTTTTTTAGCAAAAGATAAATCACGCTTCATCCAGTTGTTAAAAGCTAAACTTTTATTACTTGAATCTTTCAAATAATCACTAACCCACTCTCTTTCGGAGTATTTATTTAATTGAAATGTTGCTGTTGGTACAATACAAATATAGTGATTCCGATGAACATTTATTTTGTTCATATTTCTTGGAAGTATTGCAGCACCTTCTACTACAATATCTTTACTCGTATCTAATTCTTCTAAGTCCTTTAATATAATTTCAAAAATTTCTTCGTACAATAGAATTTCATCTTGGACTTGGATATGAATTGGCCTAAAAAAGATTTCATCAATGCTTAAAGAGTTAAATTTTTTCACAATTTGTTTTCCCCTATTACATGCAATTTGCAAATGTCGTTCATATAAATCATCACATTTATAGTAAAAAAGATTCAATTCATTAGCCAATAATTCAGCAATTGAACTTTTACCACTGCAAGGTGAACCACCAATCCAATATATGTTTTTCATTGTCATATTTTCCTCCAAAGTATAACTAGCTTTTGTTAAATATTTTTATTACTCGATGACTTCTTTGCAATATAAAATCCATAACTTAAAAAATCTTTATATTTATTGTACATTTTTATTTCTTCTTTTGTTTGATCAATCATCTTTTTTACAATTTCAGAATGGTTATGTTTTTTAAGAAACTCGTCAAATCGTTTTTCCATTGGTATATAGTAATAATCTGTCCAACTACTTTCGGGTAAAACAAAAAAACCGATTGGCATAAAACCATTTTCTTCTAAGATCTTAATCTTATTAGAAGCAGTAGCCATTTCAGTATATTCATTATTCCAATAATCTTCTATTGCCTTTGGACGATCTTTTGTAAGCCATGTGATTTCACTAATAGCAATATAACCTTCAGGTTTTAAAAATTGCTTCCACGCCTTGATACCTGCTTCAAATCCCATAATATATATGGCACCTTCTGACCATATGATATCAAAGGATTCTTTCTCAAATGACAAGTCTTCCATAGATTCATTACGTGTATTGATTTTATCTTCTAAACCATGGGCTTTTGCATTAAAATTGAGTTTCTCTAAAACCTGAGGGAATAAATCAATAGCAGTAATTTCTCCATTAATATTTTCTGCTAATGTAAGGGTTTGTGCACCAGTACCACAACCAATATCTGCAACTTTATATGTTTTTTCCTGGTCTAAATTCATAAAGTTAAGTGCCTTTAAAGTATCCTCAGTGCTACCAGGCCCTTGTCGTTTATTATCTTTGTGAAAATTAATCATAAATTCTAATTCAGTCATTTTTACTCTCCAATCCACTTTCATTTCTATAAATCAGTCATCATTTTACTTTATTACGAAAAAAGTATTTCTTTAAAAATTTCTTTTAAATTTCTTTATTCATGTTTTTCTAAGATACTCTTTTTATTTTTTCTAGTTTGAATAAATCCGTAAACAAGTAAGCCATTAATCATAATAATACGTAAAACAGAATAAATATTTCGACTGAAAATTGATAATAATATTTCAGGAGCTAAAACCATAAAGCCTTGTAACAATAACACGCCAAGTAAAGCTTGACCAATAGTTGCTTTATCAATTGATGCTCCGGCAATGATAAGAGCTATGATGGAGATGACGCCTACACCTGTATGAGAACCATATGTCAGCATCATGCCAGTATTTTGTAAGTGTATAATCTGGCCCCAAGCAGCAAATACGATAGACAACATTACAGCAATAACTTTGTATTTTTTTACTGGCAAACCAGATGCCTTCGCTTCTTTTGGCTTATGCGCAATTGTTTTTAATACATCTCCAATTTTGCTTTCAGAGATTTGATGAATAAAAAATGCTAGTCCACCGATTAGTAAACCCGTCACTACTGGAAATTCTATTCTTCTAATAATGTTTCCATTGGTAGAGAAAATGTTTGTGTTCATAATCAAGATGCTAAAAATAATAATCAAAGATGGAATGATAATCTTAAAAACAAATTGTAAAATTTCGACTTTAGCTTCTGTTTTTCGCAATTGATAAGTATTATACGCCAGAAAAACTAAAGCAAAGAAAAATATAACTATTACTATGGATACTTGCCATAAGGCATCAACTGAGGAACCTAAAGTCCCCGTTAAGTCAATAGTGTTTTTTAAACCCACGCCATCGTTAAGTAATAACTTTGATGCGCCAAAGGGGATTAACCCACCTAATAGAAAAAGAAAAAAGCCTTGATATACACCATTTAAAGCGTAACCAGTAAACAAGGAGGCAATCATTTCCTGCCCATGGGTTTTATGTAGCAATAAACCAAGTAATAAACCTAGAACAATAGCAATTGGCGTTGCAAAAGCAATGGCTAATAAAAAAGATTTAAATCCAGTTAATCCCCAACTAAGTGCTAGAATTATTCCTATTTGTCCGGCCATTGCTCCGATAACAATACCAAAGTTTAGTCCAACTCCTGCTAGTATTGGTATGATCAGGGCTAATACTAAAAACGCGTTACTTAATGAAAGCTGTACTATTTCATCAAGAACCGTAAATAATGCTCGATCTGTCGTGAATAATCCAAATATTATGAATACTCCAAATAGTATAGGCAACATATTACTTAATAAAATATCCTTTAAATCAAACTTCGCTTTTTCAACTAAATTTTTATCAGCCATTGTTTAATTCCTCTCTTATTCTTAACTAAAAATTTTTCTATAAAAGTTCTTTTTTAATCGTTACAATTACTAGTCACAGCAAGTTAATTATATCACAATTAAAAAGTGTTCTAAAGCAATTAATTATTTATGTTTCATTAATTTTACACTTAAAAAGAGCCCTTATATACTGTTAAAGTAACAGTTAAGGACTCCTTTTTTATCTTGTTAAATTTTAATTTTCTCAATTATTTTCAATAAGTACTTTGATTGGAAAGTTTCACTTACAAGTATCTGCTTGATTGGTGGTAACTTAATAAATGCACCAAGAAACGCAGACATGAACCGATGGCTGTAAAGGCCTTGGTTATCAAATACTAGATGATGCAGTGTATCTGTTTCAATTGCTTCTAAAATTAATTTATGAACAGTATTAACTGGTGTAAAGATTCTCTTTTCACGTCTAGTCATTGTTAAGGCTTCTACCCTACAGACACGTTCACATACACCACAACCAATACAAAGATTTGTATCTAAAACAACTTTTTCTTTATCATCATTTTTTTTAAGTTCAAAACATCCCATTGGGCAAACATCAATACACTTTTGACAACTAACACAGTTTTTATTCATTTCAGCAATGAAATTAGAGGAGCTAATGGTTTGAGGGACTCCCATCTTTCTTGCACCTTTTAGCGCCATACAACAACAGGCGCAACAATTACATATAAATCCTACATCATCTTTTACATTTTCAGCGAACTGTATTAAATTATGATCATAAGCAGTCCTTAACACTTCTAATGCTTCTTCTTTTGTAATGATACGGGCATAACCATGTTTTGATAAAGATTGGGATAAATTATTGATGGATAAGCAAACTTCTTGAGGTGCATCACAGTTTTCACCTAAATGTTCTGCTTTATGCCGACAATAACATCTGCTAACACCAATACTCTCTGCATTCGCTATAATTTCTGTTGCTCTTTCATAAGCTAACACATAGGGGGCATATTGTTTTTGAATTGTTTCTTCATTGACTAATATACGACCGATAGGTGTTTTTAATGATAATAGTTGTCGCATAAAATCTTCTTCTGTTTCTAAATACTCATGAAATAGTTCACTTAACAATTTTTGATCAAAGTGCCCACCAGTTCTCATTAACGTAAACTCGAAAAATCCAATCATTGGCGGCGGCACCACATATTTTTGTTCCTTTTGATCATTCATATCTAGTAATAAAGCTTTTTCTGCTAAGCCATTCAATATTTCACTGGCTTCTGCCTCACTTTTTTTCCATATTTTAGCTGCATCTTTCACGCTAAAAGGCTTAATCGGTAATCTAGAAACCAGCGACGCTTCTTCTTGGGTAAAGAGTACTTCTAAAATTTTAAATAATGTTTCAGATTCTGGTGCCCTATGGGGGAAACGATTGTATCGATCAATTAAGTTTTTATAACCTGTACGTCCCGTTAAATGTGCCATTCACAACTCCTTTAAGTTATATTTTATAGTTTCATAAGTTCAGCTTTCGTTTCCTTTTTTAAATCCTTTTTCATGGGATAGATCAAATAATAGCCGCTACCTTTTCCACCCAAAATTCTAGTCAAGCACAGCAAGCATTACTTTAGAAGATACCTTTCTATGAATTCATCATTGTGTCTAGAAACAACTATGATACTAGTATTTAAAAAAAAGAAAAATAAAGAATCTTTTAATTCTTTGTTTCTACCTATAGATCAATTTTCATTAATATTGCTACTTGCTTTAGATCATTTTTTCTTTGTGGATACTTAGCGAAATCAACTCCTGAAATAGTAAAACCACATTTCTTGTAAAACTGTATTGCTGGATAGTTTGTTGATTGGGTTTCTAATCCTAGTATTCTTGCAGATTTCTCTCTTGATATTTCCAATAATTTACTTATCAAATCCTTACCAATACCTTTTCCTTGGTATTTTTCCGATACTCGTATATTTTCAATCCACATTGAATTGTTCCATTCATAGTAGGCCAATATAGCAAAACCTATTAATTCTTCTTGATGGTATACACCTAATGAATACCCCTGGGTCAATACTTCATTGAAATATTTTTCTGATGCTTCCGATGGGTTCCATTCTTTAATATATTCTTCTTCTAGATATTTCTCAATAATTTTTATATTAATATTTGAGTTTTCATTATACCTTTCAACATGAAATATTTTTTTCGTTTTATACCCATTAAATCCCATCTTTGCAATAGAATTTGTTGATATCTGATTAATCCGCTTATATACTTTCATAACATGCTCCCCATTCTTAATTACGTACTGTCATAATTCTAATAAAATCCAAAAAATTATACTCTTATCTTAAAAATTATGTTGTAGAAATTAGAGATTTCAGCTATTTTATTAGAAAATATCTGACTTTTCATTGTCAGTCCTTTTAACATTTTTTAGGCTCTTTAATTGATAATTCAATAGGTAAAAATCGCCTCTGTTAAGAAAGCGATTTGAAAGTTAAATATTTTTTTGAAGACTCTACTCTTCAATAACAATAACATCATTCGATTGTAGTAAAGATTTAACCTCATCATACTTAATTTGTTTAGCCTCTTCTGCTCTCAAAACAACTTGCCCATTGTCTCCTATTTCTGTCATTAGGTCCTCTAATATAACTTCTTTCTCATTAACAAGTATTTTATTATCAACGATTTCAATAACAATCTCAGATAATTCTTCATCTGACATTTGACTGTCAACTTGTGAAGCATCTTGATCCACTTCTTCGCCACCACCTAATAGATCAAAGGAAAAGTTTCCACTGAACAATAAAAAGACGATAAACCCTATTATTGCAATAACTACTATACTTCTACCCTTTTTACTTTTTTTCTTTTTAGTCAAAATAAACCTCCTATTCAAACTCTCTTGACATCATTACTTTATCTTTACCATACTCTAAAACTACCTGGTCAATAATGTCTATTAAATAATCATAGGCATACTTATAGACATCAATGTCCTTTACAGAAACCCTTAAAAAGATAAAACTACTTTTATCCCTACGGTCAATTGCTAAGTTTATTGCAGTTGTGATTTCTCTTTTCAATATATTTCTTCTTTCAGGGGTTTCTAACTTTTCTCTTACAATATTGATATTTGTATTTCGGTCATTAATCCATAATTCATTTGATTCGCCGACTAACATGATTTCAATTTTAGAAATTCTACTAATAATTTCTTGATAATCTTCAAGTGCTTCTGCTTCATCACCATACAAAGAAGCCAACTCAGATTCCTTAAGTTCTAAATCCTTCAAAGCCTCTTCTAATTCATTTTCCATATTTTTGTTCTTCTCTTCTATTTCTGCCATTTGATCTAACATTTCATTGTTTTCTTCCGCTATTACATCAGCACTATTGGCCATGTTAATAAGTACGGCAAAAAATAAGATCAATACGACATCTAAGAGTGCTGTTAAATCAACAAATGATTTTCTATTCATCTTCAGCACCTATTAACAATAGACTGGAACGTACTTCATGGTAAAGTTTATCATATAACTCAAGTTTTGCAGTAAAAAAACCTTCACCAAATTTGCTGATGGCGCCAAATAAAATTCCCCAAAAAGTACTTGTTAAAGCCAATGAGAAATTTACTGTTACAATGTCATTTGTAAAATCTGTTAAATTTAACAGAGCAACCACAGTACCTAAAATGCCCAGTAATGGAAAGATGCTCGTTAAAGAAATGTAAAAAACACTAATCTGGTCTAATCTATGCTTTATTGTCGTGAATTGATCTAATACACCTCTTAACTTTTCAACTGAGCTCTCACTTTTTCTGATTTTTAGTCGGTATGCTAACAGTTCATTTTGAAGAAACTTGGTTTGTTTAAAATGGCCATCGATTATTTTTAAATCTTTTAGAATTCTAATAAAAAGAACGCAGTTAATAATTGCTGCAACAAATATAATGGCATCATAACCTGCTAAATTTTGAATTAGTATTTTAATCATAAAGGCTCCTTTAAATTATTTTATATCAACTGATTATTAAAGAATAGATCCACTTTTATTTCTTCTATATAACAAAACTTTTTTAAACAACAAAAAAATGAAGATAAAATCAAGAATATTGTTAATATTCTAATTTTATCATCTTTAGGCCATCACTACAATTTTATATCCTAATTGGAAAGGCATAAGACAAATATATATTTGAATAGTCGTCTTTAGATTCCTATTTTATTTTCATTTTAATTTTGTCTCTCTGATTCTAAAAAAATCCATAGTAATTTTATTAAAAACCGTTGCTTGTTCTTCATGTGGTAAATGTCCAGTATTTTCTAAGGTAATGAATGTACAATTAGGAATTTTATCATTCATTTTTTTTATTGCTGCTTTTGGATGAACTGAATCATCCTCTCCCCAAATGATTAAAACGGGACAATTGATCTTTTCCAGATTATTTTTAACAAAACTAAAATCATCATTTCTATAAGCACTCAAGACTGCATGCATACCACCCTTCATATAGATGGGTTTAAATACTGAATCGATTAGAGTTTTGGAAATGATATCTTTACTCGAAAACATAAACTCTAATTCATTTTTCACAATACTTCTGTTACCAATTAACATAATAATCTCACCTAAAATATTCACCTTCAACAACTTTTCTAGTAATGTTTCTTTGTGAGAATAGCCACTTGGAGAAGACATAACCATTGCATCAACACGCTCAGGATTGAGTAGTGAGAAATACAAGACATGTCCCCCACCCCAAGAACTACCAATGAAAGAAGCTTTTTCAATATTATAGTAATCTAGTAACTGCAAAATAAAATCAGCGTAAAATTTCGGACTATATTTTACTTTTGGTTTATCTGAAAAACCACTACCAATCATATCCACTGCATAAACAGTATAGAATTTTGAAAAATAATCAATATTATTTCGCCAATCATGTATGTTCATCTGACTTCCGTGTATAAGAAATAGTGGTTTACCTTGTCCTTGAACTCTTATATGGATGTTATTACCATTTACATTAATAATATTTTCTTTGTTATACCAGGAAAGCTTAATCTTCTTAGCAAGGCGGCGTTGATACAAGTAATTTATTGCCATTAATAGAACTATGATTATTATCAATTTCATCATACCACTCCCCTCCTATTTTTGTTTATTCAATATGATAAGTTGCTATTTGAGTGAATTCTTCATTAGATAGATCATCTTGGTGTAACTTTCTATTATATGAATACCCATGGTATCGTGACGAAAGTTCCAGATAACATAAGCAGATTCCCATATCAATTAAACTAAAATCTGTTTCCATATAGAATGCTCTTTTTTCTTTTCTACTTTTTGCCTTATACTTTTATATTCTTTGTTTTTCAAGACACCAATATCATTCAGAAATGATAGACCAGACTTTAAACTTGCGTTCTCGTTTTTTTGAATGAGTGGCTCAACAGCTAATCGTACAGCTGCAAATATTATAAAAAACAATACTATCCCAACTATTAATAAAAATCCTGTAGGCATACATTCCTCCAATTTCAAATCTTACTTGATCCATACTAAAGCTCATCATTATTAATCTAGTTTAGAATTAATATTCAGTTGCTCTAAAGCTTTTACCATTTTAACTAACCAGAATAGCCCTAACCAAGGTAAAATGAATTTCGTACTCCATTCAACCATTCTAAAGACTATAGAAGTGTTTAACCCTAGAAATGGCAACAGAAGCAATAATGCAATTATTACTACGAAAGCACTGAATAAATCTTTCATTTGATTTCCTCCTCAATTAAGTAACTGTAGTCAAATGTATAAGCAACAATATTTATTTCATCCTTTACTTGGTAAAGAAATATTTCATATGTAGTACCGTTAACCCTGCTGTTATTAGTATAAATCTTTTGTTGGCTGTCAATGCTACTATTGATTTCATGATACTTTGTATCTTTATAGAAACTTTCTTCAAAACTCATACCTGCTATTTCATAAGTACTACTATCTTCGCTGCTTTCAACTGCAGTTTTCCTATTAAACAATTCATCTAAACTGGTAATATAATGCTTAGACATATAATCTTCTATTCGATTGATTTGTGGATCAAGACTAACAGCATTTTTTTCATCCCTTTCTATATTTAAAATATAATATAAAAAAACTGAAAAAAACAATGCTATAAGTATTATAAGGGGTAACATTTTTTTAAAAGTTAAATCCTTTTTATGGTCAAAGTATTCTTCTGGTCCTCTATTATTCTCGTACACCTGAAGCCTCCTCATTTAATTAATTATACTTCTGTTTACTGTATTTGTTATAATTAGTAGTATTTAACTTCATCTTGATTATTAGAAACAACAATTTCTTCAATAGAGAAAACAATTAAACCAATGGTATCTCCTAAAATGAATTGCGGTCTTTTGTTCGCTTCCATATGTATTGCTCTATAATACGCTTCTTTCTCGCCTGAGACAAGGGTAGCAGTCCCTAAAAGAGTAACGCTTAGTTCATCCATTTCTGAAAAAAGTAATAAAGATATGTTTTTATTTTTTTCAATATTAAAGAACTTTTTACTGTCCTTTTTTGTCGTTAAAATAATCTTATTTCCCGATTCTATATAAGTGAAGGTCATAAGAGAAAGATAGGGTTTATCCTGCCAACAGGTAGCCATGGTACACAATTCTTTTTCTTCTAATATTTTTTTAATATAATTTGGAATATTCATATTTTTCTCCTTAAAATTCTTTAATAGCATTGGATTTCATTTTCAACTCCAAAATGCTTTATAACTCTTAACGCTCTAAGGGTATTCCATTGACTTGGTTTACCAGTTTTTTCCATATCAAAATGCGTTGCACCAACATGCCTATGTTGTACCGGCCATTTCTTGTCTTTTCTTTGTTTTTTGATTAAAATATCTAGTGCATCTCGCATTCTTTTATCATATGCATGACCTACCAATTGAAAATAATCTAAAGCCCTTAATACATCATAGCGCCATCTAGAAGGATAAGATAACATTGTCATTCGATGATCTATAACTTCATATGTTTTATCTGATTTAAATAATCTATGCTCTAGAATAAATTCTTGAGATTCCTTTTCCATTGTTAACAGTTCATTTAGACGATAGTTGTATCCATTCTTCGAGTATTCATGAATCCCTTCAATAACAGATATCGTAGAATGCAAGGAACTATGCTTTGCCCCTTTTCGATTATAACGGCAGTTAAAACCACCATCTGAAAGTTGTTGACTTATAATAAAATCCACAATAGTTTTTAATCCATCTTCATTGGTATTAAAATAAGCTGCATAGTTCAAAAACATTCCATTGATACATACATCACTTTCTTTAACAGAATCAGCAGGATTGATGCCTCCATCTATTCCTTTGTTTTCATTAATAATTTTCAGAATTATTTCACGAATACTTTCAATATTAGGTGATATATTTAAATTTTTTAAATCTAGTAATGTATAGTGCGTAGAAGTCCATTTGGGTTGATAGAAACCTTGTCCCCAATCACCATTATCATTTTGTAAAGACAATAACTTAGCACCCCACCCCTCTTTAGCTATTCTTTTTCTCAAATCAGATCTATCTATTTTTAGTAGATCACGATTCACCTGGTATTGTATTGAAACATCACTATGAAGTAACCATTCTATTATCTGTTGATCAATCATATTCATTCACCTCTTTTATTTGAAAAGATTCCATGATGTTATCATTTAATATAGTCTTTATAAGCATTATACAATAGTTATTTATTAAATGATATCTTAAGATTCTATTTCAATTTCTATCCGTCCAATCTGCCACCAGACTGAAGTAATAACGTGCTTAAAGACGTACCTGCCAATGTAGTATGATAAAACAAGTAACAATAATCCTAATATAATCATCACTGGTATAAACCCACTAAAACCAACATTACTAAGGATTATACTGCTGAATAAACTAATGATTATTACTGCCCCTATTTGTATTGAAAACTCTCTCCAAAAAAATGACCAATAAACCTTAAGCATATCCAATGAATCTATTACTTCTTTATTTTTTTCATTAAAGACCATTTCTAAAGCTGATTTATTACTATTAATCATCCGTCTCAATATTTCTGATGATAATAGATAAGTAACGCCTGCGTTTAAAACCATTTTAACAGTTTCATCATTTAAAGATGGTATTAAAAAAGTCGTTAACCACATGATTAATCCTATAACCAGTGCAAATCCAAATCTCATCCAGAAAAAACTGAAATACTCTTCTTTTAGTTGGTTCTCTTTTAATAATTTAATAGATTTCCTCCTATTGTTCACCTAGAGCTATGCCTACTGAGTTCATAGCCATTCAACTTAATATCTATAGCTTTCACTATTTCATTTAATTTGAATTAGTCAATCAATATCGATTATTCTAAATTCACCATCATAATCAACCATATATAATGTTTGATTATAGTTCTTGTCATCTATTGAATCATTAAAAGTTATTCCAGTTGAAAAAACATCTGTAAATTCATGATACTCACCTATATATTTTGTTGTCCCTTTTCTTATCTTTGACCACTTATTGTGTTCAAAGTTTTCCCATGGAAATTCATTTATTTCGGGATGTATTAATTGTTTTGCTGCAGATAAATCTTTATTAAATTCTATTTCCCTAATAAGTCTATCAACAACTAGATCAGGAGAAAAACTCAAACGCCTAGGAGGATTTTTGAAAAAATTATATTTTGTTGTTTTCCACTCAGGTTGAATTATTATTTCATGTTTTTGGACATTTACCGGATCTTCAATTTTTATGATTAAACTGTCACTACTAGTTGAAGAGTATTCATTTAAATAGAACTTATCTCTAGAATCAAATGCTCTGAAATTAGTTGTTCCTTCAGATCTATAGCCACTTGAACTCATCGTAAGGTTTCTTCCATAATCTGTATAAACATCTGCTTTAAAATTTGACAAATCATTTCCTTTTGTAGAGACGTAAATACCATTAATATGCATAATTCTACCCTCCCTACGATCAGTACCTAAATCAAAATCGTATGGCTTACCATAAAAAGCCTTCACTTTAACAGCAGTTTGTTTAAACTTATCTGGTATTATAGGCAATAATGAGTTGTAAAACCATTTATGCTTATCAATATTAGAGTAGATAAAATCATAATTAACTTCATAATTATGTATTGTTAGATTTCGAATGAATACTATTCCTTCTGAAACTTCTATTTTCTTTCCAACGTTGTATTCTTCAATTGTTACAACATGTTGACTATAATAATAAATAGAAACAAGGCTCCATGATGTAAAAACAAACAGGCAGATTAGAAGAAATATCTTTTTTTTTGACAAAGTAATGACCTCCTCAGACGACATAATAGTTACATTATTTTTTTTGTTTTTGATAGTCACCAAAAATACGTTACTTACTTTTTATCATATATGACTATAAACTTATATATGTTTAGCTATTAACTCATCTAGAGCCTTTTCATTGTTTGCTTTTTCTTCCTCAATTTCTTGCTTTTCATATGTTAATTTTTGATTAATACGCTGAATCTCTCGAATACCTGTGGCTATTTTCGACTTAACATTATTTATACGTGATTGAACTGTAAAATCTGCAAATATACCATCAAAGAAATAATCAGCAAATGTTAAAAACTCGGAAATATCTATATTCATGTTGATAAATTTTGACTGATCAACGTCTTTTAATTCTCTGTTGAAATCTTTAAGGGAATTAGAAACTTTATTAAGTATTGTTTTTCCTTCATTAATCTTATTATGCTTTGCCATAGTCGCTAATAGTCCACCGCCAACCATGTCGAAAACACCCCAGTTTGCTGCAGAATCAAAGGCTTTTTTTGCTTCATTTAATTCTTGCACAACAATATTTCCTGCATCAATGGCTTCTTTCAGTTCAATTAATTCCTTAGACGTTTTATCATAAGCATCTCTTTTGCTTTCATAAAGTGCTTTGAAGTGAGTATCTTCTTTTATCATTTTATCCTTTAAAGCCTTCAATTTTTCATCATATTCTTTTGAAATACTATCAAGTTCTTTTTTTAATGATTCATGGTGTTTAACTTTATCTTCTAGTCTATTAAATGCTTCTTTTGCTCGATCATATTTTAGTTTAGCTGTAACCATTTCTTGACGTTCTTTTTCTAGTGTTTCTCCATATCTCCCAGCAATCATAGCTACATATGATTTTAATGAACTTTTTTCCATTTTCTCTACATCTTTCGATTCTTTTTTAAATATATCTCTCGCCTGATCCATCTGCATACTGGTTTCACTGAGTTCTTGTTTTAATCTTTTTAATGATGCAACTTTCTTTTCTAAGTTAAGTTTTTTGTTTTGTAGTGCTTTTAAATCCATTTAATTTCCTCCTGTAATTAACTTTATTTTCTATATAATTCTAAAAATAAATACGTATTCTCAATAATTGATTTGATTGATTAGTCAATATTCATTCGTTAATGTGGGTTAATACTACACGGCTTGTATCCTCTAGGAAATAATTTGCCAACACCAATTCTTAAGTGTTTTGCTAATGAGAGAGGTGTTTTACACCCTTCTTCTGAGCAAGCATTCATTAACAAATTGCTACAAGCTAAGCAATCCTCAAGGGCATTATGGTGATTAAAATTGAACCCTAAATAATCAGACACAAGATTTAATCGGTGACTACTTAAATGACGCCATGTCTTTTGACTGATTTTCACAGTACAAAGATAGTCAACCGTTGGATACTCAATTCCATAATAATCTAACATATGTCTTAGTACACTTATATCAAAACTGGCATTATGGGCCACAATCAGTTCTTCTTCTAAGAGAGCTTTTAATTCTTTATGGTAAAGCACATCAAAGGTTGGTGCATCCATTACATCTACAGGTCTAATGCCATGAATCTGTATATTTCTCCAGTTAAAATCCATTGTAGGCGGCTTTATCAACCATTCTTTCTCAAGTACACATATACTATCAACAACTTTCACGATGCCAATTGAACAGGCACTGCCTCTTTTGCTGTTAGCTGTTTCAAAATCTATTACAGTAAAATTCATATCTTCCTCACTTTTCTTCTGAAATTTCTAATTTATTTATAAAATCTAAATTATAACATGTCTCACCATGGTCTTTAAATATCCTACCGTGAGTTACTTCTATAGCCAAAATAACACAATCTTCATCTTGTTCATTATTTGCTTCTTCATACCAGTCACTAAAAGCATTACGAAGCTTACTTCGAATTTTAGCATTTTCTGGTTTTAACACCCACCCGAGATTTCTTGCAACACCATTTCCAGAAATACCTTCATAACTAACTGAAAAGGCAACTGTTTCATTTTCTTCTATTTGGAGCATTTTATTAGATTTTGCCCAAGTGATTACATAGAAGATACCACCTTCATATAGAGCATCCACTTCACGAACACATGGATAATGATGACCATCTGAATTAGTTGTAATAGTTGAAAGAGCAATAATATTATCTTTAGCATGGCCACAATATTCTTCCATAAGCTTTAAACCTTCACTGTACCGTGTCATAATTGTTTTACCTCCACAAAGATTAATTTTTAAATGCTTATCAAATATCAGCTAAGTTAATGGCATTAGAGTTATTATACTGGATCATTTATTAATTCATAATTGTAATAAATGTATCTGTTTCGACCCAATTTTTTTGCATGTTTATTTGCTAATTCAGCATTGGATAAAGCAGATTCTACATTTTCTGCATCTTCAGGAAATCGAGATATACCTATAGAAACTGTTGCTTGGATTTCAAAATCAAGAAATCTAGTTTCAACATTCATTCTGATCCTCTCAGCTAGGTTAGATATTTCATTAAGTTCAATATCTTCTGCCACTACAATAAACTCATCACCACTTAACCATCTAAAAACCTTATCCGTTTTACGAATTGAATTTCTAATCGTATCTGCAATGATTCTAATAGCCTTATTACCATAGCCATAGCTTTTTTCATTGAACCTTCTTAAATGATCACCATCTATAAATAGTAAAGCATATTGTTTGCTTTGAGACTCTAATTGCTCAAGATAGAATGTGGCAGATTTAGCATTAGGTAAATTTGATATTTCATCATTAAAGGCAAAAGCTCTCACCTTAGTATTTTCATCAATCATGTCATTGACGCGATTTGATAATTTTTGAAGAATATGATGAAGTAATTCACTTTCATCTTCAAATGCATATTCAGCCATATATACTTTATAAAACAGTTTATAATAGTCAGCAACTGACAAAATTGGTTTCGTATATGGCATAATAAAGGTAAACAATCTAGCCTCTTCTATTTTTTCCTGTTCGATAATACCATCAAAAAATAAATTGATTGCCTCAATATGTTTTCTGAGCAATTGGTTCGACATATTTTTATATACAATTAAAAATCCATTGCCTTCATGTCTATAGCATTTATTAGAAATGGTCCCTTTAAGATACTTTCCCAACCGCTTAATAAGCATATCACTTCTTTCCCGTCCATATTTATCATTTAGTATTCTTAAAGGTTTTACTTTAATTAATAGCATATGTCCTTGAGAGCCAAATACTAAATTAAAATTTTCTCTAAAGAAACTAACAAAGTTCGGTAGACCTGTTAATTTATCGATGTACATATCTCTTGCAATCATATATCCGACTCCTTTATTTATATTCTAAAAGATTTACAAAACTAAAATGAAAATGTCAATTCACCTTGGCCTTTTCACTTCTTAACATAATGAAGTTCGACAAACTGATTATACCTATGAATATTTTTTAACTTTAGCTCTATTGCAATATTATGTTTCTTAAATAAAGAAATTCCATTACCGAGAATAATAGGCGCAACAGTTATAATAAACTCGTCAACGAGGTTTTCTTTAATGAAATCTGATAATAGATTTCCACCGCCAACAATCCAAATGTTTTTTCCTTCAGTATCTTTTAAATTATTGATAAATTTAACTACATTATCATTAACGAAAGTCACGTGATTTGTAGGCTCCTGTTTTGAATGAGTGAATACATAACATTCTTTATTCTTATAAGGGAAATCTTCTTCAATATTCATAATCCAATCATAAGTTCTTCTACCAAGAACAATTGTATCAATTGTCTCATAAAATTTTGAATAACCATTATCGCCTTCACCATCTATTTTAAATAACCAATCTAATGAATCATCCTCTGTCGCTATATAACCATCTAAACTTGAAGCTATAAAAACCGTTACTTTTCTTTTCATTCTACAACCTTTCTAAACATTTTTTGAAAAATACAAAATCCCAGTAAATCCTCTTGGTTGATCTTCACTCATATAATAAAACCTTAAATATAAACCGCTTGATACTAACCAGCACCATTACAATCAATAAATACTTAGTTTTTATCAAATAAATATTTTCTAATCTTGTCATTTTCTTTAACTTTATATATTCTTTCGCAAACTATTTTTATTAATATTCTCATTTAAAAATTTAGTCTTATCATTCACGCGGTCCTAACTTTTTATTTTTTTTAATATAATAAATCACCCAACTAATTATTAAAATTGGTATCATTAGAAAACTGAAGAGCATTATATTGAAAATAGTTCCATAACTTCCAATACTCATATATCCAATGAAAGATGCAATAAATATTAATCCAAGAAGTTTTTTGATTTTTTGATTTTTTACGATAAAAATAAATAGTAATAATAAACTTTGAAGAATCATAAGTCTTATCATAAAACCTTTTTTATCATGAGCAAACAATTCTGAATAGCCAGGTTTTTTTGCAAATGACAGATGAAGATTCTCATATTCTTTCAGTTTATAATTATTAATTTCGTAAGATTGATTATTTTTTTGGTCTAATTTTATATTAGATTTCAAAATAGTATTTATAGGCGTCCTTATTGTAATATCAACTGCACCATCTCCTTCATAAAAAGTAGCAGGACTAAGCATATAACTTGTTAACTTCACATCATTTATATAATCTGTTACTCTAGGTGATATATAACCATTTGACCGCTCATATTCAATTTTAACATTAGACAGCTGTCCACTATCAATTTTTAGAAGGAATTCGTTACCTATTAGATGATTACTATAATATTGATCTATATTTGGGTCAAAAAAATCATTCGTAAAAGGATCTATATAATCAAATTGATCTTCTACTTTCCAGTTTTCTATTTCTTTTGATTTAACTTCTATAGTGTTACTCTTTACTTCAGTATTATCGATATAAACTTTCAAATCATAGGAATGCTTTTGTCCTCTAGTTAAAAACCAAATAGGCTTTTCTATAGGGTTGTCATTTATATTCTTAAATGTGTAATTAACAAGGTAATGTGTTTTATCAAGGGAATCATCAATAGTTATTATTATCTTTTCATCAATCAGTTCAATACCTGATTCTTTATCAACAAAAATACCAGCCTTACCTGGAATTGATGTTGGTGCCATACTATTAGCAAATACAATCATCATAGAGAAAAAAATTCCGAATACTATTAGCATTAATTTTTTCATTTATCTACTTCACCTTAATCCTCTGTTTATAAATGATTATAACATTTATGTAATTCTGTTGTAAATTGACTGGATCAGTTTATTATTTCGTATTTTTCATTTTTTTAGTATAAACACGCAATTTCTTTTTCTTATTTATAAAAATGTCGGTTTGATGGAAACCTACTTTCGCTTAGATATATATTGCAAAAAATACATCCAGATAATCAAACTCTATGTTCACATAAACTTAAGACACTAAATTGGTTTTGATGGTAATAATTCACCTTTATATTCATCAAATTTTATCAAAGGTACTTTCCGCTAATATAACACTGAATAATTTATCATTTTCAACTGTTAAGCTAATTAAATCAAACTTGCATATAAATAGTATCATAAAAAATACAAATTTATAATTATTTTTTTAAAGTAAAACAAAAACTATATAAATACCTTCACTTATAATCGCAACATCGGTCTATGCAATAACTTTTGATAAAATATTACCTAATAATTCATTTTTTTGAGGATTACAAAATGCTATTACTATATACATTTTCACATTAATTATTTTCTAGAGATTAATCAAAAAAGTGTATCAAGGCTGATACACTCAGAAGTTATAATCTTTAATTAAATTCACATGTTTAAAAAAACTTCTAAAAAATTGCTCATTTTTCACGAATACAATAAACCTAGTGCTAATCCAATTTCAGAAAAGTCAACATGATCGTTGGTTCTAAGAAAAATGTTTTTTATTTGAGATAAATTTCATCTACTAGTTAAAAACCTAATTCTTCTAAAAGCATCACTTTCATACGTCCCGGAACATTTTGACCTTTAATGACAGAAATATAATTACACACACGCATTTCTTGAGTACGTTCTATGCAATTGTCACCCGTGCTACACGGAAGAATTTATTCCTGCTCGCAACGCATTCCTTGGAGTAGCAATTTTCAAAGCCGATTTATTGCATCACCTTCATTTTTTTCAATTTTATTTATCCCAATAACTAATAGTACACGAGTCGGTCCATATGTAATTGCCGCTATTCTGTTGCCACTATGGTCTATATTTACGATTTTTCCATCTATGGACACAGCGTTACAACTTGAAATATAACAATCTCATGTTAGTGCAAGCTTCTTCACTTCTATAGAATATTCTCTACCAAAACTCTTGACATTAAATTATGTTGATAATTATTTATTTTCAAGATACTTAGATAGTGCATTTACTTCTTCCCTCAAAATTGAATATCTTTTCAAATCCGCTGCTTTGCTCTTATAAAACATGCTCTTCTATTGACTCCTTCATAGCAGTATCCGCATTTTTCTGCTACCTTCTGTGCTCCAATATTATCAATGTGAGTTCCTAGTTCTAATCTCTCAATAGGATTTGATTCAAACAAATATGCTGTGAATATATTAAGCGCTTCACTAGCAAAACCTTTCTTTCTGTCTGCTTTCTTAAAAATCGAAAATCCTAATTCATATCCCGTTGAATAACTTTGTTGTTTTGCTCGCTGAATCATCCCCACAATTCTATCTTCTTTATCTGTTATCAACATCATACCCATATCTTCTGTTATCATTCCATGTTCTTTATACATCTTAGATTAATTCTTTTTCCTCTTATCATTCTGTACCTCACTATAATTTATTAATTTCATTACGATAACGTTTCCACAGTTGACGTCTTTTAGATAATATTATTTTCTGTATATGATGATAACTGACGTGTTAGGTGATGAAAATAATCTTACTTCTTCTCTTTCAATTTTTCTACTTCTTTCTCTAGTGTATTTATTCTTTCACTTAATTCTTCTTGATTTAACATTTTCTTTAATATTTTTTTTAGAGATATAAATATAATAACTCCTATTACTATAGGAATTGAAATAATTAATAACAAAAATAACAATGGATAAAGTTCTAATAACATTACGTCACCTCCAAATAATCTAAAATTATTTCTTACATCGTCAACATAGAGCCAGCGATTGCTCGCCACCCCTGGCACAGATCCCAACGTGCGGAAATAGTATTTTCAAATCCTTTAATCACACTAATTCTTTTCTTTACTGTGACAGTAATATTAAATTGATAGATTCAACATATTCTATCTTAATATTATTCTCAGGAGTAAAAGCTCTATGTTTTAGAAATTCTTTCAATTTTTCTCCAGTCAGTTCTATCATAGTTTCGGTTTCTCTATCATAATGACTATCAACTCTAACTAAACTGTTTTTTATTTGTGAAATTCTCCACTTATCATTTGTTTTTTTGAAATCATACATTTTAAAAATCAAAAAACTGAGCTGGTTGTACATCTGGTATATTAATGAGCTGAGATATTTTTGAATAAATCCTTTTTTCACCTTCAAAAGTACCTTCATAGTTCTCATCAGATATTTCAATTATTAGCTCTATTTTTCCAACGTTTTCTTGATTACTCTTTATATCTCCTTTAAGTTCTTCTTCAGTTGTTATTACAGTACCTCTCATAACCGATTTTAGACCATCAGGGGCTTTTGAATCTTTTTTTTCTAAATAATATTTTTCTACATTTTGTGTAAATATACCGCTAGTATTTTCTTTGTATTCGTCATATGTTATTTCTGAAGTAGCAAATTTAATTTCATTCATTTCAAAAGTCTTTACTTTTTCAATAAATAAGTTCTTTTCATCTTCTTTATTATTACATCCAGTGAACCCATCATCAACTCACAAAACGTTAGAATTAATAAAAATTTGAGGAGAAATAGCATGAAGAAGATAATTGTAATACTATTTATTTTACTAGTGATGATGGGTTCTTTCCTAATTATAAAAGTTTGAATATTGTCAACTCACTGTTAGTCGACGTGCAAAAAATATTATCATTAATCGAAACCTATAACTTTAATTCTTACTTATATCCCGGCGAATATCCCATCAAATGGTATCTCAACACCATTTTTATGTGCTAATATGTATTCTCTCCTAGGATCATCATGAATCAAATATATTACCATGTTGTCTTCTAAGCGTTCATCTGAATAATCTTTTACAAAGTGTTCTTCAAAATAGATTTTAAGTGTCTCTTCTGAAAATTCTGCATAAACATTACTAAAATAAGCAGCTTTTTCACCATTCACCACACTTTGACTATTCAAAAATAAATATTGCTTTCCTGCTGTATTGATCATATAGATTCCATTTTCTATATTTTTTCGATCTATAAAATCTTTCACATCCTTATCTAAATCATTTAACTTTATTCTTTCAATTAAGTTATCGACCTCAGATTTATCCTCATTACAACCAATTGCAAACAGCAGCATAAATATAATAATGCAGATTCCTATTCTCTTCATTCTTTTCCTCCATATAGTACAGATTCAATATTTACCCACATAAAGATATACTTTTTCAGTAATCGAGTAAGTCAGGGAGATTGCTCTCCTTTCCTCCTCTAAGAACTGTGCGTGACACTTTCACGTCACACAGCTCAAGCCACCATTTAATTAATCAATACTAATGGTTAACAAGTAAATCTACTTGACCTACTCTACCCATCTCAAATCAAAGTTTATTAACTTTTTTTTAGTCTATAGACGCCCGAGTACAAGCTCTTTTTGGCTTTTCTATATTCATAAAGTTTCAATTCGGTCTTAGCCAATGGTAAACCAACTAGAAGTCTGCATCCTTTCGAATTAGAACAAATTTTGAATTCTTATCTACTTCATTACAAAGTAGCATTCGCTTTTTCTAGTTTCTTCTAACCACTATTATTGTACTTTTTTCACAAAAAGCCTACATATCTCTAGGAAATATTGGCCTTACTCAGTTCTACACTTTAACCAATTCACATGACCTTAGATTCTACCTTTACCCCGACGCCTTTATCCATTTGTCTATCAACACAAAAACTTAATAGACTACAGCGCATACCTTTTTGGTCACAGAGTGACAGCCTTATTTCTCTGATCACGTTTAACGAGGCTTACAGTAATTCAATTAATTTAATCATAGTCATATATTTATCCTAGCAATTAATCCACATTAGGCTAGTAGATTTCTCACATTTTTTCGATAGCTTAGCACCCCGACATTACTGACAACACACCTACCGATAGGATTACTCCAAATGGATAGAGTAGTTCAAAACTGTTACCAGCTGAACAGCTTAAAATGTAACTATTTAGCCATTATTTCAGGCTCTGGTCGCACTTTCACATTAACGTTCCGTGAATGGAAGACGTGTGGCATCCGTCCGATGACCGCCCAAGTATGCCATTCACTGTTATTGGACGTGCCATATCGTCAGCCTAAGATGTTCTACAATGTTGCCATTATCTACTCTTCTAGTTTTCGTATTGATTTTCATATCTTTACCACTTAATAGTCTGAGTTATGTAAAGCTTTCTGTCATTTATTCTAATATAATTCTCACCACCAAAAACCACTTCATATATCTTATCATCTACCTCAATGTCTAGCCGGTAACTCCAGCCTCCGCTTATTCTAAGGCCTACTCTTCTTCCAAAACTTACATCTTCTAATATCTCTATAAGAAGTTCAACCGTTTCATCATCAAGACCATAACCAGAACTACCATCCATCGTGTAGACAATGGAATAATCCCCCCTCTTAATCATATCCTGCATATATTCTGCGTCTCTTATTATGTACATATTATAAATCAACACAGATATTGAGAATACAATGAAGAATACTAACAGTAGTCGCCTTTTCACACTAAACCTCCTAAAATCGCTGTAAATAACCTATAAATGTAAATTCAAAATGAATAACCAGACATGGCATGTCCACTAACGCCGGGCGCCTTGACGACGACTTCATGGTGAGCTTCAGCGCACAAGTGGAATTGTTGGCAAGGAGCAGTTAGGTGATGTGGTGATCTCGCCACATTGCTTTACTGAGCCGTAGGCGCCCGGCATTAATGTGAAATGAAGCGAAGCGCCATTACACATTAACGTTTTTTGTATCTTCCGCAGTGCGTAGAATAGCTGAAATATCATGTTAGCTGATGCTGCGTTAATAATTTTACACCTAAATTTTAAGTTCATTAATTTACTTTTCTTCTACTTTAAATATCAAAATTAAGTCTTATTAGTATTTTTATAAAAACTAGTAACAACTATATAACCCAATGTCACTTGAAACAAAGATACTGATGAAGTGCTTAAACCAAATATTCTAAAACTTCCTAAACCATAAGCGAATATGTCTTTTAAAATTTGAATGTTTCCATAAATCCATATATGATATAAAGAAATAAAAAGTAAAGGAATTCCAATAATAATTAATTTCGAAAAATCAACTTGCCATTTCCCATTTTTTCTTACTTCTTTCATTGTATGATTTAATCCCAAAAAAACACCAAGACCTATACTAATTAATAAATTAATGATTAAGTAAAAATTATTTAAATTAAACTCTCTATCAAAATACAAACGATTTAATTGCTCAATGTGATCTCTAAATAATATTAATAAAAATATAAGTATCGTGTAGAATAAGTACTTTAAGCTTTTTCTTATTTTCATTATCTCTCCCTGTATAAACTAATATCCTAGATTTAATCATTCCTTAGCAGTTTTAGCTAACGTTTCTGATGTCTTCCGAAGTCTTTTAATTTCGGAAATATCATGTTAACTGAAGTATTAATCTATAATTAATATCAGAAAATAAATTTATTTTATTCATGATTTTCAACATTTTTCAATTTATGATTGATTTCTTCTCTTATTTCAATAACTTCTTCTATTATTTCTCTAGACATAGGAGTTTTTTTATTATCAAATTCTTCGGCGTATGCAAGATATTTTTCTTGAGATTTTGATATCTTATCATATATCATTATTGATTTTACTTCCTCTCCATTCAATCTTCTCGAATATAAATCAATCGCTTCATAAGCAGATGCAAATAATTCTCTCAATATGGTTTCTGCAAAATCCGTTTCTTCCGTACCTTCTAAAGTACTAAATTCATTTTCAAAAGTCACAATTTCTTTTTTAGTTTTTTTGATTTCATCTCTACTCATATTAAGAATCTGATTTACTCTTAAATAGACTTTCATAGAGGTAATGTATCCTTTGTTCATGAATTTTTCTGTTTCTGATAAATCACTAAAATTTGGAACTTCATATTCCTCATTATTATAACCATCTTCGTTCTCGTCTTCAAAATTACTATTATTGTTTTGGCTCTCAGCTTCAGAATTCGTTAGTTCATCAGCATTTTCACTTATATCAATATTAGTCTTTTCTTTATCAATGTAGTTTTTTTTAATGCTAATTGCAAACACAAATACAATAACTGTAATAAATACTAACATTAGTACTGATTTCTTTTTCATTATTTAAGTAGTCCATCCTTTCAAATTCATTTTATTTCACATTAACGTCCTTAGTATTAACGCTGTGCTGAAATTCCTTGCGGCACTTTTGCACCAGCAAAAGTGATGACAATCAGCATGGCAGGAATACCATGTTATGTAAAGGAATAATCGGCATCTATCCCACAACATGTTCAAAGAAACGCTTACCTTTTTCTGTTATTTTAGAACCATCACTCCTAATAATTCCAGAATTACCTCCCCTTGAACCGTAATCTGCTAAGTAACCATCTATTAATTTATACGTTTCAAGATCCCCAATATACTCTAATATCAAATTTTTATCATGAGTTTGACACTTAGCGCCGCATAAGGCAAAAATGGCTTCTGTCCTGTTATCTCTATTTGATTCAACATCTAAATCTGAAAATTCATAGAATACCTTCAATATTTTAAAGTGAGGGACTCTAAATAAACTAACATAATGTTGATATTCCTCTGTATCATCATATGTTGTACCTTCAGTTATTATTGAATTTAGTAATATGTTTTTATATGCAGTTCTCTTCTTTTCTTGTCTTTCAAAAACAATTTTGCGTAGTGTATTTTCAAAGACATCGAGAAATTCGCTCCCATTTATATAATTAGAAACTATTTCTTGTTGTTTCTGAGATAATTCTGACTCTAAATTTTCAATAAATTTAAAAATTCTATCCTCTTTTCGTTTATTGAGATAATCACCTACAATTACTGAAATCGGTCCTCCTACATATGGAATACCACTACACATTGCTAATAGAGCAGTTTCTTTCTTACTCATAAATCCCCCTCATTTTAAAGCAATACCTTTAAGAGATTCTTCTTTTACATAACGCCGGGCGCCTTGACGACGTACCTTGTATGCTCGGAAACATCATGTTATAAGATGTTCAAAATTTCATCCCAAGTATTTTCTTTTGTTGGTATAAAAATATAATTAAAACCTAAGTAATTAATTCTTTTTTCTAAGTTTTCATTCTTAGATTTATAGCCAATATGATAAAATTTAACTTTTTTACACCTGTGAATTTTATCCAATATTAAGTTAAACTCGTTTCGATCTTCATACCTATATCCAAATCCGAAAATTATAATTTTTTCAAAATTGTTCATTCGTGAAAATAGCATTTTATACATTTTTTTTACCCATGATATTTTCATTTGATCATTTTCAGAACTCGGTAATACAACATCTTGTTGGACTCTTGGTTTTAAATATGATTCTCTTTCCACTATTTTCAGATTTTGACCATTAATATTAGCTTGATTATTAAAAATAATAGAAGACCAAATAGATTCTTCACTTATTTTTATTGCTGACGAAGGCAAGTCAAAATCTATTGATCCATGAGGTTTATATATATAGCAATCATATTTTACATTCGGAAGCATTTCACTTGTAAACGGACGACAATATCTAATTCCCAAACTATCAAGTATATTTTCTACAATTAAATCATAATTTAAAGAATAGATATCACTTATGTTTTTCTTATTATTAAGTATCCATTTTGAAAATTCCCATTTTTCAATTTTACTTTCTTTTTCAATTTCAAGTTGGAATTTTGAGTATGCAAGTGTAATGAATCTTTTCATAAAACAAATTAATCTATCATCATTATTGTAGTCTGATAGAAATTCTTCAATTAATTTAAAATGATCTTCATTATTGTATTTATCAATAATATTTTTTAAATCAGGAATTTTATCTAAAAAAATATTTACCTCACATTTCTTAGATTCAAAACCAGTTAAAGGTTTTGATGAATTTATTTCTATTCCCTTATGATCCAAATAACTTTTAGAAAAACCATTCCCAATAATCATTAATATCTTACTATTAGAGTTCACTATATCCTCCCATATTTAATTTTGAATTTATTATAACGTTTTGATATCTTCCGCTGTGTATCGCATGGCGGAAACATCATGTTAATGAAGTGACAATTATTATACCTCTACTTGTCATTTTACGAAAAGGCTGTTATGTGATGAATTCAAGGGATATCCTTCACATTTAACCTAGATTACTCAATAATCCTATTATCGTTTGGTAGTCTTTTCACTAATATCATGAATGTATATGTAATCATTTTCTGCAATCAATGATAATAATAATAATAATAAGTATGATTCTCCTATGTTTATATTGAATAATCTTTTATACTGATCATTTTTAACTCTAAAATCAATTGTATAGTCACGATCATTCTCAATCTCTGCAATTTTTTTCTACTTGATTTTATGCATTTAATATTCTTGTGTTTTCCTTAACTACCTAAGTTGATAAATATACGTTTATTCTATTACATCATAAGCACTTGTATTATCTACAATAATCCATTTTTTATTTTTTTTATCTTGCATCAAATAAAAATATTGCTCCAAATGTCCATCAGTATAAAAAATCTTCTTAGCATCGTAGTCTGCGTAATATTTTGCACGTACAACTATAAATCGCTCTTTTAAGTCTTCATCTGTCCACCCCCTCTTCTCTGCCAATTCACTCCCTAGATATCTATTTAAAATCCTCTTGGTTTCTTCTTCATCAATCCAGATTTCCTTCACTTCTATAGATAGTGTATATTCTCTCTCGATTTGGTTTTCGAGTGCTCTTCTAACAGTTTCTTTAGGATCAATGCTAGCTTGTTGTATCCAATAATCATTAAAGTATGGCTTGTAAATTTCTGTGTGCTCAATTTCATTTTGAACAGTTACTAACTTATGAGCTGCTAAAATTACTAACAACAACGCGAGAATAGTCATATGATATTTATTGATTCTTCTAAACAATTTAACAATAGTCCTCTTCATAGTATTCATGTTTTCCCTCCAATCAATTGAATTATAACGTAAACTCTGTGTCTAAAGTAATAACCCGTCATTAGAAGTCGATTTTTCCTATAATTTTTATGACTTAACTCTTTCAGGAATTTCACCTTGATAAAAAATCACACTAAATCGTGTTGATGCAATCTGTGCAACAACTAGAGCAAACATAGCAAACGTCGTTCCAACATATTTATTTAGAAATTTAAGCTTATTCATTCTTTTCACCTCATCTCACTATACTTCCTATGAATAATGAGACCGTTAGCGCCCTATCATAGCACTTGTTGAAAAAACATTATTTGATTTGACTATTGCTGATAACCCTATACAATATCCTACAATAACAGTTTTAATGATTCTGCTACCTTTTCTAGCTTTGATTAATTCAACACGATATTCTTATGGTCAACGGGATCAAAATTAAAAATAATTGCGACAGGCTGATAACATAAAAATTATAAAAAACAACATTAACGCTAACAATATCTTTATTCTCATAATTATCTCCCTTTAATTTTTCACATTAACGTTTCTGATATCTTTCGAAGTCTTTTAATTTCGAAAATATCATGTTATATGTAGTTCACTTCTGCGATTTATCAGTTTATTGAAATTTTAATCAATTACTACATGTGATAACCAAGAATCCCTCATTTTTAATTTATCAAAAATTCTAATACTACTCTCTCTATTATTAGAAGGATTGGAGGTAAAATATATAATTTCAAATGGTTTATCATCTGAATCATAAGTAAAAATACAAAACTCATCAAAGTTTCTATCTATAAGAATCATCCCTAAGCTTCCAAACTGCCCTAATCCTTTTGCTGGATTATCATATATCAAATAACTTAAACCATCATGAAATTTAACATCCCAAAGTTCTCCGGTCGGATCAATTATGCTATCTAAACTAATTTCTCCATAAAAGATATCTTCTTTGAAAAAATTCCTATTAAACTTACCTTCTATTTTGAGTTTACTTGTTTTTACAAAGTTTGGATCTCCATGTTTGTAAATTTCAACCTCTTCATTAATTAGTATTCGCTTCGGATAAGCATAGATGATTGCTAGTAGTACAAAAATTATCAATATACTGTTTCTAATGATTTTACTTTTCGACATTATACTATGTCACTCCTTACTTATTTAACTAAATAAATCATTTTAAGCAGAATGAATTACAAATAACGCCGGGCGCCTTGACGACGATTCCGCGGTGAGCTTCAGCACACAAGCGGGATTGTTGGCAAGGAGCAGTTAAGTGATGGGGCGGTCTTCGCCACATTGCTTTACTGAGCCGTAGGCGCCCGGCGTTAATGTGAAATGAAGCGAAGCGCCATTTCACATTAACGTTTCGCGTGTTTACAAAGTGAAAAGCCTACATCTACCAGCCATTTTGTAAATACGCTGTTATGTGACGGATTTTGTTTTCAGAATTTTGTTTTGATTAATGACTGTTTAAATATATCATCAACAATATCTATCTCACTTTTTAATATTTTCAATCTGACCATCTTATTTTTTAAACCCATTATAGAGTTAGAAGTCGTACGTAGATCAATTTTCAAAATCTTATACTTCTTTTTACTCTCTTTACATTCATAATTCTTTATATCTGTCCATTCAATAACGAAATCAGTACTTACAATTGCATTTTCATATATTTTATTCTTCCTTAGAGCTCTTATTGTAGAAAATATAATTACAAATATGAACGCAATTTGTATTCCACGATCAATCCAATGAGTAAAAATTCCGCTTTTTATACTTACAATTAGTAATATTGAATAGAATATTACATTCCCCCAGTCTGAATATGATTTCTTCGAGAGTTCAAATATTAACTCTCCTAAGTTATTTATTTTTTTCCTCTCAGAGATCGTGAATCGAATTAGAATTGCTGACACCACAATAATAAATAATAATTTCAATACTATATATAATTTGGACATACTTGCTTCTCCTTTTTATTAAATCTGTCACATTAACGTTCCTGCAGTTAGCGACTGTTCATTTTTAATGTAATCACCGTCGAATAGTTACAAATTGCCATAGTGATTTACATATCAAAAGAATGTCGCTAAATGACATGTTAGGTGACTGTAAAACTTAACTTGAATATCTTAAACTTCGAATTCTTCACCTAATAATTCCTTAATTATCATTTTGGGAGCGGTTATTATACAAGATGATTCTGTTCTCCTAATTTTGAGTTTAATAGGTAAAAATGAATATGGACTATTAATTTTATAAATATCTTCATTCTTGCTTGAGGTTATCTTCTTTATTCTATTTGAATTTGAAAAAGCAGCTATTTTTTTAAGGTTATTCTCACTATTATATTCTAAATCAATTACTGTATATTTAGTATTGAACCATATATAAATACATCTGAAAAAACTCATTACTACTGGCATTAAGAACATACTAATATAATAATCTGTATTCATCAATCTGCTCCTAAACAATATATAAATTAACAAAAATATAAAGAATCCAAGGCTATAAAAAATTATAAAATTTAAAAAAACAAATTTTATTCTCTCTTTAACATGCATCATACTACGCTCCATTTCATATTGATTACTTTTATAGTTTTATGTAACCTAACGCCGGGCGCCTTGCCGACGATACCGCGGTGAGCTTCAGCGCACAAGCGGGATTGTTGGCAAGGAGCTGTTAAGTGATGTGGTGCTCTCGCCACATCGCTTGACTGAGCCGTAGGCGCCCGGCGTTAATGTGGAAATGAAGCGAAGCGCCATTTCCACATTAACGTT
>Ga0306868_1000262_pt1 | contig 37750 bp, 40 predicted proteins | sample AntRauTorckE6832_FD_190411 | JGI IMG/M metagenome (GOLD analysis project Ga0306868, IMG submission 190411) | Saline lake microbial communities from Rauer Islands, Antarctica - Metagenome Torckler E6 #832 (v2) (version 2) | ecosystem: Environmental > Aquatic > Non-marine Saline and Alkaline >... | reverse complement strand
GTATACCCTAATTTAGCTGGAATAAAATGTAAATAAGTAAATTCAACTGTTAACTCGATAAATTGCAGTTAACTTCGAGAATAATTTTTTTAAACAGTTTGAAAAGGCAATTATGAAAGAGCCTTATTTATTAAACTATCGTTTTTTTCTTTAATTTTTTTCTCTAAATCTTCACCAGTTTCTGTAGTTTTATACATATCTTCTTTAAAGTCATCCGTTATGCTCTTTAAATTTTTATCTTTACTCATTTCTTCCACCTCTTTTATAAGTTTTTCTTATATATAATTATAATATATATTTATGTTAAAAATCAATTAATAAAAAGTAACCAATATACTTTTAATATTTATGTTGTTGTTATATAATGAAGGTGTAATAAATTTTAGGGGGTGTAATGATGTCTGCTAAAGGAAAAGGTTACGAAAAAGGCAAATATAAATGTAAGAAGTGTGGAAATATTATAACACTGGACTCCTTTTCAAATAGACTTCCTACATGCTCTGATTGTCAAAGCACAAAATACTCTAGAATTGTTAGTGAAAGACACTAGTTAAAGCATTAAAGCCGGGTTTTTTAAAACCCGGCTTTCTTTTTTTACATTTTTTGTTTAGCTATTTCATTAAATTTATCAATGTATTCTTTAATAACATCTAAAGAACTTAACCAAAATTCTTTAGACTGTATATCTATATCAACCATTTTCGCAACCTCTTTAACCTTGCTTTTCCCGGTTGCTTTTAATAAGTTATTATACTGTGTCATAAAATCATCATCAGATTTTTTACTTAATGCATATACCCCTAATCCAAAAAGTAATCCAAATGCATAAGGGAAATTATAGTAATTATTTCCAGCTGAATAATAATGAGGTTTGTTTAACCACATATAAGGATGTAAATATTCATGATCTAAGCCGTCTCCATAAGCCTTCTTTTGAGCATCAAGCATCAGTTCCTTTAACTCTTCTGTACTTAAGGAACTATTTTTTCTTTCCTCAAATAAGTTTTTTTCAAATGTAAATCTACTGTATATATCGACTATCACCTGTCCTGCTGAGCCAATAAAATTTTCTAAAATTGAAAATATCTGTTCCTTATCTCCCTTCTCTAAAGCTGCTTCAGTTACAATTGTTTCACTAAATATTGAAGCAGTTTCAGCTAAAGGCATTGGGTAGTCAGAATTTAAAATGGTTTCTTCTTCAAGACAGTGTCCATGATAAGCATGTCCTAGCTCATGAGCTAATGTTGTTACATCACTAAATGAACCGGTGAAGTTACTTAAAATTCTGCTTTCTTTTATAGGATGAAGATTATAACAAAAAGCTCCACCTCTTTTGCCTTTTTTAGGTTTAGCGTCTATCCAGTTATTTTCAAATGCTTTTGTATATAAATTAGACATCTCTGAGCTAAAGTCTTCAATGTTCGATACAATAAACTCTTTAGCATCCTCATAACTAAATTCCATATCTTTATCTCCAAGAGGAGCAAATAGGTCATAAAAGGGTAAACCATTTTCATGTCCTAAAATCTTAGCTTTAGTTTTATAAAAATCTCTAAACATAGGTAATCTTTCTTCTATAGCTTCTATTAGGGCTTCAAGAGTTTGTTTTTCCATCCTAGAATCCTTTAATGATTGATCAAGTGCAGAATCATAACCTCTGCATTCTGTTAAAGTTATTACTTCACCCTTGATACCATTTAAAGCTGCTGCAACTCCTTCTTCTACTTTTTTATATGAATTTAGTTCTGCGTTATAGGCTGTTTTTCGAATTTCAGGATCTTTTTTATATGCCATATTTCTAACAACAGGTAGTGGAAGTTCCTTTTTCTCTCCTTCAACTTCAATAGTTACTTGAAGGGTTGAGGTGATTTTTTCCTGTAATTTAGTCCAGGCTGAAGAACCAGTTTGTTTCATCTTAGCAATTATTTCTTCTTCATCTTCATCTAATAAATAATTGCTGTTTTCTACTAGTTCTTCTATAAAAAATTTGTGTTCACTTAATATTTGGGAACTTGAATATAATTTTTCTCTATCTTCAATTTTACTTAACCATTTTTCGAATTTTACCATAACCTTTGTCATTTTAACAGATTGTTTATCTAACTTTTCAATCATCTTTAAAGCAGTATTATTTTGAGCATCTACACTTACTGTTAAATTACTGTAAGCTTTCAACTTCATGGATAGACTGTAAAATTCTTTTAATGAATTTAAAAATTTTTCTGCGATTTTACTCTTTTTTTGGTCTTTATCATCAAAATTCCATTTTGATAGTTTTGAAATAAACTTTTCAAACTTATCTTTATCATCTTTAAACTCTTTATAATCAAACCCAGGATATAGTTCATTAAGGCTCCAATTTTCTTCCATAATATACTTCACTCCCGTTGTATTATTTTTTCTATATATAAAACTTAAACCGGGGGTTATCCCGGTTTTTATAAATTTATTTTAATTTTACAGCAGTTCCATAGGCAAGTATTTCAGCTGCTCCCCCCATAACCTGAGAAGTTGAAAATCTTAGATTCACCACTGCATCAGCATTTAATTTTTTAGCTTCTTCTTCCATCCTTATTAATGCTTCTTCTCTTGCTTCACTAATCATTTGTGTATATTCTTTTACCTCACCACCAACAATATTCCTAAGACCAGCTACAATATCATTACCTATATGGCGTGCTCTAATGGTATTTCCCCGAACTAATCCTAATACTTCAGTAATTTCTTTACCTTTTATCTCTTCTGTATTAACTGTAAACATAAAGTATCTCCTCCTTATATAATTTTGTTTAATGGACATTTAATACATAAAGGGGAGCTTTTTAAACAGTGCTCTTTTGCATGTTTTACTAATAATGAATGGTATTCATTAAATAGTTTAGCATCATTTTCTAAGTTTTTTTCAAATAGTGCTTTTAATTTATCATATGATACATCTTCTGAAGTATATCCAATTCTAGAGATTATTCTTTTTGTATAGGTATCTATGACAAATTTGGATTGATTAAAAGCATATAACATTATTGAATCAGCAGTTTCAGGTCCTATACCATAAATATCAATTAGTTTTTTTCTGATTGTTTCTGGCTTCCCCTTATTAAACTTATTTAAATTTAGATCATAGTTATCATCTAAATATGAAACAAATGATTTTAATTTCTTTGCTTTCATATTATAATATCCGGAAGGTTTTATCAATTCTGCTAATCTCTTTTCTTTTACTTCTTTTAATTTTTTTAAATTAACTAAATTAGCTTCTTTAAGATTAGAAATTGCCTTTTCAACATTTGACCAGTTTACAGCTTGGGTTAAAATAGCTCCTATAATAACTTCAATTTGGCTATCAGCCGGCCACCAGTTTTGTGGTCCATAATGGTCAAATAACTGTTTATAGACAATTTCTATTCCCTCTGAAACATTATAGTTAGCCTTAATACTGTTACAGGGATACATTTTATCCTTCCTTATTTAAAATATCTTTAGCAATTACAATTCCAGAAACTGAAGCCTGCATTAATCCTCTGGTAATACCTGCTCCATCACCTGCTGTGTATAGATTATTTACACCTGTTTCTAGATTGTTATTTACATCTAATCTATTTGAATAAAACTTGACTTCCACTCCATAAAGCAAGGTATCTCTTGAATAAAGTCCTGGTGCTAAGTTATCTAATACTTCAAGCATCTCAATTATTCCTTTAAGATGTCTATATGGAAGCACTAAACTTAAATCCCCAGGAGTAGCTTCTTTTAAGGTTGGTTCAATTATTCCACGATCTATCCGAACTGGAGTTGAACGATGCCCATCCAATAAATCTCCCAGCCTTTGTACTAAGACTCCACCACCTAATAGGTTAGCTAATTTTGCTATGTTTTTACCATATGTAATTGGTTCATGGAATGGTTCTGTAAATGTTTTACTAACTAATAATGCGAAGTTGGTGTTCTCGGTTTTGATATCAGAATGGCTGTGTCCATTTACTGTTATTAACCCTTGATTATTCTCATTTACTACTTCACCATAGGGTGACATACAAAAGGTTCTTACCTTATCATCAAAGGTTGGGGTTTGATAGATCAATTTTGATTCATAAAGATTTTCAGTCAACTCTTCGGCGATTACAGCAGAGGTTTCTACTCTAACTCCGATATCAACCGGATTAATAGTTGTATCAATATCCAACTTTGGAGCCAGAGAACTAAGCCAAGCTGCATTCTCTCGACCAGGTGCTGTTACTACATATTTACCATAGTATTTTTCACCAGATTTAGTTTTGACTCCTATGATTTTATCATCTTCTAAAATAAAATCTTTAACATTTGTTTTAAACTTAATATCAACACCCTTACTTTCAATGAAATCTTTCATATTAGCAAGTACTGTTTTAGTATATCCTGTACCTAAATGTCTTAACTTTGCTGGTATAAACTTTAATTGGGATTTTATGGCTTTAGCTTTAATATCTTCGATTTTTGGACCATCAACCCCAAATATTCTATCAGGTGCACCGAATTTTAGATACATTTTATCAGCATACTGAATTAGTTCTTTCAAGCGTTCTAGGCCGATATATTCTTCTAAGTGCCCTCCTATTTTTGGAGAAAGAGATAATTTGCCATCACTAAAAGCTCCGGCTCCTCCCCACCCAGATACAACTGAACAACTATCACAGTTAATACACCCCATACCTGGATTTTGTTTCATTGGACATTCTCTTTTAGAAATATCTTTACCCTTTTCAATCATTAATATATTAAGGTTTTCATTATGTTTAATTAACTCTAAAACAGAAAATATTCCAGTTGGACCAGTTCCAACCACTATAACATCATAATTTTTATTACTCATTTATCTACACTCCTATTATTCCCATTCTATTGTTGCTGGTGGTTTGGAAGTAATATCATAAACCACTCGATTAACTTCTTTTACCTCATTAACAATCCTATTTGAAATAAGCTCTAATAAACTATATGGCAATTGAGCCCAGTCGGCTGTCATTGCATCATCACTTTTTACTGCTCTTAAAATAATAGGATATCCATAAGTTCTGTCATCACCCATTACTCCTACACTTCTTAAATCAGGTAAGACCGCAAATGACTGCCAGATCTCTCTTCCTAGACCTGCATCTTTAATTTCTTCTCTTAAAATGGCATCTGCATCTTGTAATATTTTTAGTTTTTTATCATCAACATCTCCAATTATCCGAATAGCTAATCCGGGTCCTGGAAATGGTTGTCTCCATACAATCTCTTCAGGTAGTCCTAAAACTTCACCAATTTTTCTTACCTCGTCTTTAAAAAGCATGCGAAGTGGTTCTATTAGCTTGAAGTTCATATCTTCTGGGAGACCACCTACATTGTGATGACTTTTAATAGTAGCTGCATGTTCATTACCACTTTCAATAACATCAGAATAGATTGTACCCTGTACAAGATATCTTGCATTTTCTATTTTAGCTGCTTCTTCTTCGAATACCCTAATAAATTCTTCACCAATTATTTTTCTTTTTTGTTCTGGATCAGATACATTTTCTAACTTTGATAAGAATCTATCTTTGGCATCAACATATACTAATGGAATATTAAATTCTTCACTAAAAGTTCTTCTTACTTCTTCTGCTTCACCTTTTCTTAGAAGCCCGTGATCAACAAATATGCAAGTCAGTTGTTCTTTTATCGCCTTATATACTAAAGCTGAAGCAACTGAAGAATCAACTCCACCTGAAAGTCCGCAAATTACTTGATCATCTTTAACTTCTTTTTTGATTTTTTCAACTTCTTCATTTATATAGTCTGCCATAGTCCAATCTGCTTTTGCATTGCATTCTCTAAATAGAAAGTTATGTAGTACTTCTTTCCCTTTTAAAGTATGTAATACTTCAGGATGAAACTGAACTCCATAATATTTTTTCTTATGATTAGCCATTACTGCAACATCAGTAACATCTGTATGAGCAATATTATCGAAACCATCCGGCATTTCTACGACTTGGTCTCCATGGCTCATCCAAACCTGGGAATTGTTCTCAATATCTTTTAATATACCAATATTTTTATTAATACTTAATTTGGCTTTACCATATTCACCCTGTTTTGCCTTTTTTACTGATCCTCCGGGCATCATTTGCGCCATCAACTGCATACCATAACAAATACCCAGTATAGGGATATCCAACTTTAATATCTCTGGATCTATTTTTGGTGCATTTGGACTTGTTACACTGTTTGGTCCACCAGAAAAGATAATACCAATTGGATTAATTTCTTTAACCTCATCACTTTTTATACGATATGACTTTATCATTGAATATACATTGAACTCTCTAATTCTTCTTGCTATTAATTGACTGTATTGTCCTCCAAAATCTAGTATTAAAACTTTGTTTTTGTTCATTTAAATCTCCTTTCAAAAATTGTTAAATCACAGGTTTTATTATATGGTATAATACTTAAAAAGTAAATAAAAAAAGTGGTATACCCATATAATAGGTACACCACTTTAATGTGTCTTTATTTAGTTGGATGGAGTTACATCATTCCGGGCATTCCACCCATTCCACCCATTCCGCCCATTCCACCGGGCATTCCACCTGGAGCTCCACCGTTATCATCGTCGTCATCATCAGAGTTATCGGCAACTAAAGCTTCAGTGGTTAGTAACATAGCAGCTGCACTTGCAGCATTTTGAATTGCAGAACGTGTTACTTTTGCTGGATCAACAATACCAGCTTTGATCATATTTACAAACTCACCTTTCATAGCATCAAAGCCCATTCCAGTTTCGAGTTCTTTTACTTTTTCTACAATAACTGAACCTTCAAATCCAGCATTGCTTGCAATTAAACGCATTGGTGCTGTTAGAGATCTTCTAACGATATCAACACCAGTACCTTCATCACCTTCTAATTTAAGGTCATTTAGTACTTTCATAGCGTTTAGATAAGTTACACCACCACCAGCAACTAAGCCTTCTTCAACAGCAGCTCTTGTAGCTGATAGAGCATCTTCTATTCTGTGTTGTTTTTCTTTTAATTCAGTTTCTGTAGCAGCACCAACTTTAATTACTGCAACTCCACCTGCTAACTTAGCTAATCTTTCTTGTAATTTTTCTTTATCAAAATCAGAGTCACTACTTTCAATCTGACGTTTTATTTGATTGATTCTATCTTTAAGATCTTCTTTATTTCCCGCACCTTCAACTATAGTTGTATCTTCTTTGGTAATATTAATCTTATGAGCGCGTCCTAAGTCAGAAATCTCAGCATTTTCTAATTTAAGACCAAGATCTTCTGTAATTACACGGCCACCTGTTAGAACTGCAACATCTTCTAACATTTGTTTTCTTCTATCTCCAAAACCAGGGGCTTTAACTGCAACACATTCAAAAGTACCTCTGATTTTATTTACAACTAATGTAGCTAATGCTTCACCTTCAACCTCTTCAGCCATAATTAGAAGAGCTTTACCGGATTGAGCCACTTTTTCTAATAAAGGTAGTATATCTTGAATACTTGAAATTTTCTTATCAGTAATTAAAATATATGGATCTTCTAAAGAAGCTTCCATTTTTTCAGTATCAGTTACCATATAAGGAGATAAGTATCCTCTATCAAACTGCATACCTTCTACTACTTCTAGAGATGTACCCATACTTTTTGATTCTTCAACTGAAATCACGCCATCTTGTCCAACTCTTTCCATTGCTTCTGCAATTAAATCTCCAATTTCTTCATCATTACCAGCAGAAATTGAAGCAATCTGTGATACTTCTTCTCTACCTTCAACTGGAGTTGCAATTGATGCAATTTCGTCAGTTAGCTTTTCGACAGCTTTTGCAATACCTCTTTTTAAAAGCATTGGATTTGCACCAGCAGTTACATTTTTTAAACCTTCGTTAAAGATTGCTTCTGCTAATACAGTAGCAGTAGTTGTACCGTCACCAGCAACATCATTTGTTTTAGTTGCTACTTCTTTTACTGCTTGTACACCCATGTTTTCATAACGATTTTTAACTTCTATTTCTTTGGCAATACTAACACCATCATTAGTAATTGTAGGTGGACCAAAACTTTGTTCTAATAAAACATTTCTACCCTTTGGTCCTAATGTTACTTTTACTGAATTTGCTAGTTTTTCTACACCTTTTTTTAGCTTACGACGTGCTTCTTCACCGAATTTAATATCTTTAGCCATAATTTAATAAACCCTCCTTAAATAATTAGAAATTGTTAATGTAATTAACCAATTACAGCAACAATGTCATCAATGTTTACTATTTTATACTCTACACCTTCAACTGTTACTTCTGTTCCTGCGAATTTATCAAATACAACCATATCTCCTTCGTTTAATTCAGCAGTTTCATCTTCAGTATAGCAGTCTTTACCTACTGCATACACTTCACCAGTTTGTGGTTTTTCCTTTTTTGCTGTATCTGGTATTACAATACCACCTTCTGTTTTTTCTTCTCTTTCTACTAATTTTACTGCAACTCTGTCTCCTAACGGCTTAACACTCATTTAATGAACCCCCTTTTATTTTTTTATATATAATTATAAAATTTATATCTGTTATTAGCACTCATTTGAGTTGAGTGCTAATAATTACTGTATTAATAATATCTAAGTATTAAATTAAAATCAACCGTATTTATAGCATCTTAATGCTCTTTAAATTGATTTAATACCTATATACTTGTCTATATTCACTTTTTCTCTTATAAGCTCTATTATTCATCATATGATTTCAACTTCTAATCCTAACTTTTTTTCAATCATTTTGTAACTATTGCCACATAAATCATTATTAAATACATCATACATTACTTTAGGTAAAACAATCAGATCTACTAAATCATTAGAATAATTATTTAAAAATTCAATTATATCATGGTCTGTCAGAAGGCCGGCAGATAAAATTGACCCTTTTAAATATGTATTTTTAACTTTTTTGACTAGTATTTTAGTGTTATTTTTAAAATGTAAATAATCTATTATAGTATAGTTTATCAGCTCATATCCCAAATCAGAAGTTAAAAATAGAATTGATTTTTCTTTATTATCGTCAATAACTCTTTTAATTGCATCTATTTCATCTAAGGACAAGTCATAATCTAAGATAAGACCTGATTTTTGATCTTTTTCTTTTTTCAATTTTTTTGTTAGTATTTTATCTTTTCTTTTTATTTCTAATACCGGACTTTCTAAGGACTTTATTTTATTAAATGCATCTACTCTAGTGATTACCTTTTTATTATTTACATTAATTATCTTATCCATATACTTTATATTTGCTCTATCAGCAGGGCTATCTTTAATCACTCCAATAATTTCTTTATCAAAGTTTTTTAATCTTGGAGGTTCTATAATAACAGGTGTAGTATTATTAATATTAATATTTTTTATTAAATCATATAAATTACTATAGACATCTTTAAAATTAAATTTTAATTTATCTACAGTATTTTTAGTGAACCCTGGCATAAATACCCTAATACTCTGAGGATTATACTTCATCATTTCAATGATTTCTTCTTCTATAATCTTATATTTAACAACTTTTGGTAGTGCAACCATACTGAAATTGTACTCTAGATCAAAGTTATTTAGTAATTTAAGTGTTTTTTCTATATTTTCATTACAATTTTTTCCCATAATCTTTTTTCTTAACTTTGAGTTTAGATAATTAACCGAAATATTTAAAGTTATATTTTTGATCTCTTCAAAAAAATTTAATAGATCTTTATCTAACAAATCTGCATTGGTAGTTATCTTTATTTCAGTATTTGTATACTTTTTTCTTGTCATATTAATTATTTCTTTAAAATATGGATATAATAATGGTTCACCTTCTATTATTTTTGTGGCCGATTCACCAATAATAATTGGACGGTTCGGATCTAAAAACTCGATTAATTCAAATATCTTTTCCTTTTTAAGAGTACCGATACTAATTATTTCAATATCTGAAGGATTTTGTTTATGACTACAAAAAATACAGGATAGATTACATTTTGATGTTAAAGGCAAAATGTTATCCTCCTGTACACTTTTATATATATAATATTCTTTTTCATTTTTATGCATTACTATCACCTAAAGTTTCAGATTAGGATCTGCATTTAAGTCATGGGTTGCAAAATCCTTTTTTAAGTACTGGTAATATGCTACAGTACTTATCATTGCTGCATTGTCAGTACAAAGTTTCATTTCGGGAAAATATAGTGGTATATCATATTTTTTTAAACTACTTTCAAGAACTTCTCTAAACCTTTTATTTGCAGCAACTCCCCCAGACAAAATAACACTTTCTGCGTTTTTGCTTAGTGCTGCTTTTATAGTTTTATTAGTTAATATATCAATCACAGCTTTTTGAAAACTAGCAGCTATATCATTAATATTTAGTTCTATATTTTTTTGTTTTTGATTGTGTATATAGTTAATTACTGCAGTCTTTAAGCCACTAAAACTAAAGTCATAGTTATCCTTATCAATAAAAGGCCTTGGAAAATCAACCGCTTGTTCATTACCTTCTTTTGCTTTCTGTTCAATAACTGGACCTCCTGGGTATCCCAGACCTAAATACCTAGCAATTTTATCAAATGCTTCTCCGGCTGCATCATCTTTCGTTCTTCCCAATATTTCATAGTCACCATATTCTTTAAAATATAGTAAGTCAGTATGTCCACCAGATACAGTAAGACATACAACCGGTGACTTAATATCTTTTTTTGAAATGAAATTTGCATATATATGTCCTGCAATATGATTTACCCCAATAAATGGTTTATCTAAAGCTAAAGACAGTGCTTTAGCATAAGATAGGCCAACCAGTAATGAACCCACTAAACCAGGCCCATAGGTTGCTGCTATGGCATCAATATCTTTAAGCTCAATATTTGATTCTTCAATTGCCTTATCAACAACAGGGGTTATAAACTCCATATGTTTACGTGAAGCTATTTCCGGAACAACCCCACCGTATTTTTTATGCCAGTCTATTTGTGATGCGACAACACTTGAAAGTATATTTAGTCCATCTTCACTGACTGCTGCAGCAGTTTCATCACATGAAGTTTCTATTGCAAGTATTTTGATTTTTTTATCAGTCATTTTTTAACTCCTTTATCATTAGTATAGCATCTTCTTTATTATCATGATAATAATTTGGTACTATATTTGTTTTTTTAAAGTCTAGATTTTCATATAAATTAATCGCCTTTTCGTTAGAAGCTCTTACTTCCAAAGTTATTTTATTAAAATTAATTGTTTTAGCCATATTAATAATTTCATTAATTAAATAAGTAGCGATATTTTTTCTTCTAAATTCTTTTTTTATAGCTAGATTTACAATATGTATTTCTTTTACTTTGTCTTTAAACCAACAACCTGTGTATCCCACAATTTTTTTATTGACTTTTGCAGTTAGATAAAGGGCAAAAGTATTATAGTTTAATTCCTCTCTGAAAAATTTAACATTCCAGGGGTTAGAAAAAGCTTCTTTCTCAATTCTTATTATATAATTTAAATCAGATTCTTTCATAATATCAAGAAAAACTTCCATTTTAATCCCCCTATAAATACTTTTTCTCCCAATTTATCCTTGCTTGAGGTTTTTTTAGATATTTTGGTGTAAGTTCTTCAAAGTTTGAAGTAATTCCATTTTTTAAATACTTATATCCTAATAAAGATAAATTAAAACCACCGTAGTTTTGAATGTTTTTTACGATTTTTGTTTTATCATCCTTAAATTCATTGAAAAACTTATTATTATTATCAACACCTGATCCAAACAGTATCGTTTTTTGGTTGTAATCTTTTATTAACTCTTTCATATCATAGATTTTTATAGCCTGATCTTCTTTCAATCTTTTTAAAAATTCTTTACTGTTATCGTCTTTAAATACCGCAGTATATACTCTTTGATTGCGAGCATCAATTGTAGGTACTAAAATTGAATTTCCATAATACTGAGAAAGGACAAATGCCATATACTCTAAAGTCGAAATAGAATATACTGGAATATCTAAAACCATTTTAAAAGCCTGAACTGTACTCAAACCTATCCTAAGCCCTGTAAATGAACCCGGACCATTAGTTACTACTATACCATCTAAGTCATTTAACTTTAAACCAGTTTCAAACAAAAGTCTTTTTATAATCGGTAAAAGCCTTTCACTATGTCTTCTTTTTAACTTTATATTAATTTCTCCTATAAACTTTCCTTTATTATTGACTCCAACTGAACAGATATCTGAACTTGTATCAATTCCTAATATCAACATTTGTTTTCAGTCCTTCAATTATTTTTTTACTAAGCTTTCCTTCAGCCTTAAATATAACTTTTCTTTTATTTTCTGATAATCTATTAATTTTTATATATAAAAAGTCATCTGAAACATAATCAAATACTAACTGTGGCCATTCAATTGCTTTTACATCATTTCTAGCAATATATTCTTCGATTCCCAAATCTAAAAGTTCATCTTTAGTATCTATGCGATAAAAATCCATATGTAACAAGCCTGGATTGTTTTCATATTCATTGATTAAATTAAAAGTAGGGCTAGTAATTTCAAAATCAATACCTAAACCTCTTGCAATACCTTTAACTAATACAGTTTTACCAGCTCCAAGATCACCAGTTAAAAGAATGATCTGAGAAAAAAGTTTTTTATCATTCTTTATTATTTTAGCTATTTTTTCACCTATTAAATTTGTCTCTTTAAAATTATTAGTTACTACTTCCAAGTATTTCACTTCCTTAATTTCTTATATATAAGCTATTAACATTATACTTGAGAAAGTTTTTTAAATCAAGAAACCCCATATCAATTTGATATGGGGCTAGATAATATATATTGTTCTATTATTACTAATTTTTTGCTCTCTCTTTAAAAGTTGTATGAAGTAGTTGATGTGAAAGTTCACTATTTGGTTCTTTCAAATAATCATCATATAACTTTTTGATCATAGGATTTTCATGTGATTTTCTAACAACACTTTTCTCATCTGTATTTGCTAATCCTTGACCTCTTAGTACTTTCTTTTCTTCACTTATTGGTAATGGTTGACCTCCTCCACCGACACATCCGTGTGGACAGGCCATTACTTCAATAAAATCATATTCTGATTTGTTTGCTCTTACCTCATCAAGTAGTTTTTCTGCATTTCTCAGTCCATTTGCTATTGCAACTTTAACAACTCTATCTCCAATTTGAACTTCAGCACTGTTTACACCTTTAAATCCTAGGTTAAGTCTTTCTAGTTCCTCTCCGGTAACTTTTTCTTTTACAGTTCTTACTGCAGCCTCTGCCACTCCACCAGTAGTACCAAAGATTGTTCCAGCACCAGTGTGTTTACCCATTAACTCATCATAATCTTCATCTTTTAGATTTTTAAATTGAATTCCTACCTCTTTAATCATACGAGCTAGTTCTCTGGTAGTTAATACTGCATCAGTATCCTTAGATTTACTGGCATTAATTTCTTCTCTTTCTTTTTCAAACTTTTTAGCTGTACAGGGCATTATTGATACAGTGTATATTTTTTCTGAATCTATATTAGTTTTTTCAGCATAGTACGTCTTTGATAGTGCAGAAAACATCTGCTGTGGTGACTTTGCTGAAGATAAATGGTTTAATAGATCTGGATAATTATGTTCTGCATATTTAACCCAACCCGGACAACATGAAGTTATATGTGGTAAGTTCTTATTTTCTGTGATTCTTTTTAGAAATTCTGAACCTTCTTCTAAAATGGTTAAGTCAGCAGTAAACTCTGTAGAAAACACACTGTCAAAACCTAATTTTCTTAAAGCAGCAACTAACTTTCCAGTAACTACAGTACCGGGTTCATAACCAAATTCTTCACCAATTGTAGCCTGAATTGAAGGAGCTGCCTGAGCGACTACATGTATATTATCATCTTCAAGTGCATTCCAGACATTTTTGATTTCACTTATTTCTGTAATAGCTCCCACTGGACAAACTGTTGCACACTGACCACAGTTGGCACAGTTTATTTCACTTTGTGGTAAATCAAATGCTGTAGTAACAATAGAATCAAATCCCCTATTGCTAAACTGTAAGGCTGAAACTCCTTGAACTTCCTCACAAACCCTTACACATCTACCACATAAAATACATTTATTTGGATCTCTTTTCAAAGCTGGTCCAACTTCATCACGGGGTACCTCACGTACCTGACCTGCAATTTCTTCTACATCTTCCCTGGCAATACCTAAACTATGTGTTATATCCTGTAGTTCACAGCTTCCGTTACGATCACAGCCTAAACAATCATTAGGGTGGTTAGCTAAAAGTAGTACTACATTTCTTCTTCTTGCTCTTCTAGCCTTCATGCTTGTTGTACTAACTTTCATTCCTTCAGTAACCGGTGTAACACATGAAGCAACTAATGAATTGCTTTCTAAATCTTCTACAACACAAACCCGGCAAGCACCATGGAGTGTTAAATCTGGATGGTAACATAGATATGGTACATCTATTCCAACTTCTTTAGCAGCTTCAAGTACTGATGTTCCTTTTTCTACTTCAACTTTTTGATCATCTATAATTAAACTTACTTTTTCCATTTAGTATTTACCTCCTCTTTAACCCTGTGATATTGCATCAACCGGGCATTTTTTCTCACAAGCTCCACAAGAAATACAAACCGCTTCATCAATAATATAATATTTTCCATCACCTTTACTAATTGCATCCACCGGACATACTTTAACACACTGTCCACAAGCAACACATGTATCAAAATTTATTTTATATGCTGAAGCTAATTCCTGACAGCTACCAGCTGGACATTTCTTATCATATATATGTGCTTCATATTCATTTCTAAAGTATTGAATTGTACTTAATACAGGATTAGGTGCAGTTTGACCTAAACCACAAAGAGATGTTTCTTTTATATGTTCACCTAACTCTTCTAAAAGTTCTATATCTCCCTGTTTTCCTTCACCTTCACAGATTCTGTTAAGTATTTCTAACATTCTTTTGGTTCCTTCTCTACAAGGAGTACATTTACCACAAGACTCACTTTGAGTGAAGGTTAAAAAGAATCTGGCAACATCTACCATACAGGTGCTTTCATCCATTACAACCATACCACCTGAACCCATCATGGCTCCTACCTCAATTAAAGAATCATAATCTATAGGTAAATCGAGATAATCTTCAGGTATACATCCACCCGATGGTCCACCAGTTTGAATAGCTTTATACTTCTTGTCTTCAGTAAGTCCTCCACCTATGTCAAATACTACTTCTCGTAATGTAGTACCCATTGGTACTTCTACAAGACCAGTGTTTTTTATTTTACCTGTTAGTGCAAATACTTTAGTTCCTTTACTGTTTTTTGTTCCAATAGATGAAAACATTTCAGAACCTTCATTTATAATATAGGGAATATTAGCCAAGGTTTCAACATTGTTTATATTGGTTGGTTTGCCCCACAATCCCTTTGTTGCAGGATATGGTGGTCTAGGGTTAGGCATACCTCTCCTGCCCTCTATTGATGCCATTAAAGCTGTCTCTTCACCACAAACAAATGCTCCGGCTCCCTTTTTAATATGTAATTCAAAGTTAAAACCAGAACCAAAAATATCTGTACCTAACAGTCCTAATTCTTCTGCATCATTAATGGCTTTTTTAAGTCTCTCGATTGCAAGCGGATACTCAGCACGAACATATACATAACCTTCGTCTGCTCCAATTGCATAACCTGCAATAATCATACCTTCAATTATTTTATGAGGATCACCCTCTAATATACTACGGTCCATAAATGCACCTGGGTCACCTTCATCTGCATTACAGATTACATACTTTTTATCACTTTCACTATCAGATGCGAACTGCCATTTTAGACCAGTGGGAAAACCTCCACCCCCACGTCCTCTAAGACCAGAACTTTTAACCTCTTCAATTATTTCTTCAGGTGTCATCTCAGTTAATGCTTTGCCGGCTGCTTCATAACCGTTATTTGCTATGTATTCTTCTATACTCTCTGGGTTTATCTTTCCACAGTTAGAAAGTGCAATTCTGTGTTGTTTTTTATAGAAATCTATATCTGTATAAGAAGGGATACTTTTTTCTGTTGACGGTTCTTTAAATAATAATCTTTCAACAACTCTTCCCTTTAAAAGATGTTCATCAACTATCTCAGTTACATCTTCTTGTTTAACCTGACAGTAAAAAACACCTTCAGGATAGATAACTAATATTGGTCCTTTTTCACAAAAACCATGACATCCCGTTTCAACGATTTTGATTTCGTCTAGTAAGTTTTTGTCTGCTAGTTCGTCCTGTAATTCATGCTTAATCTTTTTTGAACCGGAAGAAACACATCCAGTACCGGTACAAATCAAGATATGTGATCTATATATTGAATCCTTCACTGTAATATACCTCCTTTATGTTATTCTTCTAACCTTGCTATAACAAGATCGTTTACAACTTTTCCATTTATAATATGATTAACAATAATTTTTCTTACATCATCTTTAGATAAATTTCCGTAAGTAATCCTATCTTTTCCAGGTAGTTGAACATCCATTAACGGTTCTTTTTCACACATGCCAATACAACCTGTTTGGGTCACTTCAAGATCTAAATCTCTTTTATCAATCTCTTCCATTACAGTTTTTAAAATATCTCTAGCACCAGCAGCAATACCACAGGTACCCATACCAATTATTATCTTTGGTTTATTTAATCCTTTACGCACCGCAATATCTTTTTCTACTTTTTTTCTTAAGTCTCTTAATTCTTCTAATGATTTCAATTAATTTCACCTCCGCGAAGATTACTTATATTTTCATCAATATATTCTTTTAACCAGTTTATTATTTTGTTATTATGTATTTTGGTATCATCTAACTCATTTTTAATTTCTTTGGTATCAAAGATAAAAGCTTCATCATTAAAAATATGTTTATACTTAATTTCAAATTCATTTTCCCAAAGCAGCATTGAAATCACTGTTTGTGAAATATCACCAAGAGGAGCTCGATCAATATGGTCATGTTCAAACACAGCTTCAATAATTGTTCCATTATTATCTGAACTAATTTCAAAACTTCCATTACATCTTTTAGCTGCTTCTTTAAAAAATGATAAACCAAGTCCAACTGGCCTAGTTTTTCTTGTAGTAACAAATGGATCTGTTATATTATCTAAAATCTCTTTTTTAATGCCAGTTCCATCATCTTTAATTTTAATAGAAAAGATATTTTTTTCAATATCTTCTATAATTTCAATGCTGATATTGTCTGCATCAGCCTTAATTGAATTTTCAACAATATCTAAAATATGTAAGGCTAATTCTTTCATCAGCTTTGAAAGTCTTTTAATATTCCAGGTACTTTTTCCGGAGTCATTCTACCATAAGTCTCATCATTAATCATAATTACCGGTGCTAGACCACATGCTCCAATACAGGCTACAGTTTCTAGAGTAAAGTTTAAGTCTTCTGTTGTTTCACCACTATCAATATTTAATTCTGCTTTTAATTGATCTAAAACTTCAGCACCACCTCTAACATGGCAAGCGGTCCCAGTACAAACTCTAACAATATTTTCACCTCTTGGTTCTAGGTGAAATTGTGAGTAAAAGGTAACAACACCAAAAACTTGGCTTAATGATAAATCTAAATTACACGCTATTTCTTTTAAAACTTCTTCTGGTAGATATCCATATTCTTCTTGAGCATCTTGCAGTATTGGAATTAAATACTTTTCTTCTAAACTATAGTTATTAAGTATTTCATTTAACGGCGCTAAGTATTTATCCATATTTTTTTGATCACATCTACAAGCCATAATATATTGACCTCCTATCTTATATTTAATTTATTTATTTTATGTTAAATTATACACAAACAATTATAAGTGAATATTTTCACTTTGTCAATACTTGAATAATAATTTATCCTAAAGTATATATTCGGAATTATTATGTGTTTTAAAATATTTAAATAATTCTTTGAAAGAAATATTTTTTGGTAAAATTATTTCCATAGTTGGTTTTATTTGATTAAGATAATGACTATCAGAATTTTTTAAAAAACTATATTTTTTTAGATAAGGAAAGGTTTTATAGTAATGAGTTATTGATTTATTAGAACTCATTTCTATAAATGAAATATCTAAATTATCAGGTATGAATCCTAAGTTTTTTATCAAACCAAAACTTCTATCTACATGTGAAGGGACACAGATCCCATTGTTTTTATGGGTTAAATCAACTAATCTATTAATACTTAAGTCTGTTGAGTTTAATAGTAGTTTTTCTTCCTTTTTTACAAATGTATCCTTTTTATCTACGACAATCTGATATCCAAACTTCTCTTCATCATTTTTTATATTAGGAAGGTTATTATAAATAATGTTTGAGTAATTGTTAAGATCATCAAGACTTGCAAAATAACTTAAAAGATGTATTTCTTCTTTGCTTTGTACTTCAATCCCTGGAATTAAATAAATATCTTTTTCTTTAGCAATTTCTAATGCGCTTGCAATATTTTTAGCAGAATTGTGATCTGTAATAGATATTATATTTATTCCTTTTTGGGCTGCAGTTTCAACAATATTACCTGGTGTCATTGTAATATCAGCACAAGGAGATAAAACAGAATGAATATGTAAATCCATTAGATATTTCTGCATACTATACTCCTAAGTTGGCTAACTTGTTTACTAATTCATAAGCAGAGAGATTAGATTTAAAAAGATTAATCTCCTTTTCTTTTGCTCTATTAACCGTGTTTTCATCAATTTCCATATTTTCACAAATAATTACACCTGAAACTTCAGTAAGCAAAGCTACTGCAATTACATTTTGATGACCTTGAATAGTAATCCAAAGATCACCTTCTTTTGCTCTAGCCATAACATTACTTAATAAATCACCAATATAGCAACCGTTTACCTCTTTATTTAAATCAGCTTCATTAATTAAATCAAGTTGAAGTTTATCTACAACATTTTTTAAAAGCAAATAACTCACCTCGCTATTCATTATTTTTGTTATTATTCTCTTTATCATTCATAACTGGTGGCAGTTCATGGGTTAAAAGTGAAAGTTTATCTGCTAAATCCCCAATTTCTTTTCTTAATACAAATATACAGTCTGATTTTTTAGCAAGCCCGTTTACAACATCTTCTGCAAATGTTTCACAGTCCGGAGCTCCACATGCTGCACAATCTAAACCTGGCAAACTTTCAATTAGTTTTTCTAATTTGTCTAATTTGTCTATTGCTTTTACAAAGTCTTCATCTAATTTTTCAGCACCAATTTCTTTAATTTTTTCATCTAATTTAAAATTATAGTCATCTAAGTTTTGTTCTATAAAGTCTTTTTTGGATCTGGTATTGCTTTTAATATTATATTTAGCTTGAAATGGATTACTTACATTAAAAATTCCACCTACACAACCAGTTGGACAAGCCACTAGTTCTAAATATCTAATTCCTTTAAGATTACCTCTGGTTAACTCATCTAATACCTTTTTAATATTATGTATACCAGAAACTGATAGAGTTTCAATAACACCTTCATCGTTTAAAATATCATTTTCTCCACCACTTTGACCCCATGATATACCCAAAAATGGTTGGTATTTTTGTTTTATCTTTATATTTTTTAAGTTGTTGTTTTTTATAATATTCATTATTTTTGGATAAACCTTTTCTACAGAAATAGCTCCAGTTAAATTAGATTTGTCTCTACCTAATGGATTTTTAATTGCAGTTACCTTTGCTGGACAGGGTGTGATAAAAAAGATACTGTAATTATCTTTGTTTTTTTTATCTATTTTTTTATCAACATAGTCTGCCATTAAATCTACAGGTGAATTAAATGGAACGATATTATCAATTAGTTCAGGATATAGTAACGAAATTAATCTTACTATTACAGGACATGATGATGATATATAGGTTCCTTTATGTTTGGTTAGAAACTGTTTTGTTTTTTTAGATACTGCTTCTGCTGCATAGGCAACATCCCAAACTTCATCAAAACCCAACTTATAGACTGCTTTTTTAATTTTATCTGGATTAAACTTTCTATCGAATTGACCATAAAAACTTGGTGCTAGAAGAGCTGTGTTATAATCATAATTTTTTAATTGTTCTAGGTCATCTGTTTTTGCATATTTTGCATGGTACTGGCAGGTTCTAATACATTCAGCACAGTCAATACATAAGTCTTCTTTTATGGTCGCTTTACCTTGGTGGACACGAATTGCTTTTGTGGGACAGTTTTTTACACAGTTTGTACATCCCTCACATTTATCTTCTTTTAATAATACAGAATGTTTATTGCTCATGATTACACCCGCTTTTTACTTTTCTATATTGATAATAGCTTTTAATTTTGTATATTCTCCAAGTTCACTTTCAACTTCAAGATCATCTGAAAATCTTTTAACATTATTTAGACCCATTCCGGCTCCAAAACCTAATTCCCTTATATCATCTGTGGCTGTTGAATATCCCGCTTCAAATGCTCTGTCAATATCTTCAATACCTGGACCCTTGTCATCAGAAACAATACTGATTTGTTCAGTATCTATATATGCTTTTAACCTTCCACCTTCCGAGTGGATAATTAAATTCATCTCAAGTTCATATGTAATTATTGAAGTTCTTCTTATATCCGTATTATTTACTCCCAGTTTTCTTAATAGGCTTTTAAGTTTACTGGAAACTTCACCACCACTTGCAAAGTCTCCTTTTTCAATTTCACTATCTATTATCTTTTTTTTCTTCAAAGTTTATCATCCACCTAATCTATTTTAACCATTTTTTCGGGTTTAACTCCCAGATTATATAAAATCCCACATGCTTCAAACATTGGTTTGTCTGTCATATATAAAAGTATTTCTTTTTCTTTGGCCAGTTCAACTGTTTCTTTAACAGGAGTCTTACCACGGACAAATATAATTATTTTTATTCCAATCATTTCTGAGGTTCTAACAACCTGTGGATTGGTCAATCCAGTTATCAGCATAGTTTTAGCATTAGAAAATGCCAAAACATCACTCATTAAATCAGCTCCACAAGCAGTTTTTACATCAATTTCGACTTTTTCAGGAATTTCAAATATTTCTTTTAAACTCAAGTGTTCTTTGATTTCTTTTAACTTCATAGTTTTTATTTACCATCCTTTTTGTTTTCAACAATATTACCATTAATAAATACTTTATCAATAGTTGATGTAATATCCAATGGATCTCCATTATATATTACAAGGTCAGCATCTTTATCTACCTCAATACTTCCAACCCTATCGTCTACACCTAAAATTTCAGCTGGATTAATAGTAATTGCCTTTAATGCTTCTTTAGGATCTAACCCTTCTTTAATAGCCAAAGCGGCATAAACTGTTGCATTTTTAGTAGGAATTACAGGATGGTCACTCATAAGAGCAATTTTAACTCCTGCTTTTGCTAAAACACCAGCAGTTTTAAAACTTAACTCGCTTAATTCAACCTTTACTCTACCTGTCATTGAAGGACCAACAACTGCAGGTATTTTTGCCTCAGCAATTTCATCTGCTATTTTATGACCTTCTGTACAGTGCTCTAATGTTATATTAACATCAAATTCTTTGGCAATTCTTATTGCAGTCATTATATCATCAGCACGATGAGCATGTACTTTGAGTGGAAGTTCTTTATTAATAACTCTGATTAAACTTTCCATTTTTATATCTCTATCAAAAGTTTTATTTTCTTTTTTGGCATTATCTTTTTTTTGTATATAATCCTGTGCTTTCATTAAGTTTTCTCTCATTATAGCTGCAATTCCCATTCTTGTTGTGGGTAGTTTTTTTTGTTCTTTATATACTCTTTTTGGATTTTCACCAAAAGCAGCTTTTAGACCAGCAGGATTTTTTAAAACCATTTGGTCAACTGTTTTACCATATGTTTTTATAACCATACTTTCTCCACCAAGTACATTGGCACTTCCTGGTCCAGTCATTATTGTGGTTATACCATTTTGCAGTGATTCTTTTATAGCAAAATCATCTGGATTTACTGCATCTATTGCTCTTAGGTGGGGAGTTATTGGATCTGTCATTTCATTACAGTCCTGACCTTCCCAACTTAAACCATCTTCTTCAATTCCTAGATGGGTATGGGCGTCAATAATTCCAGGAATAACAGTTTTTCCTTTACCATCAATTACTTCATAATCATCTTTAATTTCAATATATTCTGAAATTTCTGCTATTTTTCCATCTTTAACAAGGATTGAACCTTCTTTAAAGTCTTTTTTTGACATCGTTAAAATCTCAGCATCTTTAATTAATATCATAAGATTGCACTTCACTTTCTTTTAACTGAATTATTTGTTCAATATATCCCACTTTATTTTTGTGGTGATTTTTTACTTCTGGTTTAATATATTTTTTTAATTGCTTTCTATGTTCTTTAGATAAGTACCCTAAATTATTCAATACCTCTATAATAACCGGAGGTATTGCTCTTGAATTACCATCTTCAATTTTTACACAAACTCCAGGACCATCATTATATAATCCTAGACCGAAAACACCTTCAGCTCCCATTTTTCCTGTCAGTTTATCACTCATTACATCTATTAAATCAGTATTAAATCTCTTTGTCCCGGCGATCATGTCAGGATGTTCTCTGATACTTTCTGTTATTCTTTTTGCAGCTTCTTTATATTCATTAGAAAGATATTCTGGATTAGCTAACTTTGCAAAACCTAGGGCCATATTTTTTATTGAAAGACCAAAAACAACCACCCCACATCCATCTTCTCCTAAAATGATATTATCTTTTTTTGTTTCAGTAATATCACTGATGGTCTTTAACATTAATTTTTGTATGGGATGGTCTTTATCTAAATAATTATCTAAGTCCCAGTTATTATACTTACAAATTGATAGAAAGGCGGCATGTTTACCAGAACAATTGTTATGTATTTCAGTAGGTTTGTTTTTAGATAAATAGAGTTTATGAGCCGCTTTTTTGTAATAGGGATCATGAACTCCACACTGAAGTTTGTCTTCACTTACATTAATTTTTTTTAAAATACTTTTAACTGTTTTAATATGTTTGTTCTCACCATTATGTGAAGCACACATAACAGCTATTTCTTTACTAGTAAAATTAAAATGGTCAGCTGCTTTAGATGTAATAACCGGTAAGGTTTGAAAAGGTTTAGCCGCTGACCTTAAATATGTAATTTTATCAGGGTCTCCGTGATAATATAGAAGTTTCCCATCAGGAGCAGTTACAGAAATATCTCCTCTGTGGCAACTTTCAATAAGATTACTGCGATAGACATTAGCAATATAATCAGCCATTTGTACACCCCTTGTTTAATTATATCTATATAACTATGTATTAAAGATTTATTAACCCTAAACTTATGCCAAGTGCTGTATCTACTCTTTCTAATATTTCTCCATTTAACTTTGCCACTTCACTTTTTAATCTTTTTTTGTCAATTGTTCTTATCTGTTCTAACAATATTACTGAATCTCTTTCTAATCTTGAATCCCCAGCAGAAATCTCAACATGTGTCGGTAGCTGTGCCTTTTCAATTTTTGACGTTATTGCAGCTACAATAATTGTTGGACTATACTTGTTACCTATGTCATTTTGAACAATTAATACAGGTCTGACCCCACCCTGTTCTGAACCCACAACAGGGTTAAGATCAGCATAATATACATCTCCTCTTTTTAAATCCATAAATTTATTCACACTCCACTAAACATTTTTCATAAATTTGTATCGAATTACTGTCACACTTTAAACCCTCATGGGCTAATTCTAAGTTGATATCACTCATTTCAATATAGCCTTTTTTGAGCTGTTCTCTAAGTTCAATCTTTTTGTGTTCACATAAATAATGTGTCACTGCATCGTGTATAAACTTGTCTCTACTGACTCTACGGTATTTAACATAATCATCTACATCTTTTAATAGTCCTTTGGATATATCAATAGTAATTTTGGTTTTTTCTTCCAACCACCGCACCTCCAGAATTATTTAGAATATTATAAAACAGATGGGGAAATACCCCACCTGTAGAACACCTGTTATTTTAATATAATATAAATTTACCTAATTACTATTATAACTCAATTTTCATATTAATACAATATCTAAAGTTGATAATATAAGCCATTATCTTTAATGTAATCAACTAAGTTTTTATAGGTTTCATTTTTTTCTATAGTAGAACTGTCACCAATAATAATTAACTTTCTTTTTGCTCTTGTTAAAGCAACATTTAACCTTCTTAAGTCTCTTAAAAAACCAATATTGTTATGAGAATTACTTCTCACTAATGAAATTAAAATAACTTCTTTTTCACTTCCTTGAAAACCATCAACAGTATTAATTTCTAAATTTTCGATATTATTGTGTTTTTTAAATAAATCTACCTGATCTTTATATGGTGCAATAACAGCCAGGTCTTTTGGCTTCAACTTTGATTTTAAAGCTTCATCAACTATATCTAAGAGTATTTCCATTTCAACAGGGTTGTCATATGAATTAGAACCCTTTAATGATCTTTCATTAGCTGTCATCATTTTTGTATCGATAAATACAATTGGTTTATCAGGATTTAGGGATTTATCTGTAAAACATTCTTTACCTTTCATTTTGTAACCTAAGTCCTCTAAAGTATGATTAGCTACATTAGATGAGCTTTTTAATTTATTATTATAAAACTCTTTATTAGAGAAATTCATTATATCATCATGCATCCTGTACTGTATTTCGAGCATAGATCTTATGCTTTTACCATATATCTCATATAATCTCTCAAACATTGACTTGTTTAATCCTTTTTTAGCAGCCTTTTCATTTAAAATTGTAGGTGGCAGTTGTTTATGATCTCCTATTAAGACTGCCTTTTTACCTTTGATAAAAGGTATAAGAGCTGCTGGTTCAGTTGATTGTGTTGCTTCATCAATTATAATTAAATCAAAATTATACTCTGATAAAAGTTCTGAACCTGCAGTTGAATTAGTTGCACATACTACATCTGCTTTTTCTAAAAGATCTTTAACTGCAGTTTCTTCTAATTTATTAATTTTATTAAACAGTTCATCAATTTCTTGCTGTAATTTTATCCACTCTGCCATTTCTTCTATTATGGCAGGTTTTACACCTCTTGCTCCTTTATTTTGTTCAGCTTTCCTTATAATTTGATCATCGTTCATTCCTCTTTTTAAACTATCACCTGGATGTTGGTATTGCTCTTGTTTATCTAATAATTCATTAGCTTTTTCTCGTAACTTTTCAGCTTCTTTGTACTTGGGATGATCTAATATTTTATAGTCTAGTGTGTGTTTTCTTAAAAGAGGTGTTACTCTTATTGGATGACCCAATCTTAGGACATCTGTACCCATATTAACTAATCTCTCAACAAGATTATCTACAGCTACATTTGAATCGGCTGTAGCTAATATTTCTTTATTCTTTTTAACTGCTTGATTAATAATTTCTATTGCAGTCATAGTTTTGCCTGTACCAGGTGGGCCCTGAATTAAATAGAAGTCATTGGCTAAGATAGCAGACTTTACAGCTTCTTTTTGAGAATTGTTTAAATCCTCATTTATCCATTCAATTTCATCCTGTAATTTTTCCTTACAGGATGGTTTATCTAAACCAAGTAATTTTCCCTGTAAATTATCAAGTTTTGAATCTTGATTTTTATTTTTAAACTTTTTTAATGTGTCAAACATTCTCTGAAAAGTAACATCATTTACATATAAGTCAATTCTTAAATTATCGCTTAATACAAATCCTGGTGGTTTTTCATCAAATACAACGGTCAAAGAATAATTTGTTTTTTCTGAAACAGTTCCAGTCGGATTATTATCATCAAGAATTTTATTCTTACTTATCATGACTAAATCACCGATACTAATTTCAGTATCAGGTAATTTTTCTCCAACCTCTTTTTTCATAAACTTTACTTTGGGTTTATGATCATAGGTATGACCATCTTTTTTACTCCTCATATTTAATAAGGCTCTTCCTTTTTTCTCTCTTTCTCTTGGAGACAACCTTTTAATTTCAATTTCATGTCTTTCCATTTCTTCTTTTCTTTCCAATTCAACTAAATAAGTGTATTTATTATAATAATCGTTAAGTTCATTTCTTCTTTCAGCATTATCATCTATCTCTAAATGGACTTTTACTCCCCCAATTTTATTGTTATCCATTACACTAATCACTTTATCACAGACTTCGTTTTTTACTTCAACTTCTGCAATATTATTTTTTATACTAATATTTCCTATATCATTACTACTAATATTGGCTTCATTTATAAAAGCACCAACAATATCGCCAGGACCAATATGCTTATCTATATCTTTAATAATGATATTTTGCATATTAACACCTCCTAGATATATTGTTTGCTGTTTTTAAAGTTCTTTTTTTAAACAACAAGCTAATTATCTTCATTTTCTGTATCTTCATAAACTTTACTACCTACTGCTGTATCCTGACCTTGGTACTTTCCTTGGTAGGGAAATTCAGCTTTTTTGTCCATCTTTGCAATAACTAATTGACAAATTCTTCTACCTGCTTTTAGTTTAATTGGTAAACGATTTGCATTGTATAGTTCTAATGTTATCTTTCCTGCAAAACCTGGGTCAACCCAACCGGCATTTTGAATAAATAACCCCATTCTTCCAATTGAACTTCTACCTTCTACAAAGGCAGTTAAATTATTTGGAAGTTGGATGAATTCTTCTGTAGTTGCAAGCAAGAATGAATGAGGTGGTATAACTATCTGTTCACTGTTTATTTCGTTATAATTCAATTTATCCTCTAAAGTCATTATTTCCATTTGATTTTCATCAATCTTTAAATAATGTGTTCCTAACCTTAAATCAATTGAAGCTGGTTGTAATAAAACATCCTCAAAGGGATCTATGACAAGATCGCCAGTTTTTAACAACTCTTTAATTGTACTGTCAGAAATTATCATCTGAATTCTCCTTAATTTGTTTATTATTCTGATGCGATGTGTTTTACAATATTATTTCTAGTAACAATTCCAATCATCTGTCCTGCATTATCTACTACAGGAATTCTATTTATATTTTTTTTATGCATTAAGGTTGCTATATCTTCTACTGTATCATCTGGTTTTACAGTTATTACCTCTTTGGTCATAAGTTCCTTAATCTTTACTGCTGTAAATTTCTTAAACTCTTCTTCAAATTTTTTATAACTTTCCAGATAAATAATTCCACCTAAAACGTTAATATATTCTGGAAAGTGCAACTTTTTATCTTTTATAATCAAATCATTTTCTGTTACAATTCCAACTAACTTCATATCCCTTACTATAGGTAAACCACTAATACCATGTTCACTCATAATATTTGCAGCTTCTTTGACAGTTGTTTCTGGGTCCACTGTTATTACATCTGTAGTCATTATATCTTTGGCAACAACCATTTTTAGCACCCCCATTGAATTTTTGAAATAGCAGGAGGAAGACTGTCTATTATATCTCCAGCTAAAAGTGAGTATTCACCCAAATTAATTTTAGCTGTATCTCCAGCTAATCCATGTAAATATGCACCTAAAACACCGCTTTGATAAATATCTACACCTTGTCCACTTAATGAAGCTATAATGCCCGTTAATACATCACCACTACCTGCTGTAGCCATTCCACTATTTCCAGTTGTGTTTATAGTTACCTTACCATTTGCATCAACAACTAGTGTGCTTGCTCCCTTAAGAAGTAAATTTACATTGTATCTTCTGGCAAATTCTCTTGAGCTTTTAATTCTATTATCTTGAACTTCATTTATTGGTTGATCGATTAATCTGGCAAATTCACCAAGATGTGGTGTTAAAACAACATCTTTTTTTAGATCTTTTAAATCTGTTAAATTTAAATTGTTTAGTCCGTCTGCATCAATTACAATTGGACATCTCGCCTTTTTAATTATATAAGAAACTATTTTTTCTTGTAGTTTACCTCTACCTAGACCTGGTCCTAAAGCAATTACATCAAAATCAGATATACTCTTTTTTAGATTATCAATGGTTAAGATGTCAGTAATAAGTTCTCTTTTTTTACAACTAACAGCTTGATATATTTCCTCAAATACCATTAACTTAACTAAACCCGAACCACTTTTTAGAGCACTTTCAGCAGTTAAAACAGCTGCTCCTTCATAACCTAAAGAACCTCCAATTACCAAAACTTTCCCAAATGATCCTTTATGACCTGTTTTAGACCTTGTGGGTAACAACTTATTTGCTTCTTTTAATGAGAGCACAAAATGTTTATATTTGTTTTTCTCAATTAGTTTTTCTGGAAAACCTAAATCAACTATATATAATTCATTAGTATAATCTCGTCCTGGATAAAGATAATGACCAACTTTACTAAAGGCCATTGTTACTGTAATATCTGCCTTTACTGCGTCTTTTAGAACTTTCCCACTATTTCCATCTATCCCAGTAGGAATATCAACAGATAAAACTTGGATTATACTTTCATTAATCAATCTTACAATACTTAAAATTGGTTCTCTTAAATTTCCCTTCAATCCTGTGCCTAATAAACTGTCAACAATTAAGTCATGATTTGATATTTCATTTCTAATTACATCAAAATTATCTCCATTAAAATAGTTAATATCAATATCTCTTAATTCACAGATCTTGATGTTTTTTAATGGACTACCACTAATTTTTTCTTTTCTACCCACTACTATTATTTTAACATGATAATTCCATATATCAAGTAATCTGGCTATTACAAATCCATCTCCACCATTGTTACCTGTCCCAGCTAATATTAATACTTTATTTTCCTTGTTGTAATTATCTTTAATTATTTCTGCAGTTTGTCTCCCCGCTGACTCCATAAGTAATAGGGAAGAAAAGCCACTATTTATAACCTTTTGATCTAACTTTTGCATCTCTTCAGGCTCTAAAACAATCATTATATTCGCCCCTTTAAAATTATATTGGCAACAACATAATTTTTTTCATGACTTAAGGAAACTAAAATCTCAGTGACATTTTTTTCTTTCGCTGCAATTTTTGCCTTACCATAAAGTTGTACTGTTGGTTTTTTATTTTCTTTTTTTTGTACTTCAATCTCTTTATATTCAATATTATGACTACTCTCAACTGCTTTTATAAATGCTTCTTTGGCACTATATCTTACTGCAAAAGACTCAAATAATCTTTTCTTTGATCTGCAGTAATTAATTTCAGATTCAGTAAATATTCTTTTTAAAAAAATTTCATCCTTTTTATTAATGATTTCTTTAATTCTTTTAACTTCTAAAATATCAATCCCGATTCCAATTACTTCATTATGGTGATTATTATCTGACATTTTAATATCTCCTTTATGAAAAAACTATTAAATAAATTATGATGAAACGTAGTATTAAAATATTATAGCAAATAGTTAATAATTCTTTTTTAAAAATATTCTAACAAATATACCGGTACTTTAGTAGATAATAAGAAATTATAAAAATAAGGGGGAATCCCCCCTTATCATTGATTTATTCAACAGTCACACTTTTTGCTAAGTTTCTTGGTTGATCAATATCACAGCCTCTAATTAAAGCTGTATAATATGCTAAAAGTTGTAATGGAACAATTGTGAGTACACCACTGAAATGGTCATTAACCTCTGGAATATATATAACATGGTCAACTACTTCTTCAATATCATATGCATTTTTGTGTACAACTGCAGTAACATCTGCTCCTCTTGCTTTAACCTCAGTAATATTACTTAATGTTTTTTCAAAAACATCTTTTCTAGTAGCTAAGGCAACAACTGGTACATCTTCTTCTATTAAAGCTAAAGTACCATGTTTAAGTTCTCCAGCAGGATAGGCTTCAGCATGTATATATGAAATTTCCTTTAATTTTAAGGCTCCTTCCATAGCAAGAGTATAGTCGGAATGTCTTCCAATAAAGAAGGCATGATCACTTTTTGCATACTCTTTTGCTCTATCTTTCATTACTGATTCACATTCATTAATCATTTGATCTAAAAGATCGGGTATTTTGATTAATTCCCTTGTTAAGTTTAAATAATCAATATCATCTATTTTGTTCTTCCTTTTAGCTAAATATAGAGAAAAGATATAGAAAGCCATTACCATATTCAAGTATGCTTTTGTTGATGCAACAGAGATTTCTGGTCCGGCTTTAAGTAACATAATATCATCTGCTTCTCTTGCAATACTACTTCCTCGGGAGTTTGTAAAAGCAATAACTTTTGCACCTTGCTTTTTTGCAAGTCTTAAACTTGCTAAGGTATCACTGGTCTCTCCAGATTGGCTTACTGCAATGACTAAATCATTTTCTTTAATCGGTACATTTCTATATCTATATTCACTAGCTACATCTACCTCTACATTAAGTTCTATTAAATCTTCTAACAAATACTTTCCAATCAATCCTGAATGATAAGCAGTTCCACATGCTATGATATGGACCTTATCTAAGTTATCAATAAAATCTTGGCTTAAGTTAAGTTCATCTAAGTTAATACCTTCTGGAGTTACACGGTTTGCCATCAGTCTTCTTACTGCATCAGGTTGCTCATATATTTCTTTTAACATATAGTGATCATAACCCTGTTTTTCTGCCATTTCCGGATCCCAGTCAACATGATAGACTTCTTTGTCTATTTCACTTAATTGAAAATCATATAGCTGAACACTATCTTTATTGATTACAGCAAACTCTCCATCTTCTAAAATGTAAAAGTCTTTTGTTTTTTCTAGAAATGCCGGGATATCTGAAGCAATATAGTTTTCATCATCACCTAAACCAATTATTAAAGGACTATCTTTTCTTGCCACAAATATTTTACCTGGCTCATGTTTTGTTAAAATAGTCAGTGCATATGAACCTTCTAATTCTTCAATTGTCAACCTGATTGCTTCTAAAACATTTCCATTATAATTCTCTTCAATAAGATGGGCAATTACTTCAGTATCTGTTTCAGAATTAAAATTATGCCCTTTTTGCTTTAGGTCCTTTTTTATATCCTGAAAGTTTTCTACTATACCGTTATGAGCAATTACAAAATCATTGTTACAGTCACTGTGAGGATGTGAATTAAGATCTGATGGTTTCCCATGAGTTGCCCATCTAGTGTGACCAATACCTATTGTGCCACCATTTATATCATCTTTAATACTATCCTTTAGAAATTCTATTTTGCCTTTTTTCTTTACTACATCTATATTTAAACCATCATTAACTGCTATACCTGATGAATCATAACCTCTATATTCTAATTTCTTTAATCCATTATAAAGTATTGATGCTGCTTTATCTTCTCCAACATAACCTACAATACCACACATATATATTTACCTCCATTGAATTTATATTTATTTGTTTCATTAGTTGTTTTAATTTAATAAACATGATTGATATTTCTGATTTTTTTGTCTCAGCAATCACTTGCTGGATTTGTTAAATCAGTTGAGGTTTAATACCAAAACCTGGAAAGATCCGCCGATAGTTCGATTACTTTCCACCTCGTCAGCTTTTTATTTAAAAAGCCCGGGCGCTTTGAATTATAATTTTTTTCACCTCCTTATTTAGTTTAGTTCTTCTTTTATTACTTTTTTTACCCTCCCTTCCCATTTTTTTATCATATCTTCATTTTTAGCTTCTAACATAACCCTAACAACTGGTTCTGTTCCAGATGCTCTTACAAAAACCCTACCTTGATCACTATAATCATCTTCTATTTCTTTTATAATACTATCAATCCTTTTGTTTTCACCTAAACTGGATTTATCTTTTACTTTAATATTAATTAATTTTTGTGGCCAGGGTTTAAACAAATCATTGATATAACTTAACTTTAAATTATTTTTCTTTAAGTACTCTACAACTTTAAGAGATGTTAAAATCCCATCACCGGTTTTATTATAGTCCAACATTATGATATGTCCTGACTTTTCTCCTCCAAGATTATATCCGTTTTCAAGAAGTTTTTGTAAAACATAGCGATCACCATTTTTTGATTTTTTTACTTTAATATCATTATCATTAAGAAGTTCATCTAAACCTAAGTTAGTATACCTTGTAGTAACTAATGTATTGTTGTTTAGTTTGTTTTCTTTTTTCATGTTTAAGGCTAAAAGAGCCATAATTTGGTCTCCGTCAATTATGTTCCCTAATTCATCAACCATAATTAGTCGGTCTGCATCTCCATCATAAGCAATTCCTAAATCTGCTTTATGTTTTTTTACTTCCTCAACTATTGTAGAAGGCTTTGTAGAACCACATTCAAGATTTATTTCATGTCCATTTGCCTTATCATTGACTGCTACAATCTCTGCATTCAGTTTGTTAAAAATTCTTGGAGCTATCTCATATGCAGCGCCATTTGCACAGTCTAGGACAATTTTATAGTCTTCAAAAGTTACATCTATGATATCTAAAAGATAATCTTCATACTGTTTTAATAGTTTCTCTCTTTTTATAATATCTCCCACATCAGTACCAATTGGCTTTGATATTTCTTTATTATTTAAAATATACTCTTCAATTGTTAGTTCCTCTTCATCTTTTAACTTAAATCCATCTTTATTAAAGAACTTAATACCATTATCTTCTATAGGGTTGTGAGAAGCAGATATCATAACCCCACCAATTGCGTCTGTATTATTTGTAAGAAATGATACTGCAGGTGTTGAAACTATACCTAATTTAATAACGTTTACACCGACTGAATTAAAACCAGCAACTAAAGCTGATTCAAGCATGGTTCCTGAAATTCTAGTGTCCTTTCCAATTAACACAAAAAAATTTTCTGCTTTATTGCTTTTGTTTTTTAAAAATACTCCACCTGCTTTACCTAATTTCAAAGATAGTTCAGGTGTTAATTCTTGATTTGCTATACCTCTTACACCATCTGTTCCAAAGATCTGTCCCATTAATTTCACCTCTGTTTATATTATATAAATTATTCATTTTCATTATTTTGAGTTTCTTGGTTTTCTTCTTTATAGGAAGTTATTGTTACCCTTACAAAAGAAGGCTCTTTTAAACTAATCCTTGACCCTTGAGGAGCCTTAATATTTATTATTCTAATATTATCACCAATCTGTACCTCACTCAAATCAATATATGCTTCAAAGTCATCTTCACTATAAGCGTTAAAAAACCTATATCCTTCTGGCTCGATTAACACAGACTCTTCAGAAATATCTAATACTATAAGATTATCTGCAAGGTTTTCATACTGTATTTCTAATCGAAATTGATTGTTGCTCAAGTTTAAATTCCCCTGTAGATTACCTTCCTGATAGTTTACATATAGCCATAAAACAGCCGCAATCATTACTGCTATTATTAATATTTTATACCTTTTATAGAAATCCCTCATAATAAATTACCTCTTTTATTAGAATATATGATCATCTAAGAAAATATATCAGTTCTTTTCTTTGAAATAAATTCTTTGGAAAGTATTTCTCTAAGTTTAGATTTATCCAAATATCTAATTAATTCACCATCTTGTGCTAACGAAATTACACCACTTTCCTCTGAAACCACAATTACCAAAGCATCTGATTCTTCAGTAACACCAATTGCTGCTCTATGTCTTGTACCGAGTTTAGGATTAATGCTTGGTTTGTTTGATAAATTTAATAAACAACCTGCTGCTTTTATTGAACCTTCTCCAATTATGACAGCTCCATCATGAAGTGGTGCGGACTTATAAAAAAGATTTTCTAAAAGTTCTTTGCTGATATTTGATTCTATATTTGTACCGGTTTCAATATAATTTCTTAGTCCAACTTTATTTTCCAATACAATTAATGCACCGGTCTTTTTTTCGGCCAACTCATCAGCAGCCATTATTATTTCATTGATATCTTTTACAGACCATTTATGAACAAGTTGATTTTGTAGAAATCCACCACGGCCAACCTGCTCTAATGCCCTTCTTAATTCAGGATGAAATACTATCGGTAAAGCTACAATTAGCATAGTAAGCACACTGCGTAAAAACCAGTGAACGGTATTTAGGTTCAAAAGCTGACTTATTACCGAAGCAACAAATATCAATACAAGTCCTTTTATTAACTGTACAGCTCTAGTACCTTTTATTAAGTTTAATAGAAAGTATATAATAATCCCAACAATTAAAAGATCTATAATATTAGCAATAATTGACCAAACCAACTTTTATTCACCCCTTTAGCCCACTATTATATATATTATATATGTTATAGTGTTAATAATAAAGAAGGATTTTACTTATTTACAAAGAAAATAAAAAGAGGTGATCTTAAAATGACTAATAATAAATGGATAACAAAAATTAATTATAAAGATATCATAATCATTTACACACTTTGGTTTTCTACTATTGTATTTTCTCAATACTTTAACTTTACATCTTTTATGCAAATATCTGATCTAGGCGGCTTTTTTGATATACTATTTTTCTTTGCTGCACGCTTGATTTTTATAAGTTTAATGTTTTTATACTTTGTTTTTTTATATGATCTTTCGTTTGATCAACTTGGAGTTAAGTTTAAACCTTTAGTAAAATCATTATTTAAGTTAATAATCTATATTGTAATTATACTTTTATTAGTAATCTTTTTGATTAATATACCTTTAAACACCACAAATATTACTAAAACCTTTAATCCCTTATATGAAATAAATTCTGTTCAAAGCTTTGTTCACAGTATATTGCCATTAATGTTAGTGTTTCCACTATTTTATATTATAGCATTAAGTGAACAGTTTATGTTAAATCTTTTCGTTTACGAAGTTTTTAAGTTTAAATTACCTGAATTATTAGCAAAGTTTTTAGCAGCTCTCTTTTTTTCATTTCTTATCTATCAACTAAATCCTGGTAAAATTCTTATTTATTTCTTCTATGCTATAATTTCAATTTTAATATATGAAAAATCAGAAAAATCTATATTAGTACCTGCTTTTTTAGGTGCAGCTTTTTACAGTATTTATACTTTCTATATCTACGGATGGACTTTTATATATTAATAATTTAAGACTTGTTTTCCACATTTAGGACATTTTCCATCTTTTAAGTGATTTTGAGTATTAAAATAATGTCTTGATATAACTTCATAACCACAGTCTGGGCAGTATGTGTTCTGCCCTTTTTTTGTTTTCATATTTCCTATATACACATAGTTTAAATACTTCTTTGCCAGCTTATATGCTTCTTCCATTTTTTGTTCTTTTGTTGCTGGTTCATCCATCTTATAGTTCGGAAAATATCTTGAAAGATGAACTGGTATATCTTTATTAAGATCAGCTATCCATTTAAATATTTCCTCCAATTCCTGCCTAGAATCATTGTGGTTAGAGACTATTAATATTGTCAGTTCAAGATGAATTTTATTATTCAAATATTTAATCGTCTCCAATACCGGTTCTATAGTACCACCACATGTTTTTTTATAAAAATCGTTATTAAAGGATTTTAGGTCGATATTGGCTGCATCTAAATATTTTGATAATTTTTGAAGTGGCTCTTGATTTATATAACCATTTGAAACCAAAACATTCTTTAAACCGAATTTTTTGGCCTTTTTAGCTGTTTCATATACATATTCATACCAAACCACTGGTTCGGAGTAAGTATAGGCTATACCCATTAAATTTCTCTCTTGAGCATGTTTTATAATTTCATCAGGACTTTGTTTAGTTGTCTTGGGTTTATTTTGACTTATCCGATGATTTTGACAAAAAAGACAATTAAAATTACACCCATAGGTACCTAAAGAAAGAATCCCATTAGAAGGATGAAAATGATAAAGCGGTTTTTTCTCTATTGGATCTACACCCATCGAAGTAATTTCACCATAATTTTCACTATAAAGTACTCCTTGTTGATTAAAACGTACTCCACAAATACCTGTTTTCCCTTCCTTGATTATACAGTTGTGAGGGCATAACAAACATTTTACAATTTCATCATCCTTCTTTTCATAAAACATAGCTTCTTTAAACTTATTTTTCATAACGTTTTACCTTAAATCTTTTAATTTCATATTCTTCATCAGGATAAATTCCTGCTTTTTTGCAGGCAATATCTAACTGTTTATCAACAGTATCTACCCCTTCTAAGTTTGGTAAAAGTAAGCCGACTCTAGAATTTTTTCTAACTATTATCCCATATTTTTTAGGATCAAGTTTTGAAACATCATCGACTTTTTCTTTTGGTCCTAATATATCAACTGATATATCTATATCTGATAACTCATCTTCAGTTATTGAATTAAATCTCGGATCTCTTGTTGATGCACTAATAGCATTTGCTATAATTTCTAGACCTAAATTATCTTGAGTTGGTTCAATTGTACCTATACAACCCCTCAACTTTCCATCCTTTTTTATAGATACAAAAGTACCTGCTTTTTTATCAAACCACTCTTTGTTTTGAGGTGGTTTTACTTTTTTGTTTTCCTTAATATATTTTTCAATTGTTTCTCTGGCCAAACTTACATACCCGTATTTATCATTCATTAGCAATACCTCCTGAGTTAACTTTGAAGCTGGCTACTGCATAACCAACACCAAAAGGACCTTCATAAGATTTTAAGTCACTTTCAATTTCATATTCAGAAAGTATACCAGATAAAATTACCATTGGGCGATGCCCACATTCACCTGCTCGATGGATTAATCCATTATCCATATCTTTAATTAAATCCAGTTCATTATTTTTAATATGACTAACTAAAGTTTCATCATAATCTATCGCATTTTCATCATAACCGGCTGGTGCTCCTGGTTTTAAACGGTGTGAAAGATCTCCACTTGCGATAACTACAGTTTTTAAACCCTCTTCTTTGATTGTTTCATTAATTACTTTACCAAAATCATATAGTTTATGGTAGTCCCAAAAAGCCATATTAATCGGAACTATGGGAATATCTTTTAATCCTGCTTCTTTAAGATAATATAGTGGTACTAAAACTCCATGATCTAATCTTGTACCTTCTCTGTCATTTAAGCTTATAGTATGAAGATCTTTACTTAAGGCATTCTTTTTCAAAAGATCAACAAAGTGAGTATCAACTTCCATCTCAAAGCCTATATTTCCAAAACCAAACTCTCTAAAATTACCACTTGTTTTTTTCTCATCAATAATTGATATAGATTCTCGCATAACCAGTCCATGTGGACTTATTGTAATTAATAGTTCGGGATCACTTTCAACTACCTCATTAGCCAGTTCTTTTAAGCTTTTTATTGTATCAGATACTTCCTTGATATTATCCCTTCCAATATCAGGAATAGCTAATGGGGGATGGGGACTGAAACCTGCCATTAATAGACTCACTGCAATCCCTCCTGTTTAGTATATTTATATATAAATTTCAATAAATAAAATGATAATCCTTTTTTATATAGAGAAATAAAAAAAAGAGAGGTAAGACCTCTCTTCAGATTGTAGACAAAGCGCATTAGGCAGCAAAGCTTAATGCGCTTAATTTTGATAAATTAATACTAAAATTAAATAGTAAAGATAATCTAGAAAAAACAGGAGATAAAGGACCTAATAGCCCTTCTTTTTTCTTCATTTTTACCAGTTTCTTAAGATTCATGCACGCAAAAGTAAGCCCAACTTTCATTTTCATCCGGGCTTTTCCATATTCTTGAGTATACCTCATGCCATGATTTTCCTTAGCAT
>Ga0306868_1000261_pt1 | contig 37769 bp, 40 predicted proteins | sample AntRauTorckE6832_FD_190411 | JGI IMG/M metagenome (GOLD analysis project Ga0306868, IMG submission 190411) | Saline lake microbial communities from Rauer Islands, Antarctica - Metagenome Torckler E6 #832 (v2) (version 2) | ecosystem: Environmental > Aquatic > Non-marine Saline and Alkaline >... | reverse complement strand
GCCAGGGTTTGGCTGGCGGTGTCAAGCGATGCGGTATAGGTAGTCAAAAGGGCTTCTCCCATGCACTGATTTGAGCGCTAATTATATGATATTTATGGATAATTTCCAAAGTTGATGACATTGGGCTAAAGCCCGCCCCTTAACCAAACGTTAGGCAAGAGGAACATATGAGCGACTGGGACTTTCTGCACGATATGCATAATGAGGGCTATAGCCCAGAGCAGATAGCGGATGCTGCTGCCTGTGGCTATAACCCTTGGGAGCATGGCGATTGGGATAACATCGAGGATTTTATTGACGATGAAGCGGGCTGGGATTCTGATAGTGAGCCAAAGAACCCGACAACTCTAGAGCTTTGGGAGTTGTTAGGTGAATTGGTTGAAAGCGCCCGAAATTACTTCGAAGTAACAGGTCGGCATCTGCCAATTTATGGAGAGCTTGGCGAGCTATATGGTGAAGCTAAATACGGAATCAAGAGGCATAAGCCATATACACGAGGCTCTGATGGCAAATTGGGAAACGATTTCGTCGAAATCAAAACAATTAGCCCATTTAAGTCCGACAATGCTGTGCTAGTGAAACGGGCCGGTAATTTCAGCAAGCTTCTCATTGTGAAAATCAGCAAAGACTTCGAGTTTAAAGCAAAAATGCTCGATCGAAAGAGCTTTGGAAAGGGCTCGGGCAAACACATTAAGGCCAAGTGGAGTGAATGAAATTGCCTAACAAGTACATGTTGGCGGACTGGTTTTCCGCTGCGCTCCAAACCAGCCGCAAATGTAGGCGTTAGGTTATCCGAGCAAAAGTGACCCGCCCCTCATTCCTCAGTCACTGTGAATGTCCGCTTCTGGCCGGTTTCTGCCGGTCGCGAATGGCTAGAGTGGCCATTCATGGCTGGCCTGGATCGAGAAATAGCGGGCGCTCAGGCCGCCGCCCCATGCTCAGTTTGCGTGCATCCGGGATGGTGCGCCGAGTTGCGAGGGTGTCAATCTTTTTGAGGTGTTAGAGCTGACTCGCTCTGCTATGCCTGTCAAACCAGCTCTTGATCTGCGTCAGTTTGTGTCAATACATGGGGTCGAGTTTGACAGTCAATTGGAAGAGGCCGATATAGCGGTTATAGGTAGGGATTCCGCACGGTTTGGCAGTGTCAATGTAGTGAACGTAACGTGATACCGACTACTACTGGCCTGACGACCCGCTGATCGCCGAGCCCACCGCGCGGGCCAAACCGAGAAAATGAGAAGTCGATGCTGACCCTGGATGTCGGGCCCTTGGCCCTTGGTGTTTCCCATGTGCTGCTGTTTGGCAGCCTGCTGCTGGCCACACTGGTTGGCTGGTTGATCGGTCGTCGCCACGGCTGCAATCCGGAAAGTCAGTTGTTCCGGATGCTGATGCTGGGCTTGCTGGTGGCGCGGCTGGCGTTCGTGCTGGTGTATGCCGAGTATTTCCGCGATCAGCCGTGGCGGGTGGTGGATATCCGTGATGGCGGCTTCATCGCCTGGCCGGGTGTGCTCGCGGGATTGGCGCTGGGCGCCTGGTATCTCTGGCGCCAGGCACAATTGCGCCGGCCGTTGGGCGTGGCGATGGGCGTCGGCCTGGCGCTGTGGCTGGGTGGCAACCTGATGTTGCATGCACTTGAGCAGGGCACGCGACTGCCTGATTTGCAGGTGCGGGATATGCAGGGCAATCCGGTGAACCTGCGTGACTACGCCGGCCAGCCGCTGGTGGTCAACCTGTGGGCCACCTGGTGCCCGCCATGTCGACGTGAGATGCCGGTGCTGATGCAGGCGCAGCAGCGTGAGGCTGCTATCACCATCCTGTTCGTCAACCAGGGGGAAAGTGCTGCGCTGGTGGGTGAGTTCCTCGCCGCGCAGCAACTGAGTCTGGACAACCTGCTGCTCGACGAGCAGGTGCAGCTGGGTCAGTTGGTGGGCTCGCGGGCGTTACCCACCACGCTGTTCTACGATGCCGAGGGCCGGCAGGTCGGCAGTCACCTGGGCGAGCTGTCGCATGCCAGTCTGGAGCGAGCGCTGACCCGATTGCGGGGCGATTGACGCGTCAATACAGCCATAGATCCTCGCCGGCATCCTGCAACTGCTGATACACCCGATCCAGGTCCTCGCGCAGGCGCTCGGCATCAGGCGCACGTCGCGAATAGATCAGCCGCAGCGGCAGACGCTGTACCTCGACGAAGGGCAGTTCACCCATGCCCAGTGTGCGTTTGGCCTGTTCGACGGGGGCCTCATAGTCCAGCAGGTAGTCACCGCGTCGGCGCTGGAGCATTTCCAGGGCCGAGGTGTGGTTGGCGGTACGGTGATGAGTGATATTGCGCGCCGGATCTGTCAGCCATTGATTGACGTCCTGCCAGTAGCTGTAGCCGGTGATCAGGATCACCCCACGATCCTGCAGATCATCCGGAATGCGCGGTGCAGGTGTGTCGTGGCGAAAATACAGGTTGAGGGTGATCTCCCCCAGCAGGTGCTTGCCTTCGAGGGTGTGCTCGACCAGCTCCGGCTTGCCTGAGGCGCCGGCCCAGATATGTATGCTGCCGTCGAGCAGACCGCTGTAGAGGCGGGCGCCGGGGTAGGAGCGAAAGTCTGCCTGGTATCCCGCTTCGTCGAGCAGGCGTGCGGCCAGCTCCAGGCCTGAGCCGCTGGGCTGGCCTTGCGCGTCGGTATAGGAATAGGGCGGAAACTCGTAGTAACCCACGTGAACGCGTTGCCTGGCCTCGGCAGCATGAGCGGCGTGTAGCCATAGCAGGGCGATGAATATCAGGCAGAAGCGTCTTGGCATCCGGTTATCGCGGCTCTTCGCCGTCTTTTCGTTGTTATCGAGTGGTGCCTAACGAGCATGGACAAGTCGCGGTGGATTTGTCCAGTTCTGCACGGTTTATTCCTGAGTTGGTAGGAAAAAGCGACCGATCACCGGCAAATGATCGGAGATTGCCAAGGTATCGCGCTGGCGAACCTGGCTGGCGAGCGGGGTCAGGCGTGGGCTGTAGAACAGGTAGTCGAGGGTGCGATCCGGGCCGCTGGCGGCTGGATCGTTGGGGTAATGGGTGTACCACTGCGCCTGCTGTGCGCCGCTGGCCTGTTGCAGGCTGGGGATCATCGGGTAGCGACGGGCCAGGTCCTGCAATTCGCTGTCGGCGGCGTACCAGCTACGTTGATCCTCCGGCAGATGCTGGAACTGACCGGGTGGCAGCAGGTTGAGGTCGCCGCCCAGTACCCAGGTTTTGTCGCTGGTTTGCAGTTGCTGGAGCAGGCCGTCGGTCATCTCCACCTGGCGCTGCATGGTGTCCGCGCCCTGGGCGAAGGCATCGAAATGGGTGTTGATCGCCACCAGTTCGTCGCCACCACGAATCGGCAGGTAGCTGACCAGCAAGGCGCGCTTGAGCTGGAACTGACGGCTCAGCAGGTCGCTATCGAGCAGGGGCAATTGCAGGCGTTCGGCGCGGGCGATCTGGAAGCGACTGAGGGTGCCGAGTTTCATGCCGACGCTGCCGAGGATGCGCGGGTGCGGGACGAAACCGGCCTTCCAGTAGAAGGCCTCGGTGCTGCAGGGGTAAAGGTCGCTCAGACGCGCTTGCAGCAGGGCCAGCTGATCCTGGTAGTCGCTGGCCTTGGCGTTGTCGTGCAGCTCCTGCAGCAGTACGACATCCGGTTGTTCGTCGCGCAGCACGCGCACCACTTCATCCAGGGTGACGGCCAGGTCGGCGCTGCTCGGGCGCTCGTCCGGTCCATCGCCGCCGGGCAGGTCGTACCAGAACACGTAGCGCTTGCCGGCCAGGTACTGCACGTTCCAGGTCATCACCTTGAGTGCCTGGCCGGGCTGCAGCTGCGCCACCTGCCCGCTGCATGACACGGCTGCCTCTTCATGGGGCAGCGGGCGCCAGGTCAGGCTGTACACCAGCGCAATCAGCACAGCGAGCAATGGCAACACAATGAGCAGGAGCAGGCGAAGCGGGCGAGGCAGGGACATGGCGAAACGGGCGACTATGCTGGAAGGAGGCGAGGATACCTGACTGCGGCCTGTCGGCCCAGGCATGCGCGATCCTGCCGGGAGGTTGCGATGAACCAGCCGCTGATCGCTCAGCGTGGCCCCTACGCGGTGGATGTGGAGGCCGGGCGGGATTATTTCTGGTGCCGTTGTGGGCGCAGCGCCAGCCAGCCATTCTGCGATGGCAGCCACAAGGGCAGCGGACTGACGCCACTGAAGTACCATGCCGAGCGCGCCGAACAGGTATTTTTCTGTGGCTGCAAGCACACAGCCACGCCGCCCTGTTGCGATGGCAGCCATAACAGGTTGTAGTGTCGCCGAGGCCAGGGCAGCGGGAGCAACGCATGTATCGCAAGGTATTCGCCAACAAGGTGTTCGACCGCAAGGTCGTACTCATCACGGGTGGTTGTGCCGGCATCGGTCGCGCCTTGGCGATGCGCGTGGCCCAGGCTGGTGCGCGCCTGGTGATTCTCGATCTGCAGCAGGCAGCGCTGGACAGCCTGGTGCAGCACCTGGCCGATCATCACAACGCCGAGGCGCTGGGGCTGCTCTGCGACGTGGCTGACGCCGAGGCGGTGCAGCGCGCGGTGGCGCTGGCGGTGGAGCGTTTCGGCGGTATCGATGTGTTGGTCAACAATGCCGGCATCACTCATCGCAGCACCTTCGCCGAGACCAGTCTGGAAGTGTTCCAACGGGTCATGGCGGTCAACTATTTCGGCGCGCTCTACTGCACCCAGGCAGCGCTGCCCAGCCTGATTGCCCGCGGCGGGCAGATCATCGTGCTCAGCTCACTATCGGGTATCGCGCCGTTGCTCTATCGCAGCGCTTACAACGCCAGCAAGCACGCGCTGCATGGCTTGTTCGAGACGCTGCGCTTTGAGCTCAAGGGCTCGGGTGTGAACGTGATGCTGGTGTGCCCAGGTTTTACCGCGACCGACCTGCGCAAGAACGCTCTGGTCGGTGACGGCTCGGTGGCTGCCCAACCGCCCTTGGCGATGGGCAAGGTGGCTTCGCCGCAGGATGTCGCCGAGGCCATCTATCATGGGGCACTCAAGCGTCGGCGTCTGCTGGTGTTGTCCAACGTCGATTGGCGCGCCCGGGTGCTGGCGCGCTTCTTCCCGAGGCTGTTCGAGCGGGTGTTGCTACCGCGGCTTTCCGGGTTGCTGCCACAGCGTTCGGGGCGCAATTGATGCGTCTTTGGCTACTCGCACTGTTGATTCTGACGCCTCTGTGCCGGGCTGGCGAAGGCGACCCCCTACGGGTGATGACCGACCTCTGGCCGCCCTTTCGCATGGAGGACGAGAACGGTCAGCTGCAGGGGCTGGATATCGATCTGCTGGCCGAACTGTCACGGCGCACCGGGTTGCGTTTCGATGTGGAGCGCGCGCCATGGGCGAGAGGGCTGGCTGCGCTGGAGCAGGGCAAGGCCGATCTGATGACCGGATTGGCCAGGACCGCGGAGCGTGAGCGCTATATTCAGTATCTGGAGGCGCCGTACTACGCGTGCTCGCCGCGTTTCTACGCCAATCCGGCGCTGGCCACGCGCCTGGACGGCTACGAGAAACTTCGCGGGCTGCGCATCGGCCATGTGCTGGAGTCGGTGTACTTCCAGCCGTTCGATGGCGATCAGCAGTTGAACAAGGTCGGTGTCAGTAACGAGAGCCAGTTGCTGCAGATGCTCGCACGTGGCCGCATCGACGTACTGGTGGGCACCGACTGTCAGGTCGACTACGCCTTGCTTACCCCCGAACTGGGCGGTCGCATCGTCAAGGCAGCCTACCGTCCCGAGGCGCGCACCGAACTCTATATCGGCTTTTCCCGTCAGCGCCTGGAGCGTCTGCCGCAGCTTGCGGCGGCGCTGGAGACCCTGCTACGCGAGGGCTGGGTAGCGCGAGCGGCACGGCGCTATCAAACGGTGGTTGCGCATCAATAGCAGACCTTTGAAAACTACCTGCGTTGGCAATACTGCGTTAAAAACAGCCTCGCGTGCGAGCCCAGTCAAAATGCTCATTTACAGCACGTAAAGTCGAGCGCGACTCCGACCGTTTTTCGGCTGTTTTTGCGGGGCCGCCATCGGTATTGTCTTGCCTGCCTCGCCTACGTTTTTCAAAGGCCTGCTAGTGCCGTGTCAGCCATGCTCGTGTGGCTCGACGTACAGCTCGTACATCAGCTCCATATCCCAGTAAGCCGCCTCGATCTTGTGACCGTCGAGGTCCCTGACGAAACAACCGTAGTAGGGCTCGCCGTAGTCCGGGCGCGGGCCTGGCTGGCCTTCGTCCTGGCCGCCGGCTGCCAAAGCTGCCTCGTGAAAGGCATGCACCGAGGCCTTGTCCGGGGCGACGAAGCCGAAGTGACTGCCGTTGCCGAGGGTCGCCGGCTGACCATTGATTGGCGTCTGCACCCAGAACTCCGGGTAATCGCGGCCGAAGGCCACCGCCCCAGGATGGCGCATGATTTCCCGACAGCCGAGGGTGGCCAGCACCTTGGCGTAGAAGGCGCTGGCGGCATCGAAGTCGTTGGTGCCGATGGACACGTGGGACAGGATGCTGGGGTTCGTTTCGCTCATGGCGCTCTCCTAACACTGGCCAAAGCTGCAAGCCTAGTCGCTGTTATCACTATTCGCCGCCTGCTGCGGTTCGAGCAGCATGAACAGGCGGAACAGCACCACGATGGCGAACAACTGCAGGAAGCCGTTGCCGGTCTGATGCAGCACCCATAGCAGGGTGTCGCTCTGGCTCGGCTGCGTCCACCAGTCGAGCAGCCACAACGGCACCAGCACGTTGGCCAGGCAGGTGAACACCGGCCAGAAGCGCCCCTCGGTCAACGTGAAGCTGGCCTGCAACGCGCGTAGCGGCGGCTCCTGGCGCAGTACCAGAATCAGTTCGGAGAAGGCCAGGCGCATCATGATCCAGATGCCCGGCACGATGAACAGCGACAGGCCGAGCATGATTGCCAGGGTGCTTAATCCGGTCATCAGGGCGAAGGTCGGCCATAGTTGCAGGCCGGCCGCGAACAGCTGCGCGTTGCCGGGCGTCTGGCCGATGCTGCGTGCATGCAGGAAGAGAATCAGCGGTGCGGCATACAGCGGGTAGAAGAGAATGCCGAGTAGCACACCATAGGCCGGGTTGGCGCCTTCGCCGAGCTGGGCGGCGAGGATCGTCTGGGCGATGGCTTCGAGCAGCAATAGCGGCAGGGTCAGGCGGGCAATGGCCAGCAGGTTGTGGCTGGAGAAAAACCAGGCGTCGCGCAGGACGGACAGAGGCTTCATCGGCAGGTTACCAAGTGTGAGGGCGTGGGCGCTGTGGCCGTTCGCCGGGGCAGTCGAATGGGTTCAAGAGTACTCCAGCTGCGCATTGGGCTGCGCCTTGAGCAGACGCGGCAGTTCGCTGCCGGGCACTTCCAGGGTCAGTTCGGGTGGGCCGGGTGAATACAGCAGGAAGTCGCAGGCCAGCACCGCGCGGTCGATCAGCAGGGTGATGCCGGCGTCATGGCCGAACGGGCAGGCACACATCGGTACGCAGCCGGTTTGCTCGATCAGCTCCTCGTCGCTGGCGATGCGCGGGCGACTGCCGAGCAGCGTCTTGAGCCTGGCCCAGTCGGCGCGGGCGCCTTCGAGGCTGATCAGCATGGCGTAGCGCTGAGCACCGGTGCGCAGGAACAGGCTCTTGCTCTCCACACCGCGCAGGCCGAAACGCTGGCGCACGGCACGGGCGGTGGGGTAATCCAGCACCGGCTCGTGTTCGACCAGGCGATGGACGATATCCAGGCGTTGCAGCAGTTCGAGATTGCGCTGGCACAGCTGTTGTAGAGGCGTCATGGCGGCTAGGATAGGGGCTGCGCCGCGCCTGGGCCAGCCCCGGCCGCATCCGCGGCCCAGCTCTGGCATACTGGTGCCTTCGTCGCCCCCGAGGACTCCCGGTGAAGAAGATCGCCGTATTCGCCGATGTGCAGAACCTCTACTACACGGTGCGCCAGGTCTATGGCTGCCACTTCGACTACAGCGTGCTGTGGGCCGAGGTCAGCCGCCGTGGCGTAATCGTCGAGGCGTACGCCTATGCCATCGACCGTGGTGACGCCAAGCAGCAGCAGTTCCAGCAGATCCTGCGCAAGCTGGGCTTCACCGTGAAGCTCAAACCCTACATCCAGCGCAGCGACGGCTCGGCCAAGGGCGACTGGGATGTCGGCATCACCATCGACGTGCTCGATGCCGTCGAGCGCGTCGACGAGATCGTCCTGGCCTCTGGCGATGGCGACTTCGACTTGCTGCTCGAGCGCGTGCGCAGCCGTGGCGTCGAGGCCATCGCCTATGGCGCGCCCGGGCTGACGGCGCAGTCGCTGATCCGCGCCGCCAGTTTGTACGTGCCCATCGAGGGTGAATTGTTGCTGCGTAATCACTGAGAACTTGTAAGAACCTGTTCACGATCTGCTGCGCGTCGGCCCTACTGCGTTAAAAACAGGCTCGGAAAGCCGCTTGCGGCTAACGCACTTCAGTGCGACCCCAAAGGGGCGAGCGAAGCGAGTAATGCTCATTTACAGCTCGTAAAGTCGAGCGCGACTCCGACCGTTCCTCGCCTGTTTTTGCGGGGCCGCCATCGGTGTTGTATGGCTCTAGCTCGCGAGATTGTGAACAGGTTCTAAGTCTACCGCGCTCGGCATCTCGCGCTTCGGCTGTGCTCGCAATGCTCATGTATTTCAATACACTCCGCTTGCTGCGCGCAGGCGAAACGCAACCTGCCATCGCTCGCGACGACTTCTTCACAAGTTCTGAGGTTTTACGTGGAATCCATTGCCGTCATCGACTTCGAAACCACTGGCGTGTCGCCGAGCCAGGCGCGCGCCACCGAGATCGGCGTGGCGATCATCGAAGACGGGCGCATCGTCGACCGCTATCAGAGCCTGATGAACAGCGGCGCCTGGGTGCCACCGTTCATCGAGCAGCTCACCGGCATCAGCAACGCCATGCTGCGCAAAGCGCCGCCGTCGGAGCAGGTGATGAACGAGGTGGCCGACTTCATCGGCGAGCGGCCGCTGCTGGCGCACAACGCATCCTTCGACCAGAAGTTCTGGAATGCCGAACTGGCGCGGGTACGCCGTCGTCGTGCGCAGCCCTTCGCCTGTTCACTGCTGCTGTCGCGCCGTCTGCTGCCCGAGGCGCCTAGTCACAAGCTGGGCAACCTCAACACCTGGGCCGGCCTGCCGGATACCGGCCGCGCTCACCGCGCCCTGGCCGACGCCGAGATGGCAGCGAACCTGACACTGCACCTGTTCGGCCTGTTGCGCGAGCGCCATGGCCGGCACCAGGCCGATCATGCCTTTCTCTGCCAGTTGCAGAATCTGTCGGCGGCAAAGGTGCGGGCGTTGTTGGCCACTGCCAGCTGAGTTTGCCTCGTACCTGTAGGAGCGGTTTCAGCCGCGAGCTTTTATCGCGGCTAAAGCCGCTCCTACGGTTGGTTGGTTTGCCGTCAGAATTTTGCGGCTGAAACGTAATGCCGCCCAGCCGCTCCTACGAATGGTGTGAACGGGTAAACTGCGCGTCTATTTCCTTTCCGATTCGGTTGCCCCATGACCTTCGCCTCCCTCGGTTTGATCGAGCCGTTGCTGCATACCCTTGCTGATCTCGACTACCAGACCCCGACCCCGGTACAGAGCCAGGCCATCCCGGCCGTGCTCAAGGGCCGTGATCTGATGGCCGCGGCGCAGACCGGCACCGGCAAAACCGCTGGTTTCGCCCTGCCGCTGTTGCAGCGCCTGACCCTGGAAGGTCCGCAGGTGGCGAGCAACAGCGTACGTGCGCTGGTGCTGACGCCGACTCGCGAACTGGCCGAGCAGGTGCTGCAGAGCTTTTTGAGCTATGGCCAGCACCTGCCCCTGACCAGCTATGCGGTGTACGGCGGGGTCAGCATCAACCCGCAGATGATGAAGCTGCGCAAGGGTGTCGACGTGCTGGTGGCCACGCCGGGGCGACTGCTCGACCTGTATCGGCAGAACGCGGTGAAGTTCTCCCAGTTGCAGACCCTGGTGCTGGATGAGGCCGACCGCATGCTCGACCTGGGTTTTGCCCGTGAGCTGGACGAGCTGTTCAGCGCACTGCCGAAAAAGCGCCAGACCTTGCTGTTCTCTGCCACCTTTTCCGATGCCATCCGGCAGATGGCCGGTGAGCTGCTGCGCGACCCGCTGTCGGTGGAAGTCAGCCCACGCAACGCTGCTGCCAAGAGCGTCAAGCAGTGGCTGATTCCGGTGGACAAGAAGCGCAAGAGTGAGCTGTTCCTGCACCTGTTGCAGGAGAATCGCTGGGGCCAGGTGCTGGTGTTCGCCAAGACCCGCAAGGGTGTCGATCAGCTCGAACAGGAGCTGCTGGCCATGGGCGTGTCAGCCGATTCGATTCACGGCGACAAGCCACAGCCGAGCCGCCTGCGCGCACTGGAACGCTTTAAGGCTGGCGAGGTGCAGATTCTGGTGGCCACCGACGTGGCCGCGCGTGGCCTGGATATCGATGACCTACCGCTGGTGGTCAACCTCGACCTGCCGATCAACGCCGAAGACTACGTGCACCGTATCGGCCGTACCGGCCGCGCCGGCAGCACGGGCGAGGCGATCTCCCTGGTCTGCGCCGACGAGGTGGATCAGCTGGCGGCGATCGAGAACCTGACCCAGCAGTTGATCAAGCGTGTCGATGAGCCGGACTTCATTCCCGATCACCGCGTACCGCAGACGGCGGTCGGTGGCCAGGTGCTGAAGAAACCGAAGAAGCCCAAGCAGAAACTGATCCCCGGTGCGGCCAAACCGGCCGGCAAGGGCAATATCCACCTCGGCCGCTGGTTCGAGGAAGAGGACGCCAAGCCCAAGGCCAAGGCGGTGCGCAAGGTGCCGAGCTTCGGCAGCAAGCCCAAGGGCGGCAAGAAGTAGGGCAGCGCACTCAGTTGTAGCACGGGTGAAATCCGGGGCAGATCGCTCGCGGCTAAAGCCCCTCCCACGGAGCATGTCCTGCCATGTGGGAGGGGCTTTAGCCGCGACGGCCATGGCGCATGGAAACCTAGAACCGTAGCCCGGATGTAATCCGGGAGCGCTGCCTCCAGTCTGCCCCGGATTGCATCCGGGCTACGGCGGTTTCATCGCACGGGTTGCGTCTGCGCCGCCACCGCCGCGGCGGTCATATCGTAGATCACCAGGCACACATGCTCCACCGGCTGGCCGGCCAGCGGCAGCAGGGTGACGTTCTGGTACATGAAATCGGCCTGGCCGGTGATCGGCTGGTAACTCTTGAAGCGCATCAGGTAGGGGCGTTGCTGCCACAGGCTGAAGGCACGGGTGCCCAATTGCACTACGCTTTCCACCTTGCGCTCCAGCCAGGGGCGGTCAATGTCCGGGAACAGCTCGAACAACGAACGCCCCTGTACCTGGTCCGGCCCCAGCCCGGAGTGGTTCTCCATGAAGGCATTCCACACTTCGACGCGGTATTGGCGGTCGAGCACCACCACGCCGACGTCGATGCATTGCACGATGTCGAGCAGCCAGTGAACTTCCTTGATATCGATCTGTGCGGGCATCGCCTCACTCCATCAGGTAGCCGATCTTGTCGGTCAGGCGTTTGATCGAATCTTCGGTGAACAACAACAGCAGGTCGAAGTGGATGGCATGGCCTTCCAGGCTGTAGCTGATCTCCACGGCCAGGGTCTTGCGCCAGCGCTGGCGGTTGACCTGGATCAGCTGGTCGAGACTGGCATGCTGGCCGAGCAACTGCGGGTGGCCCTGGGAGAAGCGCAGGTCGAGTTGCTCGGCGACGCCGGCCAGGCAGGCACCGATCAGAATGCTGGCCAGATCCAACAACATCTCCGAGGTTTGCGCTTCGTTCTCCGGCTGCCAGCCGAGCAGGCGCGCCATGTCGTCCACTTCCGAGTCATGGAACAGCAGCAGCGCCTCTCCGGCGATGGCCTCGCCGATGAAACCCTGGCAGATGGCGCTGAAGCGCTCGCCGCGTTGGGCGTCGAGCAGGGTCATGTGCAGCTCGCTGACTTCGAAGATATTCACCTGCGGCACCGGCAACTGCACGAATACACCCAGTACCTTGGCCAGCAACGCGGCGGCGCGGCCCATGGCGACGTTGCTGACTTCGCGCAGGGCATCGCGGAAGCTGACCTTGAGTTCTGACAGCGCAGCGGCCTGGGCCTGTGCCGCTGGCGTGGCCTGCGGGTCGAACAGCTTCAGGTCGATCAGCGTCTGGCGCAGGATCTCGGGGTCGGCGGGTTTCTTGATGAAGGCCAGGGCGCCCAGCTCACGCACGCGGCGAACGGCTTCTTCCTGCACGTCGCCGGACACCACGATGACCTTGCTGCTGAGCCCTTCTGCGCGCAGCGCGGCCAGGGTCTGGTAGCCATCGAGCACCGGCATGGTCAGGTCGAGCAGCATGACCGGGCCCAGCCCCTGACGGATCAAGGCCAGCGCCTCCTCGCCGTTGTTGGCTTGGCTGAGGGAAACCGGCCATTCCGGCGGCAGGGCGCGGATCAGTTGCTTGCGCGCCATATTGGAGTCATCGCAGACCAACAGCGGGATCACGGCGGGGAATTACCTGTGTGGGAAGCGCCAATTCTGAGCATAGACGCAGCCCATGTGAGGGCACAGCGGTTTTTCAGGCGTAGGGCGGGTGCAACCCGCCAGATCATAGTGGCGGGTTGCACCCGCCCTACGGCCTTAGCTTCAGCCCACCGACAGCGGCCAGCCTTGGTGGGCTGAAGCGGAGCGCCGCCCGGCCCACCCTACAACTACACGGCATGCAACCAGTCGAGTAGGCCCTGCGCCGCGACCCGCCCGCTGGCGAAGCAGGCGGTGAACAGGTAGCCGCCGGTGGGCGCTTCCCAGTCGAGCATTTCACCGGCGCAGAACACGCCGGGCAGGGATCTGAGCATCAGTCCTTCGTCCAGCGCCGCGAAGGGCACGCCGCCAGCGCTGCTGATCGCCTCGTCCAGCGGTCGGGGGCGCAGCAGGGTGATCGGCAGCGCCTTGATCCAGGACGCCAGAGCAGCTGGTTCGGCAAATGCGGCAGCCGGCGCCAGTTCACGCAGCAGGGCAGCCTTCACCCCGTCCAGCCCGGCCTGGCGATGCAGGTGCTTGGCCATCGAGTGCTTGCCGCGTGGCTTGGCTAGCGACTGCTGCAGCTTGACCAGCGGCATCTGCGGCAACAGGTCGAGGTGAATCACGGCCTGGCCGTCGGCCTCGATGGCGCGGCGGATATCGGCGGAAAAGGCGTACACCAGGCTGCCTTCGATGCCGCCTGCAGTCAGCACGAACTCGCCGATGCGAGGCGCCTGGTCGGGCAGGCTAAGGGCAACGTTCTTCAGCGGCGCACCGGCGAATTTCTCCCTGAGATACTCGCTCCAGTTGGCCACCTCGAAACCGCAGTTGCTCGGTTTCAGTGCTGCAATCTCGATGCCGCGAGCCTGCAACAGGGGCACCCAGGCACCGTCGGAGCCTAGGCGCGCCCAACTGCCGCCGCCCAGTGCCAGCAGGCAGGCATCGGCAGCCAGTGCGCGTTCGCCATCTGCGCCGGTGATACGCAGGCTGCCGTCCGCGTTCCAGCCCAGCCAGCGGCTGCGCGTGTGGATCGTTACGCCCAGTTCGCGCAGGCGGCGCAGCCAGGCGCGCAGCAGCGGCGCGGCCTTCATGTCGCTGGGGAATACGCGGCCGGAGGTGCCGACGAAGGTGTCGATGCCCAGGCCATGAATCCAGGTGCGCAGGGCATCGGCATCGAACTCGCGCAGCAGCGTCGCGACTTCGGCCTGACGCTCGCCATAACGGCCGATGAAGGCGTCCTTGGGCTCGGAGTGGGTGATGTTCATGCCGCCGACGCCGGCCAGCAGGAACTTGCGCCCCACCGAGGGCATGGCATCGAATAGCTCCACACGCACGCCGCCTTGCGCCAGCACTTCGGCAGCCATCAGCCCGGCAGGGCCGCCGCCGATGATGGCGACGTGATGAGCGGTGGTCGGGCTGTCTGTGGTCATGGTGGCGGGACGGTCAGGGAACGGCTGCGCATTCTACCAGGCAGTTGAAAAACGTAGGCGAGGCAGGCAAGACAATACCGATGGCGGCCCCGCAAAAACAGCCGAAAAACGGTCGGAGTCGCGCTCGACTTTACGTGCTGTAAATGAGCATTTTGACTGGGCTCGCACGCGAGGCTGTTTTTAACGCAGTATTGCCAACGCAGGTAGTTTTTCAGCAGCCTGGTACCCGAGTGCTCCCCGGCCTTGTCATTTACCCTGGGTTGGGGCAGGTTCAGCTCGAACCTTTTCGGCTGGAGCCTGTTATGTCCCAAATCTGCCCCGACATCGATCCCGATGGCCTGCTCGAATATTCGGTGGTCTACACCGACCGCTCGCTGAACCATATGTCGCAGTCGTTCCAGGGCGTGATGCGCGATATTTCGTCCACCCTGAAGCAGGTCTACAACGCCCACGCCGTGGCAGTCGTGCCCGGCAGCGGCACCTACGGCATGGAGGCGGTGGCGCGGCAGTTGGCGACCGAGCAGACGTGCCTGGTGATCCGCAACGGCTGGTTCAGCTACCGCTGGACGCAGATCTTCGAGATGGGCCGGATTCCCGCCGAGGCCCATGTGCTCAAGGCGCGTCCGGTCGCGGACGGCCCACAGGCGGCCTTCGCCCCGGCGCCGCTGGACGAAGTGCTGACCACCATCGCCGAGCACAAGCCGCAGGTGGTGTTCGCCCCGCACGTGGAAACTTCCTCGGGGATGATCCTGCCGGACGACTACCTGCGCGCGGTGAGCGATGCGGTGCACGCCGTCGGCGGCCTGTTCGTGCTTGATTGCATTGCCTCCGGCACGCTGTGGGTGGACATGCAGGCCTGTGGCATCGACGTGCTGATCAGCGCCCCGCAGAAAGGCTGGAGTGCCTCGCCGTGCTGCGCCCTGGTGATGATGAGCGAGGCGGCTCAGGCGCGCGTCGAAGCGACCCAGAGTAGCAGCTTCGCCTGCGACCTGAAAAAGTGGCTGCAGATCATGCAGGCCTACGAGCAGGGCGGTCATGCCTACCACGCCACCATGCCCAGCGACGCCCTGGCGCGTTTTCGCGATGCCATGCTGGAAGCCAAGGCTCTCGGTTTCGACCGTGTACGTCAGCAACAGCAGGAGCTTGGCGACCGGGTGCGCGCGCTGCTGACAGCGCGCGGCTTCAAGAGCGTCGCCGCCAAGGGCTTCGAGGCACCGGGCGTGGTGGTCTGCTACACCGACGACGGGCAGATCAAGACTGGCGCCAAGTTCGCCGCCGTCGGCCTGCAGATCGCCGCCGGCGTGCCGCTGCAGTGCGACGAACCGGCGGACTTCCAGACCTTCCGCCTGGGCCTGTTCGGGCTGGACAAGCTGGGCAATATCGAGCGTACCGTGGCGACCCTGGAGCAGGCGTTGGACAAGGTGCAGGCCGGCTGATCGTCAGGATCACGTAGGGCGGGTGCAACCCGCCACTGACGAATTGGCGGGTTTCACCCGCCCTAAAGGGCTAGTCCAATCCTCGCGCTGCCATATCTTGGTTGCTCTGTGAGGGGAGATGCTGTCGCGGAGGGGGGGCCTTCTGGAGGCGGGTGCAACCCGCCACCGGCGAATTGGCGGGTTTCACCCGCCCTACGAGTGTCTAACCCAACCCGCGTGCCGCCCACACCTTTGCCGCGCTGTGGTGCAGGATACCGTGGCGGCGGGCGAGGGCGGCGTGGTCCTTGGAGTAGCCGCCGCCAATTACCCCGAGTACCGGGATATCGCGGCCCAGGCAATGCTGCAGCACGGCTTCGTCACGAGCCGCCAGGCCCGCGTCGGTGAGTTGCAGGTAGCCCAGGGCATCGTCCTTGTGCACGTCGACACCGGCATCGTAGAGCACCAGGTCCGGTTGGTAGATCGGCAGCAGGTAGTTGAGGATATCGTCCACCACCTTGAGGTAATCCCCGTCGCCCATGCCGCGTGGCAGGGGGATATCCCAGTCGCTCTGCGCCTTGCGTGCCGGGAAGTTCTGCTCGCAATGCAGCGACACGGTAACGGCGTCCGGTTCGTCTTCCAGTAGCCGCGCGGTGCCGTCGCCCTGGTGCACGTCGCAATCGAAGATCAGTACGCGGTGCACGCGGCCAGCTTCGAGCAGATAGCGGGCGATCACCGCCAGGTCGTTGAAGATGCAGAAACCGGAGGGGAAGTCGAAGTGCGCGTGGTGCGTGCCGCCAGCCAGGTGGCAGGCCAGGCCGTGACGCAGTGCCAGTTCGGCGGTCAGCAGCGAGCCGCCCACGGCGCGCACGGTACGCTGCGCCAGGGCATCGCTCCAGGGCAGGCCAAGGCGGCGCTGGTCCTCGTATGACAGTTCGCCAGCCATGTAGCGGGCGATATAGTCCGGGCAGTGAACCAGGGCGAGAATCTCCGCCGTGCACAGCTCGGGACGTTGCAGTTCAGCATCGGTGGTCAGGCCGCTGTCGACCAGGTGATCGCGCAGCAGGCGGAATTTCTCCATGGGGAAACGGTGCCCGGCCGGGAAGGGCGGGCTGTAATCCTCGTGGTAGACCAGCGGTAGCGGCATAGAGTAAGTGCTCATCGAATCGACGCGCTATGGTCGCAGCCAATCCAGGCAATCACCAGGCCTCCGCCTTTTCGCCGGGCAACCAGCGGCGATGGCTTGACGTTGTAATCGGCGATCCAATTGATACGCACACTGGTCACTATGCCCCGTCAGAGCATGGATGGTGTGGGCGTTTTTCAATCGTCGGGAGAAAGTCGTCACAGCACGTAGAACAGAATCGCCACGAAATGCAGCAGGCTGCCGGCCATGACGAACAGGTGCCAGATGCCATGCCAATGGCGAAAGCGGCTGTCGTAGGCGAAGAAGATGATGCCTACGGTGTAGAGCACGCCACCAGCCGCCAGCCATTTGAAGCCGGTCATACCCAGGGCGGCGATCAAGGGCTTTACCGCCACCAGCACGATCCAGCCCATCACTGCGTAGATGATCAATGACAGCACGCGTGCTTCGGAGCGGGGTTTGATTTCCTGCAGCATGCCGATCAGCGCCAGGCTCCATACGATACCGAACAAGGTCCAGCCCCAGGGGCCGCGCAGGGTTACCAGGCAGAACGGGGTGTAACTGCCGGCAATCAGCAGGTAGATCGACAGGTGATCGAGTTTTTGCATCACCCGTTTCGCCGGGCCGCGCATGCTGTGGTAGAGGGTGGAGATGCTGTACAGCAATATCAGGGTGACACCGTAGATAGCCACTGCGACTATCTTCCACAGATCGCCCGTGGAGCTGGCCAGTACCAGCAGCCATACCGCACCGATGGCCGCCAGAACGGCGCCGATCAGGTGGCTCCAGGCGTTGAATTTTTCTCCGTGGTACATGCTATCTGCCGTCTTCCGTTACGCCTGGCTTTGCCAGGCCTTTTCTGCGCGGGTTCTCGTATGACAGCTCGCCAGCCATGTAGCAAGCGATGTAGTCGAAGGGCGAGGGCCTCCGCTGGAGACTGTTCGGGATGATGCAGCTCGGCATCGGTGGTCAGGCCACGGTCGACCAGGTGATCACGCAGCAGGCGGAATTTCTCCATGGGGAAGGATGCCTGGCCGCGAAGGGCGGGCTGTATGCGGCATACAATAAGTGCTCATCGAGTCGACGCCATATGGTCGCAGCCAATCGAGACAATCGCCATGCCCCTGATCGAAACCTCCACCGAGCGCCTCTTGCTGCGTGCCTGGCGCGACAGTGACCTGCCGGCGCTGGTCGCACTCAATGCCGATGCCGAGGTGATGCGTCATTTTCCCGCGCCTATGGACGCCGAGCAGAGCGCACAACTGCTGGCGCGCATCCGGGCGCATTTCGATGAGCACGGCTTTGGCTTCTGGGCGCTGGAGCGGCGTGACACTGGCGAACTGATCGGTGTCACCGGCCTGGCACAGGTCGGCTTCGATGCGCCGTTCGTGCCTGCCGTGGAAATCGGCTGGCGTCTGGCGCGGGCGCACTGGCGTCAGGGTTATGCCAGTGAGGCGGCGCGCGCTTCACTGGCCGTGGCCTTCGAGCAGCTTGGGTTGGACGAGGTATTGAGTTTCACCGTGCCGGCCAATCTGCCGTCGCAGGCAGTGATGCGCAGCATCGGTATGCAGCGCGACGATAGCGGCGATTTTCTCCATCCGCGCATGCCGTCCGGTCATCCCTTGCAGCCGCACGTGCTCTACCGCATAAGCCGCAAGCAGTGGGAGGCGCAGCGATGACGGACGTGCTCGCCTATCACCAGCTCAGCAAACACGCCCCCGAGCGCTTCGCACCGGGGCCGGGGCAGTTGGATTGGGCAACTCAGCCGGCACCGTTTCGTCGCTACGACGGTGCCCGGCTGATCGAGCTGTACCACCGCCCGCTGGAGGAGGGGCCGGCCTACGATGTTGCATTCGCCGGACCGCAGACGCCGCCCGCACCACTGAATCGAGCCAGCGTCTCGCAACTGCTGTACGACAGCCTGGCCATTTCCGCCTGGAAAGAGGCTGGCGGTAGCCGCTGGGCGCTGCGGGTCAACCCGTCATCCGGCAACCTGCACCCGACTGAAGCCTATCTGCTGCTGCCGCCGGGTGTCGTGGATGAGGGCGGTGTGCTGGCGCACTACGCGCCGGATGTCCATGCCCTGGAGGTGCGCAGCGAGCTGCCGCCGCCGTTCGGCCAGCGACTCGCCAACAGCCTGCCGCCCGGCGGTTTTCTCCTCGGTCTGAGCAGCATTGCCTGGCGCGAAGCCTGGAAGTACGGCGAGCGCGCCTACCGTTATTGCCAGCACGACCTGGGGCATGCCCTGGCGGCGCTGGCCATCGCCGCCGGCGTGCAGGGTTGGCAAGTACGCATGCTGCGGGGCGTGGCCGAAGCGCGCCTGGACGGCCTGCTGGGGCTGGATGATGAGGGCTTTCACGAGGCCGAACACGGCGACTGCCTGCTATGGATAGGTCCTGCGCAGACGCTGGAATTCGCGCTGCCCGAGACTCTGCTGACGGCGTTGGCACAGCCTGAGCGGAGCGGTGCGCCCAATCGCCTGTCCCGTGACTATCGCCACTGGCCCGAGTTGCAGCGCATTCATGGGCTATGCCGTGCGCCGGCACGTCCTCGCGCCGCCTGGAGCGTAGATGCTGCTGGTGTTCGCAATGACAATCCCGGCCTGCCCTTGAGGCCTATCCTGCATCGCCGGCGCAGTGCGCAGAGCATGGACGGCCGCAGCGGTATTCAGGCTGCACTGCTGTTGGCCTGGCTGCGCCGCCTGATGCCGGTGCAATCGCCGGTGCCGTTCGCGGTCAGCGGTGAGCCGAGCGAGATCGACCTGCTGCTGTTCATCCATCGTGTGCAGGGGCTTGCGCCTGGCCTGTACTGGCTGGATCGCACGGGCAGCGGTGTGCAGCCATTGCGCGAGGATTACCTGTGGCAGCGGGTGGACGAGGAGCTGCCGCTGTATCGTCTGCTTGAAGGCGATGCGCGTGGCCTGGCGGGGTTTCTCTGCTGCGGCCAGGACATTGCCGCCGACGGCTGTGTGGCCTTGGCCATGCTGGCACGGGTGGAGCGCGCCGTGGCGGATGGCGCCTGGCGTTATCCACGGCTCTACTGGGAATGTGGCCAGATTGGTCAGGTGCTCTATCTGGAAGCCGAGGCGGCCGGGCTTTCGGGTACTGGCATCGGTTGTTATTTCGACGACGCTTTGCGGGAATTGCTCGGAGATGCCGACAGCGGCTGGCAAAGTCTTTACCATTTCACTCTTGGCCGCGCTGTATGGGATGAACGCCTGACGTCCCTGCCGGCCTATTCCCAACCGCGATTACCAACCCCTGCACAAGGAGAGACTCCATGACCCAGGTACTCGACGATCTGGTCGCGCTGCTGAGCCTGGAACAGATCGAGGAAAACCTGTTCCGTGGCCGCAGCCAGGATCTCGGTTTTCGCCAGCTGTTCGGCGGCCAGGTGCTTGGCCAATGCATTTCCGCCGCCAGCCAGACGGTCGAGGAGGCGCGCCACGTGCACTCCATGCACGGTTACTTCCTGCGCCCGGGCGATGCCAGCCTGCCGGTGGTCTATCAGGTCGAGCGCACCCGCGATGGTGGCAGCTTCAGCACCCGCCGCGTGGTGGCGGTGCAGAAGGGCCAGCCGATCTTCTTCTGCAGTGCGTCCTTCCAGTACGACGAGGAAGGCTTTCATCACCAGAACCAGATGCCGGACGTTCCCGGCCCCGAGGGCCTGAAGTCGGAAACCGAGCTGGCGCGCATGGTTGCGCCGATGATTCCCGAGCGCATGCGTGAGCGGTTGATCAGCGACAAACCGATCGAGATCCGCCCGGTCACTCTGATCAACCCCTTTGCCCCGCAGCCCTGCGAACCGGTCAAGTACGTGTGGTTCCGCGCGGCCGGCGAGCTGCCGGACGACCCGCAACTGCACAAGTACCTGCTGGCTTACGCCAGCGACTTCAACCTGCTGACCACCTCGATGCAGCCGCATGGCGTGTCGGTGTTCCAGAAGTTCATGCAGGTCGCCAGCCTCGATCATTCGCTGTGGTTCCACCGCAACCTGCGCATGGATGACTGGCTGCTGTACGCCATGGACAGCCCCTGGGCCGGCAACGCCCGCGGCTTCTCCCGCGCCAGCATCTACAACCGCCAGGGCGAGCTGGTGGCCTCCGCCGCCCAGGAAGGCCTGACGCGCGTGCGTGAGGACTGGAAGTGAGAACACTGCGCGAAGCACGTCACTGGGTGTTCGACATGGACGGCACCCTGACCCTGGCGGTGCATGATTTCCCGGCGATCAAGCGGGCGCTGGGCATTCCCCAGGAGGAGGACATCCTTCATCACTTGGCGGCGCTACCGGCAGAGGAGGCCGCGGCCAAGCATGTCTGGCTGCTCGAACACGAGCGCGAACTGGCGGTGGCCTCGCGCCCGGCGCCGGGCGCCATCGAGCTGGTGCGCACCCTGTGCGAGCGTGGCTGCCAGCTCGGCATCCTCACCCGCAATGCACACTCGCTGGCGTTGCTGACGTTGCAGGCCATCGGCCTGAGTGACTGCTTTGCCAGGGCGGACATTCTTGGCCGCGACGAGGCTCCACCCAAACCGCATCCGGGTGGGCTGCTGCACCTGGCCGAGCGCTGGAGCGTTACGCCGCGTGAGCTGGTAATGGTCGGCGACTACCGCTTCGACCTGGAGTGCGCCCAGGCCGCCGGTGCGCGCAGCGTACTGGTCAACCTGCCGGACAACCCCTGGCCGGAGCTGACCGGGCTGCACGCGCAGGATTGCGCACAGCTGCTGGCCGAGCTGAGCTGAGCGCAGAACAGCGCCATGCTGTCCATGCCGCGCCGACACCCAGGCAGCGCCAACGGTCCCCGGATTTCATTGGGCTACGGGCTACGGTATGGAACCCAGTCCCGTCAGGACTCGTAAAAAACGCCCCCGCAAAGACTGCGGGGGCGGCGCGTTGGATAAGGTCGTCCTTGAAACGGGTTACGCGCGGTCAACCTTGCGGGGCGTTGCTCCCCGTATTGCTCCAGCCACCACCTAAGGCCTTGTACAGTTCCACTTCGCTGCTGAGCTGGGCCAGGCGGTCGGCGATCAGTTGCTGGCGCACGCTGAACAGCTGACGCTGGGCGTCGAGCAGGGTCAGGTAGCTGTCCACGCCGGTGCGGTAACGGCGCTCGGCCAGTTCGTAGTAGGTTTCGGTGGTTTCCAGCAGGGCGCGCTGGGCATCCAGTTGCTGACGGTAGGTGGTGCGCGCGGCAAGGCGGTCGGCGACTTCCTGGAAGGCCACCTGGATGGCTTTCTCGTACTCGGCGACGCGGATATCGCTCTGCAGCTCGGCATAGTCGAGGTTGGCGCGCAGGCGACCGGCGTTGAAGATCGGCAGGCTGATCTGCGGCTGGAACAGCCAGGTACCCGAGCCGCCGTCGAACAGGCCGGACAACTGGCTGCTGGCGGTGCCGGCATTGGCCGTCAGGCTGATGCTGGGGAAGAACGCCGCGCGCGCCGCGCCGATGTTGGCGTTGGCGGCCTTGAGCTGGTACTCGGCCTGCAGCAGGTCAGGGCGACGCTGGAGCAGGTCGGCGGGCAGACCGGCCGGTACCTGCTCCAGCAGTTCGGCGTTCAATGCCAGGCCCTGTGGCATGTCGGCGGGCAGGCTGGTGCCAAGCAGTTGGGTCAGGGCGTTGCGATCCTGAGCGACCAGGCGCTGGTACTGCGCCAGGCTGACCCGCGCGCTGTCCACGGAGCTGCGTGCCTGGCTCAGGGCCAGGGCATCGGCGACACCGACGTCGAAGCTGCGCTGGGTCAGCTGGTAGCTTTCCTCGAAGGTCTTCAGGGTGTCCCGTGTCAGTTGCAGCAGCGCCTGATCCGCCTGCCATTGCAGGTAGGCGTTGGCGACGCTGGCGACCAGGCTGATCTGCGTGCTGCGCTGGGCCTGTTCGGTGGCCAGGTACTGCTGCAGGGCCTGCTCACTTAGGCTGCGGATACGACCGAAGAAGTCCAGCTCCCAGGCGTTGACGCCCAGGGTCGCGCTGTACTGACCGCTGGTGCGGGCTTCACCGGTCTGGCTCAGATCGGCCGGCAGGCGCTGGCGAGTGCCGGCGCCGTCGGCGGAAACCGAAGGCAGCAGGTCGGCACGCTGGATGCGGTACAGCGCGCGGTAGGCCTCGACGTTCAGCGCGGCGACGCGCAGGTCGCGGTTGTTTTCCAGTGCCACCTGCACCAGTTGTTGCAGTGCCGGGTCGCGGAAGAATTCGCGCCATTGCAGGTCTGCTGCTGCACGGCTGCCTTCACTGGTGGCGCTGCCATAGGCTTCGCCTTGCGGCCAGTCGGCGGCCACCGGAGCGTCAGGGCGCTGATAGTCGGGAATCAGGCTGCAGCCGCTGAGCAGAGCGGCGGCCACGGCGAGGGACAACAGGGACTGCCTCATTGCAGTGCCTCCTTCTCTTTTTCATTGGCCGGCTCGGGGCGCTTCTTCTCGAAAATCGAGCAGACCACGACGTAGAACAGCGGAATCCAGAAGATCGCCAGCACCATCGCGCTGAGCATGCCGCCGATCACCCCGGTACCGATGGCGTGCTTGCTGCCCGCGCCGGCGCCACTGGCGATGGCCAGCGGCAGACAGCCGAGGATGAACGCCAGCGAGGTCATGATGATCGGACGCAGACGCATGCGGCAGGCTTCGATGGCGGCTTCAGCGAAGGTCATGCCCTGTTCGTACTGCGCCTTGGCAAACTCGACGATAAGGATCGCGTTACGCGCCGACAGGCCGATGGTGGTGAGCAGGCCGACCTTGAAGAACACGTCGTTGGACAGCCCGCGCAGCTCGGTGAAGGCCAGCGCGCCGATGATCCCCAGCGGCACCACCAGCATCACCGAGAACGGGATCGACCAGCTCTCGTACAGCGCTGCCAGGCAGAGGAACACGACGATGGCCGAGATCACGAACAATGCCGTGGTCTGCGAGCCGGCCAGGCGCTCCTCGTAGGACAGACCGGTCCAAGAGTAGCCGACGCCCTGCGGCAGTTGCGAGGCGATTTCCTCGACGGCAGCCATGGCATCACCGGTGCTGTAGCCGGGCGCCGGCGCACCGAGGATTTCCACCGCCGACACGCCGTTATAGCGCGCCAGCTTGGGCGGGCCGTAAGTCCACTCGCCACTGGCGAAGGCGCTGAACGGCACCATGCGGCCCTGGTCGTTGCGCACATACCACTTGTTCAGGTCTTCCGGGGCCATGCGTGCGTCGGCCACGCCCTGCAGGTAGACCTTCTTCACTCGACCGCGGTCGATGAAGTCGTTGACGTAACTGGCACCCCAGGCGATCGACAGGGTGCTGTTGATGTCCGCCAGCGAGAGGCCGAGGGCGCGGGCGCGCTCGTCGTCGATCAGCAGCTGGTACTGCGCTTCGTCACGCAGGCCGTTGGCGCGCACGCTGTCGAGTACCGGGTGCTGGTTGGCCAGTTGCAGGAACTTGTCACGTGCCTCGTTCATCACCTGGTGGCCAACACCCGCCTGATCCTGCAGGAAGAAGTTGAAACCGGTGGCGTTACCCATCTCCATCACCGCCGGCGGGGCAAAGGCGAATACCAGGGCATCGCGGAAGCTGAAGAAGTGCATCTGCGCCCGTTGCGCCAGTGCGGCTACGCCATTCTCGGCGCCGGGACGTTCACCCCAGGGCTTGAGCATGATGAAGGCCATACCGGAGCTCTGACCGCGGCCGGCGAAGTTGAAGCCGGTGACGGTGAACACCGATTGAACCGTGCTGGCTTCCTCTTCCAGCAGGTACTGGCGCATCTCGTCGACCACCACCTGGGTGCGCTCGGCACTGGAGCCGGACGGCGTCTGCACCTGGGCGAAGAGCACGCCCTGGTCTTCCTCGGGGAGGAAGGCGGTGGGGATGCGGGTGAACATCCAGGCCATGATCGCGACGATCACCAGGTACAGAATCAGGTACGGTGTCTTGCGCTTGAGCATGCCCGCCACGCCGCGCTGGTAGGCATTGCTGCCGCGGTCGAAGGTACGGTTGAACCAGCCGAAGAAGCCGCGCTTGGCCTCGTGGTGGTCGCTGTCGATGGGTTTGAGCAGGGTAGCGCACAGCGCCGGCGTGAAGATCAGCGCCACCAGCACCGACAGGGCCATGGCCGAGACGATGGTGATGGAGAATTGCCGGTAGATGACCCCGGTGGAGCCGCCGAAGAAGGCCATCGGCAGGAACACCGCCGACAGCACCAGGCCGATACCCACCAGCGCGCCCTGAATCTGCCCCATGGATTTCTTGGTCGCTTCCTTGGGTGACAGGCCTTCCTCGCGCATCACCCGCTCGACGTTCTCCACCACCACGATGGCGTCGTCCACCAGCAGGCCGATGGCCAGGACCATGGCGAACATGGTCAGGGTATTGATGGAGAAACCGAACGCGGCAAGTATGCCGAAGGTCCCGAGCAGTACCACCGGCACCGCCATGGTCGGGATGATTGTGGCGCGCAGGTTCTGCAGGAACAGGAACATCACCAGGAACACCAGCACGATGGCCTCGAACAGGGTCTGTACGACCCCTTCGATGGAAGCCGAGATCACCGGTGTGGTGTCGTAGGGGAAGACCACTTCCATGCCGGCCGGGAAGAACGGCTCGAGATTGGCGATGGTTTCACGCACTGCCTTGGCCGTGTCCAGGGCGTTGGCACCGGTGGCCAGGCGAATCGCCAGACCGGAGGCCGGCAGGCCATTGAACTGCGCGTTGATGGCGTAGTTTTCACCGCCCAGCTCGACCTTGGCCACGTCGCCCAGGCGCACCTGGGAGCCATCGGCCTGCACCTTGAGCAGAATCTTGCGGAACTCTTCCGGGGTCTGCAGGCGGGTCTTGCCGATGATGGTGGCGTTGAGCTGATTGCCCGGCGACGCCGGCAGCCCGCCGAACTGGCCGGAGGAAATCTGCACGTTCTGCGCCTGGATGGCGCTACGCACGTCAACCGGGGTCAGCTGGAAGCTGTTGAGCTTGGTCGGGTCGAGCCAGATGCGCATGGCGTACTGCGCGCCGAACACCTGGAAATCACCGACGCCCTTGGTCCGCGAAATCGGGTCCTGCAGGTTGGAGACGATGTAGTCCGACAGGTCTTCACGGGTCATGCTGCCGTCTTTCGACACCACGCCGATGACCATCAGGAAGTTGCGCACCGACTTGGTCACACGGATGCCCTGTTGCTGGACTTCCTGCGGTAGCAACGGTGTCGCCAGTTGCAGCTTGTTCTGCACCTGAACCTGGGCGATATCCGGGTTCACCCCCTGTTCGAAGGTAACGATGATCTCCATGCTGCCGTCGGAGTTACTCGACGAGCTGACGTAGCGCAGGCCGTCGATACCGTTGAGCTGCTGCTCGATCACCTGAACCACGGTGTCCTGCACCGTCTGCGCGGAGGCGCCCGGGTAGCTGACCTGGATGGAAACGGCGGGCGGCGCGATGCTTGGATACTGGTTGATCGGCAGCTTGAGGATGGACAGGCCACCCGCCAGCATGATCACCAAGGCGATCACCCAGGCGAAGATCGGCCGGTCGATAAAGAATCTGGACATTCAGTACTTCTCCGTTAGTCCTGGCCGTTGGCTGGTTCGGCGTCTTGGGCAGGCTGTTCGGTCTTGACGTTCGTCGCCGGCACGGCCTTGACCTCGGCGCCGGGCTGTACGAACTGCAGGCCCTCGGTGATCAGGCGGTCGCCTGCGTTCAGGCCTTCCTCGACCAGCCAGGCGCTGCCGGCGGTGCGATCAGCCTTGAGCACGCGCAGTTCAACCTTGTTGTCTGCACCCACCACCATCGCCGTGGGTTCGCCGCGCTGGTTGCGGGTGACACCTTGCTGCGGGGCGAGAATGGCGTTCTGCTTGACCCCGGAGACCAGCTCGGCATGCACGAACATGCCCGGCAGCAGCAGGTGATCGGGGTTGGGGAACACCGCACGTAGGGTCACCGAGCCGGTGCTTTCGTCCACTGCCACCTCGGAGAATTCCAGGGTGCCTTCATGGGCGTAGTGGCTGCCATCTTCCAGCTTCAGCGCGACTTTGGCGGCGCTGTCGCTGGCCTTCTGCAGGCGGCCCTCGGCCAGGTCACGGCGCAGGCGCAGCAGTTCCTTGCTCGACTGGGTGACGTCGACGTAGATCGGGTCGAGTTGCTGGATGGTGGCCATGGTGTTGGCTTGACCGTTGCTGACCAGCGCGCCTTCGGTCACTGCGGAACGGCCGATGCGACCGCTGATCGGCGCCATCACCTTGGTGTAGCGCAGGTCGATGCGTGCCTGTTCCAGTGCGGCCTCGGCCTGCAGAGCGGCAGCGCGGGCTTCGTCATAGGCCTGCTGGCTGACGGCCTTGTCGGCAACCAGCAGCTTGTAGCGATCAGCCAGGGACTTGGCGGACAGTTGCGTGGCCTGCGCGCTCTTGAACGCGGCTTGGTAGGTGGCCGGGTCGATCTGGTACAGCTGCTGGCCCGCCTTGACCTCGCTGCCTTCGGTGAACAGGCGCTTCTGAATGATGCCGTTGACCTGTGGGCGCACCTCGGCGATGCGATAGGCGCTGGTGCGCCCCGGCACTTCACTGGTCAGTGCGAAGGGTTTGGCTTCGAGCGTGACTACCCCGACTTGCGGGGTTTGCTGGGTCTGTGGGGCGCTGGATTCCTGGCAGCCGGTGAGACTGAGCATTGCCACGGCGATGGCGGAAACCAAGACAGCGAAGGCTGGCTTCGAGTGCATCTGAGAACCTCGTTTTTATCGAATCATGGCCCAAGGGGCGCGAAGGGGGCGAAGGCAGGGGAAAAATCGATGCAGGAATATACTTACATGCGTGAATGTTTGTAAATGCCTAAAGCTGCCTTCATACTCTCGCCCGTCCTTCCTTACCGAAGGGTTACGGCAATGCGACAGTAGGTGACAGATGGCCAGAAGAACCAAAGAGGAAGCGCAGGCGACGCGGGTGCAAATACTCGATGCTGCTGAGCGGGTGTTCCATGCCCAGGGCGTTTCCCGTGCGTCGCTGGCCGAAGTGGCGAAAGAAGCCGGCGTCAGTCGCGGCGCCATCTATTGGCATTTCGAGAACAAGATAGACCTGTTTCAGGCGATGCTCGAACGCCTGCGCCTGCCGCTCGAGGAACTGGCGCGTGCCAGCGAGAGTGAGGACGAGCCCGACCCGCTGGGCTGCATGCGTGAATTGCTGATCACGGCGCTGACACGGCTGGCTTGTGAGCCACAGACTCACCGCACCCATGACATCCTGCGCTACAAATGCGAATACACCGGTGAGCTGCTCGGACTGCGTGAACGCATGCAGGCGCTGAGCCTGGAATGCGATCAGCGTATCGCCAAGGCGCTGAGCAACGCGGTCAACAAGGGCCAGTTACCGAGCGACCTGGACTGTGCGCGGGCGGCCGTCTGTCTGCATGCCTATATGGAAGGTATCGAGTCCAACTGGTTGTTGGTGTCTAACTTCGACCTGGCGCAGCAGGCGCCAGCCCTGGTCGATACCGTGCTGGACATGTTGCACAGCCCGGCGTTGCGCCTGATGACGGGCGACCTGGCGAGGTAGGGGGCGCCGAGCGCACCGAAGGCTAGCCCGTTTTTTCGGTGCGCACAGCACATCCTGCGTCATTGCAATCAGGGCTGAGGTTCAGCTCGCCTGACGCTGCAAGGGCCAGTCGGGCAGGTTATGCGGCGCGCGCAGTCGCGCTTCGAGTTTGGCAACGAACTGGTGCGCCTCTTCTTCGCTGCGAAAACTCACGCAATGCTGATCCAGGCGCACCTGCCACAGGCATTCGCCGCCCTGATTCTGCGGTTGGACGACAATCTTCATGCTGACCACCTCCTTGAGCTGCGACGAGTCGTCGACGCTACTTGGGGATAGTCAGGATAGTCCGCTTGCATGACCTTTATTCTGACGTGGGTCAAAGGGTCGACCAGCGTTAAGAACGCTTTGCGATAAGCAGCGTGATGGCGGGGGTGGGATGCAAGAGCTGGTGGGCTGAAGCCCACCCTACGCCCACCTTACGCTCGTGCCGTGGGTTGTAGGGTGAGCCAGGCGGCGTTCCGCTTTAGCCCACCACACCGACCCACCACATTCGACTTCACAAACCGCCAGCCTCAGAACCCTTCGAGCACGATCTTGCCCTTGGCCTTGCCACTCTCCAGCAATGCATGGGCGCGACGCAGGTTGGCGGCATTGATGGTGCCGAAATGCTCACCGAGGGTGGTCTTGAGCACGCCGGCGTCGACCAGATCGGAGACCCGCTCCAGCAGACGATGCTGCTCGATCATGTCTGCGGTCTGGTACAGCGAACGGGTGAACATCAGCTCCCAGTGCAGCGACAGGCTCTTGAGCTTGAGTTGCATCACGTCCAGCGGTTGCAGCGGGTCGTCGATTAGCGCCAGACGCCCCTGCGGCGCCAGGCACTCGACCAGTTGCGCGTAGTGCTGGTCGGTCTGGGTCAGGCTGGCGACATGGGTGACCTGGCCGATGCCAATGCGCGCCAGTTCCTCGCTCAGCGGCTTGCTGTGATCGATCACATGATGTGCGCCCAGATCACGGACCCAGGCCTGGGTTTCCGGGCGCGAGGCAGTGCCGATCACGGTCAGGCCGGTCAGGTGGCGCGCCAGTTGGGTGAGAATCGAACCGACGCCACCGGCGGCGCCGACGATCAGCAGGCTCTGGCCTTGATCGGCCGAGCTTTCGGCAACCTGCAGACGTTCGAACAGCAGTTCCCAGGCGGTGATGGCGGTCAGCGGCAAGGCTGCAGCTTCGGCGAACGACAGGCTGCCCGGCATATGGCCAACGATGCGTTCATCGACCAGGTGCAGTTCGCTGTTGGCGCCGGCACGGTCGATGGCGCCGGCGTAGAAAACCTTGTCGCCCGGCTTGAACAGGCTGACCTCACTGCCTACCGCCTTGACGATTCCGGCTGCATCCCAACCGAGCACCTTGGCGGCACCATTGTCCGGCGCATCGCCAAGGCGGATAACGCCATGGCGGATCTTGGTGTCGACCGGGTTGACCGAGATGGCTCGAACCTCGACCAGCAGATCGTGCGGGCCCGGAGTGGGATCGGCCAACTGCACGTCCTGCAGCGCTTCGGGATGCTCGGCAGGCAGGGGTTGGTAGTAAGCGACGGCTTTCATGGAAATGCTCCTCTGTGAGAAATCAGGTAAGGGGTTGCAGGGGGAGCAGATCGATGCCCGCAAGCCGCTCGCCGAATGTGTTGGTGAAATGTACAAAGTGAGGCGCTGCGCGGTGCTGGTCCAGTGCCTCGGCGTCGCGCCATTGTTCGATCATCACGAACTGGTGCGAGTCCTCCTTGTTGCGGTGCAGTGCGTACTGCAGGCAGCCTGGCTCGGCGCAAGTGGCCGTGACCAGACGTTGCAGGCCCGCGGCCACTGCCTCGGCATGTCCTGGCAGGGCATTGATGGTGGCGATCAGTGTGAGAGCGGTGGTCATGGTTGGCTCCGGTGGAGGTATTGGAACCATGTTCGTTTATTTGTGTGGCAAGAAAAATAGGCTGGTAATAGAGTCTCTTTCATCATTTTTTTGAAAGTGAATGGCCATGCTTCGCTTCGACGACCTGCAACTCTTCGTGTGTACCGCCGAAACCGGCAGCCTGTCCGCTGCGGCGCGGCTGCTGGATGTTTCGCCAGCTGTGGCCAGCGCCGCCCTCAAGCGTCTGGAGCAGCAGCTGCAGGTGCGCCTGCTGGCGCGTTCGACGCGCAGCCTGCGCCTGACGCCCGAGGGCGAGCTGTATCTGGTGCATGCCCGGCTGGCGTTGCAGAGCCTCGAGGAAGGGCGCCAGCAACTGGTCGGCAGCCAGGAGGGGATTTGCGGCGTATTGCAGCTGTCGGCGCCGTCGGATCTGGGGCGCAATACGTTGTTGCCCTGGCTCGACGCGTTCCAGGACGAGCATCCGCAACTGCAGCTGCGTCTGCTGCTGGCCGACCGGGTGGCCGACCTGTTCCGTGAGCCGGTGGACATCGCCCTGCGTTACGGCGCACCGGAGGATTCCAGCCTGGTGGCGCTGCCGGTGGCACCGGAGAATCGTCGGGTGCTCTGCGCTTCACCTTCCTATCTCGCCCGGCACGGTTCGCCGCGCAGCGTAGAGGAGCTGCATCAGCACAACTGCCTGCTCTATATGTTGCATGGCCGAGCCTATGATCGCTGGCGCTTTCAGGATGGCAAGCGCGAGGTACTGATGAACGTCGCGGGTGACCGCGTCTGCGACGATGCCGATGTCACTCGGCGCTGGGCCGTGGCCGGGCGGGGTGTGGTGTACAAGTCCTGGCTGGATGTCGCCGAAGACGTGCGCGAAGGGCGCCTGCAGGTGCTGCTGCCGAACTGGCTGGGCGAGCCGACGCCCCTGTATCTGGTGTGCGCGCACCGTGCTCAGCTGAGCAAGGCGGTGCATCTGCTGCGCGAATTCGTGCAACTGCGCTGCCAGCGTTTGCTGGACGCTGCGCCATGGCGTTAGCACTTGATGCGATAAAGCCAGCAAGCCCTGCTAGACTCTCGTATGCAGTGCCTGCGGCAACGCACCGCAGTGTCGCGCTGCCATCCTCTGTTTAGAGTCGCGCCCCATGAAACTGGCCCGCCAAGACCGCTCACTGACCGCCTGGGTGCTGTACTTCAGCATCCTGTTCAGTGCATTCGTCTGCGCGATCAGCCACGGCCAGATGGCCGGCATGCAACTCAGTGGTCTGGACGGCCAGTACTGCTCGTTCGATGGCAACTTCGGCGCGGGCGCCGACCTCGACGGCTCCGGCATCGTCGCGCCGAACCCGGTCACCGGTTCCAACTGTGCGCTGGCCAGCCTGTTCAGCGCGATCATTCTCGCTGCCTTCTTCGGCCTGCTCGGCCTGCTCGGGTTGCTGGCTGCCGAGCGCAGTTGGTCGGCATCCGCGCTGCATCTGCCGCGCATCACCCGTTATCGTTGGCCTCCGGCCAATCCCCGCGCTTCTCCTTTCTTCGCCTGATCCATCCGCCCGTTCCGGGCGTCCCTATCATGCGAATGCCTGACCGCGCGTCGACGACCGCGGTGGGCTGGAGAAAGCTTCATGGCGTCTTCCCCCGATTGCACCGCGCCTGCTCGTGCGGCCCCGCCTTTCTACAACCTGGCCTGGCGCTGGCATTTCTATGCCGGGTTGTTCGTTATCCCGTTCATGATCCTGCTGTCGATCACCGGGATCATCTACCTGTTCAAACCGCAGCTCGATACCTGGATGTACGCCGACCTGATGCAGGTGTCGGTCGCCGAGCAGCGCCTCAGTGCCGATCAGCAACTGGCTATCGTCCGCGAAGCCTATCCGCAGGCAGTGGTCAGCAAATACCTGCCACCCGCTGCACAGGATCGCAGTGCGCAGTTCGTGATCAACCGGGACGGCCAGGAGCTGAACCTGTTCGTCGATCCCTACAACGGCAGCGTTCTCGGCACCCAGGACGCCCTGTGGAATCTGCAGACGGTGGTGCGCAAGCTGCACGGTGATCTGCTGATCGGCACCGTTGGTGACCGTCTGATCGAACTGGCCGCAGGCTGGGGCATCGTGCTGGTGGTATCCGGCCTGTACCTGTGGTGGCCGCGCGGCAGCGGCGGGGCGGGTGTGTTGTGGCCACGTCTGAGCGCAGGGGGGCGCCTAAGGCAAGCTGTTCGGCCTGGCCAACCAACTGCTGATGGCGGCGGTCTGCCTGCTGATCATCTTCAGCTCCGTCAGCGGCCTGGTGCTGTGGTGGAAACGCCGCCCGGCCGGACGCTTCGGTGTGCCGCCGCTGCGCCACGATCTGCCGCGCTGGAAGACCGCCATCGGCGTGATGATCGTGCTCGGTGTGATCTTCCCGCTGGTCGGCGCTTCGCTACTGCTGGTCTTCGTTCTTGACTGGCTACTCTCGCGCTTTCGCCAACGGCGGCCATCGACCCGGCCGCTGGCCTGAGTGAACAGTTTGATCGTCGCAAGACGTTGTACGCTCGACCCATGATTCGATTCCAAACCAGGAGGCAACACCCCATGACCCTGAAGAAAACCCTGCTCGGCCTCACCCTGCTGCTGCCGACGCTGTTGGTGCAGGCCCACGAGTACGATGCAGGCCAACTGCATATCGACCACCCCTGGTCGCGCGAGATGCCGCCGGTGGCGCCGACTGCTGCCGCTTATTTCGTCATCCACAACAAGGGCAGCGAAGCTGATCGTCTGCTCAGTGTCAGCACCCCGGTGGCCGGCAAGGCCGAGTTGCACGAGCATGTGCATGCCGAAGGCGTGATGAAGATGCAGCAGGTGCAGGACGTGGCCATCCCCGCTGGTGGCGAGGTGAAGTTCGAGCCCATGGGCTATCACGTCATGCTGTTCAACCTGAAGCAGCAGGCCAAGGACGGTGAGCGCTTCCCGCTGACCCTCAACTTCGAGAAAGCCGGTGCTGTCGAGGTCGAGGTCGCCGTGCAGAAAGATGCGCCGGCAGGCCATGATCATGCTGCCGGTCATGATGCAGGCAAGCACCAGCACTGATGCTGTTCACGGCACGCAGGCGCACGCTCGCCGCCCAGCTTGGGCTGCTGGCGTTCGTCCTCATCATGCTGGCGCCACTGGCGTCGCAACTGCGTGCCGAGCCGGCTGACTGGCGCTGGCTGAACGAGCTTGGCTGTCATGACGGGGCGGGCAGCGTGCCGGCCCCAACGAGCAGCTCCAGCCCAGTGTTGCAGGTTGATGCCTGCGGCTACTGCTCGCTGCTCTCGCATTGTCCGGTGCTGGCCGACAATGGCTCGGTGCTAGCGAGCCGCTTGGAGTTATCTCGCGATACCACCCTGAGGTTGCCTGAGCGACCGCTGCCGGGCGCCAACTTTCCTCATGCGCTGTCACGCGCACCGCCGATGCGCACCTGAAGTCACCACTCCCATGAGGCCGTTACCAGGCCTCTTCGCCAATCGACTTTTCAGGTATCCGCATGTCCGTTTCCTTCGTTTCGGGCGCCGCTTCCGTGCGCGCTCGTTTTCCCCTGTCCGTTCTGGCCGTAGCCTGCGGCCTGTGTTCCATGACTGCCCTGCAGGCTGCCGAGGAGCCTGTGCACGAACTGCCGCCCACGGTGATCACGGCAATCCAGCAAAGCTCGCCGCTGACCGTGGTGGCCGACCCCAAGGATCCACGCCAGCCGGTGCCGGCCAGCGATGCGGCCGACTACCTCAAGACCATTCCCGGTTTCTCCGCGTTTCGCAGCGGTGGCAGCAACAGCGATCCGGTGTTGCGCGGCCTGTTCGGCTCGCGTCTGCTTCTGCTCACCGATGGTGGGCAGATGATCGGCGCCTGCCCGGGGCGGATGGATGCACCCAGTTCCTACATCTCACCGGAAACCTTCGATCGGCTGACCGTGACCAAGGGGCCGCAAACCGTGATCTGGGGGCCGGGCGCGGCAACGTGGTGGGGCAGGACTTCGCCGACAGCGCCGGCTTCGGCGTGCTCTCGCTCAATGGCGCCTACCGCGTCAGCCAACAGGTCAAGCTCAGCGCCGGTGTGGATAACCTGCTCGACAAGAACTACGCCGAGCACCTCAACCTGGCTGGTGATGCTGGCTTCGGCTTCCCGGCCGACACCCGCATCGACGAGCCGGGCCGCACCTTGTGGGCCAAGGTCGATTTCGACTTCTGAGCCTTCGCTAGCCCGGAGCTACGAAGCGTAGCGATCCTCTCGTAGGAGCCCGCTTGCGGGCGATTGGCGCTTGCACAATGCGGATCGCCCGCAAGCGGGCTCCTACGTTTGGCCGGGCACGGTAGCCACCTTTCCCGGATTGCATCCGGGCTACGGTTTTGTGTGCGCTAATAGAGCCTTAAGGTTCAGGCGCGAGAGTGGTCCTCGCAGACACATTTTCCCCTGCACCGAAGAGGACTACACCATGCGCAAACTGCTTCTGCTGTCTCTGGCTCTGGCCAGCCCGTTGACCTTCGCTGCCACGCAATGCACCACTGCCGACAAGTCGCAGTGGCAGGATCAGGACAAGTTCCAGGCCGACCTCAAGGCCCAGGGCTACGAGATCAACAAGTTCAAGGTTACCGATGGCAACTGCTACGAAATCTACGGCCACAACAAGGACGGCAAGAAGGTCGAAATCTACTTCGACCCGGTCAGTGGTGATGCCGTCAAGAGCAATGTGGAAAGCTGATGAGCGCCGCGACCGTGCGCCTGTGGGACCCAGTGGTGCGCTTGTTCCACTGGTCCCTGGCCGGCGCTTTCCTGGCCAACTACTTCTTCACCGAAGAGGGTGAAGACTGGCATCGTTGGCTCGGCTATTACGCCGTGGCCTGGCTGGCGATCCGCCTGGTATGGGGTTTCGTCGGCACGCCGGCGGCGCGCTGGGCGGATTTCTGGCCGACCCCGGAACGCCTCGGTGCGCATTTGCGTGCATTGATTGCCGGGCAGCCCTATCACCGTCTGGGGCATTCGCCGTTGGGCGCTCTGGTGATGCTCCTGATGATGACGCTGATGCTCGGTCTGGGCGTGACCGGCTTTCTGATGGAGGAGGTCGATTATTTCTGGGGCGCGGATTTGCCGCTGGAAATCCACGAATTCTGTGCCAACGGCCTCATGGCGGTGGTCGGCTTGCATATTGCTGCAGCGCTGTTCGAGAGCTATCGGCTGCGCGAGAACCTGCCGCTGTCGATGGTGACCGGCAAGCGGCGCAAGCTCTCGGAACACTGATACTACAGTCGCGGCTGAAGCCCCTCCCACAGTACCCGCGCTCCGTGGGAGGGGCTTTAGCCGCGATGAGCCTTGCTCAGGCCAGGCGCGCGTCCAGGCTGTTCTGCGCCAGGCGCTTGGCCTGGGCTTCGGTCATGCCCAGGTGTTCGTGCAGGGCGGCGAAGTTCTCGCCGACGTAGCCGCCGAAGTAGGCCGGATCATCCGAGTTCACCGTCACCTTCACGCCGCGCTCGAGCATCTCGAGGATGTTGTGCTGGCCCATGTGCTCGAACACACAGAGTTTGATGTTGGACAGCGGGCAGACGGTCAGCGGAATCTGTTCGTCGATGATGCGCTGCATCAGCCGTTCGTCTTCGATGGCGCGCACGCCATGGTCGATGCGCTTGATCTTGAGCAGGTCCAGCGCTTCCCAGATGTACTCGGGCGGGCCTTCCTCGCCAGCGTGCGCCACCGCGTGCAGACCTTCGCTACGTGCCTTGGCGAACACCCGCTCGAACAGCCGTGGCGGGAAGCCCTTCTCCGAACTGTCGAGGCCGACGCCGATAAAGGCATCGCGGAACGGCATGGCCTGCTCCAGGGTCTTGAACGCCTCGTCCTCGGGCAGGTGACGCAGGAAGCTGAGGATCAGGCCGTGGCTGATGCCCAGTTGCTTCTCGCCGTCGCGCAGCGCCTGCTGGATACCGCGCAGTACCACCTCGAAGGGAATGCCGCGGTCGGTATGGGTCTGCGGGTCGAAGAAGGGCTCGACGTGAATGACGTTCTGCGCCTTGCAGCGCTGCAGGTAGGCCCAGGTCAGGTCGTAGAAATCCTGCTCGCTGCGCAGCACGTTGGCGCCGGCGTAGTACAGGTCGAGAAATTCCTGCAGGTTGTTGAAGGCATAGGCCGCGCGCAGGGTCTCGACATCGGCCCAGGGCAGGGCGATCTGGTTGCGTTCGGCCAGGGCGAACAGCAGCTCGGGCTCCAGCGAGCCCTCCAGGTGCAGGTGCAGTTCGGCCTTGGGCAGGGCGTTGAGCCATTCGGGCATGGTCGGTTCTCGTTGTCAGGCTTTGTAATTGGCAAAGTTTAACCGGTGGGACAGGATTGTGCTGCGTCGATGGGGAGCGCTCAGGGGGTACGGCTTTTCTTCTCTCCTCCCGCACGCTGCAACTGGAACTTATATCCCGGTCCGCTCTGCCTGTAGGAGCCCGCTTGCGGGCGATCAATTTGTCCGAGCTCTTATCGCCCGCAAGCGGGCTCCTACAGAACGGCTGTCAACTGGGTAGCTCCTCACGGCGATCGCTTCGCTCTTATCGTTCCCACGCCGGAGCGTCACTAGTGTCCGGTAAAAAACGCGGGGAGGCTCCAGCCCCCCGCTGCCGTAGGCCATTGGTTGATAATCGTATTTCAAGACTCGATTTGAGTGGTCTGAAATGTTTTCGCCAATTCGCCTTTCCCACCTCCTGAAATTCATTCCAAGAGCGGCCTTTAACGCCGCGGTCAAGCAGGCTCAGGCTGACCGATATGCCAAGAAGGTCAGCTCATGGGATCTGTTGGTTACGCTGCTTCTCGGGCAGTTGACTCAGGCTAGAAGCCTGCGCTCGCTCGCGGTGACGTCGCAGTCATTGCAACCCCATAGCTACCATCTCAATGCCAACAGCCTGAGTCGTTCGACGCTCAGCGATGCCTTGCAAAAGCGCTCGTGCGAACCGTTGAAAGCGGTATGCCAGTTGCTGCTGGCCCAGGTTGGACGTAAGCAGAGACGCTCGATGGCGCCGATGATCAGCTTGATCGACTCGACCTGCATTACCTTACGCGGCCCTAGGTTCGATGACTGGACTCTTGCCACCAAGACGCGGATCACTCAAGGGCTAAAGATCCATGTCGGGCTGGATGCTCAGCAGCTCGCACCGACTTACGTGAATGTCACACCCGCCAACATCAACGACCTGAGCGATGCGCTGCAAATGCCTATCGAGTCGGGAGTTACCTACGTGTTCGACAAGGGCTACTGCGACTACAACTGGTGGCACCACATCGATCAGGCGGGTTCGATCTTTGTCACCCGGCTGAAGAAAAATGCCAATGTGGCGTGTATCGGAACGCTGTCAGCACCTGAACTCGATATTGAGTCTGACGAAGTGATTCGCTTCAACAAGAAAATTCTCAATACCAAACGTCCCAATCACTACTTCGGGCAGGACGTGCGTCGTATCCGGATCAGCCGTGACAGCGACAAATCCGACCTGATCCTGGTCACCAATGACTTCAAACGCAGCGCTCAGGAAATCGCTGCACTCTACAAGCAGCGCTGGCAAATCGAACTGTTCTTCAAATGGATCAAGCAGCATCTGAAGCTAAAACACTACTTCGGCTGTTCGGAAAATGCCGTGCGCCTGCAGATCTACAGTGCTCTGCTTGCGTTTCTCTTGCTGCATGCTTACCGGCGGCAATCAGGTGCTGCCGGTAGCATTTACGAGTTCGCCACTCACCTTGCATACAGCCTATTCGAGCGGCCTGCAGCAATGCTCAAAGCCGATGAGCGAAGGCGTAACCAAGCGCAATGCAGGATTGCTATGGGAAGCCTTCAGCTATGAGCAATTTTCCCCGGACACTAGTGACGC
>Ga0306868_1000260_pt1 | contig 37949 bp, 36 predicted proteins | sample AntRauTorckE6832_FD_190411 | JGI IMG/M metagenome (GOLD analysis project Ga0306868, IMG submission 190411) | Saline lake microbial communities from Rauer Islands, Antarctica - Metagenome Torckler E6 #832 (v2) (version 2) | ecosystem: Environmental > Aquatic > Non-marine Saline and Alkaline >... | reverse complement strand
GGCCATGCACTACGTCCTACCTCATCGTCGTGAGGATCGCAGTTATCCGCGGGCGGTCAAACCCAAGCCGTCCAAGTATCCGACCAGAAATAAAAATGCCAGTCAGCTTAACTGACTGGCATTACCCCTCGGGGCGCTTTTTTGTGTCCGCTCGCGGCCTTAGTCGGCGCCAGCGAAGCCGTTCTGCCGCCAGGCCTCGTAAACGGTGACGGCCACGGTATTGGACAGGTTCAGGCTGCGGCAACCGGCGCGCATCGGCAGGCGTACGCGCTGCTCCGGCGGCAGCGCGTTACGTACGTCCTCGGGCAGGCCACGGCTTTCCGGGCCGAACAGAAACGCGTCGCCGGGCTGGTAGGCGATCTCGTGGAACGGCTGCGAGCCCTTGGTGGTGAAGGCGAACAGGCGCGGCTGGCCAAGGCTGTCGAGGCAGCTCTGCAGGTCCGGGTGGCGCTTGAGGGTGGCGTATTCGTGATAATCCAGGCCGGCGCGGCGCAGGCGCTTGTCGTCCAGTTCGAAGCCCAGCGGCTCGATCAGGTGCAGCTGGCAGCCGCTGTTGGCGCACAGCCTGATAATGTTGCCGGTATTAGGCGGAATTTCCGGTTGAAAGAGGATGACGTGGAACATGCAACACTCCGAGCGCTGGGACGAGCGCCATTCTACGCCGCCAGAAGATCCACGGCCGCGTTTGCGCTGGCGTTTCGTGGCATCGGTGATGCTGATCGCCTTTCTCGTCGGCTTGATGATCGGCCGTGTGTTCGATCCACCACGTCTGCGTATCGAGGATGCCGAGGCCTGGGAGCAGGGACTACAGCTCTGGTTCAATCGTGAGCCACAGGCGCAGGCCGAACATGTCGACGGCGCCCTGGTGTATCGCTACGCGGATGCCTACGGGCGTGTGCGTGAGGGGCAATTGAAACTGCCGCTGGGCCTGGTGAACTGGCGCGTGGAGCGCGACGGAAGGGATCTGCTGCTGGTGCTGGTGTCACCCCGCCCGCTGGACGGGGAGTGGCGCGGTGCGCAAGAGGATGGACGTTGGCGGGCGCGCCTGACGCTGCGTCCCAAATAAAGAAGGGGATTCCCCGGCCTGCCTGTACCAAGGTCCCCGAAACGGGTGGCGCCGTGCTCATTGGCAGAGCAGCGGCGCGTTACACATGACGCGCGGTGGCGTCGAATAAAGAAGGGGATTCCCCGGCCTGCCTGTACCAAGGTCCCCGAAACTGGGATTGCCTTAGCATATGCAGGGCGTGTGCCAATTTTATTACCGCAACGGAAAGGCGCTATTTCGCTGGGTTTGAGGCCCTCTGGCGAGGGCTGCGGCGCCAGTTGCGACGCCACGGTGCACCAGCGTGCAGCGTGATGCACCGCTGGCGCACCACGCTGTTCTGGGGCGCTGGATGGTTGCTCAGCGTGGTAGCAGTTTCAGCGTGCCCTGGCTGTTGGCTTTGACGTCTGCCTCGCTCAGGTGCTGTGGCTGATACTTGACGGCCACATGGGGCGCCGCCTGATCGCCGTAATGCGCGTCGAACGGCACACCGCTCTGGCCGACGGGAATGCCGCCCAGCGCCTTGTCGGCATCGGCCAGGTCGACCAGCCGTCGGGTGGAAGGACCATAGACCACGGGCCAGGGCGCCGGGCCAACCTTGTGCGAGAAGTTGTTCGGCGTTTCATGGCCGCCTGGTGCGGCGAATGGGCCGACGTTCAGCAGCCAGGCCAGCGGCTGCTGCTGACCAAGTGCGTGCTGATGGGTGAGGGTATGACCGCGGCCCCAGTTCCAGGCCTCGACATCATTGCCGAGCACGCTGCGTAGATGCGTCAGGCTGGCGCGCCAGGCGTCGGCGACGATCTGCGCGCGGCTTTCGCGCTGTTCGCTGCCCTGGCGATTCCACCAGGGCGAGTCGGCATTGGCGGTCAGGCGCGGCAGGGCAGTGTCGAGCACGCGGGTTTGCAGCAGGCTGTCGAAGAACATCTCGCCCAGCTCGTCGGCCATGGCTTCGCGGGCAAGCTGATAGGTCAGCTGGTTGAACAGGGTAGTGGCCACGGAATCGAGTGCATGGTCGCCATTCCACTCGGCCAGTTGCTCCGCCAGTGCGCGCTCCTCATCGGTCGCCGCTGCAGCGCGCAGCTCGTCGAGGATCGGCGCCAGCAGGCGCGGGCCGTAGCCGGTACCGGGGTCGAGCTGCAGCGCCTGGCTGTTCTGCGTATCCCATTTCACCGAGGCGTCGCTCAGGCGCTGGTTCAGGCGCTGGCCACGATCGGGCAGGTTGTAGTAACCGGGAATCTCGATGCCGCTGGCCGGTACGGGCTGGTAGTTGGCTGAGAGAATGTAGCCGCGCTCCGGGTTCTCTTCCTGCGGGTTGGCGCTGAAGGGGTGGTAGCCGAGCTTGTCCGCTTCACCGCTGGCGCCATCGAGAATGAAGGTCGGGTTGACCCCGGCCGGGCGCAGGGGCAGCTTGGCGGCGGCCCACCAGCCAATATCGCCGCTGGCACTGGCCCAGAGCACATTGAGGCCGGGCGCTTCGATCTTCTCGACGGCGGCGCGGGCCTTGTCCAGGCTGTCGGCGCGGCCTAGTTGGTAGAAGGCGTCGAGCATCGGGTTGTCGGTTTCGAGGAAGGCCCACCACATGGCGATCGGCGTGCTGCCGCTGGTCTGGCCCAGGGCATCGTTGATGATCGGCCCGTGCGGCGAGCGGCGCAGGGTGATCTGCACCGGCTCGACACCTTTGACCCGGATGGTTTCGGTGCGCTGTTCGAGGTCGACCCAGTTGCCCTGGTACCAGACCTGGTTGGCGTTATCCGGATTGACGCGCTCGGCGATCAGGTCGAGGTCGTCGTTCTGGAACATGGTCAGGCTCCAGGCGAAGTCGCGATTGTGGCCGAGCATGGCGCTGGGAATCAGCGCGTGGTGGTAGCCATACAGCTCGTAGCCGGGTGCCTGCAGGTGCGCCTCGTACCAGACCGCCGGCAGCGAGAAGCGAATATGCGGGTCGCCCGCCAGCAGTGGCTTGCCGCTGGCGGTGCGGCTGCCGGAAACAGCCCAGGCGTTGCTGCCCTCGAACTGCGGCAGGCCGGTGCCCTCCAGGGCGCTGTTGCTGAGCTGGGCCAGGGCGGAAAGATCCTGCCAGTCGCCGGCGGCGAGGGATGTGCCGAGCACACCCTGCGGATGCCAGTCGAGATCGAACAGCTCGAGATAATCCGCACCCAGGGCGTCACGGACATGGGTCATCACCGGTTCGGTGCGCAGGGCCGCGGCGAAGCTGTAGGCCATGTAGCCAGCGATGCTGAGCGTATCGGCCATGGTGAAAGGGCGTGGCTCGATGCCCAGCAGGTCGAACTCCAGCGGACGTGGGCGGCTGGCCTGGTATTGGTTGACCCCTTCGAGATAGTGCTGCAGCGCCTGGGTGGACGGACTGTCGGCATCTAGCCTGGCGGCGTAGGCATCGGCGTGGCGGCCTATTTCCAGGGTGCGGAACAGGCGGTCGGTGGGCACCAGCTTTTCGCCGAGCACTTCGGCCAGTTCGCCGCGCGCCAGGCGCCGCAGCAGCTCCATCTGGAACAGGCGATCCTGGGCGTGGACGAAACCCAGGGCGCGGTACATGTCCGCTTCATTCTCGGCGCGAATGTGTGGCACGCCGCGTTCGTCGTAATCGACCGTGACCGGCGCCTGCAGCGCGCCGAGTACCACCTCGCCATCGCGTTGCGGTTGCTTGTCATGCAGGTACCAGGTCAGGCCGCCAGCTGCGGCTGCAATCACCAGCGCAAGGGCGGTCAGGGAACGTTTCATCCAGCGATCCTTATTGTTGTGGGGCAAGCGTGCAGGCATTTTGCTCAGGCGCGTGGGCGGCGGCATTGACCATATGCCTCAATGCTGAAAGTCTATGGTCAATATTTGCCAGAGATCGCCATGGTCGATAACGCCTTCGTCGCCCTTACTCATTCCTCGACCCTGCGTCGGCTGCTCTACGAGGCCCTGGCGGCGCTGGGGCTCGACCCGACCGACACCTACCGTCGTGCCTACGCTGGTGTGGCCCTGGCGGCGCCGTTGCTGGAAGCGCGCGAGGAGCACGACAACGCGCCGCGCTTCTGGCAGGCGCTGGAGGGCATCAGCGGTGACACCGATATCGGCCTGCACCTGGGCGAGGTCATGCAGCCACGGCCGATGGATGTGGTCAGCTATCTGCTGCTGGCGGCTCGGGACCTGCGTCAGGGCTTGCAAGCCTTCGTGCGCTTCCAGCACATCCTCTCCGGCGGTTTTGCCGCGCGACTGCAGGAGCAGGGAGACGAGGCGCACCTGGTGATCGATCTCAACTACCGCGAGGTTGGCTCGCTGCGTCAGCAGATGGAGTGCCTGGCTGTGCTGCTGAGCAAGATGCTGGCGTCGGCCGCTGGCGGCGAGTTGCCGTTGATGGGCGTCGAGTTTCGCCACCGGGCGCCGCGCAAGCTTGCCGAGCATCGCCGTTTGCTGAGTGTCGAACCCCGTTTCTCGCGGCCGCACGACGTGCTGATCCTGCCGCGTGCGCTGCTCTCGCGGCCTTCGCGCAGCGCCAGCCCGCGGCTGTTCGAGGTGCTCAGCGAAGAAGCCGAGAAGCAGTTGGCAGGGTTGGTGGAGAACCAGTTGCTGGCACGGGTGCGCTACTGGCTGGAGGTCAATCTGGGTGGTACGACCTGCAGCCTGGAGGCCTGTGCACTGGCGCTGGGCAGCAATCGCGGTGCCTTGCAGCGTTCGCTGAGCGAGCAGGGCAGCAGTTTTCGCGCACTGCACGATGAGGTGCGGCGCCTGCGCGCGCTGCGCCTGCTGGATCAGGGCCTGGGTGTACGCGAGGTGGCGCGCGCCTGCGGTTTCGCCGAGCTGTCGCCGTTCTACCGCGCCTTTCGTCGCTGGCAGGGCGGGACGCCGCGCGGTCTGGTATCGCGCCACGGATCGACTGGCGGTGAGGCCCTCGCGTAGATACCGTCTTGAAGCTCACCTCGCAATAGCAAGTGCTGGATCAAAAGGCCGACCAGATTTCAGCACACCATAAGCGATACACAGCAGCTTACGCATAGCCGCGCAGGCGATCTGCTTGCCGGCTTTGCCCTTGGCTTTCATACGTTCGCCCATTTCTCGAATGGCCTGGTTGTGAGTCAGGGACGAGACGGCTGGCATATAAAGACCTGCACGCAAACGGGCTGGACCCATGCGCGAAATTCGCACATGTCCCTTGTGCTTACCCGACTCCTGCAACCTGGGGTTGAGGCCGGAAAAAGCGGTGACCGCTTTGCTGCTGTTGAAGCGTTGAATATCGCCCAACTCAGCCAGCAACAGCGCAGCGGTTCTGTCGGCGATACCGTCGATGCTGGTCAGCAGGTCTCGCTTGCCACGCAGGTCATCGTTGTCATCGAAGAGCTGCTTGATCGCTTTCAATGTTTCATCGGTCTGCTTTTTCAAATGATCAAGAACCGATTGAATCGAGTCTCTCACCTTACTTTCCTGGGTGCTCTCCAAGCGATTGCGCTCGATCTGCTCCAGCTCCTGAATATCTTTCAAACGGTGCACCAGTGCTCTTAAACGACGAATCTCAGGAGCCTCTGGCTGCCAGCTGCGCAGCTCGGCCAGATGCCTACTGCCATAGTCAGTCAGCAGCTTGGCATCGACCTTGTCCGTCTTCACTCGCTGCAACTGGCTACGGGCGTAGAAGGCCGGCTGAGCCGGGTTGAGCACACAGACGCGGTAACCTTGCTTGAACAGCCACTCGGCCAGCGCTTCGTGATAGATACCCGTGGCCTCCATCACGATCCAGGCCTGGGGCTCTGCGTGCTTGAGCAACCACTGCTGTAGCGTCTCAAACCCTTTGAGATCGTTCGGCAATTTGGCCTTCGTGCGGTACTTGCCGTTGCTTTGCAGGGTCGCGATGTCGAATGTTTGTTTGGCAATGTCGATGCCGACAACAGCTGTCATGTCGCTTTCTCCTCAACGAACTCCAATGATCGCCACTGCATCCGTCCAACCTTGTCGATGCGAGCTCGAGGCCCTGGATACCGTTCGGACTTATGGATGAGTACGGAGGAGTACAGCGCAATCTACGGAGCAAGCTCGAAGCTTAAGGGTGGGTGCGGCTTGTACTCTCTCCCCCGATGATCAGTCGGGAACCATAGCCTCACTGAAAGGCTGTGGTCGAGATACAAGGGTGGGTTAGCCGCCTGTCGTACTTATCAGTCGATTCGCCATATTAGCTGCGGCGTAACCCACCGCCGGCGTAAGGCGATCTACCGCCTGGTGGGTTACGCGACGCTCCACCTCCGCGGCGTTCCTCGATTCACCTGAGGCGCCGCTAACCCACCCTACGGGGTCAATCGTTGGTCGGCGCGGCCCAGTCGCAGAAGCAGCCCACCGCCAGGGTGTTGCTGGCGTCGACCCGGCGCCCTGCGGCCAGGGCTTCGAGAATCGGCTCGATAAAGCTGTTGCTCGAGTTGCAGGTCAGGCCTTCGCTGTAAGGCCCGAAGTAGGCCAGCTGGCCCTGTTTGTCCCAGATAGCCACCGCGGGGCTGGCCGGCAGGTTGGCGCTGCCGGGTAGCTCATCGATGGGGTGCAGTGCGGCCAGTTCGGCGGGCAGGCGGCCCTGGCTGCCGGGCTTCTGTACGACATGAAATTGCACGCCCTTTGGCGTGTAGTGTTCGATCAGTTCGGCCAGGTGCTGCTGGTTGCCGACATTGCATGGGCAGGCCGGGTCCCAGAAATGCACCAGGCGGATCGCGCCGGGGCCGCTCAGTTCAGTGGGTAGCTGCAGTTCGGCGCCGGAGAACACCGCTGCGCGCTCGTCGAAGGTGCGCAGGTAGCGCGTTTCGAACCAGCGGTATGCCAGCGCCATACCGGCCAGCCAGGCCAGGGCGAGCAGGGCGATGAGCAGGTTCTTGCGGGACAGGCGGAGCATGGGCGAGCCGGGCGTAAAAAGGGCGTGTAGCTTGCCACGATGCGCCGGGCAGCTGAATATCGCAGCATTCGAGGATATGTCGTCGGGATCGTCCGCGCGCATCCTGCATTTATGGAAAGCCCTATGTCAGAGCCGTTTCAGCCCGATCACTTGCGCCCTCTGCTGCGACCCTTGGCCGCAGCGCACCTGGATTTGCCGGCGCTGCAGGCGTATCGCAGCTTCTACGGTTTCGACCTGGCCGCGCGCTTTGCCGGGCTGGACAACCGTCTCGGCAGCTTCAATGCAGCCGGCTACCAGATCGCCGTGCAGCTGTGGGCGCCGGCCGAGCCGCAGGGCACCCTGCTGTTGCTGCACGGCTATTACGACCATATGGGCCTGTACCGACATGTGGTCGACTGGGCGCTGAGTATGAATTTTGCCGTGCTCGCCTGCGACCTGCCGGGACACGGTCTGTCCAGCGGTGCGCGTGCCAGCATCGGTGATTTCGCCGAGTATCAGCAGGTGCTGGCTGGCTTGTTCGAGCAGGCCAGCGAGCTGGGGCTGCCGCAGCCCTGGCATCTCTGTGGGCAGAGCACGGGTGGGGCGATTCTGCTGGATTATCTGCTCGCCGACGGCAAGCGCCCGGAGCTCGGGCAGAGCATTCTCCTGGCACCACTGGTGCGGCCGCGCGCCTGGGCCTGGTCGAAGCTCAGCTATCGGATGCTCAGTCCCTTCGTTCGGGAAATTCCGCGGCGCTTCAGCGAGAACTCCAGCGACGCCACCTTCATCGACTTCGTGCACAACCTCGATCCCCTGCAGCCGCGCAGCTTGCCGACTGCCTGGGTGGGGGCATTGGCCAAGTGGGTGCCGCATGTCGAAGCGGCCGGGCGCAGCACGCACAGCCCGCTGATCATTCAGGGCGAGGCGGACATGACGGTCGACTGGCGCTACAACCTCGAGGTGCTGCAGGACAAGTTCCATCAGCCGCAGATCCTGCGATTGGCAGACGCCCGCCATCACCTGGCGAACGAGAACGAGACGTTGCGTAAGCACTATTTCGACTTTCTGCGCGAGCGATTGGCGTAGGTTCTACCGGCACCAAGGAGCATCGTAGATGGGTAGAGCAACGCGAAACCCATCAGATGGCCCAATACCGATCAGATAAGGTTGCAAAAGCGGCCTTTCGTAGGAGCCCCGCCCCGGGGCGAAGCTTTTCAATTGCGCATCGCCCTGGTTCGCGGCGGGGCGCCGTTCCTACACATTCGCAGCGTCGATGCTTAACTGACTGGCATTAATCAAATGGCCCCGGGTTTCGCTGCGCTCAACCCAGGCTACAGGCTGTTATATGCCCTGCGGCGCCGGCTCCAGCTCGTTGCTGCTCATGCCTACTGCAAGGCCTGCGCGCAGCGCCTGTAGGGCGGCCTGGTAATAGGCTTTGCCCGCCTCCGACTGGGCGAATTCGACGAACTGCTCCAGCTCGGGGTCGCTCAGCTCGCGATAGACGTGCAGCAGGGTGTTGTCGAGATCCTGTTCGATCTGCGTCATCAGGCGCTCACGCTGGCCATTGAGCAGCCCTTGAGCCTGACTGCCGCCGAGCAGGCCGGGAATCATCTGGCTGAGGCTGTCGGCTGCCACGCCGGCCAGCGCCAGGCTGACTTCAGCCCCCGCTTCCTTGGCGGGAATGGCCTGGGCCAGGTGACGAATCAGTAGGCGGCGAGTGGCATCGGCATCGGTGCGTGGCAGGCCATTGGCGTATTTGGCCAATTGGTCGCTACGGGTGGCCAGCGTCTCGGCGGCAACGATCTTGCGGCCCAGCGCGGATTCGAAGAAGGCCAGCGCCGGCTGCGGGTCGGCCAGCTCCATGCGCAGGCTGTGCTGCGCGCGCTGGTCGATGGCGGCAGCAGCGAAGCGGCGATTGCTGTTATCCACCAGCGCCTGAAACACCGCCGGTGGCAGAGTGCTGCGGTAGCGCTGCTGAGCCGCGTCGAGCGCCTGGTTGAAATGTTCGCGCTGTTGCGGCCAGCCGGCGGCCTGATACAGGCGCAGGTGGTCGTCTGCCAGGGCCGGCAAGGTCAGGCCAATCAGCAACAGGGCAAACAGAACGCGCATCGAGAACTCCTTGGCAAACTTTCCTGGTCGGCCGCAGGTGTTGCGGCCGGTTATTTTCGGTGGCTGGTGGAGGCTTGTCGAGTCACGACATGCCACTGATACAATCGCCGCCATGACCGAATCCAGCCTGCACGACCTCTTTTCCGGCCTTATCGACGACCTTGCCAGCCAGGGCTGGTCGCAACGGGCGTTGTTCGCCCCAGAAGTTCTGACCCGCGAACTGGCCGTCGAGTGTCGCACGCGTGCACAGAATGGCGAACTCAATGCCGCCGGCGTTGGGCGCGGGGGCGCGCAGCAGGTGCGGGAAGGGATTCGCGGCGATCGCATCCAATGGCTGGAACCTGGCCAGAGCCAAGCCTGTGACCAGTATCTGCAATTGATGGACGGTTTGCGTCAGGCACTCAATCAGGCGCTCTATCTGGGGCTCGAAGACTACGAATGCCACTTCGCCTGCTACGCACCGGGGGCCTTCTACCAGCGGCATCTCGATCGTTTTCGCGATGACGACCGCCGCACGGTGTCGGCGGTGTTCTATCTGAACGAGGACTGGCAGACCGAGCAGGGCGGGGCGTTGCGCCTGTATCTGGCCGATGGCCGGGAGCATGACGTACTGCCTCAGGCTGGAACACTGGCGCTGTTTCTATCTTCCGAGATGCCTCACGAAGTGCTGCCGGCCACCCGCGAGCGACTGTCATTGACCGGCTGGTTCAGGCGTCGGGGTGGCGCGGTACTCTGAGGCCTGTGGGCTGTCTGGCGACAGTCATGGAGAGGGCGATGCAGAAGATATTGGTCAGCCGCTGCCTGCTCGGGCATCGGGTGCGTTATGACGGTGGTGCTCACGGACCCTTCGATCAGCTGCAGCGGTGGCTGGACGAAGGACGGGTGGTGGCGCTGTGTCCGGAGGTGGCGGGTGGGCTGCCGACGCCACGTCCGCCTGCGGAAATTCGCGATGGACAGGGTGGTGCGGTGTTGGATGGTCGGCTGCCAGTACTGACGATCGAGGGCGAGGATGTCACGGCTGCGTTCGTCGACGGCGCCGAACAGGCGCTGGCGCTGGTGCGCGAGCACGACATCCGCCTGGCACTGCTGAAGGCGCGCAGCCCTTCGTGTGGCAATCTGGAAAACTATGACGGCAGCTTCAGCGGCGTGCGAGTGCCGGGCGAGGGCGTGACCGCTGCCCTGCTGAAACGAGCTGGAGTGAAGGTGTTCAACGAAATGCAGTTGGACGAAGCGGCCGCCGAGTTGGCGCGGTTGGAACAAGGCGGCGCTTTAGAGTCGTAGGAGCGAGCTCTGCTCGCGAAGTGGCCCATGTTCGCGAGCAGAGCTCGCTCCTACAGGTCTGCCCGTCAGATAAAGAAAAGGGAGGCCGAAGCCTCCCTTTGTTCATTTCTGCATACCTCCGGGGCTCGCGAGCTAGAGCGAGACAAGGCGGGAGCGACCGAGGAGAGCGGAGTTTACGTCAGTAAATGAGCATCTCCGAGGTTGTTCCCAACGCCGTATCGCCGACGCGCAGCAGCTCCGGTTTAGAACAGGACGCGGCTGCGAATCGTGCCATTGACGTGCTGCAGCTTCTCCAGCGCCAGGTCGGAGTACTCGGCGTCTACGTCGATCACCACGTAGCCGACCTTGTCGTTGGTCTGCAGGAACTGGCCGGAGATGTTGATGCCGTTGTCGGCGAACACCTTGTTGATTTCGCTCATCACGCCCGGAATGTTCTCGTGGATGTGCAGCAGGCGGTGCTTGCCTGGGTGCGCCGGCAGGGCCACTTCAGGGAAGTTGACCGAGGACACCGAAGTACCGTTGTCGCTGTACTTGACCAGCTTCTCGGCCACTTCCAGGCCGATGTTGGCCTGCGCTTCGGCGGTGGAGCCACCGATGTGCGGGGTCAGGATCACGCGATCCAGGCCGCGCAGCGGGCTTTCGAACTCTTCGTCGTTGGACTTGGGTTCGACCGGGAACACGTCGATGGCCGCGCCAATCAGGTGCTCGTCCTTGATCGCCTGGGCCAGGTGATCCAGCTCGACCACGGTACCGCGCGCGGCGTTGATCAGGATGCCGCCCTTCTTCATGGCGCGGATTTCCTTCTCGCCGATCATCCACTGGGTGGACGGCAGCTCCGGCACGTGCAGGGAGACGATGTCGCACAGGCCCAGCAGCTCGTACAGGTCACCGATCTGCGTGGCGTTGCCCAGTGGCAGCTTGGTCACGGTGTCGTAGAAGAACACCTGCATGCCCAGGGCCTCGGCCAGTACCGAGAGCTGGGTGCCGATGGAGCCGTAGCCGACGATACCCAGCTTCTTGCCGCGGATCTCGAAGGAGTTGGCCGCCGACTTGATCCAGCCGCCACGGTGGCAGGAGGCGTTCTTCTCGGGGATGCCGCGCAGCAGCAGGATGGCCTGGGCCAGCACCAGCTCGGCCACCGAACGGGTGTTGGAGTAGGGCGCGTTGAACACGGCGATACCGCGCTCGCGGGCGGCGTCCAGGTCGACCTGGTTGGTACCGATGCAGAAGCAACCGACGGCGACCAGTTTTTTCGCGCAGTCGAAGACCTCGGCAGTCAGCTGGGTGCGCGAGCGGATGCCGATGAAGTGGGCATCGGCGATCTTTTCTTTCAGCTCTTCGCCTGACAGCGCGCCCTTGAGGTACTCGATGTTGCTGTAACCGGCGGCCTTCAGCGTGTCCACGGCGTTCTGGTGGACGCCTTCGAGAAGAAGGAACTTGATCTTGCTCTTGTCCAGAGAGGTCTTGCTCATCGGAGTACCTGTGTCCCACGGGATGTTGTCAGGGAAGGGCTGAGAAACTCAGCCGGCGCCCGCAGATCGCTGCATGGCTCGATTCACGGGGTGCGTATGCTAGCATGTTCGCCTTTTTCAATGCTCGGTTGCGACCTGAATGGTTCTCAGGGCGACCATGAATCCTTTGAGAGTTCCGTAGATGACCACCCCTGCCCAGATCGAAGAGCTGAAGACCCTGGTTGAACCCGGCAAGGTACTGACCGACGCCGATTCCCTCGAGGCCTATGGCAAGGACTGGACCAAGCATTTCGCCCCGGCGCCCTCTGCAATCGTCTTCCCCAAGACTACCGAGCAGGTGCAGGCCATCGTGCGTTGGGCCAATGCGCACAAGGTCGCCCTGGTGCCGTCCGGTGGCCGAACCGGTTTGTCGGCGGCTGCGGTCGCGGCCAATGGCGAAGTGGTGGTGGCGTTCGACTACATGAACCAGATTCTCTCGTTCAACGAATACGACCGCGCGGCGGTGTGCCAGCCGGGCGTGGTGACCAAGCAGTTGCAGCTGTTCGCCGAAGAGAAAGGCCTGTATTACCCGGTGGATTTCGCCTCCAGCGGCTCCAGCCAGATTGGCGGCAATATCGGCACCAATGCCGGCGGGATCAAGGTGATTCGCTACGGCATGACCCGCAACTGGGTGGCCGGCCTGAAGGTCGTGACCGGCACCGGCGAATTGCTGGAGCTGAACAAGGACCTGATCAAGAACGCCACTGGCTATGACCTGCGTCAGCTGTTCATCGGCGCCGAAGGCACCCTGGGCTTCGTGGTCGAAGCGACCATGCGCCTGGATCGCGCGCCGAAGAACCTCACCGCGATGGTGCTCGGCACCGCTGATTTCGACTCGATCATGCCGGTGCTGCACGCTTTCCAGAGCAAGCTCGACCTGACCGCGTTCGAGTTCTTTTCCGACAAGGCGCTGGCCAAGGTGCTCGGCCGTGGCGACGTCCCCGCACCGTTCGAAAGCGAATGCCCCTTCTATGCGCTGCTGGAATTCGAAGCCAGCACCGAGGAAGTGGCCAACCAGGCGCTGGAAACCTTCGAGCATTGCGTCGAGCAGGGCTGGGTGGTCGATGGCGTGATGAGCCAGAGCGAACAGCAGCTGCAGAACCTGTGGAAGCTGCGCGAATATATCTCCGAAACCATCAGCCACTGGACGCCGTACAAGAACGACATCTCCGTCACGGTCAGCCAGGTGCCGGCCTTCCTCAAGGACATCGATGCCATCGTCGAAGCCAACTACCCGGATTTCGAGGTGGTGTGGTTCGGCCATATCGGTGACGGCAACCTGCATCTGAATATCTTGAAGCCCGATAACCTGTCCAAGGACGAGTTCTTCGCCAAGTGCGCGGTAGTCAACCAGTGGGTGTTCGAGACCGTGCAGAAATACAACGGCTCGATCAGTGCCGAGCATGGCGTGGGCATGACCAAGCGCGACTACCTGCACTACAGCCGTTCGCCAGAAGAAATCGCCTGCATGAAAGCGATCAAGGCGGTGTTCGATCCCAACGGCATCATGAACCCCGGCAAGATCTTTGCCTGATCGCAGACGCCCGCCTGACAGCGGGCGTTTTCGTATCCGGCCATGTGTCGGTTAAGGTACGGCACCGGCCACAAGCCGCGATGCCCACAATACGAACAACACAGGAGTCGGTGATGAGCTATCAGCACCAGTATGTCGACGGTACCACCGTCCACTTCCCGCTCGGCAAGGTCGTCTGCATCGGCCGCAACTACGCCGAGCATGCCGCCGAACTGAACAACCCGGTGCCCACCGAGCCGCTGCTGTTCATCAAACCCGGCTCCTGCGTGGTGCCGCTAGAGGGTGGCTTTGTCATCCCCGAGGATCGCGGCTCGGTGCATTACGAGGCGGAGATCGCCGTGCTGATCGGCAAGCCGCTGTCGAAGAAGCCGGATGCTGAGGAAGTGCGTGACGCCATCAGCGGCTTCGCCCCGGCGCTGGATCTGACCCTGCGCGACGTGCAGGCCAAGCTCAAGGAGAAGGGCTATCCCTGGGAAATCGCCAAGAGCTTCGACGGCGCCTGCGTGCTGGCGCCCTTCGTGCCCGGCGATGCCATCGAGGACCTGGCCGATATCGGCATTCGCCTGGTGATCAACGGTGAAACCCGCCAGGACGGCAACAGCCGCGACATGCTCAATCCCATCGTCAGCATGATCCAGCACATGGCTGGGCACTTCGCCCTGCAGCCGGGTGACGTGATCCTCACCGGCACGCCGGTCGGTGTTGGTGCGCTGAGCAAGGGCGATGAGTTGGTGCTGGAGTTGGTCGGTCACAGTAGTTTCACCAGTACCGTGCTATAAGCTCTGACCGCCGCCTTTTCAGGCGGCGGAACTCCTCCAGACATCGGATGTCGGATCGCCATCAAGCAGCCGAGCCGTCGCCGATGCCCTCCCTCCGTTCCCGCTTTTCTCGCCCCCGTTACTGGTTGTCCGGCATAGCCGTGCTGGCCGTGATCACGGTCGTAAAAACCCAGCATTTGGATGATCGCGCCCTGCTCTGGTGGCAGGAGGGGCGTACGCCGTTGGTCGAGCGCCTGTCCAGCGTCTGGCTGCCTGGCTACCGTGCGGTCATTCAGGCCAAGGCGTTGTCGGGTCTGGAACAAGATGAAACCTCGGGGCTGACCTACAACCCGGTAACCGGCACCCTCTTCACCGTCACGGGCAAGAATCCCCTGCTGGTGGAACTCTCGCGTGAGGGTGAGGTGTTGCGGCGTATTCAGTTGAAGGGCTTCGCTGATCCGGAAGCGGTGGAGATGATGGACAACGGGCGCATGGCCATCGTCGATGAGCGTCGACGTCAGCTCACCACCTTTATCCTGCATGACGACGACCTGGAGCTGGATGCGGCCGATTTCCCCGGCTTCGACCTGGGCTTTGCCGAAGCGGGTAACAAGGGCTTCGAAGCCGTTGCCTGGGATGCACGCAGCAGCAGCCTGATGCTGGGCAAGGAGCGTAGCCCGATGGGCTTGTTCAGCCTGCCTTTTCCTGGCGAGGATGGTGCTGCTGGCGTGATGCAGCCTTTCAACTACGGCAATCTGGGAATGCGCGATATTTCTTCGCTGAGTATCGATGCGCGTACCGGCCACGCACTGGTGCTGTCCGACGAGTCGCGCATGCTGCTGGAGCTGGATCGCAGCGGTCACCCGGTCAGCTTTCTCAGCCTTACCGGCGGTCTCAACGGTCTGGAACAGGGCATCAAGCAGGCCGAGGGCGTGACCATGGACGAAGAGGGCAACATCTATATCGTCGCCGAGCCCAATCTTTTTTACGTCTTCAGCAAGGCGCAGCCAGATGCCAGTTGAGTGGCGTGGCGGATTCAGTTTGGCTTAAGCCGCGATTCAGTCTGGCTTCAGCTAGCGGCACTAATCTGGCCCCGTCACTTACGAACAACGAGGTTCACGCCATGAAACGTACCGCTCTCGCTCTGATGGTTCTGCCGCTGCTCAGCACCGCTGCTTTCGCCACTGGTTACACCGGCCCTGGCGCCACCCCGCAGGTCACTACTGTGGCTGCTGCACTGGAAACTGCTGACGACACCCATGTTGTGCTGGAAGGCCAGATCGTCAAGCGCCTGCAGGATGAGCTCTACGAGTTCAAGGACGCCACCGGCACCATCCAGGTCGAAATCGACGACGAAGACTGGCCGGGCCAGAAAGTCTCTGAAACCGCCAAGGTGCGCCTGACCGGTGAAGTCGACAAGGACCTCAATAGTCATGAGATCGATGTCGATCGCGTCGAGCTGATCAACTGATCGCGATTTCACCGCTGCCCGCCACGTCAAACCCGTGGCGGGCTTTTCTGTGGTAGTCAGAGAAATTCATCATGCGTCGTTTGCTCTCCATAAACCCCTGGCTCTATCTGCTGTTCTTCGTCTTGTTGCTTGGCGCCGTGTTGGGCCAGCAGTATCGGCTGTTCGAGCGAGCCTGGTTCTCCGTGCAGGAGTGGCAGCATGGTGCGCAGTGGCGTGATCAGTCGCTGTGGCTGGGCGACTACCGCGTGGTGATCGAGGCCAAGCCCATTGCCGATATCAGCGATGTGTCGGCGCTGACCTACGATCCGGATCGCCGCAGCCTGTTCAGCGTCACCAACAAGCCGGCCAAGGTGATCGAGATCAGCCTGCAGGGCGAGCTCAAGCGCAGCATCGATCTCGAAGGCTTCGGCGACCCTGAAGCCATCGAATACATCGCGCCTGGCGTCTACGTGATCGCCGATGAGCGCGAGCAGCGTCTGGTCAAGGTGCGTATCGACGATGACAGTCGTGTGATCGATGCCGCCGATTTCCAGCAGCTATCCCTGGGTATCGGCCTCAACGGCAACAAGGGCTTCGAAGGCCTGGCCTACGACGCACGGAACCAGCGCCTGCTGGTGGCCAAGGAGCGCGATCCGGTGCGCATCTTCGAGGTGCTGGGCTTCCCTCATGTCGACGAGAGCAAGCCACTGGTGCTGCAGGTCAATACCGACCCGAAGCGCGATGCGCGGTTGTTCGTGCGCGACCTTTCCAGCCTGGACTTCGACGCCGCGACCGGCCATCTGTTGGCGCTGTCGGACGAGTCGCGCCTGGTAATCGAACTCAATGCCGACGGCAAGCCGATCAGTACATTGTCGCTGTTACGTGGCCAGCATGGCCTGCAGCGCAGCGTGCCGCAGGCCGAGGGGATAGCGACGGATGACGACGGCAACCTGTACCTGATCAGTGAGCCGAACCTGTTCTATGTGTTCAGGAAGCAGGGCGACTAACTCGTCTGGTCGTCGATCACCGCGCTCGGTGCATTTTTTTGCACCGACTCGATGCCGCTCTTGCAACTGGCGGCGCTGGCATACATCTGGCTTTGCCCGACCACCTGGCCGTTGGTGGCCAGGAGCAGGAAGTAGTGTTTGTCGTTGCTCGAGGTCTTGGTCTCGAAGGCGCCCTCGCGTTGTGAATTCTTTTTCACCGATTCGATGCCGTTAAGCGCCGAGTCCTTGGCCTTGTACATCTCGCTGCTGAGGATGACCTGGCCATTGGTCGCCAGCAGGTTGAAGTGGAACTGGCCGTCTTTGGCCTTCTTCAGCTCGAACTTTCCAGACATGTTCATTTCTCCCTGAGCGCTCGGCGGTATGCCGCAGCGATGCTCAGCAAGCGTAGTTCATCAATGTGAGTGGCTCTTGCCGACATGGGTATGGCCATCGTCCGGTAGCGGTTGCACACCGCCGCTGACGTTGAGCTGGCGCAGGATGCCGCAGTCTTCCGCCTCCTTGGGGCCGTTGCAACGGTCGCGCAACTCGGTGAGTTGATCACGTAGCGCCTGCAGGCTGTCGATGCGCGCCTGAACATGCTCGATATGTTCGTCCACCAGGCTGTTGATGCCGGCGCAGCTCTCTTGGGGCAGGTCGCGCAGGGCCAGCAGTCGTTGAATCTCTTCCAGGGTCATGTCCAGCGTCCGGCAATTGCGGATGAACACCAGACGTTCCAGGTGCTGTGCCCCGTACAGGCGGTAGTTGCCCTCGCTGCGTGCGGGCGCCGGCAGCAGACCTTCGCGTTCGTAGTAGCGTACGGTCTCTACCCGGCAGCCGGCCTTTTTCGCCAATTCTCCGATTTTCATGGGATCGCTCCGTAGGTGCTTGACCCTATAGTGACTACAGGGTGTGTACTCGGCAATAGATACCTGACGGAGATTTGCCATGAGCCGCTGCTGCGATCACTCGCACCAACAGCCACTTGCTCACCCTGAGCATGTCCACGATCACGCTGGACACAAACACGAGGCCGTGCCGCAGCCAGCGGACGCCGCGCTGACGGGCGCGTGCAATACCCGTATTCGCATCGAGCAGATGGATTGCCCCACGGAAGAGCGCCTGATTCGTGACGCGCTGGGTCGCCTGCCTGGCGTGGCCGGTCTGCATTTCAATCTGCTGCAGCGCGTGCTCACAGTCAGTCATGACGAGGGAATGCTGGCGCAGGTGCTGCCGGCCATCCGCGCGCTGGGGTTCACCCCGCAGGTCGAAAATGATCGCACTGCGCAGCAGCTGGCTGCTGCACCGGCAAAAAAACCGTGGTGGCCACTGGCGCTGGCTGGTGGGGTGGCAACCGCTTCGGAAATCGTGCATTTCGCCGGGCTCGGCCCCGACTGGCTGGTGGCACTGCTGGCCGTTGCCGCCATCCTGATGTGCGGGCTGAACACCTACAAGAAGGGCTGGATCGCCCTGAAGAACCGCAACCTCAATATCAATGCCCTGATGAGCATCGCCGTGACCGGCGCGGTGCTGATCGGTCAGTGGCCGGAAGCGGCGATGGTCATGGTGCTGTTCACCCTGGCCGAATTGATCGAGGCGCGCTCGCTGGATCGGGCACGTAACGCCATACGCGGGCTGATGGATCTGGCGCCGCCGCGCGCTACCGTGCAGCAGGCCGATGGCAGTTGGCAGGAGCTCGACGTGCAGGATATCGGGCTGGGCGCGGTGGTGCGTGTGCGCCCCGGTGAGCGCATCAGCCTCGATGGTGAGGTGGTCGGCGGCAGCTCGACGGTCAATCAGGCGCCGATCACCGGGGAAAGCCTGCCGGTGGAAAAACGTGTGGGCGACGCCGTGTTCGCTGGCACCATCAACGAGGCGGGCTCGCTGGAGTTCCGCGTAAGCGCGGCAGCACGTGACACCACCCTGGCGCGCATCATCCATGCGGTGGAGGAGGCGCAGGGCTCGCGCGCGCCGACTCAGCGCTTCGTCGACCGGTTCTCGCGCATCTACACCCCGGCAGTATTCGCCTTCGCTCTGGCGGTCGCCGTATTTCCGCCACTGCTGATGGGCGGCGCCTGGCTCGACTGGGTCTACCGCGCCCTGGTCCTGCTGGTGGTGGCCTGCCCCTGTGCGCTGGTGATTTCCACGCCGGTGACCATCGTCAGCGGCCTGGCGGCCGCCGCACGCAAGGGCATCCTGATCAAGGGCGGCGTCTATCTGGAGAACGGGCGGCATCTGGCCCTGCTGGCGCTGGACAAGACCGGCACGCTGACCCATGGCAAGCCGGTGCAGACCGACAGCCTGCACTTGCTGGAAGTGGATGAACCGCTGCACGCCACCTGGGCGGCGAGCCTGGCCGCGCGCTCGGATCACCCGGTTTCCAGGGCGTTGGCCCAGCGTGCCGAAGCGCAGGGGCAGGCGTTGCACGATGTCGAGGATTTCGAGGCACTGCCCGGGCGGGGTAGCAAAGGTCGGATCGATGGCACGCTTCTCTTTATGGGTAACCACCGCCTGGTCGAAGACCTCGGGCTGTGCTCGGCGCAACTGGAGCAGCGCCTCGAGGCACTGGAACGCCAGGGCAAGAGCGTGGTGGTGCTGTGCGACGAACAGCGCGCGCTGATGCTCTTCGCTGTCGCTGACACGGTGCGCCAGACCAGCCGCGAGGCAGTCGCCGAGCTGCATGAGCTGGGTGTGCGCACCTGCATGCTCAGCGGTGACAACGCCCATACCGCCGCGGCCATCGCCGAACAGGTCGGTGTCGACGAGGCACGTGGCGACCTGTTGCCAGCCGACAAGCTGGCCTGGGTCGAGGCGCGTCAGGCACAGGGCAGGGTGGTCGGCATGGTCGGCGACGGCATCAACGATGCGCCAGCCCTGGCCAAGGCCGAGATCGGCTTTGCCATGGGCGCCGCCGGCACCGACACGGCCATCGAGACGGCAGATGTCGCGCTGATGGACGACGATTTGCGCAAGATTCCGGCCTTCGTTCGCCTGTCGCGGCAGACCCACGCCATCCTGGTACAGAACATCGTCCTGGCCCTGGGCATCAAGGCGATCTTCCTGGCCCTGACCCTGGTGGGCGAGGCGACCATGTGGATGGCCGTGTTCGCCGATATGGGCGTGAGCCTGATGGTGGTGTTCAACGGCCTGCGCTTGTTGCGCAAATGAAGGAGGACGATATGAACATGAAACTACAAGTCGCCATCGACGAGGCTTTCGCTCAGGCGCAACAAGAACTGCGTGCTCGCCGCGGCGCCGAAGCGTTGGTCTGGCTGGAGCGGGCGCACATTCTTACCCAGCGTCGCCCGTGGCTGCATGCGCGTTCGCACTGGCTGATGTTGCAGGCAGGCTGGCAGTTGGGTGATCTACGCGAGGTGCTGGGACAGATTCCGCGAATCCTGGCGGCGCTGCTGTTCTCGCGCATCTGGGTGCCCATCGGCAACACCGGGCGGGCGCGGGTCAGTGCCTTTCAACCCGTGCCGATCAGCGAGGAACTGCGCCGCCTGCTCGAGTAGGCGGCGCATTGGCAGGCTCCGTGGCCCGGATGTAATCCGGGAAATTCCGCTGAATCTACCCCGGATTGCATCCGGGCTACCTACTGTGCAAACCAGAGTGGTTGGAACAACGGACTCTGTGGGAGGGGCTTCAGCCGCGACAATCGCCGCTGAAGCGCCTCCCACAAGATGTGCCGGTCACAGATTCAACGCTTGAGCGTTTTCACGCCTTCGGCGGTGCCGAGCAGCAGCAGGTCGGCCGGGCGGGCGGCGAACAGGCCGTTGGTGACCACGCCGACGATGGCGTTTATATCCGCCTCCAGCTTCACCGGGTCGGTGATCGACAGGTTGTGCACGTCGAGAATGACGTTGCCGTTGTCGGTCAGCACGCCTTCGCGGTACACCGGGTCGCCGCCCAGTTTCACCAGCTCGCGCGCCACATGACTGCGCGCCATCGGAATGACTTCCACCGGCAGCGGGAAGGCGCCCAGCACCGGTACCAGCTTGCTGGCGTCGGCGATGCAGATGAAGGTCTTGGCCACGGCGGCGACGATCTTCTCGCGGGTCAGTGCGGCGCCGCCGCCCTTGATCAGGTGCAGGCGTTCGTCGCTCTCGTCGGCGCCGTCGACGTAGAACTCCAGCTCGGCGGTGCTGTTGAGGTCGTAGACCGGTATGCCATGGCCCTTCAGGCGTGCTGCGGTGGCTTCGGAGCTGGCGACGGCGCCATCGAAGTCCATCTTGTGCTTGGCCAGTGCGTCGATGAAGAAGTTGGCGGTGGAGCCGGTGCCGACGCCAACGATGCTCTTGCTGTCGAGGCGCGGGAGAATGTGGTCGACGGCGGCCTGGGCCACGGCCTGTTTCAGCTGATCCTGGTTCATCGCGGGGAAATGCCTGGGAAGGTGGGGGAAGTAGGCGCGAATTATAGCCGCAAGTGCTGTGCTGACGGAGCAGAACCCACGCGTTTCGTATGGTCGTCCGGCGCGGCGCTGGGGTAGACTCGGCAGTCCTCTCAAAGCCCGAACGCCTGCGAAATCACCATGCTCGAACAGTACGTGAAGAAGATCCTCACCTCGCGCGTTTATGACGTCGCGGTGGAAACCCCGCTGCAACCCGCCCGCCAGCTCAGTGAGCGGCTGGGCAGCCAGATTCTGCTCAAGCGCGAGGATCTGCAGCCGGTGTACTCGTTCAAGATTCGCGGCGCCTACAACAAGCTGGCGCAACTCTCGGCCGAAGAGCTGGCGCGCGGCGTGGTCACCGCCTCGGCCGGCAACCACGCCCAGGGCCTGGCCCTGGCGGCCAAGCATCTGGGGGTGAAGGCGACCATCGTCATGCCGCGTACCACGCCTGAGCTGAAGGTGCAGGGCGTGCGCTCGCGGGGCGGCAAGGTGGTGCTGCACGGCGACGCCTTCCCCGAGGCGCTGGCGCATTCGCTGAAGCTGGTGGAAGAGAAGGGCTACACCTATATCCACCCCTACGACGACCCACTGGTGATCGCCGGCCAGGGCACCGTGGCCATGGAAGTGCTGCGTCAGCACCAGGGGCATATCGATGCCATCTTCGTGCCGGTCGGTGGCGGTGGCCTGATCGCCGGCATCGCCGCGTACGTGAAATACCTGCGCCCGGAAATCAAGGTGATCGGCGTCGAGCCAGACGACTCCAACTGCCTGCAGCAGGCGATGGCGGCGGGCGAGCGCGTGGTGCTACCGATGGTCGGGCTGTTCGCCGACGGCGTGGCAGTGGCGCAGATCGGCCAGCACACCTTCGATATCTGCAAGGATCACGTCGATGAAGTGATCACCGTCAGCACCGACGAAATCTGTGCGGCAATCAAGGACATCTACGACGATACCCGTTCGATCACCGAGCCGGCCGGCGCGCTGGCCGTGGCCGGGATCAAGAAGTACGTCGAGCGTCAGGGCGCCAACGGCGAAGTGCTGGTGGGTATCGATTCCGGCGCCAACGTCAACTTCGACCGCCTGCGCCACGTTGCTGAGCGCGCCGAGCTGGGCGAGAAGCGCGAAGCGATCATCGCCGTGACCATCCCCGAACAGCCGGGTAGCTTCAAGGCCTTCTGCGAGGCGGTGGGCAAGCGCCAGATCACCGAGTTCAACTATCGCTATCACACTGACCGCGAAGCGCACATCTTCGTCGGCGTGCAGACCCATCCGGAGAATGACCCGCGCCAGGCGTTGGTCGAGGGCCTGCGTGCGCAGGGCTTCCCGGTGCTGGACCTGACCGATAACGAACTGGCCAAATTGCATATCCGCCATATGGTCGGTGGTCATGCCGCTGGTGTCGGTAACGAGATGGTGCTGCGCTTCGAATTCCCCGAGCGGCCGGGCGCGCTGTTCAACTTCCTGCAGAAACTGGGCGGGCGCTGGAATATCTCGATGTTCCATTACCGCAATCACGGTGCTGCCGATGGCCGCGTACTGGCGGCGCTGCAGGTGCCTGAAGATGAACGCCATCTGGTGCCGACGGCGCTGGATGCCATCGGTTATCCCTACTGGGATGAAAGCGACAATCCGGCTTATCGCCTGTTTCTGGGTTGAAAGCTGCCTTCGAACCGTAGGGCGGGTGTAACCCGCCAAAGCGCGCAGGCGGGTTACACCCGCCCTACGTAATTGCCTGATAACCAAGGAAGCCCCTGATGGAACACTATCTGCTGGTCCGTATTCTCCACAGCGCCCCGGGCGTGTTGCTGCTGCTCGGCCTGATCGCCCATGGCGTCATGCTGTTCAAGGCGCAGCGCGGTGGCGATGCTGCCGTGCTGGCGCGCAAGCTGCGCGTGACCCTGCTGTTCAGCTTCCCGGCATTCGCCGTGCTGGCGCTGAGCCTGCCGGTTACCGGCTACTGGCTGGTGGACACCGCCGGCTGGCCGCTGGGACAGACCTGGCTGCTGCTGGGCAGCATTCTCTATGCGCTGATGATGCTGCTCGGTTTGCTGCTGGCCGGTCGTCTGGCGGTCTGGCGTGCCCTGGGTGATGCACCGGCGTCGACTTCGCTGAAGCGTCTGTGCCTGATCTATGCCGGGCTGATTCTGGTACTGCTGATCGCCATCATGGCGCTGATGGGCGCCAAGCCGGTCTAAGCAGATCGGCGGGCTGCTCGCTTCGCTCGCGAGACCGCCCTACGTTTTACCGGCTGCGCCTGCTTTTCGCCTGTAGGAGCGGCTGGGCGGCATTCCGCTTCAGCCGCGATTGCCGCTATGAAAGGTTTCGCGGCTGAAGCCGCTCCTACGCCACCCCGGTGACATCGCACACTCAGCGCAGCGAAATCACCGGCCAGCCGCGTTCGGTGGCGGTGGCGCGCAGCACCTCGTCCGGGTCGACCGCCACCGGGTTGGCCACGGCCTCCAGCAGCGGCAGGTCATTGCACGAGTCGCTGTAGAAGTAGGCGCCATCGAGGTTGTACCCCGTTTCTGCCAGCCATTCGTTCAAGCGGGTCACTTTGCCGCCCTGGTAGCACGGCGTGCCGGTGATCTGCCCGGTATAGCGGCCGTCCTGCATACCGCATTCGGTGGCGATCAACGTCTCCACACCCAGGCGCTCGGCGATGGGCGCGGTGACGAAGCGGTTGGTGGCGGTGATGATCACCAGCTTGTCGCCAGCGGCACGATGTTCGGCCAGCAGTGCCTCGCCCTTGGCCAGGATGATCGGCTCGATCACCTCGGCCATGAACTCGCGGTGCCACTGCGCCAGTTGCGCCATGTCGTGGCGGCCGAACATGGCCTGGCTGAAATTCTGATAAGCCACCACATCCAGCTTGCCGGCGCAGTAATCGGCATAGAAGGCATCGTTGCGCGCCAGGTACTCGGCCGCGTCGACCAGGCCGCGCTGGCAGACGAATTCGCCCCAGCTGTGATCGCTGTCGCCAGCCAGCAGGGTGTTGTCGAGATCGAAAAGGGCCAAGCGCACGGTTCGTTACCTGTTCTGTAGAAAGGGAAGGCGCGCCAGAATAGCCGCTTTGCCAGGGCTTTCAAACAGCGCCTAAACCCGCGTTGCTGCTGTCGCCGGCTTTGTGGAACAATGCCGGAACTTGCGTGTACGAGGTTGCTTGCCGTGATCGATTCTGATGGTTTCCGCCCGAATGTCGGCATCATCCTGACCAATGATGTCGGCCAGGTGCTCTGGGCCAGGCGTATCAACCAGGATGCGTGGCAGTTTCCCCAGGGTGGCATCAATGATCGTGAATCGCCGATCGATGCGCTTTACCGTGAACTGAATGAAGAGGTCGGGCTCGAAGAGCAGGATGTGAAGATCCTCGCCTGCACCCGCGGCTGGTTGCGTTATCGTTTGCCGCAGCGTCTGGTGCGCACGCACAGTCAGCCGCTGTGCATCGGGCAGAAGCAGAAGTGGTTTCTGCTGCGCCTGACGGGGGCTGAAGACCGTGTGCGCATGGACCTGACCGGCAAGCCCGAATTCGATGGCTGGCGCTGGGTCAGCTACTGGTATCCGCTGGGCCAGGTGGTCACATTCAAGCGCGAGGTCTACCGTCGCGCGCTCAAGGAACTTGCCCCGCGCCTTATAGTGCGCGACTGATACGGACCCCAATCGAGCATGCTCAATACGCTGCGCAAGATCGTCCAGGAAGTAAACGCCGCCAAGGATCTCAAGGCGGCGCTGTCGATCATCGTGCAGCGGGTCAAGGAAGCGATGGGCAGCCAGGTCTGCTCGGTCTACCTGCTCGACCCGGAAACCAACCGTTTCGTGTTGATGGCCACCGACGGCCTCAACAAGCGCTCCATCGGCAAGGTCAGCATGGCGCCCAGCGAAGGTCTGGTCGGCCTGGTCGGTAGCCGCGAAGAACCGCTGAACCTCGAAGACGCTGCCAGCCATCCCCGCTACCGCTACTTTGCCGAGACCGGCGAGGAACGCTACGCCTCCTTCCTCGGTGCACCGATCATCCACCACCGCCGGGTGATGGGCGTTCTGGTGGTGCAGCAGAAGGAGCGCCGCCAGTTCGACGAAGGCGAGGAAGCCTTCCTGGTCACCATGAGCGCGCAGCTCGCCGGCGTTATCGCCCATGCCGAGGCGACCGGCTCGATTCGCGGCCTGGGGCGCCAGGGCAAGGGCGTGCAGGAGGCCAAGTTCGTCGGCGTGCCGGGTGCGCCGGGGGCAGCGGTCGGTACTGCTGTCGTGGTGCTGCCCCCGGCTGATCTGAATGTGGTTCCAGACCGCAGTGTCGATGACATCGCTGCCGAGCTGGAGCTGTTCGACAAGGCGCTGGGCTGGGTGCGCGAGGACATGCAGGAGCTGTCCGAGAAACTCGCCACTCAGCTACGCAAGGAAGAGCGCGCGCTGTTCGACGTCTACCTGATGATGCTTGAGGACGCCGCACTGGGTAACGAGGTGCGCAAGGTCATCCGTACCGGTCAGTGGGCGCAGGGCGCCTTGCGCCAGGTGGTGCTCGACCACGTCAATCGTTTCGAGCTGATGGATGACGCTTACCTGCGCGAGCGCGCCTCCGATGTGCGCGACCTCGGTCGGCGCCTGCTCGCCTACTTGCAGGAAGAACGCAAGACCACGCTGGTCTATCCGGATAACACCATCCTGGTCAGCGAGGAGCTGTCGCCGGCGATGCTCGGCGAGGTGCCGGAAGGCAAACTGGTCGGTCTGATCTCGGTGACCGGTTCGGGCAACTCCCACGTGGCGATTTTCGCCCGCGCCATGGGTATTCCCACGGTCATGGGTGTGGTCGACCTGCCGTACTCGAAGATCGACGGCATCAAGCTGATCGTCGATGGCTATCACGGCGAAGTCTTCACCAACCCCAGCGAGCTGCTGAGCAAGCAGTACGCCGAGGTGGTCGAGGAGGAGCGCCAGCTCACCGAAGGGCTCGACGCTCTGCGCGCGCTGCCCTGCGAGACCCTCGACGGCCACCGTATGCCGCTGTGGGTCAACACCGGCCTGCTCGCCGATGTTGCACGTGCCCAGCAGCGCGGCGCCGAGGGCGTCGGCCTGTACCGTACCGAAGTGCCGTTCATGGTCAACGAGCGCTTTCCCAGCGAGAAGGAGCAACTGGCCACCTATCGCGAGCAGTTGCAGGCCTTCCACCCGCTGCCGGTGACCATGCGCACCCTGGATATCGGCGGCGACAAGTCGCTGTCCTACTTCCCGATCAAGGAAGAGAACCCCTTCCTGGGCTGGCGCGGCATTCGCGTGACCCTCGATCACCCGGAAATCTTCCTGGTGCAGACCCGCGCCATGCTCAAGGCCAGCGAGGGGCTGAACAACCTGCGCATCCTGTTGCCGATGATTTCCGGCACGCAGGAGCTGGAAGAGGCGCTGCACTTGATCCACCGCGCCTGGGGCGAGGTGCGTGACGAGGGTACCGATGTGCCACTGCCGCCTATCGGCGTGATGATCGAGATCCCGGCAGCCGTTTATCAGACCCGCGAACTGGCGCGCCAGGTCGATTTCCTCTCGGTCGGCTCCAACGACCTGACCCAATACCTGCTGGCGGTCGACCGCAACAACCCGCGTGTGGCGGATCTCTACGATTTCCTCCACCCGGCGGTGCTGCAGGCCTTACAGAAAGTGGTCAACGACGCGCATCTCGAAGGCAAACCAGTGAGCATCTGCGGTGAGATGGCCGGCGATCCGGCGGCTGCCGTGTTGTTGCTGGCGATGGGCTTCGATTCGCTGTCGATGAACGCCACCAACCTGCCCAAGGTGAAATGGTTGCTGCGTCAGGTCACCCAGAGCAAGGCCACGGAACTGCTGGGGCAGGTGATGACCATGGACAACCCGCACCTGATCTACAGCACCCTGCACCTGGCACTGCGCAATCTGGGGCTGGGCCGAGTGATCAACCCAGCCTCCAATATCCAGGCCTGAAACGCTGCGTAGTCCGGATGCAATCCGGGGAAGATTTGTACGGTGTTCCCGGACTGCGTCCGGGCTACCGACGTAAGACGACCTCGTCGAGTACGGTGCTATGTGGGCCGAAGCTGCGCTCGGTGATGCTCCAGCCGCCATTCTGTTTGAGGTTCAGCACCGTGCTGGCGCGAGTGCCGTAGGTGGCGCTGGCGATGAACACGCTCGACAGCAGGCGCTCCGTGGCCAGTCCTACGCCAGTGTCCGGCAGCAGGTGATCGGCTGGCTGGCTGCTGTCGCTCAGCATCTCAAGCAAGTCTTCATCCACCCCATCGATGCGTTCACTCAACGCATCTCTGGCGCGCAGCAGCTTCGGCCAGGGCGTGTCGAGGCTGGCGTTGGACAGGCCATATATGCCGCTCTCTAGTTGCCTGGGCTGTCCTTCCTGAGAATTGAAATGCCAGAGCTGTTGAGCATCGCCAACCAGCAGATTGAAGCCGGCATATTCGGTGGCATCGCGCATGATCCTGTCGAGATAGGCCGGCGCCGACTCCTGACCCAGCAGGTAGTCGGCTGTCAGCGCGCCGCGTGAACGCGTGCCAGCTTTTTGCCTGGGATCGCGGATGTTGGTCAGCGCTGCGAAGCGGCCTTGCGCGGTAACGCCGAGCCAGGTACCCCCAGCTTGCAGATCGCGACCGGCGAATACGCCAGGTGCATCCGGCCATTCACTCAATGCGGCGCTGGGGCGCGCGTAGAACTCGTCGCGATTGGCCGCCAGGCGCAGCACCGTCGGGCTTTCGGGCTGCCAGGCGAAGACGATCAGGCACATGCGCATTCCTCCTATGGCGGAGTCTGGCAGGCTAGCGAGCTCAGCCAGGGGCGGCAACCGTTCCGTCGATCCGTGTGCCGTTGAGGAGGCATTTCCGCTACCATGCCGCTTTGTTTTTGGGGGTGTCTATGGAGCTGCTGCTCTACCTGGTACTGGGCTCGGCTGCCGGTGTGCTGGCTGGCCTGTTCGGCGTGGGCGGTGGTCTGATCATCGTGCCGGTGCTGGTGCTGAGCTTCACCGCACAGGGTCTGGCAACGGAAATCCTCACTCACCTGGCAGTGGGCACTTCCCTGGCGACGATCATCTTTACCTCGATCAACTCGCTGCTCGAGCATCACCGCAAGGGCGCGGTACGCTGGCCGCTGTTTCGCTGGCTGACTCTGGGTATCCTGCTGGGTGCAGCGCTGGGGGCGCTAACCGCAGCGCTGATCCAGGGGCCTTGGTTGCAGAAGATCATCGGTACCTTCGCCATCATCGTTGCTGCGCAGATGGCGCTGGACCTGAAACCCAAGGCCAGTCGCGGTGTCCCAGGCAAGCCGACGCTGACGGTAGCCGGCGGGGTGATCGGTTGGGCGTCGGCGATCTTCGGCATTGGCGGTGGTTCGCTGACCGTGCCCTTTCTGGTCTGGCGCAGCGTGCCGATCCAGCAGGCGGTAGCGACCTCGGCGGCCTGTGGCTTGCCGATCGCCATTGCCGGTGCGCTGAGTTTCATGTTTACCGGCTGGGGGAATCCGAATCTGCCGCCATGGAGCGTCGGTTTCGTCTATCTCCCGGCATTGCTGGGCATCGCCGTGACCAGCATGTTCTTTGCCCGTTTTGGTGCGCGCCTGGCTCATCGCCTGTCGCCACTGTTGCTCAAGCGTCTTTTCGCCTTGCTGCTGTTCAGCGTGGGCCTGAGTTTTTTCATTTAAGGAGTCCTGGATGCTGCCTTATCCGCAGATCGACCCGGTGGCCATCGCCCTCGGTCCCCTGAAAATCCACTGGTACGGTCTGATGTACCTGGTCGGCATCGGTGGTGCCTGGTGGCTGGCCTCGCGCCGGCTGGAGCGTTTCGATGCTACCTGGACCAAGGACAAGCTGTCCGACCTGGTGTTCTGGGTGGCCATGGGGGTGATTCTCGGTGGCCGTCTGGGCTACGTGTTCTTCTATGACTTTGCCGCCTATATCGCCGAGCCGGCGAAGATCCTGCGAGTCTGGGAGGGCGGCATGTCCTTCCACGGCGGGCTGATCGGGGTGATGCTGGCGACCTGGTGGTTCGGCAAGCGCAACGGCAAGAGCTTCTTCGAGCTGATGGACTTCATCGCGCCACTGGTGCCGATCGGGCTGGGCGCCGGGCGCATCGGCAACTTCATCAATGCCGAGCTGTGGGGCAAGGCCACCGATGTGCCCTGGGCGATGGTCTTCCCCACCGACCCTGAGCAACTGGCGCGCCATCCGTCGCAGCTGTATCAGTTCGCCCTGGAGGGCGTGGCGCTGTTCACCATCCTCTGGTTCTATTCGCGTAAACCGCGCCCCACCATGGCGGTGTCCGGTATGTTCGCCGCGTGCTACGGGGTGTTCCGCTTCATCGTCGAGTTCGTTCGTGTGCCGGACGCCCAGCTGGGCTACCTGGCCTGGGGCTGGCTGACCATGGGCCAGATTCTCTGCCTGCCGATGATCCTCGGCGGTATCGGCCTGATCGCCTACGCCTACAAGCGCCAGCCCGTACAAGGAGCCGTCTGATGAAACAGTACCTCGACCTGATGCGTCACGTGCGCGAGCACGGCACCTTCAAGGAAGACCGCACCGGTACCGGCACCTACAGCGTGTTCGGCTACCAGATGCGCTTCGACCTGGCCGCTGGATTCCCCATTGTCACCACCAAGAAGTGTCACCTGCGCTCGATCATCCACGAGCTGCTGTGGTTCCTGCAGGGCGACACCAATATCCGTTATCTGAAGGAAAATGGTGTATCCATCTGGGACGAGTGGGCCGACGAGAACGGCGACCTCGGCCCGGTCTACGGCTACCAGTGGCGCAGCTGGCCGGCGCCCAATGGCGAGTCCATCGACCAGATCGCCAAGCTGATCGAAATGATCAGGAAGAACCCGGATTCGCGCCGCCTGATCGTCTCGGCCTGGAACCCGGCGCTGGTCGAGCAGATGGCCCTGCCACCGTGTCATGCGCTGTTCCAGTTCTACGTCGCTGACGGCAAGCTCTCCTGCCAGCTCTATCAGCGTTCGGCAGACATCTTCCTTTTATACCCTCTCGAAGAAACCGCACAGTACGCAATGGCTGCGTAGGCAGGCTTCACCTTCCGGTCTCATTTATTGTGCCCCTATGCGAAATGCACATTGCGTATAGTACGGGCCGTTTTGAGGAGAATGGAAAGCGTGAAAGTCATCGCAGTGAGGGGTAAACCCTTAGATTTCAGTGAGTCCCCAACGAGACGGGGCGATTCACCCGAAGAATCCCAGGTTCAGGAAACCGTGAAGGTCACTGGGGCAGCCGTCTTTGATGACGATGAGCGTCTGATGCCTCTGGTCTCAGGTTACCTATCTCACGAACTTCAGAACGCCCAGATTGCGCAGCAGACGGCCATCACCTACGGTCGCAACCTTGGGTATACCTGCGATTACCTGATGAACCGTCGTGAGTTTCGGGATTGCGAGCGTGACTCTGCGTTTCTGGAAGTCCGAACCCATGTCATTGAGGAGTACTTCGCTCACCTGCGTGAGGTAGAAGAGCTGTCGAAGAAAACGGTGCGTAACCGAGATTCGTCCTTGATGGCGTTTTTCAATGATTTCCTGTGCAAGGGAGTAGACGACCTACCCGCGCCTCGTACCGCGCCTAACCCCTACACTGCTGGCTTCCTGTCTACTCGTCCCAACAAGACCCTGGTGGTGGCCTGTTCTCTGAATGACCTCAGAGAGCTCATCCTGGCTACGCAGAGTGAGCGTGAGCGCTGCTTGCTCCAGTTCATGTACGACGCCGGCCTACGACGCTCGGAAGTCCCGCGAGTGACGCTCAAGGCCATTGATGACGCCATTCGGTTCCAAGACACGCTGTTCATCTCTCCTGGCGTATCTCAGCCTGTCAACGCGGATTACTGCCCCCTGCATATTAATGGCAGCAAAGGCCCTGCGGACTCTTTCAAACCCCGTCAGACGTTGGTCAGCCGCGCCACGCTGCTGCGCATCAAGAAGTACCATGCATCTCCGCTGTACAAAATGCCTCAGCGTCAATTCAAAGGAGCTGAGAACACCCCTGCTTTCCTGAATGCGGAAGGGGGCGAATACACCCCTCGTTCGATCTCCAAGCTCTTGGAGCGTACGTCCGAGCGAGCGCTGAACCTACTGAAAATTGACAGAATGATCTCTCCGCACAAGCTGAGGCACGGGAACGCCTATGCCCTGCTGAGGACGCCAGATATAGGCAATGACTACCTTGATCGGCTCGTGACCGTGCAGAAGACGCTAGGCCACTCGCTACTTAAGACGTCGGAAGTCTACACCCAGATCCCGTACGACCTTTATCAGAAGCTCGTGCGCCCCGGAACTGAAACCAAGACGAAAGCAGGTGAAATGGCAGAGCTTTCCCAACAGACGCGCCTGAAAATTGATGCGGGAGATAAGAAATGAGTCGGCTTAACAGTGCTGGAGTGGACACCGTTATCGAGTCGTTTGTGGCCCGCGTTACTGATGATCGCGAATCGCTGCTGAAGGTCTGTCTCAGTGCGGGGAAAAACTTGGCGGTGTGCCCGAACTACGTCGTTGAACATACCAGTCTAAGCCCTACGGTGATTTCAAACCGGACGTCGTGTTTTGAAACGATCCTTGATGCTATGCGTGCTGAAGGAATTATTGTCCTTGGTCATCCGTCCAGCGCCTGCGATTGGCGCCGCAGGCTGCTCTCTTGGTATGAAGGGATGTCCAGAGATGAGAAGCTTGCTATTCCAACTTTTGGCAACGGAATCAAAGAACGCGGTTTTATAAGCGAAGTCGCCGAGTTGACAGGCTTCAATGCGGCGAGGGCGAAATTTGAACTGGTACGGATCACGTATGAGGAGATCCTTGATGACCTTCGCAAGCTTGGTGTTCTTAAGTCGGACTACCAAACCGTCAAGCAGCGTAACGCATCGAAGGCTGTAATCGAAAAAACTGAGTCCTTGCGGGATACCTTCCGGGCTTTGCGAGCAGTACACGTCTATCGCCTATCCGACCTTGCAAGCCCGGAGCCGGAGCGTCCCTTCCTGCACCTGCTGCACCTCTTCAGCGCTTCATCAATGAAGAATAGCAGTGCGTCAGGACAGTCCAATTATATCGAGGCTTTCAAGTATTACAGAGCCTATCTTAAGGAAGCGAACTACACGGGGTTGGAAAATATTCGGGAACTCATAACCACTTATACCCTCCCCAAATTCAGAGGCTATTTACAGGAAAAAATCATTGAACGTCTGCTATCTACTGGTCACTGCGATTCAATGATGAGTGCGGCGCGAAAAATGATGGCTCGTGCAGCCCAGATAGAAGATTTGGGGCTGACCAGTTTTTCCGAAGCTGAAGGGTTTGATACCAAACGTGAAACGGATCAGTACAAGCCCTATCCCAAAGCTGTGCGAAACCGTATTTCGCAGGTCATTGAACGAGAAATCGAGGAAACCAATCGCCGGGCCCAGCCCTATGTCCTAAGCCATGTCGGGGAAGACCCTCTGGGGCCTGATGGAAAGATACGGCGGGGTTTCAGTAAGCTCGATAACGCCCGTTGGATTTTTGAAAACAAGCTCGATTGCAAGCCATTGAGCTTCGAGTCTGTGAATCGTGATGATCGTTATCAGAAGGCGTTTATGAAGATCATCGCCGATTCGCCAGCTTCGATCTTCGAGATATATAAGGCTTGGGGAGTGCAGTATCAAATTGATGGCCGTGCCATTGCGCCTTATATTGCTCGACTTGCCCAAGTTACCGGCATGAACGCTGACTCGTTGCTCGGACTTGAGCTGGATGACTTTATTGAGCGCCATGAATTAACCGATCGCCCTTGTTTGCTGTATTGGAAAGAGCGTTCTGAGGGCGCGAAGATGCTTCATCTTGATATTTTTCATGCGGAGATTTCTTGGCTAACGACTTCTCAAGGTCGTGCGGTTAAGCAAATCTTTGATGATGTAAAACTTCTGACTCAAAATGTTCGTTTAAATGCGCCTGTCGATGTTAAGAACAAACTGTTCATATATCGATCGAGCTCCACCAGACAATATGGCGTGATCAATTCCTTTGAGAACTCTGGCGAAAGCATGCTGCATAAGACGCTGCAGAAACTCTCTCAGGATCACGGGCTGCTTGACGAGGATGGCAATTCTCTAAAGATCACGCCGTCACGTTTCCGGCCCAGCTTTGTGAGCGAGCTAATTGAGCGCGGCGTCTCTCCTCGCGAGATTCAGGTGCTTCTCGGTCATAAGAGCCTCAGCACTACCATGGCCTATCTGGATCAGATGGACTTTAATCCCATGGCGCGCCGGATGTTGAATAAGGCCCTCCATAAAATGCAGCAGGACACGTTGGATGAGACTCCAAAGCTAATTGCGACCAAGACCATCGAGTCGACACCGCAGGGAACGCCACTGCAGTCTGGGCTGGCGACATGCAAGAACGTGTTTGATCCACCAGACTTCATCAAGTCCCTGGCGGGGTACGATCCCAGCAAGCCCTGCTCGCTGTTCAACAAGTGCCTTTCATGCAGCAACAGCATTATCACCGTGTCGCACCTACCGGATTTGTTTGCTGTGCGGCGTGGTTACCAACGGATGCTTGAGGCTAATCGGCTACTCGATACACCGTATGCCGTTGTCATCCTGGACAACCTAGATGTGCTCAACAACATCCTTGATCCGGAGATCTCTGACTTTTCTGCAGAAGAGCTCGCCAAGGCAGAGCGTCTCTCTGAAAACGTGCAGCCCAGCATTCTGACCGAGGGGGTTGCGCTATGAGCCAAGTCCACACCCTACCCCTGCTGCCTGAGCTGGCTGCATACAAGAAGTGGCGGACAGCCGCTCATACCCTCATGATGGGGCTACACAATCACTCCGCCGATCCGGCCCCTGTGTCGCTGGAGGCACTCTCTTGGTACCAGGCACTGATGGCATTACCCGTCAGCAAGACGTCTGTACTGGGTGACACCGTTTGGGACTTCAACGACGATCATCCAAACGCTGCGATGAACGTCAAAGGAGCCAAGCTGCGGCTCAACTTTGAGTCTTACCCGTTGGTCAACCAGTCCGCGATCTTAGAGGTGAAGGTAGCTCTCTATTGCTGGTTGAAGATGCCGTCAGCACTGCGCACGTTTGCCTCTCCAAGGAGCATCAAGGCCAACACCGCTCTATCCTGTATGAAGGCGGGCCTGGGCTTCTTGGATAAGATGTCTGGGCAGGCGCGGCAGCTCCTCACGGATGAATTTTTTGAGGTTGGGTACCATGGCCTCACGTACTTCGACGCGGGAATGTATCGCGAGGCCGCTCGCATTCATCCGTATGCTTTTGGCCCTGACATCAAGAAATTTTTCACCCTGATCAGGTCGCCATTCCTGCAAGAACTGATCTTCGACAAGCCATTGCCTTACGTTGAGCTTGAGTCACTGACCTGGGCCAAGGTCGCCAAGCGCGTCTATGAATCCGAGAAAACGTATAGGATCCTTCCAAACGAGATATTCGAGAAGGCCTCTCGGGAAGCCTCGTTCGCAGTCGTCAACTTCCTGAGCGCCCTCGAAGAGCCCGTGGACGATCTGATGGCCCTCACCCGCCAGAACGCCATCGGTTATTCGCTGGCCAACACTCAAGAACTGTCGAGATACAATTTCGAGTTGTACGTTGCGCTGAGGCTGCGGAGAAAAGGTTATGACTCCGGCGCGATGGCGGATGCACTGTCCGCAGCGTTTGGCTACGTTCCAGCAATTTTCCAGTCCGGCTCTGGTCAGCATGTTTTCAAGGCGACCGAAACGTTACTCAAACTCTCAGATTCGAAACTGGACGATGATTTTCGTCGGTACATTAATTTCGTCTCTTACAGCGCCTGCTATATCGTAGCGCAATACACCGGCATGCGGCCCTCGGAGCTCGCCGAGATCCTGGTCGAGTCGTGCATGGAGCAGGAGAGTGATTACTGGTTGCTCATTAGCAACGTGATCAAACACCGCCAAGGCTTAGCGAAGCTGTTCGACGACAAGTGGATCGCGATTCCTATCGTGCGTGATGCTATTCGTGCTTCTTGCCTGATCGCTAAGGTGAAGCAAAATCCCTACCTATTCTCTAATGTGGATACTGTCGCTCAGGGAGCCAAGCCGGCCTCGATGACCTCTGTAGGGATCACTCACCAGTTCAGAGCTTTCTTCGAGGAGATCCTGACGGACGATGAGTTCGAGACTCTTGAGTTCTCGCCCTACACATTGCGCCACACCTTGGCTTATCAGATGGCAAGGGCAGAGCTTGGCCTCCCCTTCATTTCACACCAGTTAAAGCACTTTGGTGACCTCATCGGAGGGGCGGGTCAGAACAAGGCGTTCAGCGCGGTGACGCTGGGTTATGGAGCCATCGCTGAGATCCTGTCCAAAGGGGGGCGCTCTTCGGGCAAAACGCCGGCTCAGATGGCAGAAGAGGAATACATCCTGAGCTACTGCGATCCTGATGGAAACTACGCAGGCCCCAATGCAGAGAACCACAAGGCGCGAATGAAGAGGGTGTTCAGCGGGTACATGGCTGCTGGCTACACCAAGGAGCAGATCGTCGCCCAGATGGCCAAGAAGCGCATGGCAATCATCAACGTCGGTCAAGGCTTCTGCTATGGCAGCCAGCGCGAAGAATTTGATGAGTCTCTGCCCTGCATTGGAGGGCTGCGTTGCAATCCGAATCGCTGCATAAATGCGGTTGTCACTAAGGTTCATGCTCCTAAGTGGCGGGAGATTTACGTGCAGAACCGCTTGGCGCTGGGCTCCGCGAACTCCGCAGGCGTTGAGGAGGAACTGAAGGCAGCGATGGAGGAAGCCAGAGGCGTGTTGGAGCACTTGGGGGAGGAAGTCGAGGTATGACTGGCCAAGCGTTTGATGCCAAAAACAAGCTCGACTACGACAAGAATACCGAGCTGTTGGCTGAGGGGATCATGCAGATCGCCGCTGATCCGAAGCTGCGGCCAACGATCGCTGAGCTCAGCCGCATCACGGGTATTCATCGCAACACCATCCGTCAGCGCGACTTTCCAGCGGAGCGGCTTGAAGCAATTAAGGAGAATCGCCGCATCGCCGTGATCGCCCAGCGGGTCAAGGCAGAGAAGAAGCAGGATCCCAAAACGATTCTGATGCAACGCCTTGAAAAGAGCCGACTGGAAGTGCTCTATTGGTTCAATAGACACCAAGAATCTGAGAGTTCTTGTGCCACGCTCGACAAACGGTTAACCAACATCCGTGAGTCTAGAGACTACTACGTCCAGCTTGCGGATGAGCTGCGCCAGAAGATTAAAGAGCAAGATGCTGAAATTTTGAAACTGCGTGACGCGCTGGATTTGGTCAGCGCGAACCTTGAGGAAACGAAATGAAGATGTACCACGATTTGCTGGCCGACGTGCTGGAGAACGGTGTCGAGAAAGGCGATCGCACAGGAACAGGAACGCTCAGTGTTTTTGGTCGCCAATTCCGCCACAACCTGGAAGATGGCTTCCCGCTACTCACCACCAAGAAGTTGCATTTCAAGAGCATCATCAACGAGATGATTTGGTTCCTGAATGGTGACACCAACACCAAATGGCTGAAGGAGCATGGCGTCAGCATCTGGAATGAGTGGGCGACCGAAGACGGTGATCTGGGGCCGATTTACGGCAAGCAATGGACAGCTTGGCCTACCCAAGACGGTAAGACTATCAATCAGATCGACTATGTTGTTAACACGCTCAAAACCAACCCGAACAGTCGTCGCATCCTCTTCCACGGGTGGAACGTAGAGTACCTTCCTGATGAGTCGGTAAGCCCACAGGAAAATGCACGGAATGGGAAAATGGCGTTACCTCCTTGCCATTTGCTCTATCAGTTCTACGTGGCAAACAACAAGCTGTCTGCACATCTATATATACGGTCTAGTGATCTATTACTTGGGAATCCATACAATCTCGCAGGGGTGAGCTTTCTAACTCATATGCTGGCCCAGCAGTGTGATTTGGGTGTTGGTGAGGTTGTGGTTACTATGGGTGATGCTCATATTTACCTGAATCATATTGAACAAGTAAAGCTCCAGCTTACTCGTGAGCCAAGAGCACTTCCTAAGCTTGTTTTTAAACGCAAGCCTGAGAACATATATAATTACAAGTTTGAGGACTTTGAGATTGTAGGATACGACCCACATCCCCATATTCCTGCGCCTGTATCAATCTAAGTGGGTAAGCTCTTGGCCAGCCAAAGATAGGTTGGCCAGGATGGTTGTGCTAGCGGATCAGCTAGATTTACGCCCACCCTCATTGCTTTAGATCACGCGACTGGCTACGGCGCATCGAAGCGCATTTCAAGACAGTTTGATCCGAGCCCTGCCCTGCCCTGGAGAGCTTTTCTCTGAGGATGCCGAAGGTGTCGTCCGTCGTTGCCCGACATTCCAGAGGTTTTTATATGTCCAATGTACTTACAGAAGAGCAGATGAGAGATGCCCTATTTGGCGGCACGCCGCCTGGTAGTTTGAAAACAAACCAGGCCCCTCCAGCACCGAAGGCCTTAGAGCGACCACGCCCCAGCAAGCTGCGCGTCACGCTTCATGTGACCAAGATTTTCGAGGGTGACGTAGAGGTATTCGTCCATGAGTCCAACACTCTCAGCAGGCTAGTCGCTGAATTAGAGGCCAAAGAAGGAGCGCGCAAGAAGAAGTACAAGTACATAGACGTTGTCTCCGTCCAGCAGATCTGACGCTCAGTGATGCCTGGGAAGCCCTTGATGCAGAGTCGAATGGATCAGGCTGGCTTTCTACAACCCCATATCATCCATCAGGTGCTCGCGTGAAAACACTGGAGACTTTTGCGCTTTAAGTCTGCCGATAACCTTTCTGATTTCATCCCGAGACTCGTCGCTCAGAGACTTACCATAAGGAATGTACTTTTCAGCGAAGCACGCCGCATAGGCAGCGTCATCCGTCCCTATGAAAGTCATATTTAGCGCTGTTCTGAGGGTCAGGTGTTGGCGCTGATGGAAAATTGACCCACCCTGCCGATTGAAATTTGACCCAGGGCGGATTGCTGATTTTGTTACCAGCAACTGTGGATAAGTCTACCAGCGCAGCTGCTGTTGCCCCCACTCCT